>JAABUT010002239.1_pt1 | contig 19188 bp, 18 predicted proteins | sample 5559281 | NCBI WGS metagenome assembly JAABUT01 (sample SAMN10711880, study PRJNA513359) | rock metagenome | isolation source: Antarctica rocks | place: Antarctica: Victoria Land, Ricker Hills nord | collected 2016-01-04
ACCACGCAAGCCGGGCGATCGCTTCGGTATGAGCACCTCGCGCTCACCGTAGGAGCGCGCCCGCGCCGGTTGAGCGTGCCCGGCGCCGACTTGGACGGCGTGCGCTACCTGCGAGACGTCGACGACGGCCTCCGACTACGACGAGACCTCGCCGGCGCAACTCGTGTGGTGGTCATCGGCGGAGGCTACATAGGCCTGGAAGCGGCCGCGGTAACGCGGTCCCTCGGTAAGACCGTCACCGTCGTTGAGGCAGCCGAGCGGCTCATCGCCCGCTCCGTCGCGCCGGTGGTATCCGCGTTCTTTAAGCAGGTTCACGAGCGTCGGGGGGTGACGGTGCGGGTAGGCACCGGCGTGGTGAGCGTGGTCGGCGAGGCTGGCCGGGTGGCTGGAGTGGAACTGTTCGACGGCACGATCCTGCACGCCGACCTTGTCCTGGTCGGCGTCGGAGCGGTGCCGCGGACCGAGCTCGCCGAAGCGGTCGGCCTGCACTGTGAAGGCGGAATTGTCGTCGATCGATTCGCTCGCACCAGTCACCCCTTGGTCGTCGCGGCCGGGGACTGCACGGTTATGCCACATCCGCACACCGGTCAGGGTCGTTTACGGTTGGAATCGGTTCAGAACGCAGTAAGTCAGGCAAAGGTCGCGGCCGCTACCTTGACGGGGCGCCGCGAACCGTACGCCGAGGTTCCGTGGTTCTGGTCGGACCAGTACGAGCTGAAGCTACAGATAGCTGGTCTCAGCTCGGACTACGACGAATATGTGGTGCGTGGAGATCCCGAGGACGAGCGGTTCTCGGTCATCTACTACCGCCAGGGGCGCCTTGTCGCCATCGACGCGGTGAATAGCACCGCCGACTACCTCGTGGTGCGTAAGGCGCTGACCGTCGGTGCTTCGCTCCCCGCGGAGTCGGCGCGGGATGTTGCTCGATCGCTGAGGACGCTGCTGGTTCCGAAGGTCGTTTCGACGTGAGAGGAAGCGGAGCGCAGTGAAGCCGTGGGCTTCACGGGCTCGTCAATAGGCCGGCGCCCCGCGTTCCGCGGGTGCGTCGATTCGAAATCACATTCAAGGAGGCGGCGAATGCTCAAGCGAGAGATAAGCGAGCTACTGACCCAGACTGGTCCCGGGACGCCGATGGGCAACCTGTTCCGGCAATACTGGATGCCGGCGCTGCTGGCCGAGGAACTACCTAAACATGACTGTCCACAGGTTCGGGTAAAGCTGCTGTCCGAGAGGCTGATCGCCTTCCGTGACAGCGAGGGGCGATACGGTTTGATGGATGAGTTCTGCGCACACAGGGGTGCTTCGCTGTGGTTCGCCCGCAACGAGGAGGGGGGTCTGCGGTGCGCCTACCACGGCTGGAAGTACGACGTGACCGGTCAGGCCGTCGAGGTGCCCTCTGAACCAGAGAACAGCAACTTCTGCGCGCACGTAAAATTGCGCTCCTACCCGTTGATCAAGATCGGTGACGTGCTGTGGACCCACATGGGCAATCCGACGAACCCGCCTCCGCTGCCGGAGTTTGAGTTCGCTCGGGTGGCGCCTGAGCAGAACTACACCTCCAAGCGTTGGCAAGAGTCTAACTGGCTGCAGGCCTTTGAGGGGGGCATTGACTCCAGCCACGTGTCCTGGCTGCATTCCGGCGGCTTGAAGAACGACCCGCTGTTTAGAGGCGCCAAAGGCAACGAGTACAACCTTGCCGACTTCCGGCCCTCCTTCGAGGTCGTCGACTCCGACGGCGGACTCTTCGTCGGAGCCCGCCGCAACGCCGAGGAAGACAGCTACTACTGGCGGATCACCCCGTGGGTGTTGCCCAACTTCACCCTGGTGCCGCCGCGAGGGGACCACCCGGTGCACGGCCACTTTTGGGTCCCCATCGACGACGAGAACTGCTGGGCGTACTCATTCGACTACCACCCGACCCGAGCGCTCACCACCGCCGAGGTAGAGGCCATGAAGGCCGGGCACGGCGTGCACAGCGACAACATCCCAGGCACCTACCGGCCCCGGGCGAACAAGGACAACGACTACTTGATGGACCGGGTCGCCCAGCGGAGCGGGGAGTTCTTCTCCGGCATCCGGGGCATCGCGATCCAGGACTCCTCACTGCAAGAAAGCATGGGCCCGGTCGTGGATCGTTCGAAGGAACGGCTGGTCTCGTCCGACGCCGGCATCATGAAGGCGCGGCAGAAGCTTCGAAAGGCTGCGGTCGCGCTGCAGGAGAATGGGACTGTCCCCGCCGGAGTTGACCCGGTCCACCATCGAGTGCGGTCGGCGGCTGTGGTGCTTCCGCGTGACGTGGCCTTCATCGAGGCGACCCGGGAGGCCCTCACGGCCGAACCGGGCAAGCCCCACGCGACGGTCTGACCGGCGATGCGACCCATCCTCGCCAACAGCTGCGCCCTCGCTACCACCGCCGAGGAGGCGAGGTACCGAATCGACGCCCCGATCGCGGGGCGGCGGGGAGCTCGCATCCTCGCCCTAGACGACGAAGCGGCGACGATCGTTCGACAGGCCGCGCAGCAGCCCTGGAACGGAGCACGGTTCTTTGTCTCGGCGATGCCGCCGACGGCAGGCGATGACTCCCAGCCCGCGGGTGTCAACGGCCAGCCCGACCTGGCGTTGCATCGCTTGGACGGCTCAACGGTGTGGCTCAGCGAGGAGCTGATCGAGGCCGACGTGGCAGTCATGGTTGCCACCACCGAGGGCGACGGAGAGGCTGCCGAGGTGATCGGGCGAGCCTGCGTGCGCCGAGGAATCATGACGGCCGGCTTGGTCCTCGGCGACCCCGAGAAGGTCGAGGCAGCAGTCTTTACCCTGCGCCCGCACGCCCAGGTGCTGCTGGTGACCCGAGACGAAGCCGACCTCGTCGAGATCCTGACTGCACTCCGAGCGTAGGGGGCCGGTATCTCGCTTAATCCGCATCGAGCGGCGACCTACCCGGGTCGAGACCCACATAGGGAGAACAACGTGCAAGACAAGGTGACTGTTAACGGGCTGAAGGCCATGAAGCGGGAGCGCCGCAAGATCGTCGGCCTGGTGGCCTGGGACTGCCAGATGGCCAGCATCGCGGACCGGGCCGGCGTCGACATTGTCTCGGTAGGGGACACCGTCGGGGTTAACCTCTGGGGCCAGACAAACCCGCTCGAGGTGACGATGGACCAGATGATGATCGTCTGTCAGGCAGTACGCCGAGGCGTCAGGCGGGCATTGGTGTGTTGCGACTTTCCCTTCGGGCCCCTGCAGCAAGGTACAGACAACGCGGTGGAGGCCGCGATCCGATTGGTGAAGGAGGGCGGTGTCGATCTAGTGAAGCTCGACGGTGCCGCCGACTTCCCCAACGCTGTCAGCGCGATCGCCCGGGCTGGCATCCCGGTGTTCGCGCAGTTCGGTATCACCCCTCAGACAGCGCTGCGCCACGGGACCACGTATCAGTCCACCCCATCGTTGGCCGACGAAGTGCCACCTGGCATGCAGGAGCAACTGGTGGCTGAAGCGAAGGGACTCGAGGAGGCCGGCGCTAGCCTGCTCAACTTCACCAACTCCGGTCCTATAGTGGGCCGGGCGGTCACCGATGCGGTCTCTATCCCGGTACTAGGCGGCTTCGGCGGCGGCCCTTGGCTCGACGGGCGGATTCGGCTGTCGACGACCGCCATCGGTTACCGCTCCGACAGCCTCGACGACCCCCTGGCCGAAAGCTATGCCAACGTCGCCCAAGTCGCCTTTGACGCGATCATCGAATTTTCCACCGACGTGCGAGAAGGTCGCCAGGTGAAGGGCGGCCGACCCACGTCCTAACGTCCCAGGAGACCTCGTGCCTGCCGCCGTTCTGGACGGAATCCTCACCCGCTACAACGTCACTGGCTCCGGCCCTCCGTTACTGATGTTCTCGCCCGGCGGCTTCAGCGCCACCCAAGACAACTGGCTCACCCACGGGATCTACCGGCGAACCGGCATGCTTCCCCAGCTGCAGGACCGCTACACCTGCATCACCTTCGACCGCCGCGAGTCCGGCCGCTCAGGCGGCCGTGTGGAGCGGGTCACCTGGCGGCACTACGCCGAGCAGGGCCGCGCGCTGCTGGATCACTTGGGCATAGCCCGAGCTGCGCTCATGGGTGGCTGTGTCGGGTGCTCAGTGGCCGCCGTCTTCGCCGTCAACCACCCGACCCGGACGGCAGGTGTCGTGTTGTACTCACCAGCCGGTGGGGCGCGGTACCGGCTCACCCAGCACGCCCGCTTCGCGGCGCACGCAGCCTTTACCGAGTCCCACGGGCTCGCCGAGGTGGTTGCGCTTGCCCAGAGATCCGCCGCTGGATTTGGTGACGACCCGCGGGTCGGCCCCTGGGCGACCGTGCTGCGCACGGACACCGGCTTTGCCGACGATTTCGTCCGGCAGGACCCGGCCCGCTACCAGGTGATCCTGGGCGGCTTGGTCCGGACCATGTTCGACCGGGACAGCGTGCCTGGACCGGAACCGGAGGACCTGCTCGTCTGCGATGTACCGGCGCTCATCGTCCCGGGACAGGACGCGTCGCACTCTCCATCGGCGGCCAACTTCTTGCACGAGTGCCTGCCCGTATCGGAACTCTGGGATGTCCCGGTAGCGGAGCAGACCACACAAACCGCTCCAGCGCGGGTGGCCACCTTTCTCGATGCGTTGTGAAGCCTGAGTGATACGGAACGGCGGCCAGTTCTCAGGCAGTCAGTTCGAGTGTGCCTGCGGCAAAGAGCGACTCGAGCGGAAGACCGTCACCCATGATGTGTTGCGCAACGGCCTGGTCCATCAGCTCTTGCAGAGCCGCACGGTTTGGTTCGAGACCGTAGGGCAGCGGGTCGCGCCCGGTCGCCCGCAACACCCGCGCATACGTGTTGTCCGCCGGCGTCGGCTCGGTGATGAGCTCTTCGCGCAGCCGCGCCACGTAGTGGTCCTTCGCCGCCGCGAAAGCGGTGAAGAGGTGTGCGGCCAAACCAGGGTGCGCGGTCAGCAGATCGTCTTGGACCACCACGAGATGGTTAATGGGGTAGTAACCGGTGCGCCGCAGCGCCGCCAGTCCGGCCTCCTCCGGATTGGCGATCAACGGCGCGACCCCCGCATCGGCGCTGTCAACACCGATAGTTGCTGCGAGATCCCCGGCGAGCAGCATCTGGGTGAGGTCACCGCCCGCGGGCATGGTGACCACGTTGCCCGGCGGGCGGTACTCGGCGACATGTTCGTCGCCGGAGGCCACCCATGTCACACGGTCGAGGTCGACGCCGTACTCGGTGGCCAGGATTCCGCGGGCCCAGACTCCTGTTGTCACCGTGTATCCCCGGTTGACCCCGACCCGTCGGCCTTCCAGTTCTTTGGCCTGCCCGATGCCGCCGTCGCGTGCGACCTGAATCGCGCCGTGGTGCAAACCGCGAACCAGAAAGATCGGCAGCGCTGTGAAGCGCACGCCGTGGGACTTGGCGACAAGGTAGGTGGTCAGCGCCATCTCCGAGATATCGAACTCTAACCCGCGCACCATGCGCCGGAAGCCCTGCACGAGCACCGGAACATCCATGAAGTCGAGGACTGCCTCGTGCAAGATGACGCTTCCGTCCTTGAGCGCCGCATTGGGGCCGGAGGTACGGGTCATGGTTCGAAGACGCAGGTCTGACATGGAACCTCATCTCTCGGGAGAACAAGGACGCCCGGGCGGCGGAGACAGTTGCGTAGCCGACGAACCGATATGCTCTATGGTAGGACCATTAGACCGCCAGAAGTAACGAGCGCTTGACCTGAGGATGCGACATGATCGATGAGGTACTTGCCGCCGTGCGCACCGCGCCGAACCAGACCGAGCTTCGCACCTTCGCGCGCCCAGACCTGCCCCCGGACGCGGCGCTGCTCAGAGTCGAAGTCGCGGGCATCTGCGGCACCGACGTCAAGATGTACCGCAAACCGCCACTGACTGACCCGGTGATCATGGGCCACGAGAACGTCGGAATAGTCACCGATGCCGGCCGGCAGTTCACGGAACGACATGGCCTCGTCGACGGCGACCGCGTCTTCGTCGAGCACTACGTGGGCTGCTTCCACTGTCAGTGGTGCCACGCGGGGGAGTACCGCCACTGCGAGAACACCGACTGGCGAACCAACCCGGACGCCCGCCGCTACGGCTACACGTCGGCGGACAACCCTTACCATCTGTGGGGGGGCTTCGCGCAGTACATGTTCTTGCCGTGGAACGCCGTCGTGCACAAGGTCCCCGACGGCGTATCGGCCCAGCTGGCCAGCGTGGTGACGCCGCTGTCGAACGGGATCGAGTGGGCGCTCAACGCCGGCGGGGTCGCCTACGGCACGACGGTGCTCATTCAGGGACCCGGGCAGCAAGGCCTCTCGCAGGTGTGCGCCTCGAAGGCCGCGGGAGCCTCGCTCATCGTCGTGACAGGCACTACGCGCGACGTCGGCCGGCTGGAGCTAGCCACGGCTTTGGGCGCCGACGCCGTCATCGACGTCCAGGAGGAGGACCCGCTTGAGCGGGTGATGGAACTGACCGGAGGCAAGGGCGTCGACGTGGTCCTCGACTGCACCGCCGGCGCCGGTGTGACCCCGGTGCTGCTCGGCATCGACGCCCTGAAGCGCCGGGAGGGCGCCATGGTGACACAGGGGGAACTGGCCGCGTTTCCTGACTTCCCGCTCAGGAAGATGACCGAGAAGAGCATCGCGCTCAAGAGCGCCCGCGGCCACAGCTTCCGAGCCGTCGAGCAGGCGATGGCCATGCTCGAATCGCACCGGTTTCCGCTTGAGCGGCTGGGCACGCACTCCTTCGGGTTGGCCGATGTCGACCGGGCGATCCGCGCCATGGGCGGGGAAGCTGGCGAGGACGTCATCCACGTGTCGCTGCTGCCGTGGACCGACATCGCCGCGCACCCCGACGGGCGCTCCACCGCCGCGGCCGCCTCGCCGGCGTCTTAAGCGCGGCCACCGTGCCTGTTGTCGTCCGCAACCCGCCTCGCGCTGACCGCGCGGTTGTCGACGCGTTGGCACGCTACGGCGTGGCCACGATCCACGAGGCCCAGGGCCGCACCGGCTACCTCGACCCACGGCTACGGCCCATCTACCCCGGCGCTCATGTGGCCGGTACGGCCGTCACCGTGAGCGTGCCGCCCGGCGACAACTGGATGCTGCATGTCGCGGTGGAGCAATGCCGGGACGGCGATCTCCTGGTTGTGGCGCCGACCTCGCCCTCCGACGCAGGCTACTTCGGAGACCTGCTGGCTACCGCCCTCACCGCCCGCGGCGTGCGTGGTCTGGTTATCGACGCAGGGTGTCGGGACGTGGCCGAGCTGACCGGGATGGCCTTCCCGGTTTGGTCCCGGTACGTCTCGGCCACCGGCACGGTCAAGGAGAGCCTCGGGGATGTTAACGTGCCAGTTATCTGTGCCGGCCAGCTGGTCCGGCCTGGTGACGTGGTCGTGGCCGACGACGACGGCGTCCTCGTGGTCTCCCGTGAACGGGCTGGGGAAGTGCTTGCGGCTTCCAGCGTCCGCGAAGAACAGGAGGCGAAGTCGAGGGAGCGCTACCAGCGCGGCGAGCTTAGCCTCGACGTCAACCAGATGCGCCAACGATTGGCCGGCAAGGGTCTGCTGTACGTCGACGCACCCAACGCCTGAGTTTCGCTTGCGAGGAAGGCACCATGATTATCGACTCTCATGGCCACTTCACGACGGTCCCGGATAGCCACACCCAGTTCCGGGCCGCGCAGAGGGCCAGCGAGCCGGCGCCCAAGTATCGGGCGCCGAGCGATGACGCCGTCCGCAAGACTATCGAGGCCAATCAATTGCGGGTCATGCGGGAGCGGGGCGGCGACGTCATGGTGTTCTCGCCGCAGGCCTCGGCGATGGAGCATCACCTGACTGGCGTGGACATGGCGCGGGTGTGGGCGCAGGTCTGCAACGATCTCATCCACCAGGTGACGCGGCTATATCCCGAGCACTTCGCCGGAGTCTGTCAGCTGCCCCAAACGCCGGAAGGCGGGCTCAAGACTTCCATCGTCGAACTGAGGCGCTGCGTCGAGGAACTCGGCTTCGTGGGGTGCAACCTCAACCCAGACCCGTCGGGGGGTTGGTGGACGTCACCGCCGATGACCGACCGGTACTGGTTCCCCATGTACGAAGCGCTCGTGGAGCTTGACGTGCCAGCCATGATCCACGTGTCCGCCTCCCGCAATCCGGCGTTCCATACCCTCGGCGCCCATTACCTCAACGCCGACACTTCCGTGTTCATGCAACTCGTGCGGGTGGATTTGTTCGACCGTTTCCCCACCCTTCGCTTCGTCATCCCACATGGCGGCGGCGCGGTGCCCTACCACTGGGGGCGCTACCGCGGTCTGGCCGTGCGGCTAGGCCGTCCCGACCCTGCAGAACTGCTGCGGAACGTCTTCTTCGACACATCCGTCTACCATCAGCCCGGGATCGACCTGCTACGTCAGGTGATCCCCCCGGAGAACATCCTCTTCGCCTCAGAGATGCTCGGTGCGGTTCGTGGAGTCGACCCTCACACCGGTGTCGCTTGGGATGACACCAGAACATACGTCGAGGCAAGCGGATTCGATGAGTCGCAACTAACCCAGATCTTTGCTGGCAACGCCCGCCGGGTCTATCCGCGCTTGGACGTGCTGCTTAACCGGCAGGGGCGCTAGCCCCGCGTCACAGCCTCGCGCTGAGGCGTTCGGCGGTGCGGGCAAGGTGCTGACCCATGATGTCGTGCGCCGCCGTAACATCGTGCGCCTGCACGGCCGTGACGAACTCCCGGTGTTCGGAGGCGCCCTTGACCCCTAGCAGAGGATCCTCTTCCTGCGCACGCAGCAACGATGTCAGCAAGGGTCCGCGGAAGGACTGGGCAAACATCTCGATCGCAGGGTTGTGCGTGGCCCGGGCTACGCGGGTGTGAAACTCGGCCGAAAGCGACACGGGGTAGTTCTGACTACTCGCCAGTGCTGCGTCGGCGCGGTCACAGATCTCGAGCAGGTCGGTGATGTCCTGCTCGTCGGCGCGCTCACAGACCAACGCGACTATGCCGAGCTCCAGCACCTGACGAGCCTCGGTGACCTGGACCGGCGTCAGCACCGAGAGAGTGAGCAGGTCCGAGATACCCTCACCGACGTGTTCGCTTGTCGGGGCGGTGACGAACGCCCCACCTCGTGCGCCAACCCGGATCGTGACCAAACCGTTGGCCTCCAGCCCGCGAAGTGCCTCCCGAACGGTGACTCGACTGACCCCGAAGCGTTCGCCCAATTCGCGTTCCGACGGCAGCCGGTCACCAGCTTGTAGGTGCCGATCCCGGATCAGCAGCCGGACCTGGTCGACGATCAGCCCTGACACTCGGCCGGCGTTGACCCGACTGAACATGGAGGCGGTGCGGTCATCACGGGCCTGGTCGCGCACGGTAGCGCGAGTGGGAGCGCGGGTGGAGGCCATGGACCAATGGTAAGGCCAACTCCGATATCGCGCGCTCTCCGCTGGCCACGCTCAGCACCCTGTTGACCTCTTCGAATTTTATTCGTATAACGAAGCATGGACATATCAACTAGCGGGCCATCGTGAGTGCGCTGCTGGCGCCTCGCCAGGAGGTGATGGGTGGGCTGGCCAAGGGGCTTAGCATCATTGAAGCCTTCAGCCCTCACACGCCGCAGCTCACCATCACGACCGCCGCCCAGGCTGCTGGCCTCAGCCCGGCGGTAGCCCGTCGATGCCTTCTGACCCTGGAGGGTCTGGGCTACCTCAGTTATGACGGCAAGTACTTCCGCCCCACCGCTCGGCTGGCTCGCCTAGCCTCCTCTTACCTGTCCGCATCCCCACTGCCGCAATTGGCCCAGCCGCACCTCGCGGCCGTTCGTGACGAGGTGGGGGAGTCCACCTCTCTTGGAGTCCTCGACGGGGATTCCGTAACCTTCGTAGCGCGGGCGGAGGCTCGACAGGTGATCACGACCGGAGTGCGGGTGGGGTCGCATATGCCGACCCACGCCTCTGCCGCCGGACGCATCTTCCTGTGCGCCATGACTGATGACGAGTTGAGGCAGTACCTCGACGATTGTGAGTTCACTCGCACCGGTCCGAACACTCTCCTCACTCGAGAACTGGTCCGAGAGCGGGTCGAGCACGCGCGAGCCACCGGGTTTTCCTATACGGATGAGGAACTGCAGCCCGGCGTCCGATCGATCGCCGTTCCAGTCCGGGACTCCAACGGCGTGACCCGCGCATCCATAAGCGTGGCGACCGCCTCCAGCGGCGAGAGCATCTCGCACATGGACCAGGCGTTCTTGCCGGTTCTGCGCAGGGAGGCCGACCGGCTCGGCGCCAAACTCTAGACTGTCGCGGCCCGCCCCGCGGCTCCACACCGCGGACCCAAGGACATGACAACGTGCGATTGGGATAAAGGTCTTACCAAACTCTTGTGCCGATGCTACGCCTCCTGCTACGGTCGAGGACCGAACAAGTTTCGCATAGCGATAATCTCGACGGTGAGGACGGGCGGATGTCGGAAGGTCAGTCGCTCACACGTGAGCCCACGGGGGATCCGGCCGTCGCCGGCGCGCGGTCTCCTGCCCCGCAAGGCAGGCGTCACGCGCCGCTGACCGTGACCGGACTCGCTAGCCGGTACGGCTTGCTGGTGCTGTGGGTCCTGCTGATTGTTGGCTTTGCGGTGGCCGCGCCGACGACGTTCTTCAGGACCGGGACCTTCACGCAGCTGGCCAGCTCGCAGGCGGCGTTAGCAATCCTTGCGCTTGCCGTGGTTCCGACGTTGGCCGTCGCAGAGATTGACCTGTCGGTCGCCGCCATCATGGGCATGTCGGCCATCATTTTCGGTCAGCTGAACGGAGTCAACCAGTGGAATGCCGGCGCGGCGCTCGTCGTCGCGCTGTTGGCCGCTCTTGGGGCCGGGTTGATCAGCGGTGCAGTCACGGTCTTCCTCAAGGTGCAGGGGTTAATCGTCACGCTCGGTATGGGCACGCTGGTTCTTGGCCTCACCCTTCTCATCGCAAATTCACAGACGGTCGGCGGCATCTCGCCGCGTGCGAGCCAGCTTGTTAATACGAGGGTCGGCGGCATCAACTTGGCCTTCTTCTACGCCGTGGCGATCGCTGTTGTGCTCTGGTACCTGCTACGCCACACGCCGACCGGTCGGTCAATGCTCTTTCTGGGTTTCAACCGGGAGGTCGCCCGTTTGTCCGGCATCAAGGGTGACGCCCTTCGTCTAGGCGGTTTTGCTGCCGGATCGCTGATCGCAGGCGTCGCCGGGGTGGTGTCTATCAGCATTGCCGGAGGTGCCGATCCGACGTCGTTCGAGCAGCTGTTGCTGCCTGCCTTCGCCGCGACGTTCCTTGGCACGCTTGTCTTCACCCCTGGCCAGGTCAACCCACTGGGCACTCTCGTCTCTTTGTACTTTTTGGCCACCGGGATCTACGGCATTCAGCTGCTCGGCGCCGGCACGTGGGTCAGCAACGTCTTCTACGGCGGCGCCCTGATCATCATCATCGCCGTCTCAGGCATCGCAACCAACTTCGGGCACCATTTCGGGAGGAAGTCCAATGTCTAACACGGTGACTCGGCGTGGGCGTATGACGACAGCACTTGTTCTTTGCGCAGCGGCCGTGACCCTTGCAGCCTGCGGAAGCAACGGCGCCACAAACCAAGCAGGCAGCTCCGGGTCCCAGTCCGGCACCGGGGCAGGGGCCGGAAGCGTAGCGGGCGCCCAAGCCAACCTCGCTCCCTATCTGAACGCCAAAGTTCCCTCACCTGCAGGTGCAGCCTTCGACGCCTCGGGCGCGGCCGGCCAGAACGTGGAAGTTGTCGACCTGACCGGCGCGAACCCGGCCGTGGCCGCCGTGTCGGCCAGCGTGCGCACCGCGCTGACGTCCAAGGGCGTGAACGTGCAGCGCTGCGACGCCAAAGGTGTCTCCGTCAACATCAGTTCATGCATCAACCAGGGCGTTTCGCAGGCCGCCAAGGTGATCGTCGTAATCGGCGGCGACCCCAAGGCCTACTCCGAGGGCGTCGCGGCGGCAAAGAACGCGAAGATCCCCGTGATCTCCGCACTGGACTTCCCCATGCCGTCGGAGGTGACAGCTTCTGGGGTAGACGCGTCAGCTCTGCAGGCGGACGTGGACGCGGTGAGCGCAAATGCGGCACCGCCGGATGCCCTCTCCGGGACGCTAGCTGCCGACTTCGTCATCGGCGACTCCAACGGCAAGGCCACGGTGCTGTTCATTGCGTCGCCTGGCATCGTCGGTTCCGAGTACGTCGAAAAGGCGTTCTCCGCCGAGATGAAGAAGCGCTGCCCTGACTGCAGCATCGTCTCCGCCGGCGTCGCCTTGCCCAGGTGGGCCTCTGACCTAGCCCCGGTGGTCTCGGCCAAGCTCGCCCAGAACCCGGATATCAACTATGTCGTCCCGGTGTTCGACCCGATGGCGGCCTACACCAACCCGGCGATCAACCAGGCCGGCAAGTCCGATGCCGTGAAAGTCGTCACGGTTAACGGCAGCCTTCAACAGATGAAGGAACTTGGCTCCGGCGGTCTCATCGCGGCCGAAGTCGGCCAGAGCTTCCCTGAAATGGGGCTCATCGCCGCCGACCAGGCGATGCGTTTCCTCACCAACGCCGCGCCGCTCAAAGAAGCGGCGCCTGCCGTCCGGGTATTCACCAAGCAGAACATCGGCAGCATCACAATCGCGGACAGCAATTTCCGAACAGGGGAGTGGTACACCGGCTCACCTGAAGCCCTGACGCGAGCCTATGACAAGATCTGGTCGAAGTGACCGAGGCCTCTGCCTCATCGCAGCCGCCCGCCCTGGTCATGTCAGGCATTGGCAAGGCCTTCACCGGCGGCCGGCCCGTCCTGACTGACGTGACCCTCGAGATCCAGGCCGGCGAGGTTGTGGCGTTGGCCGGCGCCAACGGATCAGGAAAGTCGACTCTGGTCAAGATCCTGGCCGGATACCACCAGGCGGACGCAGGACAGATCATTGTCAACGGTGCCGAGCTATCCACACCGGTACGACCGCATGAGGTGCGGATGGCGGGCGTGCGCTTCGTCCACCAAGAGAAGGGGTTCGTCCCCGGGATGAGCGTCCTGGACAACTTGTGCCTGGGACGAGGCTATGCCGGTACCGCTCGGCGGATCCACTGGCAGGCCGAGCGGACCGAGATCGGCGCCGAACTGGAACAACACAACGTCCATGTCGCCCTTGACGCCGACGCCGCCGACCTCACGCCCTCGGAGCGCGCCAAGCTGGCGATCATCCGCGCCCTACACACCCGCAGCGGAGAGCATCGTCGGATCATTGTCCTGGACGAGGCCACCGCAGCCATGGGCGAGGAGGAAAGTCGCGCCCTAGGAAGCTGGATGCGGACCCTCGCAGCCACCGAGAAGCTGGGCGTCCTATTCATCGGACACAGACCCGAGGAGCTACGCGAGGTGGCTGACCACATCTGCGTGCTCCGCAGCGGCCGCATCGCGCGCACCTTCAACGTCGGCGACGTCAGCGACGACGGCATCGTTGAGGCCCTCGTCGGCGCTCCTCTGGAGTCCTTCTACCCACCAATGGTCGCTCCGGCGGGGTCCGCTCAGGCGAAGCTCGAGGTGCGCCACCTGACCGGCGGGCTTCTTACTGACATCGACTTCTCAGTCGCTGCCGGCGAAATCCTCGGCATCACCGGAATCGAGGGCTCAGGGTTCGAGCAGTTGCCATACCTGCTGTTCGACCCGTCCCGCGGCGGCAATGGCACCATGTCAGTGGATGGCGCACAAGCTCCCATTGGGCGCACCTCGATCAGTGCCCAACTCAGCCGTGGGGTGGCGTTCGTCCCCGCAGATCGGGCCAGGCGCGGCTTCGTCGACCGGATGACCGTGCGCGAAAACGTCGTGCAACCGCGGCTGCGGCACTTCAAGCGGGCCGGGTTCTTCTCGGCGCAGCGCGAGCGGACCGCCACCCAGTCGGTGATCGACCTATTCGCCGTGGTCCCGGCCGCCACCGAGGCCAAGCTCAGCACAATGAGCGGCGGCAACCAGCAGAAGGTGCTGCTGGGCAAGTGGCTCGCTACCGACCCAGGGGTCCTCCTCCTGCACGAGCCAACCGAGGGCATCGATGTGATGACCAAGCGCGAGATCTTCCGCATCCTGACCGACCAGAAGGCCCGCGGCCAGGCGATCGTCATCGCCAGCATCGAATACGAAGACCTGGCCCACGTCTGCGATCGAGTCCTCGTTTTGGGTCGCGGGCGCATCTACACAGAACTGGCCGGTGGCACTACATCGGGTTCGGACATCATGCGCGCGTCCTACGCCGCGAGCATCGACGCCGCTACCGCCGAGCACGAAGGAGCCGTCTGGTGAACAACGTCCTCATCCACACCTCACCAACCTGTGCACGAGGAGACCACTCATGACAGACAGCAGCAACCCCGGGACACTGAACGACCGGGTCGCGATCGTCACCGGTGCGGGACACGGCATCGGCAAGAACTACGCTCGGCGGTTCGCCCGAGAAGGCGCCGCGGTGGTTCTCGCGGACATCGACGGAGACGCAGTCGAGGCCGGTGCCCAGGAACTTAACTCGCAAGGTTATCAAGCGATCGGCACCGGGACCGACATCCGGGAGAAGGCAGACGTCGACCGGATGGCCCAAGCGGCGGTCGACACCTTCGGGCGCATCGACATCCTGGTCAACAACGCGGCGCTCTTCGCCACCGTCCCCATGTCGCGCTCCCCCTTCGACGAAATTGAGGTCGAGGAGTGGGACCGGATGATGGCGATCAACCTACGGGGACCGTGGCTGGCCGCTCGAGCCGTCTTTCCGATCATGCGGCGGCAGGGCTACGGCAAGGTCATCAACATCAGCTCAGGGACGGCCCTGAAAGGATCGGCCAGCCGCATCCACTACGTCACCAGCAAGGCTGGCATCCTTGGCTTCACCAAGACCTTGGCGCGCGAGATGGGTCCCTCAGGAATCACCGTCAATTGCGTGGCCCCAGGCAGCACGCTCAGCGAAGAGTCTCCTGACGCCGCCACAGTGGCCATGCGCGAGTCAGCCAAGAGCGACCGAGCCCTCGCTCGCGTCCAACATCCCGACGACCTCGAGGGCGCCGTCCTGTTCTTCGCCTCCTCGGGCAGCGACTTCATCACCGGGCAGACCCTCGTGGTGGACGGTGGCTCATTCATGCACTAACCGCCTCGGGTACCGGACGCCACGTAAACGCGCCTACCCGAAACAGCACCTCGACAGAACAGGGTGAGCAGTGACCATCCCCCACCAGGAAATCCCGTCCCCCACGTCACTCGACGTCCGCCGACCAGTGTCCGCCGGTTCGACGCTGCCCGTCATCGACCCAGCCACCGAAGAGCACATTGGGACGATCCCAGCCGGCACCGCGCTCGATGTGGCCGCCGCCGTCGAACGCGCGGAGGAGGGCGGCCGAGAGTGGACCTCCTTTTCCTGGCGGCGCCGATCCGATCTGCTCCTGCAACTCGCCGACCGGCTGGCCGAAGTAGCGCAAGACCTAGCACTCACCGACACCAGGGACTCCGGCAACCCGATCAGCGGAATGCGCTACGACGCGAGCCGCGCGGGGGAAGAGCTGCGCTACTTCGCCGGGCTCGGCGGTGAGGCCAAAGGCGACACGATCCCCTGGACCGCAGCACAGTTCGGCCTCACGTTCCGTGAGCCGTACGGCGTGGTCGGTCGCATCACTGCCTACAACCACCCCCTACTGTACGCGGTCGGCAAATCCGCTGCACCACTGGTCACCGGCAACGCGGTCATCCTCAAACCATCGGAGCACACCTCGCTATCGACGCTGAAGTTCGCTGAGCTCGCCGCCGAACTACTACCCGACGGAGTGCTCAGCGTGATCACGGGAACAGGTGCCCAGGCAGGTAATGCCCTGGTCGAGCACCCCCGAGTACCACGAATCGCGTTCACCGGCGGCGTCCCGACCGGCCGCGCCATCTTGCGCAGCGCCGCCGAGCACATCAAGCACGTCAGTCTCGAACTGGGCGGAAAGAACCCGATGGTCGTCTTCCCCGACGTCGACCCGGCCCAAGCCGCGGCCGCGGCTGTGGCCGGAATGAACCTGCGCCGCTCGACCGGCCAGTCCTGCCAGTCGACATCCCGCCTGCTCGTGCACACGTCCATCGCCGACGCCTTCACTGCCCGCCTGGTCGAGCTGGTCGAGGCGCTGCGCATCGGAGATCCGAAGCGCGACGACGTCGAGGTTGGGCCCCTGAGCTTCGCCGCCCATTACCAGCGCGTCATGGACTACATCGAGGTCGGTAAGGCGGAGGGCGCGACGCTCCTCTGCGGAGGAGGCCGCCCGCGTGGCATCGACCGCGGCTACTTCGTCGCCCCCACCATCTTCACCGACGTTGCCGCGGACATGCGGATCGCGCAAGAGGAAATCTTCGGCCCGGTGATCTCCATCCTCACCTGGCGTGACGTCGACGAGATGATCGAACTGGCCAACGGTGTGGAGTACGGGCTGACCGCCAACGTCTGGACCAAGGACCTGTCATCCGCCTTCAAAACCGCGCAGCGCCTCCAGGCCGGGATGGTGTGGGTCAACGGCGAAGCGACGAGACCCGCCGGAGTCCCATTCGGGGGCTACAAGCACAGCGGTATCGGCAAGGAGGGCAGCCTCGACGAACTCCTCGGCTACACCCGGGAGAAGAGCCTGATCATGAACCTCGTGTGACACCGCCGCCAAGGCCAGGCCCAGGGAAACCAGTCGAGGAGCACCATGAGCACCACCTACGTGTTGTCACCTCTAGTCGTCGGAGTTTTCCCGGCATTCCCAGTGGACCGATTCGTGCACGGCAGCCTCGACACGACGGTGGTGCAGGCACCGTGCATCGCCTGGCTGGCGACCGGCTCCGACGGCTCGAAAGTCCTCGTCGACACCGGGCCGCCCATGCCTACCCCGCTCACCGCCGCGTTCCACATGGCGCTGGAGGTACGACCCGAGCACCGGATCGACCAGGCGCTGCGCGCGGAAGGCGTCGACCCCGCCGACATCCAGACTGTGATCTTCACCCACCTGCACTACGATCACTGCGCAAACGGCGAATTGCTGCCAGACGCGCGCTTCCTGGTCCAGCGAGAAGAATTACGCCACGCCGTGCTCCCGAACAAGGATCACCGCGGCGCCTACGAGGTCGGCTACCAGGGTGTCACCCCAGCCTGGATGGCGGTCTTCGACCGAATGTCGCCCGTGGAAGGCACCGTCGAGGTCGCCCCCGGCTGCACGATGCTGCACCTGCCGGGTCACACTCCCGGCTCGGCCGGCGTCGTCTTCACCACCTCAGTGGGGCGGGTCGCAGTCGCCGGCGACCTGGTTAACCGCCTCGAAAACTGGACCGGCCCACACGGCGATCACGCACCGCCGGCCCTATTCACCGACCTGACCGCCTGCGGCACCTCCTTCGCCCTCCTCGAGCGCAGCGCCGACCAAGTGCTGGCCTCCCACGACTTCCGGTCGACCCACCCAATCCCGGAGCGAGCCCTAGGAGACTGCTGAAGAAGGCACGTTCATGGGGTGCGTTCTCGGTGTGGGAACGGGCGGGGTCTCTCAAGTGGGTCTGTGCTGTCAGCGATCACGTAATTCCCCAGGTCTGAGGGGTTCTCGATCACGTAATTCCCCACCCCGGGCGATCACGTAATTCCTCATGGGGACGGCGTGCGTGGCGTCCCGGTGTGGTCCTCCAACCGAAACAGGCTCGCGCTCACCGACGAGGTGAGTGAGGAAGCCGATGGCGGGGAGGACGTTTCAGATGGTCGACCTGATTGAGATGTACGTGCACTGGGACGCGGGCCAAGGCTCCGGAAAGGTCGGTGGTTAGGCCTGTGACCTGCGGCTTTGTGGCGGTGTGAGCGGCGTGGCGGGTGTGACGGGTTGGCGGTAGAGGCTGAGATGGAGGTTGTTCACGCCGACCCTCCCAGCAAGGACCACACCCGCCGATGCCATCTTCGCCGATCGCCGATGCTGTTGCCCAGCAGGACCGGGCCAGCCAGCTGCTGGACCTGCTCGCGGCCGTGCCCGATCCGGGTAACCGGCGCGGGGTGCGTTACCGGCTGGCCACGGTCCTGGCGGTTTCGGTGACCACGGTGCTGGCCGGGGCCGGGCCCGCTCGTCCGCCGCGATCGGCGAGTGGGCCGCCGACCTGTCCGGGGAGCACCTGGCCCGGCTCGGGCTCGGATCGGCGCCGCAGGAGTCGACCCTGCGCAAGGGTGTACGCGCGGCTCGACACGGACGCGCTCGATCGGGTCCTCGGGGCGTGGCTCTGGACTGGCACCCGTGTCGTGGCCGGGCGGCGGGTGATCGCCATCGACGGCAAGACCGTGCGCGGTGCCCGGGCCCGGACCGGGCACCGGCAGGCCTGCGCGCCGCACCTGCTCGCCGCGTTCGACCATGCCGCCGCGGTGGTGCTGGGGCAGTTGGCCATCAAAGCGAAGAGTAACGACGTCCCTCGCGTTCGTGACCTGCTCGCATGTTTCGACCCGGCAGGTGTAGTCGTCAGCGTCGACGCGATGCACACGCAGACCGACACCGCGACCGCGATCACTAGCGCGGGCGGGACCTACGTGTTCACCGTCAAGGGCAAGACCCCGACCCTGCAGCGGCAGCTAAAAGCCCTGCCGTGGAAGGACGTGCCCGCGCACTCGATGACCGACACCGGACACGGCCGCCGCGCGACCCGAACCATCAAGGTCGTGCCCGCCCCGGACTGGGTCGACTTCCCCGGCGCGGCCCAGGTCGCCCAGGTCCGCCGGAGCGGGACCAAGCAGGGGAACACGACCGTCGAGGTTGTCTACCTGATCACCTCAGCAGAGACCACCGCCGCGTTCCCGGCGACGGTGGCCGCGTGGGTCCAAGGCCATTGGGGCAGCGAGACGCGACTGCACTACGTCAGAGACGTGACCTTGGAGAGGACATCTCCACCGTCCGCACCGGACAGTCACCCCGGGTCATGGCCACGCTGCGTAACACCGCCATCAGCCTGCTCCGACTGGCCGGCTGGGACAACATCGCCAAAGCCCTACGACACCACGCCCGCGACCCAGAACGCGCCCTCACATGCCTGCTGACGCGAAGATTCCCTCGTGTTGGGGGTGGTGGTGTCTCAGTTGGCGGTGTCGAGGGTGACGGTGTAGCCCATGGCTTCGAGTTGGTGGA
>JAABUT010002240.1_pt1 | contig 19173 bp, 18 predicted proteins | sample 5559281 | NCBI WGS metagenome assembly JAABUT01 (sample SAMN10711880, study PRJNA513359) | rock metagenome | isolation source: Antarctica rocks | place: Antarctica: Victoria Land, Ricker Hills nord | collected 2016-01-04
CGAATCGTGATCATGCTCGGCCCGTTCATGATCCACTTGCAGGGTCGTGCGCATCAGTGCTCCCTCCCGAGGTCGAAGACCCCAGAATCGAGCCCCACGTCCTTACACAGACCATCTGACACGCCCGCGCCCGGCGCGAGTGCAAGCAGCACCCTGCACTACGCGCCAAGCCTGAACGGCGCACGAGCAGGGACGGCGATCAGTAGAGCCCTGGTAACTCCCCCGGACGAGCTCGTGGCCATCAGCATCGCCGTGCAAGGCGGGACGCTGACAGTGGCTCCCGGATCGGTCTCTCTGACGCACCTGTACGAGGGGACTTCCGCCGCCGGCTAGCTCGGCGTGCCGTAGCAGCGCCATGTCCTCGATCGAGCAAGCACCGCCCACCACCCCCCCCCCCGCGACCAGCCCGGGACCTTCAGCTGCGCGTTGCCGGCGGGCTTGTCGATCCTGACGTGTTCGGCGACCAGAGCTGGCAGCCGGCCCGCTCTGCGAGGTGCATCACCGGAGCCAGGCCGGCGCACGACACGAGGTTCGGATCATCGAAGACGGCCCCGAAGCCGTGACACACCCGCATGCACCGGGTGCCCTCCGCTGTTGCGAATCGTTCCCGAGACAAGAGCGATCCTCCCTCAGCAGAAGGGCATCCGGCGTTACGACCCGCCCTTCACCTCACCCGCAGCGGTGGATCCGGGCTCAGCGCCAAACCCGCGGTCGCGGGTCCGCGGGAGGCTGCACCGGCCGGGACGACTCCCACCGCCGCCGCCACGACGCCGCCACCGGCCCGGCCGCGTCGGGGGTCGCGCCGTCGGCGGCCCGACGCAGCGACGACCACCAGTCGGTGGCGTCCTCGTCGAGGAGCCGGGCCACCGCCGCGGAGGACCGTGCGGTCAGCTCGGCGGCGGACTCCCCCGCCAGCGGGTGCAGGGGCACGCCGAAGATCACGTGCACCTGCGGCCGCCCACCGACCGGCCACCCGCGACCGCGGGGCATCGCGGTGTGCGAGCCGCGGATCGCTACCGGCACCAGCGGCACCCCGTGGGCGAGCGCGAGGTTCGCGGCCCCCAACCGGAACCGCCCCAGCCAGCCGTCGACCGAACGGGTGCCTTCGGGAAAGACCACCACCAGCCAGCCCTCGTCGAGCAACCGACCGGGGGTCTGCGAGGCCATGCCGCCGCGTCGCTCGATCGGCACGGTGCCGAAGAGCAGCGACGTCCCTACCCCCCGCCACCAGCGGTCGAAGAAGTAGTCGGCCGCCGCCGCGACAGCCGTACGGCGACGCAGGGCCGGCGGCAACGCGCTCAGCAGGACCGCGGTGTCGAGGTGTGAGGCGTGGTTGCCCACCAGGACTGCGGCCCCGTCGCCGAGCCGCTCGAGCCGGTCCACGCCCAGCACCACCGGCGTGACCTCGGCCCGCACGACCGGCCCGAGGACCCCCGTCTGGAGTGCCGCCCGCACCACCCGAGCCGCCGGACTGCGGGCCCAGGCCGTCGGGAACTCGCGGGCCGGTGCCGGCACCCGGTGCTCCTCGGCCGAGCGCGGCACGACCGGCCGGTGCCCCCAGCGGAAGTCGCGGCCGAGCTGGCGCAGGGAGGTGTCGCTCACCGCACGTCCGCCAGGGCGTGCGGCGGCGAGTGCAGATAGGTGATCGAGGGCGACGAGCCGACCGTGCCGCTGGCCATCTCCAGGGCGTCGCGCATCGTCGAGGCGGCGCGAAAGCCCATGCGCTGCACCGCCTTACGGTCGGCCCCCACCCAGATGACCTCGCCGAGGTGGTCGAGCGCGTGGGCGCCCCAATACCACATGTAGAACGGGTGCACCCCGTGGTAGGCGTGCGAGGTGCGGTACAGGTGCGAATACCAGGGGTCGGTCGCGTATTGCTTCTCGAAACGCTCCTCGATCACCTGCGGGTCGGTCGACTCCGTGAGCACCTCCTCGAAGAAGTCGACGTAACTGGGGTGGTGCAGCTGGTCGAACTTCCACGGCACCGGATGGTGCAGGATCAGCGCGCCACCGCGCCGGACGAGCGGCCGCCCGCGATACATGTTGAAGAAATAGCCGAGCCCCAGGCACATCGCGAGGATCGGGTTCATCGCGGAGCTGTTCACGTTGTAGGGACACAGGTAGGGCAGCCCGAACACAGCCACGTCGCTCTGGCCCGTGACCTCGACGAGCTGCTGGCGGTGCACACCGGCGACCGCGAGGTCGTGCACCGCCTCGGTCGCGCCGGCGTAGACGCCGGTGACGCCGTACGGCGCCGTGATCTCCGAGAATGCCCTGTGCCGCAACTGCTGTGGCAGCGCGTCGAGCCCCTTCTTCGCGCCCCAGTAGGTCGCCTGATCGCGGGCCGACCACTCCCATTCGCGCTTGGTCAGGAAGCCGTAGGACGACGGGAAGGCGTTGTTGTCGAGCGTCGTCTCGATCTGGAAGACCTTCACGTGTGTCTGCAGCAGCCGGCCCATCCGCCAGGCGCTCGAGTGCAGCTCGGAGGCCTTGTGGTCCATGAAGGAGCGCGAGTGCACCATCGTCCGCGGGTTGTGATGGTGCCGCAGGGAGTTATAGGACGCGAGCCCGATCGCCGTGCTCTTGTGGCCGCCGTCCATCGCCACGAGATTGACGTTGACATAGACGAGCAGGTCGCTCTGCGCCGCCCGGGCGTTGATCTCCACGTCCTCGCCCTGGTCGGTGAACCCCAGGTGCGTGAGGTTGTCGCGGTCCTCCGCGTCGTGGTTGCGCAGGTGGTCCGGCCAGAAGCTCGCGAAGACGCGCGGTCCGACGAGTCGCCGGATCTCGGGTCCGGTCATGCGGCGGTGCAGGGCGTTGGCGACGACCAGCTCGACGTCGTCCACCCCCGCGGCGGCGGCGAGCTCGAGCACCTGCTCGATCACCTGCTGCCGCACGTCCGGGGCCTGCATCCGCGGCAGGGGCAGCGACAGGTCGTCGAAGGCGATCGTCAGCCGCATGCCCGCGAAGAGCAGTGTCCGCAGCGGTTCCGAGTCCACGGGATGCTCGAGCGCTGTCGCGATCGCGGCCCGCACGTCGGGCAGGGCCGGCAGCGACTCCGGGGGGTAGACCACCCGCGTGCCGAGGGGAAAGCGCTCCAGGGAGAAGGACTCTCCCGCGTGCACGAGCAGCGGCGGGGTGCGCTCATCGACCTCGAGGACGAATCCGGGTCTGCTCACGTGCTCTCCCTGCAGTCGAAACCAACCTTGACGAGTCCGAGCCGACCCGCGGACGAGGCCGCCTCGAGGGCCTCCCGCCAGCGGGTCAGGGGGTGGAAGGACGTGCCGAGCCCGGCGAGCCGGTCGTCGTCCAGCAGCTCGAGCGAGCGGCGGAAGTCACCGGCGCCGGTGGCATAGGCACCCACCAGCTCCAGCTCGCGGAACCACAGCGGCGTGAGGTCGGCTCCGGCAGCAGGCAGCCCGGCCAGCACCACCCGACCACCGGCACGGGTCGTGCGCAGGGCTGTGGCGAGACCGCCGGCCGACCCGGCGCACTCGACGGCGACGTCCACACCTCCGAGCAGGAAGTCCGGGCCGCGCTCGGGGTGCAGCGCGACAGCTCGCGTCGTACGCCGCACTGCGCGCACCACGTCGGCGGGGGCCACCACGGCGTCCGCGCCCAGCGCTCGCGCAAGGTCCGCCTGCCGGGCGTGCTTGGCGACGACGGTCACGGTCCCTGCGGAGGTCAGGGCACGCAGCGCGAGGACGGTGAGCAGGCCGACGGCGCCGGCCCCGACCACGAGCACCGAGGCCCCCGCCTCGGGAGCCGCCCGCAGGGCGACGTGGACCGCGCAGGCGAGCGGCTCGGCGAGCACGGCCCGCTCGTCGGGCATCCCCGCGGGTACGGCGTGCAGCTGTGCCGGGTGTGCCACCAGCCCGCCCGACCACCCACCACCGGTGTCGGCGCAGAACCCTGTCTGCAGGCCGGGACGGACGTGCCCGAGCGTCACTCGATCGCAGCGGCCGGTGGCGCCTGACGAGCAGGAGGGGCAGGGCTCGAGCCCCCGCGGCAGGCACGACAGGACCGGGTCGAGGACCACGCGGGTGCCGGCCGGCAGGCCCGCGCCCGCGTCGTCGAGGAGCTCTCCGACCACCTCGTGGCCCGGGGTGAACGGCAGGGTCACCAGGGGCGAGAAGTAGAAGGAGGAGCGCCCAGCGACGGTGGCGAGATCGCTGCCGCAGATACCGGAGAGCAGTGGCCGGACCCGCACCCAGCCCGCGGGCGTGGCGGGCGGCCTGCGGTCCACCAGCCGCAGCGGCGCCAGGCCGGCGGCCGCCGGCACCCGCCGGGTGAGCGTGCGGGCGGCCAGATAGCGCGGCACGGACCGATAGAGCTCGACCGCTTTCACCGGTCGGCGCCGCTCGCCACCAGCGAGGCGCCCGCGCCCGGCGTGGGAGCCCACCGCACCACCGGCCAGCCCTCGCGCTTGGCGGTGCGGGCGAGCACGACGTCGGGATTGACCGCGACGGGGGTGCCGACCGCCCGCAGCAGGGGGACGTCGGACGCGGAGTCGGCGTACGCCGAGGAGCTCGCGAGGTGCCACCCCTCCACGAGCGCCCGGCGACGCAGCCACGCGGCCCGCGCCTCGGCCACCACGGGTGGCTCGACGAGCCGGCCGGTCGCCCGGCCGTCTGCCCCGACCGCGAGGCGCGCGGCGCACACCTCGTCGAAGAGCGGGGCGAGCGGGCGGGTGAAGACGTCAAGGCCGCCCGTGACGAGGACCGTGCGGTGCCCGGCGGCGCGGTGCTCACGGACCACGCGTACGGCCGCCGCGGACAACCTGCGCAGCACCGCGGAGGCGACCTCGGTGTCGACGAGTCGGGCGAGCGCCTCGGGGTCCGCGCCCGCATAGCGCAACGCCACGGCCCGCACGACCGCCCCGCGGGAGCGCCGATCCGCAGCGATCAGCCCCGGCAACCGCACCGCCAGCTCGGCCAGCTCGCGGGGCCGACGCGAGCGCGGGACGTCCGCGAGCCTCGCCCAGAGGTAGGCCTCCACGACGGTGGAGGCAAGGAGCGTGCCGTCCATGTCGAAGGCGGCCACCGGCTGGGCGCTGCCCCGGCGGTCCTGTCCGCCGCCACCCCGGCCGACCACGGGCGAGGGGGTGAGCGCGGGTCGGGTGGGCTCCGCGAGCCGCCAGCGCAATCCGAACGACACGGTCGGGCAGTGCAGGTCCACGAGGTAGTGCCTCCAGTCGACCGCGGTCGGGTCGAAGGAGAAGGCCCGCTGGTCCGCGGGCGACAGCGACGCCGTCAGGGCCGCCGCGCGCGCGTCGTCGAAGATCACCTCGGCCTGGGTGTAGCCGCGATAGAGCTCGGCGAGCCGGCGTACCGACCCGAGCCGCTTGCCGGCGCGGTCGACCCGCTCGGCCAGTGCCCGGACGCGCTCGCCGGGCGGCAGCACCCCGAGGGCCAGGTCGGCGAGGGACTGCGCCCGCGTCGCGACGCGGATGCGGCGCTCCAGCGCCGAGGGGCTGGCGAAGGACCAGCCCGGCGGAAGCACGTGGCCGCGGTCGCGGACGGGCAGCGGGTGCGCGGAGAAGTAGGTGCGGACGTGGAGGTAGAGCTCCTCGAAGCGCAGCGGGTTGCGGGCGCTCGTCCCCACGTGCAGATAGGAGGGCTCTCCCACGGGCGGCGGGTTGCCGACCGCGGCGAGGCACGCGGCGACGACGTGGTCCACGGGGACCACGTCGAGGGCGGCGTCCGGAGCGGCCGGGAAGTCGGCGAGGTCGCCCCGCCCGTACGCGAGAATGATCGGCTCCGCAACCTTGAAGCCCTCAATCCACCCGGGAGACGGCCGTTCGAGCGCGCTTTCGATGATCGTGGGGCGCACCACGGTGAGCGCCACGCCGGCGGCCGCGCAGTGCTCCTCGACGGCGCGCTCGGTGAGTGCCTTCGTGAAGGTGTATGCGTCGGTCCAGCCCAGCGAGGTGGCGCGGGCACGCCCTGCCTCGACCATCGACTCGCGGACCCACTCGGCCCGGGCCCGCTCGGCCTCGTCGGCAGCGGCCAGCGGGCCGGCGCCACCGGTCGACCGGCGCCCCTCCGCCAGCAGCTGCCGCAGCCGGTGCGGGGTCCGGCTGTCGGTCTCGGTGCGCTCCCGCAGCGCGTCGGCCGCGGCAGCCTCGACGCGCCAGTCGATGTCGTGCTGCAGCCTCTGCTCGAGCACCGGCCCCGTGCCGAGCCCGGCGACGTACGCCGTCGACACGTGGACGACGTGTGGGTGGGAGCCGGCCGCGGCGAGGGCATCGAGGAGGGTGGTCGCGCCGGCGAGGTTGGCGCGGAAGGCGTCGTCGAGCGCCATGTCGAAGCTGACCTCGCCGGCGCAGTGCACGACCGCGTCGACGTCGCCCGGCAGCGGGGGCAGGGGCCGGGCGAGGTCGGCCTCGAGCACCGTGACCCGCGCGGCGACGACGGCGGCGAAGCCCGCGTCCCCGAGGCGGCGGCGCAGCGGGTCGAAGGCCCAGCGGGCGAGGAGTTCCGCGGCCCGGTCTTGCGCACCCTGGCCGGCGGAGGCGCGGATGAGCAGCGTCACCCGGGTCTGCGGCAGGTCCGCAAGCACCCGCTCCAGCAGCGCCTGGCCGACGAAGCCGGTGGTCCCCGTCAGCAACAGGTGCGCACCGGCGAGACCCTCCGCCAGACCCATGACACGCGACCATAACCCTGCCCTGACCTGGGCTTTTGGGTCAGGAGCCTTGCCAGATGGCGCCGCCGTGGCGCCCAGCGCCCGCGCAGCGCCCGCGCGCGCCCGCCGTCCGCGCAGCTCGCGCGCCGTGTGACGCTCGGCACAGCCGGAGTGGGTTAGCGCCGGCGAGTGACCCTCTTCTTGTCCAAATGCCACAGAACCGCCGTCGAACAGGTGGCGTCTGCCGTGGTCGTGCGGCTCGCCGCTGCCTAGCGTCGCTGCCATGGCCACGATCGCCGCTGCAGCACCCCGCAGGCCCGTCCGGCGCCGGCTCGCGGCCGCCGCTCGCGCCGCCGCGACCCCTCTCGTCCCCGCCGACTTCGTCTCGCTGCTGAACCCGCTCTGGGCCGAGGACCTGCACGGCAGGATCGTGGCAGTTCATCCCGAGACCGCCGACGCCGTGACCCTCGTGATCCGCCCCGGCCGCGGCTGGACCGGGCACACGCCCGGCCAATACGTCCGGGTCGGCGTCGACGTCGGCGGTGTGCGGCACTGGCGCGCCTATTCCCTCACCTCGCTGCCCGATCGACCGGACGGCTGCGTCACGGTCACCCCCAAGGCGCTGCCGGGCGGCGTGGTCTCGACGCACCTCGTGCGTCGCCTGCGCGCCGGTGCCGTGGTCCGGCTCAGCCAGGCCGAGGGGGAGTTCACGCTCCCCGCCCGGCGGCCGGCAGCGCTGCTGTTCATCACGGCCGGCAGCGGGATCACCCCGGTGCTGGGCATGCTCCGCCAGCTCGCGGCGGAGGGCCGCCTCGATGCCGGCCCGCACGGTGGGCCGCCGATGCCGAGCGCCGTCCTCGTGCATTCGGCTCCCACCGCCGCCGACGTCGTCTTCGGGACCGAACTGCGGGCGATGGCCCGGCGGCTTCCTGGGCTGCGCCTGCACGAGCAGCACACCGACACCGCGGGCCTCCTCGACGCTCCCGGCGTCACCGCGCTGGTCCCCGACTGGCGCGAGCGGCAGACCTTCGTGTGCGGCCCGACCGCCGTGCTCGACGCCATGGAGGCGCACTGGGCCGCGGCCCGTCTCGCGGGGAGCATCCACACGGAGCGCTTCCGGCCGCGCGTCGTCGCCGTCGAGGGTGGCGGTGGAAGAGCCTCTTTCACCCGCAGCGGCATCTCGACCGACGTCGACGCCGCGACCCCGCTGCTCGACGCCGGGGAGCGCGCCGGCGCCCTGCTGCCGAGCGGGTGCCGGATGGGGATCTGCTTCGGCTGCGTCGGGACGCTCACGGCGGGCGCGGTGCGCGACCTGCGCACCGGCGCCGTCACCACAGCACCCGACCCCGGCGGCACCACGGTGCAGACCTGCATCAGCGCGGCCGCCGGTGACTGCAGCGTCGACCTGTGAGGCGCTGCGCACCCCGTCTCCCCACCTTTCGCTCTCGTCCCAGGAGGACCCGATGAGCTCCGCAACTCTCACCCGTGAGCCCGTGCAGACGACCACCACGGCGGCGTACCTGTCCCCCGCACAGACGGAGGAACTGGCCGCCCGCCTCGACGCGCTGCGCGCCGAGGTGCTCGCCAGTCGTGCGCAGGCCGACGCCGACTACATCCGACGCGTGATCGCCGTCCAGCGCGGCCTCGAGGTGGCCGGTCGTGCGCTGCTGTTCGCCGGCGTGCTCCCGCCCGCGTGGATCGCGGGGACGGCCGCCCTGTCGGTGGCAAAGATTCTGGAAAACATGGAGATCGGGCACAACGTCCTGCACGGGCAGTGGGACTGGATGCGCGATCCGAAGATCCACTCGACGACCTGGGAGTGGGACACCGCCTCGCCCAGCGACGCGTGGAAGCACTCGCACAACTACGTGCACCACACCTTCACCAACGTCGTCGGCAAGGACAACGACGTCGGCTACGGCATCATGCGGCTGTCGGAGGACCAGCGCTGGCACCCCGCGCACCTGGGGCAGCCGGTCTACAACCTGTTGCTGTCCTTGTTCTTCGAGTGGGGCGTCGCGCTGCACGACCTCGACGTCGCCGCCATCCGCCGCGGCGAGAAGGACAAGCGCACGGCGCTGGCGCAGCTGCGAGACATCGGCCGCAAGGTGCGCAGGCAAGCGACCAAGGACTACCTGGTCTTCCCGGCCCTAGCCGGCCCCTTCTTCGCGCCCGTGCTCGCCGGGAACCTCGTGGCCAACCTGGTGCGCAACGTGTGGGCCCACGCGGTCATCTTCTGTGGGCACTTCCCCACCGGCGTGGCGCAGTTCCGTGCGGACCAGCTCGAGAGCGAGACCAAGGGCGAGTGGTACGTGCGTCAGCTGCTCGGCTCGGCGAACCTCACCGGAGGCAGGCTCTTCGATGTCATGGCCGGGAACCTGAGCTACCAGATCGAGCACCACCTCTTTCCCGACCTTCCGAGCAACCGCTACGCCGAGATCGCCCCTGCCGTGCGCGCGCTGTGCGAGGAGTACGGCTTGCCCTACGTCGCCGGTTCGCTGCCCCGGCAGTACGCCGACGTGGTCACGCGGATCGCCCGGCTCTCCCTGCCGCCCGGCCGCCCATCCGGTGCACGTTCATGAGGTCTCCCGATCCGCGTTAGCCCGCGTTAGCCCGTAAGGCCAGGGCGATTTCCAGCCTGGCGCCGGGATCGTCGAGAGCAGTCCCGAAGGTGTCGCGCAGGCCGGCCAGGCGATAGCGCACCGTCTGCGCGTGCACGTGGAGGGTCTCCGCGGCGAGGCTGACGTCACCGTGCGCGTCGAGCCAGGCTCGCAGCGTCTCCTCCGCCCGGCGCCGCGGCCGCTCGGGCAGGGCGTGCAACGGCGCGAGCCTGCGTCGTACCAGGTCGCGGGTCAGGCTCTGGTCGGCGGCGAGCACGAGATCGAGCAGGTGGTCCTGCGCGCGCACCAGGCCTGCTACGTCGAGGCCCCACGCCAGGCGCGCCCGGGCCACGGACTGGTGGGCCTCACGCCACCCCACCGTGGGTCCGAGCGCGCCTCGGCGGTCACCGAGCGCAGTGGCCGCCGCGCTGGCGCGCTGCGGGCCGTCCGGGTCGGGGATCATCAACACCCGCAGCGGTTCCAAGGCGGCACCGATGGTGCCGACCGGCAGGCGCCTGGCCAGCTGCACCGGATCGGCTCCGTCGCCGACCACCAGGGCGGCCAACTGCTGCGGGAGCGACCAACCCGCCGCCTCGGCGGCGCGCTCGACGTCGACGGGGTCAGCGGGTGACGGCCGCGCCAGGAGCTCGACGAGAGCATGCCGGCGGGCCTGCGCAGCGCCGGCCTGGTTGGCCTGCTCGCGCGACCAGCCAGCCACCGCCGCAGCCGCCAGCCGGTCGAGGTAGGCGAAGATCTCGCCGGCCAGTCGCACGAGAACCTCTGCGGGTACGCCGACCTCGGCGGCGAGGTCGATGACGTGCGACCAAGCAATACGCGCGCCGATGCGAAATGCCGACTGCAGCGCGTCGAGCGGCCTGCCCTCGCGGCACTCCGCCTGCCCGATCGCCTCATAGATGCTGAGGTTGACGTCAGCCTGCGGCTCGAGGAACTGGGCGAGAGCGGTGCTGACGCCGTCCTGCACAAGCCGCCCGAACTCCCCTTCGAGCGGCCGGCTGTATTCCGGGACCTCGCGCCGCAGGGCCTCGATGACGTCGGCGCTGATCCGCGGCAGCGCGGCGAGGAACTGCGGGCCCGCACCGGCGACGACCCGGGCGAGGTCCTCCTGCGTCGACGGGGCGCTCACCGCATCATGCTCCCGCAGCGCTCAGCGGGTCAGGCGCAGCTCCACCGGGAACGGCCGCTCGACCCGCAAGACCTCCGCGCCGCTGACCCGCGCCGTCTCGGCGTACCGGCCCCCCTCGTCGAGCTCGAGCACCGTCAGCGACGGCTCGTCAGGGTCCACGAGCCAGTACGACGGGACCCCGGAGCGTTGATAGATGTCGCGCTTGGTGATCCCATCGTGGCGTTCGCTGCTCGGCGAGCGCACCTCGACGACCAGCAGCGGGGGCACCCGGATCCCGTCGTCGTCGGCGTCCTCGCCGCGGGCTACGATCACGTCCGGGTTGAGGAACGACCCGCGCGGCCAGGCGTAGTAGTAGTTGTAGTTCGACCCGAGCACCTCGAGCTCCGGGGGCGCCTGGGCCTCCAGTTGCCCGCCGAGACGGACGACGAGCCGCTCGTGGGGCTTGCGGGCCGATGGCATCACGACCACCAGCCCGTCGACGACCTCGTAGCGCATCCCGAGCCGGTCGAGCAGAGCGATGACCTCACCCGGGATCCCCGGCACCTCAAGGGTCGGCGCCGGGTCCGCCTCCACGACTGTCACCCGCGGCCTCCTCTCCCACGACGAGCCACGGTGCCAGCATCACCGGTCCGCCGGTCGGCGTCATCCACAGGCGTCAGCGGGTGAGGCGCAGCTCCACCGGGAACGGTCGCTCGACCCGCAGGACCTCCGCGCCGCTGACCCGCGCCGTCTCGGCGTACCGGCCCGCCTCGTCGAGCTCGAGCACCGTCAGCGAGGGCTCGTCGGGGTCCACGAGCCAATACGACGGGACGCCGTGCCTCTCATAGATGCGCTTCTTGAGGGTCGCGTCGTAGCGGTGCGTGCTCCGGGACAGCACCTCAACCATGAGCAAAGGTGGCACTCGGATGCCGTCCGGCTCCGCGTCCTGCTGGCGTGCCACGACCACATCGGCGTTGACAAAGGCCTTGCCGGGCCAGGCATACAGGTAGTTGTAGTTGCTTCCCAACACGGCCATGTCGTGCGACGCCGTCCGGAGCAGCTGAGCCCCTAGCCACATGGCGAGCTGCTCGTGCGCCGCCGTCGCCGACGGCATCACCACCACCAAGCCGTCGACGACCTCATAGCGCACACCGAGCTCGTCGAGAAACGCCACCACTTCACTCCGGACCGCCAGGACCGGCTCCGGCTGCACCTCCACAGCGGTCATGCGACGCCTCCTTCGCTCGTCGACCCACGACGAGTCACGCTGCCAGGATCTTCCCCTGCGTCGCGCGGCTCGTCCACAGCCCACACGCCGGGCACCACCCTCAGCGGGTCAGGCGCAACTCCACGGGGACGGATGGAGCCAGCCCTCAGGAGCGCCTCCGCAAAGCGCGCCGGCGCGTCGTGCGCTGATCCACCACGAGCGACCCCGGCTTCACGGCAGACGCCGGCAGCACACCGCCGGGTGACTCTCGAGCGCAGCCTCGACATCGGCGCGGTCCGGTCGGCGGGCGCTCGCGTCGTACCCGTTCGCGCTCACGTCACCACGCGTCAGCCCCGGCCGGAGGGCTCGTCGGTGGACAGGGCGGCGATGAAAGCCTCCTGGGGGACCTCGACGCGGCCGACCATCTTCATCCGCTTCTTGCCTTCCTTTTGCTTCTCCAGCAGCTTGCGCTTGCGGGTGATGTCACCGCCGTAGCACTTCGCGAGGACGTCCTTGCGGATGGCGCTGATGTTCTCGCGGGCGATGACGCGGGAGCCGATGGCCGCCTGGATCGGCACCTCGAACTGCTGGCGCGGGATGAGCTTGCGCAGCTTGCCGGTCATGGAAGTCCCGTAGCCGTAGGCCTTGTCCTTGTGCACGATGGCCGAGAAGGCGTCGACCGGCTCCTGCTGCAGCAGGATGTCGACCTTGACGAGGTCGGCGACCTGCTCGCCGGCGGGCTCGTAGTCCAGCGACGCATAACCCTTGGTGCGACTCTTCAACGCGTCGAAGAAATCAAAGATGATCTCACCGAGCGGCAGCGTGTAGCGCAGCTCGACGCGGTCCTCCGACAGGTAGTCCATCGCCTTGAGCTGGCCGCGGCGCGCCTGGCACAGCTCCATGACGGTGCCCACATAGTCGCTCGGCAGCAGCAGCATCGAGGCGACGACCGGCTCGTGCACCTCGGCGATCTTGCCGCCGGGCCAGTCGCTCGGGTTGGTCACCGTGTGCTCGGCACCGTCCTCCATGACCACGCGGTAGACGACGTTCGGCGCGGTGGAGATCAGCGACAGCCCGTGCTCGCGCTCGAGGCGCTCTCGCACGATCTCCATGTGCAGCAAGCCTAGGAAGCCGCAGCGGAAGCCGAAACCCAGCGCCGCAGACGATTCGGGCTCATAGACCAGCGCCGCGTCGTTGAGGCGCAGCTTGTCCAGTGCCTCGCGCAGGTCGGGATATTCGCTGCCGTCCAAGGGATAGAGGCCGCTGAACACCATGGGCAGCGGGTCGCGGTAACCACCGAGCGGCTCGGTCGCCGGGTGGCTGGCGCTCGTGATGGTGTCACCGACCCGTGCCTCGCGGACGTTCTTCACGCCGGGGATGAGATAGCCGACCTCGCCGACGCCAAGGCTGCTGCGCGGCACCGGGTCCGGGCTGATCACCCCGACCTCGAGGGTCTCGTGCGCCGCCCCGGTCGCCATCATCAGCGACCTCTCCCGAGTGGTCAGCGTGCCGTCGACGACCCGGATGTAGCTGATGACGCCGCGGTAGGCGTCGTACACGGAATCGAAGATCATGGCGCGCGCGGGCGCGTCGGGATCACCGACGGGGGCCGGTACGTCGCGGACGACGCGGTTGATGAGATCGGTGACGCCGAGGCCGGTCTTCGCGCTGATCCGCAGCACGTCGTCCGGGTCGCAGCCGATGATCGAGGCGATCTCCGCGGCGTACTTGTCCGGCTGGGCCGCCGGCAGGTCGATCTTGTTGAGCGCCGGGATGACCATGAGGTCGTTCTCGAGCGCGAGGTAGAGGTTGGCCAGCGTCTGCGCCTCGATGCCCTGCGCGGCGTCGACGAGCAGGATCGCCCCCTCGCAGGCGGCCAGCGAACGCGACACCTCATAGGTGAAGTCCACGTGCCCGGGCGTGTCGATGAGGTGCAGCGTGTAGGCCTTGCCGTCGTCCGCGGTCCAGGGCAGCCGCACGTTCTGTGCCTTGATGGTGATGCCGCGCTCGCGCTCGATGTCCATCTTGTCGAGGTACTGCGCGCGCATCTGCCGGGCGTCGACCACCCCGGTCACCTCGAGCATGCGGTCGGCCAGCGTGGACTTGCCGTGGTCGATGTGGGCGATGATGCAAAAGTTGCGAATGCTCGCCGGGTCGGTGCGGCCGGTCACCCCAGAGGCCGCACTTGTCACCGTCACGGAGTCAGTCTCCCAGAGCCGGCCGGACTCGAGCCGCTCGATCGAGCGCAGCAGGCGGGCGGCATCGGCTGGGTTGCGGAGCAGGTAGGCGCTCTCCTTGCGCGACTGGCAGTCCTCGAGCGACACCGGGACAACCGGCTCGCGCGCGCGCGCATCGAGCAGCGCCCCCCGCGTCGAGGGCGCCGGCCGGCTCAGGTGCGGGGCAGGCGAACCGTCATCGGGTAAGGCCGTTGGACCTCCAGCAGCTCGCCGGCGCCGACCGAAGCGGTCTCGACGTACTCACCGGCTCTGAGCTCCAGCACGCGCGGCCTCGGCTCCTCGGGGTCGACCAGCCAGTAGGTCGGCACGCCGCCGTCACCGTAGATCTCCTTCTTGCGGCCCTCGTCGACGCGCCAGGTGCTCGGCGAGGCGGCCTCGACAGCCAGGATGGGCCGGACGCCGTGCAGACTCCCGACGTAGTCGCCCGGTGGCAGCACCGCGATGTCGGGCTCGACGCAGCTGCCCGGGACGTATTCGAAGCCGTAGAACCAGATCACCCGGTGGCCGGGCGGCGCAGCCACGCGGAGCTGCACGAAGAGCTCGCCCAGGACGTCCTGGTGGGCGAAGCCAGGAGGTGGGTTCACGACGACCGCACCGTCGATGACCTCATAGACCCGGCCGTGCTCGTCGAGCCAGCGCATCAGCTCGGCGTGCGGCCCGGAGTAGACCTGCTCGACGTCGTGGCGTGCCTCGATGGCCGTCACGGGCGTCCTCCTCTCGCCTGACCCGACCGTGTCGCGAGCATCCGGCAGCGTCGAACGGCTGTCCACAGCCGGTCCTGGATGACGCCATGCCGAAGCAGGCCGCTGCTCGCGGTGCCCAGCGCGGGTACGCCCCCGACCGCCGCGATCAGGACAAGCCCTCCGCGAGGTTGTCCGTCGACCTCGATGACAGCGCGCTCCCCGACCGCCATCCGACGCGGCGCGGCGGGGTCGGCGGGCACCATCAGCTTCCTCGCCGGCCCTCTAGCTGGGCTGCTGCAGGTGCTGGTTGAGCCGGACTGCTTGGCGCGTCAGGTGGTCGCGTTCTGCGACGTTGGGTGCGTTGCGAGCTGCGGCGGCGTAGAGGAGCACAGCGAGCTCGAGGTTGCCGTCCTTCTCGTGGAGGTGCGCAGCCACCGCGTCTCGTCGCGGGACGTGCTCGTCGACGTCGGCCAGCGCTCGCAGTCCCGCGGGTGCACCGCAGGCCTCGCCGACGGCGACCGCCCGGTTGAGCCGGACGACAGAGGTGTCGGCGAAGCAGAGCAGCTCGTCGTACCACTCGACTATCTGGATCCAGTCGGTCTCCTCGTCCCGAGGTGCGTCGGCATGGAGTGCGGCGATCGCCGCCTGCGCCTGATATTCGCCGAGCCGATCGCGCGCGAGCGCGGCGTGGACCATGGCGGTCCCGTCCGCGATGAGCTCTGTGTCCCAGAGAGTGCGCTCCTGCTCGGCGAGCGGCACGATTCTGCCGTCCGGTCGGGTGCGGCTGCCGCGGCGGGCGTGGTGCAGCAGCATCAGGGCGAGCAGCCCGTGCACTTCGGGCTCGTCCACGGCAGCAGCAAGCTGCCGGGTCAGCCGGATGGCCTCGGCGGCGAGGTCGACCTCGCCGGAATATCCCTCGTTGAAGACGAGGTAGAGCACGCGCATCACCGTGCGTACGTCGCCGGGACGGTCGACCCCGGCCTGACCGACGATGCGCTTGGCGCGGCTGATCCGCTGCGCCATCGTTGGCTCCGGCACGAGGTACGCCCGAGCGATCTGCCGCGTGCTGAGTCCACCCACCGCTCGCAGGGTCAGGGCGACCGCTGACGACGGCGTCAGGTCGGGGTGCGCGCACAGAAAGTAGAGCTGCAGCGTGTCGTCGGTGCTCGGGACCAGCCCGGGCCGTGGCTCGGTCTCTAGCCGCAGCTCGCGGTTGCGGCGCGCCACGTCCGAACGCGTCATATCAAGGAATGCCCTCCACGCGACCGTCACGAGCCACCCGGTGGGGTCGGCGGGCAGCTCGTCGTCCCACGCAGAGAGCGCCAGCACAAGCGCCTCCTGTACGGCGTCCTCGGCCGTCGCGAAGTCCGCGCCGCGCCGGACGAGGACGCTAAGAACCCATGGGACGCGCTCCCGCAGCCCGACCTCGTCCCCGGTCATTCGGTGACGGCGGGCGCCATGGTCAGGAAGGGTCGGACCTCCAGCCATTCGTGGATCGGTTCCCCGCCAGCCCCCGGTGCCGCCGACAGCTCACCGGCGAGCTCGACGGCCCGCTCCTGGCCGTCGACATCGATCACGTACCACCCCGCGATCAGGTCCTTCGTCTCGGCGAACGGCCCGTCGATCAGCGGCGGCCGCCCCACGCCGTCGAAGCGGACCCACATGCCGTCAGGCGACAGCGCCTGCCCCTCGACGAGCTCAGCCGCTGCTCTCGAGTCGAGCTGCGAAGTCGTTCATGTAGCGCATGTGCGCCTCGACCTCCTCGGGACTCCACCTCTCCATCGGGGCGTCGTTGACGGGCGCCGGCGCGCCCCGGTAGTGCTTGAGCAGCAAGTACTTGGCCATGGTTCCTCTCCTCGTTTGCCGTGGGCTCCATCAACAGGAAGGCGTGAAGAGACGGACCGGGCCACCGGCCAGATGCGCGCGGAGCTCGGCGCTCGGCTCGCCGAGGAGCTCGCCGGTGACGGAGCCCGTCGCCACGATTGCCTTCATGAGGTCGCTGACGTGCGCGACGTGCTCGATCAGCGCCGGCGAGTCCCGGTAACGCTCGAGCACGATGCACTCAGACTGGTCGTCGTTGAAGAAGAGCTCGTAGTGCAGCGTGCCGGTGTCCTTGGTCCGCACGACCTCCAGGCACATCGCAGACAGTCGCTTGAACTCCTCGAGCTTGCCCTCGTAGAAGGTGAACCGGGCGAGGCCCAGGAGCTCGCTCACGGCTGCCGCCTCCCGAGAGCTGCACGAGTCACGTACGTGGTCATGATCTTCTCCCAGTCGACTGGCTGCACCGTTGGCCGCGCTGACCCGGGGACGGAGCCAGACTCCACATCTCGACAGAGACGCCGAGCAGTATCTGCACCCGATCATGCGGGCTTCCTGGGAGTCAGCCTGCACGGGTGGGGGCGCGACCTTCTCTCTGCCATCCCTGTCGCGGCCGCTGGTAACCTCGGTTGCTGACGTCCCGATCGCCGCCCGACGGCGTGAACCCCCACCGCCGCCGAAGCGCGAGAGCGCCCACGAGGAGACCCGCACCCGCATGGCCAACATCAAGAGCCAGATCAAGCGCATCAAGACCAACGAGAAGGCGCGGCTGCGCAACAAGGCCGTCAAGAGTTCGCTGAAGACCTCCGTGCGCAAGGTCCGCGCCGCCATCACCGCCGGAGACCGCGAGACCGCTACGACGCTGATCGCCGCTGCCTCCCGCGAGCTCGACAAGGCGGCGAGCAAGGGCGTCATCCACAAGAATCAGGCGGCCAACCGCAAGTCCTCGCTCGCCAAGCAGGTCTCGACGCTCTGACTGATCGGGGTACGCCGACGGCGCCGCGGCGATCAGGACTCGCGCCGGCCGGCCACGGCGGATCCCTCTCGCGCCAACGTGCCTGCCACCACGTCGTGCAGCTTGACCATCGCCGCGACCGAGAGCGGCAGAGCCAGCAGCAGCCACGCCGAGGCCACGTCGGCGAGGACGAGCAGCACGGCGAGGACGACGGGCACGTCGCCGAGCAGGAACCGCTGCCAGCCGGCCGGCCGGAGGTGCTGCAGTCGCAGGAGCCGGACGAGCAGCGGGCGGCCGCCCGCACGTGGGACCTCTGCGTTCGGGGCCGGCGAGACGACGTCGACGACGGCAGGGAGCGTCTCCTCGAGGGGAGCCCCATAGGGACGCCCAGCCCCGGCCGCCGGCCGGACCCGCCCGGCGGGGAGCCGGGTCGAGGGCTCCGTGGCCGTCATCGCCGCGCACCGCCGCCGCCGCGGCTGTCGCCGCTTGTGGTGCGGGCCGCTGCCACCGCGAGGACGGCGAGCTCGAGGGCATAGGCGGGGTCGACGCCGGCGCCCTTGACCCGCTCGTCCGCCTCCGCGACGGCCCGAAGAGCGTCGGACAGGCCCTCGTCGGTCCAGCCCCGCGCGGCCCGCTGCGACTTCTCGACCTTCCAGGGCGGCATCCCGAGTTGCGTCGCGAGGGCGTTGGCGCTCCCCCCGCCAGCACCCCGAACCTTCACGAGTTCCCGCACCCCGCTGGCGAGGGCGCTGACGACCAGCAGGTCCGCCGTGCCCGTGCCGAGCGCGGACCGCAGCAGCGCGAGGGCCCCCCCGGCGTCACCGGCGACGGCGGCATCGGCGATCTGGAAGCCGGTCGTCTCCGCCCGGCCACGGTGCGATCGGGCGACCGCCGTTTCGTCGACGGGGCCGTCGCCGGGCAGGTCGGCCACGAGCTGGGCGACGGCGGCCGCGAGCTCGCGCAGATCGTTGCCGACCGCCTCCAGCAGCGCCCGGCACGCACCGGCCGTGACGGGCCGCCCCGCCGCCCGCACCTCCGCCTGGACGAAGGCGAGCCGCTCCGCCGGCTTGGTCAGCCGCGGCCAACGCTCGACCCGCGCCCCCGCCGTACGCAGCGCGTCGACGAGCCGCTTGCCCTTCTGCACGCCGCTGTGGGCGACGACGAGGATGACGTCAGGGGCGGGGTCGGCGGCGTAGGTCGCCAGTGCCTCCCGCGGGTCCTCGCCCAGGTCCTGTGCCCCGCGGATGGTCACGACGCGCAGCCCACCGAACAGCGACGGGCTCGCCAGGTCCAGCAGCAAGGCTTCGTCGACGGCATCGGCGGTGAGTTCGCGGGCCGCCGCCTCGGGGTCGGCGGCGCGCGCAGCGGCGACCACCCTGGCGACGGCGCGGCTGACGAGCAGCTCCTCGTCCCCGAGCAGCAGGGTCAGCGGCACGACCAGCGCCGCGCCGTCCGCAGGATCGGCGTGGGCACCGGCGGCCGGGGGCGGGGGCACGGTCTCAGGATCGCATCCGTCACCCGAGCACGACGGCGACGAGCACGGCCGCCGCGGCGCCCACGAGCAATCGCCGGCCCCGACGCCGGCGCAGACATGCCAGGACTGCCACCGTGGTGCCCGCGAGGATCAGGCCACCGCCGACGCCACCCGCCCAGGAGACCTGGGCGCCCGGCGCTGCCGCTCCCACCCTCGCGACCGTCACGAGCCACCAGCACGGCAGGGACGCGAGCTGCGCGGCAAGCCGGGCAAGGGTGGGGCTCAGGGGTGCGAGGACCGCGGCAACGACCCCCGCGACCGTCGCCAGCGGCACGGCCGGCATCGCCAGCAGGTTCGCCGGGACAGCGACGAGACTGACGCTGGACGAGAGCACGGCAATCACGGGACCGCACGCGAGCTGTGCCGCGAGCGGCACGGTGACGGCCTCCGCG
>JAABUT010002241.1_pt1 | contig 19158 bp, 21 predicted proteins | sample 5559281 | NCBI WGS metagenome assembly JAABUT01 (sample SAMN10711880, study PRJNA513359) | rock metagenome | isolation source: Antarctica rocks | place: Antarctica: Victoria Land, Ricker Hills nord | collected 2016-01-04
GCGGTCAGCGGCATGCCGGCCACCGTCGTCAGGGTCGCGGCGCCGTTGGCGTCCATCACCATCTTGTGCAGGCTGTCGAAATCCAGGCGGCCGGGCACGACGTGGTAGGTCAGGATCTTGGTGAGCATCGGCTTGCTGGCCGGCTTCAGAAGTGTCGCCACGGTGCCGCGCGGCAGCATGTCGAAGGCGGCGTTGGTCGGCGCGAACACGGTGAACGGACCCGGACCCTTCAGCGTCTCGACCAGGCCGGCGGCCTTGACGGCGGCGACCAGCGTGGTGTGGTCGGCGGAGTTCACCGCGTTGTCGACGATGTCCTTGTCGGGAAACATCTGTTGGCCGCCGACCGCCACCGGGCGCGGCGCCATCGGGACCATCGGCATGGCCTGCGTGACGGCGGGCATGGGCGGGTTGCAGGCCGCCAGCAGCAGCACCGACAGCGTGGCCGGGATGATGGCGGCGAATCGATCGATACGCATGGGCGGCACCTCGCGTGAACGGGCGCCACCGGACGCGGCACCTACGCGGACGTTACGGGGTGGTGCCCGATCCGGATGCAGCGGTCAGCAGGCGTTGCCGCGCAGAGTAGCGCTGCTGACGCGCCCGCCGTCCAGCTCAAACGTGGTTTCGCAGACGCGTTCGACGACATCGGCCGGAAAGCCGCCGCCGTAGCCGAAACGTCCGCCGCCGTAGCCGAACCCGCCGTAGCCAAACCCGCCGTAGCCGCCGGGCAGGACATCCAGCCGCCGGTCGGTGTAGGCCAGAAAGCGCTTGCCGCCGGTGTCGTAGGTGCGGGCCGGCACGCCGAAGCTGCGCACCAGATCGGCCTCGGGCGCGCCGACGAAGGTGGCCAACTCGGCCTGGCGCTGGGCGATGCCGGACGCGACACATCCGGACAACAGGAGCGATGCGAGAAGAACGGCGGAGATGGGACGCATGGGGGCTTTCAACAGGAAATAGTGCCTATAAGTAGGCGCGCAGGGACGGATGTCATCGTATGTCCGAAGATTTGAACGGCGGCAGCCACAGCACCTGGTCGATGCGGTCGGCCCCGCCGGCCAGCATCGCCAGCCGGTCGAAACCCATGGCGATCCCGCCGGCGGGCGGCATGCCGTGCGCCAGGGCGGCCAGGAAATCCTCGTCGAGCGGCCAGTCGGGGCCGCCGTGCAACGCGTGCCGGCGGGCGCGGTCGGCGACGAAGCGGTCGCGCTGTTCGGCGGCGTCGGTCAGCTCGATGAAGGCGTTGGCGATTTCCATGCCGGCGGCGAACAGCTCGAAGCGTTCGGCCACGCGTGGGTCGGCCGGATCGCGGCGTGCCAGCGCGGCCTGGGCGGCCGGCCAGTGGGTCAGGAAGGTCGGGCGGCTGCGGCCGATCGCGGGTTCCACCCGTTCCAGCAGCAGGCGGAAGAACAGGTCCTCCCAGTTTTCGCCGTCGCGCAGCCTGGTGCCGGCCTGGGCGGCCAGCGCCGGCGCGTCGCCGGCGGTGCCGAGCACGTCGGCGCCGACATGCCGCGTGAAGGCGTCGGCAACGGTCAAACGTTCAAAGCGGGACAGGTCGACGGTGCAACCCCGGCAGCGCAGCACCGGCGCCATGGTGGCGCGCAACAACGCCTCGGTCTCGTCCATCAGGTCGGACATGGTGGCGGCCGGGCGATACCATTCCAGCATGGTGAACTCGGGCGCGTGCACGTCGCCGCCCTCGTTGTTCCGCCAGACACGGGCGAGCTGGAAGCTGCGCCCGACGCCGGCCACCAGCAGGCGCTTCATGGCGAACTCGGGGCTGGTGTGCAGCCACAGCGGGCATCTGCCGCCGCCGGGCAGCGTTCGCTCGGTGCGGAAAGCGGCGAGATGGACCTCCTCGCCGGGGGCGGTCACCGCATAAGGGGTTTCGACCTCGGTGTAGCTGCGGGCGGCGAAGAAGGCGCGGGTGGCCTGGGTCAGCAGCGCGCGTCGGCGCAGGAACGGCAGCCGGTCGGCCAGGCTGTCCGGATGCCAGGCCGGCCGCATCACGCCAGCCGGGTGAAGCGGCCCTCGCCCACCACCACGGCGCCGCCGCCGATGGAGATGGCGGTGACGCGGCCGGCGATGCGCGCCGCGGTTGCGGTGATCAGGCTGGGGCGGCCCATCTCGACCCCCTGGGTGATGGCCAGATGCCGGACGCCGTCGGCCGGACCGGGGAAGCTGCCGGCCAGGGCGGCGGCGGCCGATCCGGTCGCCGGGTCCTCGCCAAGGCCGAGGGAGGGCGCGAACATGCGGGCGTGGACGGCGGCGCGGATGCCGTCGTCGGCGGTGACGGCGTGGACGTACAGCGCGTGGCCTTGAACACGCGGCTCAAGCCGGCGCCACAGATCCAGGCGCAGCGCGCTGGCGGCCACGGCCGCGCGGTCGATCAGCGGCACCAGAACGAACGGCACCCCGTAGCTGGCCTGCCACGGCGGACCGGCCAGCACCGGCGCGCCGATCACGGCCGCGATCTCGGCGTCGGGCACGTCCAACGGGATCGTCTCTGCGGCGCCTTCGCGGAAGAACGTCGCGCCGCCGTCGCGCAGCGCCACCCGCACCGGACCGACGCCGAGTTCGAACACCACCTGCGCGGCCCCCGCAGTGCGCCCCAGCCCGGCCAGCACCACGGCGGTGCCGACGATCGGATGGCCGGCGAACGGCAGCTCCCATCCCGGCGTGAAGATGCGCACGGCGAAGCGGCCGGGAACGGTGCCAGGGGTGACAAAGGTGCATTCCGACAGGTTCAGCTCCCGCGTCAGCATCATCATCTGGTCGGTGGTCAGCCCGTCGGCATCGGGGAACACCGCCAGCGGGTTGCCACCGAAGGCCTGGCCGGTGAAGACGTCGACGATGACGTAGCTGGCGTTCGGCATGACGTTGCTTCCGGTAAGGGCGTTGCGGCGCGGCAGGCGGGCGTCTACAGCCACGCAGCATGGCCGACACCCTTATCCATGACCAGATGCGCTCCCCGCGCGGCTCTGACCAGACGCGCAGCCTGCGCAGCACCGACGCCCTGGTCGCCGCCGGCCTGGTCGCGCCCGCCATGCGCGACGCCGTGACCGCCGTCGAGGCGCGCTACGCCGTCGCCGTCACGGCCCCGATGCGGGCGCTGATCGCCGAACACGGGGCACCCATCGCCCGCCAGTTCATCCCCGATCCGGCCGAGCTGGTCACCGCCGCCCACGAGCGCGCCGACCCGATCGGCGACGACGCGCTCAGTCCGGTGCCGGGCATCGTGCACCGCTACCCCGACCGCGCGCTGCTGAAGCCGCTGCTGGTCTGCCCGGTGTATTGCCGCTTCTGCTTCCGCCGCGAGCACGTCGGCCCCGACGGCGGCCTGCTGACCGAGGCCCAGTTGAACACCGCCCTGGACTGGCTGCGCGCCCATCCCGCCGTCCGCGAGGTCATCCTCACCGGCGGCGATCCATTGTTGCTGTCCCCGGCGCGGCTCGGCCGGCTGCTGGCCGAGCTGGCCGCCATCCCGCACGTGGACATCCTGCGTATTCACAGCCGCGTGCCGGTGGCCGATCCGGGACGGCTGGACGACGCGCTGGCCGCGACCATGGACGTGGAAAAACCGCTGTTCCTCGTCGTCCACGCCAACCACGCCGCCGAGTTCACCGCCGACGCCCGCGCGGCCCTGCGGCGGGTGCAGCGCCTGGGCGTGCCGGTGCTAGGCCAATCCGTGCTGCTGGCCGGCGTGAACGACAGCGCCGCCGCGCTGGAGGCCCTGTTCCGCGCCATGCTGGCCGCCCGCGTCAAGCCGTACTACCTGCACCAGCTCGACCCCGCCCCCGGCACCGCCCGCTTCCACGTGCCGATCGAGCGCGGCCAGGCTCTGCTGGCGGAGCTGCGCGGCCGGGTCACCGGGCTGGCCTGGCCGACCTACGTGCTGGACATCCCCGGCGGCCACGGCAAGGTGCCGATCGGCCCGCAGTACCTCGGTCCCGACGCCGTCGCCGATCCGTGGGGCGGGCGCCACCGGCTTGCCGGTCCCAAGCTTGCCGGTCCGGGGGCTTCGGTCTAGACATCTCGTTCCGACACATCGCGTGGGAAGAAGATGAAGCAGCAGGCCAACCTCCTCCGTGCCGGCCAGGTGATCGAGCACGAAGGCCAACGCTGGACGGTGCTGAAGCAGCAGATCATCACCCCCGGCAAGGGCGGCGCGTTCATCCAGGTCGAGATGCGCAACCTGCGCACCGGCAACAAGACCAACGAGCGCTGGCGCACCGCGGACACCGTGGAACGCCTGCAGACCGACAACCGCGACTTTACCTATTCCTACACCGACGGCGACAACCTGGTGCTGATGGATCCGGAAACCTTCGAGCAGATGATGGTGCCGACGACCCTGCTGGGCGAGCAGGTCGCCTTCCTGCAGGACAACATGACCGTCGAGCTGGACCTGGTCGAAGGCGAGGCCGTCGGCATCCATTTGCCGGCCACGGTGGTGCTGGAGATCATCGAGGCCGATCCGGTGGTGAAGGGCCAGACCGCCACCAGCAGCTACAAGCCGGCAAAACTGTCCAACGGCGTGCGCACCAACGTTCCGCCCTTCATCGAAAGCGGCGAGCGCATCGTGGTCAAGACCGAGGACGCCTCCTACGTGGAGCGCTTCCGCGGTTAACGACGATGGCCATGCGCCTTTCGCCGCACATGACGGTGATGCAGAACGCCGCTCAGCGCGCCTCCAAGCGCCTGCTGCGCGACTTCTCCGAGGTCGAGCAACTGCAGGTCAGCGTCAAGGGTCCGGGCGACTTCGTAAGCCAGGCCGACCTGCGCGCCGAGCAGTCGATCCGCGACGACCTCGGCAAGGCCCGCCCGGGCTACGCCTTTCTCATGGAGGAATCCGGCGCGTCGGGGTCCGACAACTGGACCTGGCGCTGGGTGGTCGATCCGCTGGACGGCACCAGCAACTTCCTGCACGGCATCCCGCACTGGGCGATCAGCATCGCGCTGGAACGCCGCCTGCAGGATGGCGGGATCGAGACCGCCGCCGGCTGCATCTACGCGCCCGCGGTCGACGAGATGTTCTGGGCCGAAAAGGGCGTTGGCGCCTTCCTGAACGACCGCCGCCTGCGGGTGTCGGCGCGGCGCGACCTGAAGGAGGCGATGTTCGCCACCGGCATCCCCTTCGCCGCCGTGGCGGCTTCCCGCCGCCTGGCCTTCGCCCGCACCCTGGCCACGCTGATGCCGCAGGTCGCCGGCATCCGCCGCTTCGGCGCCGCGGCCCTCGACCTCGCCTGGGTCGCCGCCGGCCGCTACGACGGCTACTGGGAGCTGGGCCTGAAGCCGTGGGACATGGCCGCCGGGCTGCTGATCGTGCGCGAAGCAGGCGGTTATGCGACAAACCCGTACGGCGAGCCGGTGACCGACAACGGCGACGTGGTGGCGGCGAACACCCATTTGCACCCGCATTTGAAGGACGCCGTGGCGGACGGGGTCGCCGCAGCCTCCCCCCAGGCGACGGCCTGACGCTTCCGGTGATCCCGCCGCTGGATTAGGATGCAGATGCACATGCGACATCCCCCATCCTGGCGGCTGACCTTGCTTCTGGCACTCGCCGCCTGCCCCGCCGCGGCACAGGTCAACGTCGACCGGCGGGCGTTCGACCCGTTGCAGCCGCAGCCCGAGCAGAACGGCGACAAGCCGGCCCAGAAGCCGGCTGCCAGGCCCGCCGCCCGGCCGCAGAACCGCACCCAGGTGCCGGTCCCGCCCGCCCCGCCAGCGCCGCCGCCGATCGCCCGGCCGGGACCGCCGACGGTTCCGACGGCGCCACCCCCGCCGCCTGTGGTGCCGCCGCCCATCGCCGTGCCCGCCCGGCCGCCGATCGCACCCGGCCCGGTGGCGGTCGCGCCCGACGCCCCCGGCACCGCGGCGGTCATCGCCGGCGGCATCCGCGCCACCTTCGGCGCCGGCCGGTCCGACATGAACCCGGAGGTGGAGAAGGCCCTGCGCGCCTTCGCCCGCACGGCGCCGGCCGGCAGCACGCTGACGGTGATCGCCACCGCGGCCGGCGCGCCGGACGATCCTTCCACGCCGCGCCGATTGTCGCTGTCGCGCGGGCTTGCGGTGCGCAGCCTGGCGATCGCCGAGGGCGTCGTGTCCACCCGCATCGTGGTGCGCGCGATCGGCGCCAACCTGTTCTCCACCGTCGCCGGCGCCGTGGACGGCCCTTCCGACCGCGTCGACGTGACGCTGACTCAGGCGACCTCGACGGCGCCGGCCAGATGACCCGCCCGAACGCCTACCTGATCCGCATGCTGGTCTTCATGCTGGCAATCGTCGTGGTGTGCGCGTTGCTGCTGGACGCGCTGGCGACCGCGTTCGGCGCCAACCCGGTGCTGAACAGCTTCATCGTCATCGTGCTGCTGATCGGCGTCGGCTGGAACCTGGTGCAGGTGATCCGGCTGATGCCGGAGGTGCGCTGGCTGCAGACCTTCCAGCAGGCCCGCGCGCGGCTGCCGTCCCTGCCCACGCCGCGGCTGCTGGCGCCGATGGCGAGCATGCTAGCCAGCCGCGCCGGGCGCCACAACGATGGCCAGGACCGCTTCACGCTGTCCGGCCCGGCGATGCGCTCGCTGCTCGACGGCATATCGTCGCGCCTGGACGAAAGCCGCGAGCTGTCGCGCTACATGACCGGGCTGCTGATCTTCCTGGGCCTGCTCGGCACGTTCTGGGGCCTGCTGCTGACGGTCAGCTCTGTGTCGGACGTGATCGCCGGCATGTCGGTCGGCTCGGGCGACATCAACGCGCTGTTCGACCAGCTGAAGTCCGGCCTGGCCAAGCCTCTGCGCGGCATGGGCACGGCGTTCTCGTCGTCCATGCTCGGCCTGGCCGGCGCGCTGGTGCTGGGTTTCCTCGACCTCACCGCCGGCCAGGCGCAGAACCGCTTTTTCAACGAGCTGGAGGAATGGCTCGCCGGCCTGACCCGGCTGTCGTCCGGCGTGCTCGGCGCCGAGGGCGAAGGCTCGGTGCCGGTCTATGTCCAGGCGTTGCTGGAACAGACGGCGGAGAACATGGAGAACCTGCAGCGCACCCTGGCACGCGGCGAGGACGACCGCCGCGAGGCCAGCCAGGCCATCCTGGCGCTGACCGAGCGGCTGGGCGCGCTGTCGGACACCATGCGCGCCAGCCAGCAGCTGATGCTGCGCATGGCCGAGAACCAGCAGTCCCTGATCCCTGCCCTGCAACGCCTGGGCGAACGCCGCGACGGTGGCGACGACGTGGCGCGCGCCCATCTGCGCAACATCGAGATGTATCTGCAGCGCCTCATCTCCGAGTCCGACCAGGGTCGCGTGCAGAGCACCGCCGAGCTGCGCAGCGAGATCAAGGTCCTGACGCGAACCATCGCCGCCCTGGCGGAAGGCGAGGCCAGAAGCTGATGGCCCGCCGCCGCTCCCGCAGCGAGGACGGCCTGAACGCCTGGCCGGGCTATGTGGACGCGCTGTCCACCCTGCTGATGGTCATCATCTTCGTGCTGCTGGTGTTCGTGCTGGCGCAGGCCTTCCTGTCGGTGGCGCTGACCGGGCGCGACCGCGCGCTGGACCGGGTGAACCGCCAGATGGCCGAGCTGTCGGACATGCTATCGCTGGAACGCGGCCGCAGCACCGACCTGCGCGCGTCGATGGCGCAGCTCAACCGCGACCTCGCCACCGCGACGACCGCCCGCGACAGCCTGACCCAGACGCTGGCCGGCCTGCGCGCCGACCAGCAGCGCCTCGGCGCGGAACGCGACGGCCTGCGCGCCGAACGCGACCGCCTGTCCGCCCGGCTGGCCGACACCGACGTGCAGATCCAATCGGCCCAATCCCGTGCCGACGCCTTGCAGGCCCAGGCCGCCGAGGCTGCCAAACGCGGCGACGTTTCCGCCCAGGATGCCGCCACCACCGCCGCCCGCCTGACCGACGCCGGGCGCCAGCTGACCGCCCGCACCGCCGCCCTGGCCGAGGCGCAACGCCAGATCGACGCCGCCCAGGCCCGCATGGAGGAGATGCGCAAACAGGCCGCGGCTATGGACCAGGTGGTGCTTGCCGACCGCGCCACCATCGAGACCCGGCTGTCCGACCTGGCCAGGATGGCCGAGCAGATGCGTGCGCTGACGGCCTTGCGCGACGACCTGGAACGCCAGGCCGGCGATGCCGCCGCGCGCGCCACCACGGCCGAACAGCGCCGTGCCGCCATCGCCGCCCAGCTTGCCGACGAGAAGCGCCTGGGCGACTCGGGCCGCGCCCAGATCGCGCTGCTGAACCGCCAGATGGACGAGCTGCGCGGCCAGATGGCGGCGGTGTCGCGCGCGCTGGACGCCACCGAGCAGGCCGCGCGCGGCAAGGACACCCAGATCGCCAATCTCGGCTCGCGCCTGAACGCCGCCCTGGCGCAGAAGGTGGAGGAGCTGCAGCGCTACCGCAGCGACTTCTTCGGCCGCCTGCGCGAGGTGCTGGCCAACCGTCCCGGCATCCAGGTCGTCGGCGACCGCTTCGTGTTCCAGAGCGAGGTGCTGTTCCCGGCCGGCGGCGCCGACCTGAGCACCGCCGGCGGCGAGCAGATCCTGCGCCTGGCCGACACGGTGAAGCAGCTTTCGGCCGAAATCCCGGCCGACGTGAACTGGCTCCTGCGCGTCGACGGCCACGCCGACCGCCAGCCGGTGACCGGCACCCGCTTCGCCTCGAACTGGGAGCTGTCGGCCAGCCGCGCCATCACCGTGGTCAAGCTGCTGGTGGTGGCCGGCGTGCCGGCCAACCGCCTGGCCGCCACCGGCTTCGGCGACAACCAGCCGCTGGACGGCACCGAAACGCCCGGCTCCTACGCCCGCAACCGGCGCATTGAGTTGCGGCTGACGGATAGATAGCCGCCAACCGCCACGGGGAGAACACATGATGGACGCCAGCAACGAGCAGCACGAACGCCAGGTGGCATTCTGGAACGGCCCCGGTGGCGAGATGTGGGTGGGGCGTCAGGACCGCACGGAGGCGACCCTGGCGCCGGTGGCCGACGCCGCCATCGCCCTGGCCGCCCCGCGTGCCGGCGAAACGGTGATCGACATCGGCTGCGGCGCCGGCGCCACCACGCTGGCATTGGCGCAGGCTGTGGGGCCGGGCGGGCACGTCACCGGGCTGGACGTGTCCGAACCGCTGCTGGAAGTCGCGCGCCGCCGCGATGCACCGGCCAACGTCGACTGGGTGCTGGCCGACGCGTCGCGCCACGCTTTCACACTGGCGTCCGTGGACCTGCTGTTCTCGCGCTTCGGGGTGATGTTCTTCGGCGACCCTGCGAACGCCTTCGCCAACCTGCGCGGCGCCCTGCGTCCGGGCGGGCGGCTGGTGTTCGCGTGCTGGCGCCCATTCGACCAGAACCCCTGGATGGGCGTTCCCCTGCGCGCCGTGCAGACCCTGGTGCCGGCGCTGCCGCGTCCGGGACCCGAGGATCCCGGCCCGTTCTCGTTCGCCGATCGGGCACGGGTGGACCGCATCCTGACCCATGCCGGCTTCGCCGCCCCGCGTTACACCCCGTTCGACATGGCGATGGACATCGCCGGCGGCCAGGGCGTCGACATGGCGGTGGCGCAGGCCCTGCAGGTCGGCCCGGCGCGGACGCTGCTGCAGGACCAGCCGGAGGACGTGGTGGCAGCCGCGACGGCAGCGATCCGAACCGCGTTGCTGCCCCATGTAGATGGCGGCAGCGTTCGGCTGGCTGGCGCGGTTTGGCTGGTGGACAGCGTGCCGGTCTGATCGCGGGAAGGAACACCGATGCTGAACGCGCCGTTCTGGCCGGCTGACGATGCGGTCCGCGCCGGGATCGGCAGACGGGCCGAGTGGTCGAAGGTCAACGTCGCCCGGGGTTTCACCATGCCCGGATGATGTCGGGCGCGGCCACAAAGGGAACCTCATGATGCAACGACGGCTTGAGGCTCGAAGATTTCCCGCGCGGGTGATCCGGGCCACAGCCGAAGAAGACCAATGAACAGCGGTATCTCAACACCCGTACAGAGCTCCAGTCCTTCTGCTCCGTCCGCACCGCAGACGACCATCGCCACGACGCTCGCGGCGCTGGGGATCGTCTATGGCGATCTCGGCACCAGCCCGCTGTACACCTATCAGACCATCGTCGGCACGGTCGGCGGACATCCCGGCGCCGCCGAGGCGATCGGCCTGTTGTCGCTGGTCGTCTGGGCCCTGATCGTCATCGTGTCCGTCAAATACTGCACGTTCGTGATGCGGGCGGACTACCACGGCGAGGGCGGCATCATGGCGCTGATGTCGCTGGTGACGGCGCCGGGCCGGCGGCGGACGCTGTCGCTGACGCTCATGGGCCTGTTCGGCGCGGCCCTGCTGTATGGCGACGGCGTCATCACCCCGGCGATCTCCGTGCTGAGCGCGCTGGAGGGCATCAACGTCGTGACCGACGTCTTCAAACCCTACGTCATGCCGGCGGCGCTGGTCGTGCTGGTGGCCTTGTTCGCCGCACAGGTGCGCGGCACGGCCACCATCGGCCGGGTCTTCGGCCCGGTCATGCTGGTCTGGTTCGTGACCATCGGCATCCTCGGCGCCGCGTCCGCCATCCACGAGCCGCGGGTGCTGCTGGCCCTCAATCCGCTGGCTGCGGCGGGCTTCCTGGCCCGGCACGGCCTGCACAGCTTCGTCGTGCTCGGCGGCGTGTTCCTGGCGGTCACCGGCGGCGAGGCGCTGTATGCCGACATGGGCGGCATCGGGCGCGGCCCCATCCGCTTCGGCTGGTATGCGCTGGTGCTGCCGTCGCTGCTGCTGTGCTACGCCGGGCAGACCGCGTTGCTGATCGAGAACCCGACGCTGGAGGGCAATCCGTTCTTCCAGTTGGCGCCGCACTGGGCGATCGTGCCGCTGGTCGCCCTGGCGACCGTCGCCACGATCATCGCCAGCCAGACCATCATCACCGGCGCCTTCTCGCTGACCCGGCAGGCGATGCAGCTCGGCTGGCTTCCCGGGCAGAACATCCGCCAAACGTCCGACCGCGAGTACGGCCAGATCTAACGTCGGCACCGTGAACTGGGCGATGATGGCCTGCACCATCGTCGTGGCCTACGGCTTCGGCAGTTCGGACGCGCTGGCCGGCGCCTACGGGACGGCGGTCTCGACCACCATGTTGTTCACCACCGCGCTGCTGTTCGACGCGATGCGCGACGTCTGGCGCTGGTCGCCGATCATCGCCGCCCTGGCCAGCGTGCCCCTGCTGCTGATCGACCTGGCGTTCTTCGGAGCCAACATCCTCAAGATACGCGAAGGCGGCTGGGTTCCGCAAGATACGCGAAGGCGGCTGGGTTCCGCTCCTGCTCGGCGCCGTGGTGCTCACCGTCATGCTGACGTGGCGGCGCGGAATGGACGCCATGCGGAGCCGGATACCGGAGGCCGAGGAAGGCATCGAGGCGTTCCTCGCGCGGATCAGGAACGCCGCCGTTCCACGGGTTCCCGGAACGGCCGTGTTCCTGAGCCGGACGTCCCGGGTAGTCACGCCGGTGCTCATGCGTCACGTCGCGCAGATGAAGGCACTCCAGCAGACGGTGGTCAGCCTGACGGTGCTGTTCGAGCCCGTCCCGCGCGTGCCGGAAGCCGAGCGCGCGCTTGTCGAACAGTTGGCGGAAGGATTCTGGCACGTCACGGTGAGGTTCGGCTTCGTGGAGATTCCGAACATTCCGCAGGCCATGGCCCACGCCAAAAATCAAGGCTGCCCGATGGAAGCCGACGATGTCGTGTACTTCGTCGCCCATGACGTGGTGGTGCGTTCCGAGATGGCGCCCCGGTTGACCACATGGCAGCGTCTGCTGTTCGCCTTCATGTTCCGCAATGCGGTCCGGGCGGCGGATCGCTTCGACCTACCGCCTGACAAGCTGCTGGAAGTCGGGCACCAGATCGCTCTGTGAAAGCCGCTGCAAACCAACGTGAAGCCTGCGGCCTGTCGTGGGCATGTCACCAAAGGTAGGCATGTCACTAAAGATCAAAAGCATCGCAAATTCGTTGCGCGCTCTCCAGCGGCGTTCCGACGGAGGTGTCGATCTCCAGGTCGTATGTTCGGTCGCTGTGGACACGAGTGTGCTGCCAACGCGCTAGGCCGATCTTCCGGTCGCCACGGTCGCGCTCTCTTGCCTCAAGCACATCGAGCGGTGCGAACAAGCCGACGAAGCGAACATCGAAACGCGACAGGAGGGCACGGTAGTCGTCCTCCTTGGCCGTCCCGATCATGACCTCGTCAACGATGAGGTCGTTGCCCCGCGCGGCCATGGCGGCAACGGCGTAACGCATGCCCTGCATGGCGCGTTCAAGGGCGGGACCTGAGCTGACAGCTACTGAGGGCCTGCCCTCGCCCTCGACCGCCGTGAACATCAACCCCTCAGGATGGCCGAACATCCCCGACGGCAGCATGTCGATGAAGGCATCCATGGCGACATGCAGAAACGGTCGCGCGGCCATCGTCTGGAACGCCCGGGCCGTCGAGCTTTTGCCAACGCTGCCGGCACCGTTGAGAATGATGACGCATGGTCGCCGCACCGCTACAGGTCCTGGCCCAACACCTTCTTGCGCAACTCCCGCAGCCGATCCTGACCATGCGGCGTCCTCGGATCGATCTCCAACGACTTCTGCCACGCCGCCAGCGCGCCGGCCGCGTCGCCACGCGCCTCGGCGATGCGCGAAAGCGTCTGCCAGGCGGCGAAATGGCGAGGCTCGCGCTTCAGCGCCTCCTGGATATCGGCCAGCGCCCCGCGGTAGTTGCCAACGGCAGCGCGGGCGGCGGCGCGGCGGTGAAACGCCTCGGTGAACTCCGGCTCCAGCGCCAGGGCGGCGTCGAAGTCGTCCAACGCGTCGCCCTCGGCGTTGTTGGCGAGGTTGCGCAGGCCGCGGTTCAGCAACAGCCCCGCCGCCGGGCCACTGGCCTCCATCCAACCCTGCCGGATGCGCGCCTCCAACGCCACGGCGGCGTTTTCGTTGGGCGCCTGCTTCAGCGCCGTCAGCAGGTTGCCCAGTTCCGCCTTCGGATCAGGCTTGCGCGGCGGCGCGGGCTGGGCGTGCGCGGTGGCCCCGAAGGAGGCCAGAAGCATCAGCACCGACAGCCCGCGCATGCGCCGTTCCTTCCAGTTCAACCCTGCGCCAGCTTCACCATCTTCGGCTGCGGCCCGCCCGCCATCCAGTCCAGCAGCTCGACCGTGTGCACCAGCGGCAGCTTGCCGCCGGCCAGCTGGGTCAGGCAGCCGATGTTGCCGGCCGCGACCAGATCGGGCTGCGTCGCCTCCAGGTTGGCCAGCTTACGTTCGCGCAGGCGGCCGGCGATCTCCGGCTGCATCAGGTTGTAGGTGCCGGCCGAACCGCAGCACAGATGCGGCTCGGCCGGCTCCACCACGGTGAACCCGGCCTGCCGCAGCAGCGCCTTCGGCTCGCCGACGATCTTCTGGCCGTGCTGCAGGCTGCATGCGGAATGGTAGGCCACCGTCAGCCCCGGCGCGGCGCGCGTCGGCGCGTAGCCGATCCGGGTCAGGTACTCGCTGATGTCCATCGTCATCGCCGACACCCGCTCGGCGTCCTCGCGCCAGGTGGCGGACTCCGAGCGGAACATGAAGCCGTAGTCCTTCACCGTGGTGCCGCAGCCCGACGCGTTGATCACCACCGCGTCCAGCCCGTCGTTGTCGGCCTCGCGGACCCAGGCGGCGATGTTGCCGCGGGCGCTGGCCATGGCCGGGTCGTGCCGGCCCATGTGATGGGTCAGCGCGCCGCAGCAGCCGGCTCCCCTGGCCACCACCACCTCGATGCCGAGGCGGGTCAGCAGGCGGATGGTGGCCTCGTTGATGGCGGGGTCGAGCACCTGCTGGGCACAGCCGGCCAGCAGCGCCACCCGGCCGCGGCGGACACCCTCGGCCGGGTGCACGCGCGGCGCTTCCACCGCGCTCGCCGGCGGCACGTGGGTCGGCGCCAGCTTGAGCATGGCGCGGGCGCGCTGCCAGAACACGCCGCGGGACGGCAGCAACGCCGCCAGCGGCCGGCCCAGCCTGGCGCCCATCAGCGCCACGCGCATCACCTGCGGGCGCGGCAGCACATAGGCCAGCACCGAGCGCAGTGTCCGCTCGTGCCACGGGCGGACATAGGTTTCCTCGATATGCGTGCGGGCGTGGTCGACCAGGTGCATGTAGTTCACCCCCGACGGGCAGGTGGTCATGCAGGCCAGGCACGACAGGCAGCGGTCGACGTGGCGGACGACCTCCTCCGTGGCCGGGCGGCCGGACTCCAGCATGTCCTTGATGAGGTAGATGCGGCCGCGCGGGCTGTCGAGCTCGTCGCCGAGCAGCACGAAGGTCGGACAGGTGGCGGTGCAGAAGCCGCAGTGCACGCAGGTCCGCAGCACCTGATTGGACGACTGGACCTTCGGGTCCTGCAACTGTGCCTCAGAAAAATTCGTCTGCATTTCAAAGTCCTGCGTACATGCGGCCCGGATTGAGAATACCCTTGGGATCGAACGCCGCCTTCACCCGGCGCGTGATGGCGGCCAGTCCCGGCGCTTCAGGCGGGATGACGTGAACCACCGCGCGCAGGGCATCCGGCGCGCGCAGCAGCATCCAGGTGCCGCCGGACGCGTGCGCCGCCTGCTCGACCTCCGCGTGCATCGCCTCGGTGGCCGGTGCGGCAATCCAGACCAGGCCGCCGCCCCAGTCCATGAACCAGGCCGCCCCCATGGCATCGGCCGCCCGGGCGACGGCAGGCCCGGCGGACGGCCGCACCGACACGCGCCACACCGCGCCCGGCTCGGCGGCCAGCGGCAGGGCGTCGCGCACCGCCGTCCAGGCCGCCTGGCTGGCGCCGTCATCCAGCATCTCGGCGGCGCCATACGCGGCCAGGTCGGTGCGCAGCCGCCCGGCGCGATAAGCGACCGACGACGCGAAGTCCTCGATCCGCGCCAGGGTGACGCTGCTGCCCAGCCAGGCTAGCGACGGCACCCTCGCCGCCATCGGCGCCGGCAGATGGGCGGCACCCGACACCGCGTAGGGCGAGCCGAGGGCGGCGGACAGCGCGGCCACCGCGCGGTCGGGCTGCAACCCCTTCAGCACCAGGGTGCCGCGCCGCTCCGGCGCCGGCAGCACCTTCAGGGTGATCTCCGTCATCACCGCCAGGGTGCCGTGGCTGCCGGTCAGCAGCTTGCACAGGTCCAGCCCGGTGACGTTCTTCAGCACCCGGCCGCCGGAGCGGATCACCTCGCCCATGCCGTTCACCGCCTGCACCCCCATGACGTGGTCGCGCATCGCGCCCCAGGCGACGCGGCGCGGGCCGGACAGGTTGGTCGCCACCACACCGCCGAGCGTCTGTTTCCCTGATGTGCCGAGCAGCTCGGAGTAATCGGGCGGTTCGGCGATCAGGTGCTGGCCCTTGTCGGCCACCGCACCTTGCACCTCGGCCAGGGTCGTGCCGGCCTGCGCCGAAAGGATGAGCTCGGCCGGCGAGTACAGCGTGATGCCCGACAGCCCCGCGGTGGACAGGCCGGCCGCCGCCTGGACCGGACGCAGGAACGGCTTGGTGGCGTTGCCGGATATCTCCAGCGGCTCGCTGGCGTCATGCGCCGCCATCACCGTTCGGACCACGTCAGCCAAGCCTGAGCGGGTGAACTCATGCGGCAACGGGGATGGGCGTGCCGGACTTCAAGGGAAAAACCTTGTTGGCGTTCAGCAGCCAGCCCGGGTCGAAGGCCGACTTCACCCGGCGCTGCTGGTCCAGCTCGATCTCGGTGAACTGCACGCCCATCAGGTCGCGCTTCTCGACGCCGACGCCGTGCTCGCCGGTCAGGCAGCCGCCCACCTCGACGCACAGCCGCAGGATATCGGCGCCGAAGTGCTCGGCGTGCTCGAAGTTGCCCGGCTTGTTGGCGTCGAACATGATCAGCGGGTGCAGGTTGCCGTCGCCGGCGTGGAAGATGTTGGCGACCTGCAGGCCGTAGCTGGCGCTCATCTCGCCGATGCGGCGCAGCACCTCCGGCAGGCGCGACGTGGGGATGGTGCCGTCCATGCACAGGTAGTCGGGGCTGATCCGGCCGACGGCGCCGAACGCCCCCTTGCGGCCCTTCCAGATCGCCAGCGACTCCTCCGCCGATCCGCTGACCTTCAGGCTGATCGGAGCAAACCGTCCGCAAATGACCTTGATGCGGTCGAGCAGCTCGTCCTGCTCGGCCACGCTGCCCTCCACCTCGATGATGAGCATCGCCTCGGCATCCAGCGGGTAGCCGGCATGGGCAAAGGCTTCGCAGGCGTGGATGGCGGGGCGGTCCATGAACTCCAGCGCCACCGGGATGATGCCCGACGAGATGATGGCGTCCACGCACTGCCCGGCGACCTCGTTGGAGCCGAACGCCGCCAGCATCGCCCGCGCACCTTCCGGGCCGCGCAGGATGCGCACCGTGACCTCGGTGACGATGGCGAGCTGGCCCTCGCTGCCGGTCAGCAGGCCAAGCCAGTCATAGCCGGCGCTGTCCAGATGACGGCCGCCGATCTCCAGGATGTCGCCGTCGACGGTGACGATCTTCAGCCCGAGCAGGTTGTTGGCGGTGACGCCGTAGCGCAGGCAGTGCGCGCCGCCGGAGTTCATGTTGACGTTGCCGCCGATCATGCAGGCCAGCTGGCTGGACGGGTCCGGCGCGTAGAAGAAGCCTTGCTGCATCACCGCCTGAGTGATGCCGATGTTGGTCACGCCGGCCTGCACCACGGCCACGCGGTCGGCGTAGTCGATGTCCAGGATGCGGCTCATGCGCATCAGGCCGAGCACCACCGAGTCTTCCATCGGCAGCGCCCCGCCCGACAGCGACGTGCCGGCGCCGCGCGGCACCACGCGCACGCCCTGGGCCTGGCAGAACGCCATCACGGCGGCGACCTGCTCGGTGGTTTCGGGAAGTGCGACAGCCATGGGCACCTGGCGATAGGCCGGCAGCCCGTCGGTTTCATAAGGCTTCAGCCGCAGCGGCTCGGAGATGACGCCCGACGCGGGCAACAGGGCGCGCAGTCCGGCGATGATGATGTCGCGCTTGGCCAGCACGGCCTGGATCGGTTGTGGCTGTTGGATCATGTCCCTTAACCCCGTTGCGCGTACATGTTAGGCTGAACACCGTTTCCGGCAAGCTGTTCCGCCAAACGTCAAACGCCCCGATGATCCCATCGGGGCGTTGCTTCGGGCCGATACATGACGAAGGCGAAGATCAGCCCTGGCGAGCCTTCATCCGCGGGTTCTTCTTGTTGATGACATAGATACGCCCGTGCCGGCGCACCACGCGGCAGTTCTTGTCGCGGGTCTTGGCCGACTTCAGGCTGTTGCGGATCTTCATGACAGGAGCCTTGCATGCGCCAAAGATTGAGCGCCGGGAAATAGATGCACCGGCTGCCGCTGTCAAGTTCGTGCCGCCGGGGCGATCACCTGAAGCAAGCCAAGCCCCCAAATGCCAAAGGAAGATACTCCTTGCAGCGTTGCAGCCGATATGGTTTATTTGCGTCATGAATTTGCCGCTCTCCTTCACCCCCTTGCCCACTGGCTGACGCTCATCGTCGGCGGGCTGCAGAAGGCTGCCGCCGCCCGTGCCGGCCGCGACCACGCGGTGGCGCCCCTCGTCATGCTGCTCTGGACCCGCCTCGCCCGCCTCACCGCTCGCTTCGACGCCCTGGTGGCCCGCCTCACCGCCGGACGCTCCCCGGCCGGACGCCCCGCCGCCACAGCCCGCCCGCGCACCCGCCCCGCCCGCAAGGCACCGGCCGCCACCGGGCGCCTGCCGCGCGGCCAGGCCTGGCTGATCCGCCTGCTGCCGGGGGAGGCGGCCTCCTACGGCTGCCAGCTTCAGGCTCTGCTCGCCGACCCGCAGATGGCGGCCCTGCTGGCCGCCGCCCCGGAAGCCGGCCGCATCCTGCGCCCGCTCTGCCGCCTGCTGGCGATCACACCCGAAGGCAGCCTGGCCCTCCCATCCGCCGCCGGAAAGCCCGCTCCCAAGCCGCGCCCCGCGAAGCCCGTCCCGCCGCCCGAGCCGCCCTCCGCCATCTCGCTGATCTGGGCCGCCCTCACCGGCCAACCCCCCGGGGTGACGCCCGACCCCCCTCCGCGCAAGCTGCCATGGCTGAGCCTGGCCTGATCGCAGGTCCGGCTTGGGTTTATCATCGACAACCTGACCTTGCTTCAGGCGATCGCCCTGGAGGTCTGACGGCCGCGCTTGCGCTTCCCGCGCCGGCTGCTATTTTCAGGCCCTCGCACAGGCAGGAGAGATGGCCGAGCGGCTTAAGGCGCACGCTTGGAAAGCGTGTGTGCGTGAAAGCGTACCGAGGGTTCGAATCCCTCTCTCTCCGCCAAATCCTGCGCCTAGCCGGGTCTCCGCTGCCTACGCCGGCGCGTTTAACCTTAGGATTTGGGCGGTTCCGACGCTGAACCTGTTGACCGCCTGATCCGGCCAAATCCGGAGATCTATGCTCTCTCTGCAGGTTTCTCTCTGGACCTCTGGACTGAACCTCCGGAGGTACGGCGCTAAATACTTAATAGATGAAGGCACTTCGGGGCTACACAGCGCGCGTGAATTCGAATCCTATTTGCCTGGTTCGCCGCGCGAGCGCAACGTCGAACTTTGCGGTCGCTGACATCCAGCACGCAGCTAAAAGGGGGCGCATCATGTCCAAATAAGCTAAGAACATTGGACAAAGCAGTGCGGGAGACGCTCATCATCGCACCCAGCAAGGCGAATCCGGCCGCCAGATGCAGGTGGGATTTCGCGACTTGGGTGCCCTGTACCCCGAAGCTCAATGCCGCGATGGTGGATCCCATTCAACAACCACCGGTATGGGCAACTGCAATCATGCCGCTCGTTGCACCGTTGCCCGCTGGTGGACCTGCGGTCACCAGCGTGATGTTGTTGGCCCTTTGACAAATCTCAAGCTGATGCCGTAGATGCGCATCAGCCACGCGACGTTCCAATCGGTTATAAGATCCGGCATGACGTCTATGGCGGTGTCCCTGCCGAATTTGGACGGTGAGCCGGGTCGCGCAAGGCGTTGCTAGTGCTGCCTGAGCAGCCGAGCAAAATTTTTTGGACCCGTGTTGCGTCCGGAGTTGGTCGGAAACGGACTGTCCGGTCTGGAGCAGTAGGCTGAGGGAAGCGGACATAGCTGGGACACTGTCGGCGAATTCAGGT
>JAABUT010002243.1_pt1 | contig 19140 bp, 18 predicted proteins | sample 5559281 | NCBI WGS metagenome assembly JAABUT01 (sample SAMN10711880, study PRJNA513359) | rock metagenome | isolation source: Antarctica rocks | place: Antarctica: Victoria Land, Ricker Hills nord | collected 2016-01-04
GTTGTCCGGCGCGTCGATCGCCAGCAGAGCGCGAGACTCCTCGAGCCTCGCGTTCGGCTTCAGCGGCCCATCCATGGCCGGGATGGTCACCGCGGCCGATCCGCGCCCGGCGAACCGGTCGATGGCGCGGGTGAGGAGGTTTGGCCTCATCGCTCACCCCAGTAGCTGGCCGGACCGCTCCAGGCACGGTTCGCGGTTGGGATCGGCAGACGCCCGATCCGGTTGTTGCTGACGCCGCCGAGATACAGAAAGCCTTTGTGCTCGCGCATGGAGGTGATCATCGGATGGTTGGTGGCGTGTGCGTCCCACAGCACGTCGAGGACGGCGCCGCGGTCGTCGAATTTGATCACGCAGCCTGTGTTGATGTTGGGATAGAGCCACTCGTCCTGCGGGATCCGCCGCGCCATGCGGCGCCGGAAACCGGGAATGCGGAGCGCGATGTCGAGGACCGGCGTGCGCATGCCCATCAGAGCGCACCAGTAGGTGCCGTCGGAGGCGCGGTTGATGTTGTCGGGATAGCCCGGCAGGTTTGTGATGACCGGCTCGACCCGGCCCTTCTTCGGCCCGGCGATATGATAGCGGCTGATGCGCGCCGCCCAGCTCTCGGCAAACAGGATCGACTGGCCGTCCTGAGCGAGGCAGATCCCGTTGGGGAAGATGAGATTGCGCAGGACCGTACGGGTGGTGCGCTGGACGGGATCGTAGCAGATGATGCGCCCGTTGCCGCGGCTCTCCAGTCCGTCGACCGCCCAGGCATGCAGTTCGTAGCGGACCGTGGCCTCGCTGAAATAGACCTTGCCATCGGGAGCGATGTCGCAATCGTCGGCGAGCCGCATGCGGGAGTCGTCGATAATGGAGAACGGCGTACGATTGGTTTCGTCGCTGGCCAGTTCGACAACCCCGGCCGGGGACACGCGGTAGAGCCCCATGCCGCCGACGCAACTGTAGAGGTTATCCTCTGCATCGAACGCCATGCCGAGCGGGTGGCCGCCGATATGGGCGAACACCTCCCGTTTCTTATAGTCGGGCGCGAGGTACCGAATGATGTCGCCGTGCCGCTCGCCCGTGTAGAGGTTGTCGTGGCGATCGAAGATGACGTCCTCGGGTCCTTCGAGTTCACCGAGACCGATGAGTTCCACGTCGGCGAGCCGATCGTTCACCGCATAGGGTGAACCCGAGCCGGCCGAGGTATCTTCCAGCACGTCCAGCGCACGGTAAGTCGGCGAGACGTAGGCCTTGGCCAGGATCTTGTCCCGATGCTTCACCCAGCGCAGGTCCACCGCGACGGCGGCCAGCAGCAGCAGGCCGAGCACCAGCGAACCGGCGCCGCTGACGAGGCCGAGACGCACGACCCCGTTGGTGATGATGATGACGCAGACCGAACCGATCAGGGCCTTGGCGACCGAGCCGCGTCCCCCGCCGAGGCTGTTGCCGCCCACCACGACGGCGGTGAGCACCGCGACTTCGAGGCCGACACCCGTGTCGGCGCCAGCGCTGCTCAGCCTGGTCGTGTAGAGGAAGCCGGAAAGGCCGCATAGCGCGCCCGAAACGACATAGCTGAGGCAGACGGTGCGCCGAACCTTGATGCCGATGTTGTGGGCCGACCGGCGCGAACCGCCGACGGCCAGGAGATGCCAGCCGACGCGTGAGCGGCTTATGACGATGTGCAGCGCGCCGGCGATGACCGCCAGGACGACCGCCGAGACCGGGATGCCCAGGATCGAGCCGGTCCCAACGAAATCCCATATGCCACCCATCGGCAGCCCGGCCGCGGTCTCCGTTGAATAGTGCAGGAGGATGAGATTGACGATCTCCCGGATGATGATCAGGGTCGCGAGTGTGGTCAGGAACGCGCGGAGGCGGAGGTAGCCGACCAGCAGCCCATTGGCGAGGCCGACCAGGGCGCAGGTGGCGATCACGGCCAACAGCGTCGTCAGAAAATCCAGACCCAACGAGTCGACCAGGACCAGCGTCAGCAGGTTGCCGAGCGCGAAGTTGGACCCGACGCTGAGGTCGATGCCGCCTCCCAGCATGACGATCATGAGCCCGAGCGCCACGAGGCCGAATTCGCCCAGTTGGCGCGCCCCGTCTGCCACGCTGTCGGCCGCGAAGAAGCCCGGCAGCAGCACCCCGAAAATCGCGACCACGACCAGGAGGAAGAAGACGCCGACCGCATTGTCGATCCAGCTCTTCGATAGCAGTTCCCCGATGATGCGGTCCGGAACGATCCGGTAGCGCAGCTCGGTCATGCGCTCGCTGGCGCCGCGCCGGAGTTCGGCGGTGGGGCGGGCCGATCCGGCACGGCCGGTGGCGCTCGGTCTCACGTGGATGTCGCTGGTCATTCGCCTGTTTCATAAGGAGACCGCGTGGCGACGCGGGCAGTCGGAGAGCCGGTGTCGCGCGGCCGGGCCCGCACCCCAACGGGTGCGGGACCGGCCCGACGCCGCCGTCAGCCCTTCTTCAGCTGGTCCACGGTGAAGCAGTCGGTCGGCTTGATCTCCTCCTGGGTGAAGGTGCGCAGCGGCACGTAGAGGGAGCTCTTCAGCGTGCCGGGCTTGGGCTTCGACTCGAGCAGAAAGCGGATCATCGTGTTGATCTCCTGTCCGCCACCGCGGATGTTCATGTCGACGACATCCGAGAACTTCTTCTCCTGGAGGTTCTTGCACATGGCGGATTCGCCGGAGCCGGAGGTGGCGATGAACACCTTCCCCTTGAGACCGGCCTCATCGACCGCCGCGGCGGCGCCGATATCCTGGCCATCCCAGAACCCCACGATGCCGCAAAGGTCCGGCTGCTGCTGCAACACCGTCTTGGTCACCGCATTGGCCTTGCTGGCATCCCAATCGGCGGCTTGGTTCGACACGACCTTCAGGTCGGGATATTTGGCGAGCGCGTCGGTGACGCCCTTGATCTGGTAAAGGCTCGCCGCGGCGGTCAATTGTCCCTGCAGGATCGCGACTTTGCCGGAGGTGCCGGTGCCCTTGCCGCACCGCCGATTGACGGCTTCCACGAGCTTGCCGCCCAGCTCGACCCAATCGGGACCCACGAAGGCTTCGGTCTGCAAGGCCGAACTCTGCTGGATCTGCAGCACGTAGATGCCGGCATCCTGGGCCCGCTTCGCTAGCCGCGAATAGGACTGGAGGTCAGGGTTTTGCAGGATGATGACGTCCGGCTTCTCCGAGATCAGCTGTGTCAGAGCCTGGGCACCGACGGACGTGTTCCAGTTCGGATCGCGCACGATGAACTGATACCCGAGGTCGTCGGCCTGCTTCTGCCAGATCGCGCCCCAGCCAGCCGCCACGTCGATGCCCATCGACAGCGGGATATAGGCGACCTTCTTGCCCTTGAAGATCTCGGAATATTGCGCGCGGAAGGGATCATCCATCCCGTCCGCGAGCGCCGCGGTACCGAGCACCACCGGCAAGACGACGGCCAACACGCTTTTGAACCAATTCATGACGTTCCTCCGCTATTTTTTCGTTGTTCGAGCCGGGCGTGCACTGTCCTGAAGGACCGGACCTGGATTCGGCTAGATATCGCCCTGCTGAGACACCTGCTCGTCCCGCGGGTTAAGCACCGCGTCGATAATGATCGCGAGCAGCAGCATGGCCCCCTTGGCGAGGTTTTGGACCGTCAGAGAGAGATCCATGATGGTCATGCCATTGAGCAGCGTGCCGACCAGGAGCGCCCCCACCGCGACGTTCCAGACCCCGCCCTTGCCGCCACTCAGCCCGACGCCGCCCAGTACCGCTACGAGGATGACGTCGTAGATCATGGTGGAATTGAACAGTCGCGTGTTGATGCTGGATACCGATGTGGCGAAGACGCAGCCAGCCAAGTATGTGATGCCGGCCGTGGTCACATATTGCATCACCGTGACCACCCTCACCGGCATACCGGTGACGCGCGCGCAGGCGAAGTTCTCGCCGAGCCCATAGATGTAGCGCCCGAACTTCGTGAAGTTCAAGACGCCGGCGATCACCACGGCCAGCACGAGGAAACTCAGGATGGGGGTCGGGATTCCCGCAAAATCGCCCTTGCCGATCGTCTCGAACCAGCCGGTGCCGGGAGGAAGATAGACGACGTCGGTCGGGATCAGGAATACCCGGCCGAAGCCATAAATTGCCGTTCCGAACGCCAGGGTGGCGAACAGGGCCGGGATCTCCAGATAGGCGATCAGGATGCCATTGATCAGGCCGAAGGTGAGGCAGATCGCGAGGCCGATGCCGATGGCGGCGACAAGCGGGACGCCCTGGTTCAGACTATAGAGCGAAAAGCCGACGGACATCACCATATTGGCGATGATTGATAGGTCGATGCCACGGCCAATGATGACCAGCGCCATGCCGATGCCGAGCATCCCCAGAACCGAGACGCTTCGGACCAGCGCCAGAACGTTTCCTACAGACAGAAATCCGTTGAGGAAGATGCTCAACCCGACAAAAACGAGCGCAAACATCGAAAGAACGATCTGCACTTGGGTCGCGCTAAAGCGCATCGTCTCCTCTCCTGACAGACTGTTTTGAGCAAGGCGGCCCGCGAGCCGCATCTGCTTTGCGTCTTGAGTGTCATTTTTGCTAACGATGGCGGACGCGGCAAGCGAGTTTTGTCCGGGAATTCTTCAGTGTTTCTGAACAATAGCGAGGTGAGGCGCCGGATCGGCGGAAGGCAGCGCCAGCGCGAAACGTGATGAAGCTAGACGGTTCGAATTACTGGATCTGGGGGGACGTTTTGATTGATTGTGAGGCCGGTTTGACGGGACGGGACCGCGGGTGCTTCGGTTTCTTCGTTCGGCGCCTCCGGCCGATGGCTGATCGTGCTTCGAAGGTCCGGAAGATGGCGGCCAGCCAACGGCAGCTAATGGCGCATCCTGGCCGTTTGCAGAAAGGCGAGTTTTCGGCGGGGACACGCGTCAGCGAGAACCCCTCGCCGGTTTCCATGGCTCGCAGAAAAGGCGGTGCCACCTGCGTCCAGGCTTCACCTCAGACGTCGGCGACCGGACGGCCCAAGGCGGCCGGATGACGATCGACCATCGAGGGGACGTAGGCGTCGTTGTAGAGCATCCTGAGGTCCGTCCCCCAAAGGATGGTGCTCAGGACGGGCGAATTCAGGCAGACCGAAAGCATGGAGCGCAGCGACTGAGGCCAGAGCTCCGGCTATCCCAACGGGGTTTCCGACCATTCATGGGCCCGCATGCGCCTGCCCATCTCGCCGGGCTGTGGCCGCGCAGGTCTCGCACTTCGTCGAGGGGCGCCGCGTCGACGACGACGTCCAGGTGATGATGCGCTTCGACGGCGCGGCCACGGGCCTTCTCTGGGCCAGCCAGGTCGCCATCGGTCACGTCAACGGCTTGCGCCTGCGCGTCTATGGCGAGACAGGATCGCTCGCCTGGACTGTCGAAGAGCCCAACACCCTGCTCGTGAACCGGCTAGGTGAACCGGTGCGGCGGCTCGAGCGGGCATCAACGGGAACCACCGTCGCCGGCCGCATGCCTTCCGGCCATCCTGAAGGCTTAATCGAGGCTCTGGCGCAGCTCTACGCCGATTTCGCCAGGAGGCTCGCGGCCCGCGAGGCCGGGAGGGACGGCCCTCTCGTCGCGCCCGCGCTGCCGGACGTCGGGGATGGCGCGCGAGGCGTCCGCTTCATCGAGGCTGTGCTTGACTCCGCACGGGCCGAATCCGGATGGGTCGCCTTGTGAGCGTGCGTCGTGCGGAGGTTTCGTCGCTCGGGCGGCCGTGCGGCCGAGCCAGGTGCGGGCTAGCGGCTGTCGAGCGGCCGGCGGCGAGGCAGGCCTGACAAGGTCGCTGACGCTGGCCGGCCTTACCGTTGAGGCGCGAGCGGCTTCTCGAACGCCAGGGGTTGGGAACCGAGCTGCCCGATGAAGCCGATCAGAAACGCGAAGAAGCCGATCGAGAACATGAAGGACGTCGCCGAGCGCGCGGGCGTGGCGCTCTCGACGGTCAGCCGGGCGCTCTCGCGGCCCGACCTCGTGTCGGCGGAGACGCGCAAGCTGGTCGCCCGAACGGTCGAGGAGCTCGGCTACACCGTCAATGCCGCAACCAGCAGCCTGAGGGGCGAGCGGACCGGCGTCGTCCTCGTCCTTATTCCCGACGTCTCCAACCCTTTCGTCGGGATGGTCCTGAAAGGAGTCCAGAAGCGGGCACGTGAGGTCGGCTATTCGGTGCTCATCGGCGACGACGGCGACGATCGGGAGCTTGGCACAAGCTATGCGCGGCAGGTCGCCGCCCGTCGCGCCGACGGCATCATCCTGCTGACCGGCACGAGGCCTCAGTCCGGCGCGTCCGCGCTCAAGGAAGCGGGGCTCCGGAGCCGCGTGGTAGCGATCAGCGAGGGGGTGGGCGAAGCCGTGCCGCCGGTCGGTGTCGATAATGTCCGGGCGGCGATGGGCGCCGTGGCGTACCTCGTTTCCATGGGGCATCGTCGGATCATGCATTTCGCGGGGCCCCGTGGCGGCAAGCTGACGAGGGACCGGCTGGCAGGCTACCAGCTGGCGTTGGCCGAAGCCGACGTTCCGTTCGACGGCGAGCTGGTCCGGTACTGCGATTTCACCGCCGCAGCGGGGCACGGCGCGGCGGGCGCCCTGGCCGCGCTCCCGGAGAGGCCGACCGCGTTGTTTGCCGCCAGTGACCACATCGCCATCGGCGCCATGTCCGGGCTGAGGGATCGGGGTCTGTCCGTTCCCGCCGACGTGTCGGTCGTTGGCTTCGACGACGTCGACTCCGGCCCGGTCGCCTGTCCCGCCCTGACCACCGTGCACCAGCCGCGGCTCGACATGGGCTTCATCGCGATGAGCATGCTGATGGAGATGCTGGACGGTTCGACGCTGGTGCACGACCGGATCCTGCCGACCCGCTTCGTCGTTCGGGACAGCGTCAGGAGACTCGGCGAGCCGCTCGGCCTCGTGCCGACTCCATAAGGGAGGCCGTGAGGGCCGCCCTGGCGGCGAGGCTCGGCTCCCGCAGAAACGTCGTGCATACCTTCCCGGGCTGCGGACCGAGGCCCGACAGGCCGACGTGGCGCATCGGCTCCGGATCTCGCGGCCGAGAAGGTCAGCAGAAAGGCCGAGACAAGCGGCCTTCGAACGACCATCCCGTGGCCGGGCAGAGCGTCGAGGCAGACGGCGTCATCGTCTTCGTCGCACGGCGTCTGTGCCTCGCCCGTGTACGGCATGATGTTTGGCTCGATGGTGGGATCAGCCGCCGACCTTGCCGCAGGTGGTCAGCGCGTTTTCCGGCGTGCAGACCTCGGTGCCCGTCACCGTCATCGACGGCACTGGTTTGCCCTTGGTCAGGGCATCCAGAGCCTTGACCGTCTGATAGCCCATATCATACGGGCGCTGCCCGATGTTGTAGTGGCTGAGCCCTGCGGCGAGCAGCGGCAGCTGCGGACCGAAGTTGTCGCCGAACACCACAACTAGCTGCTTGCTGTCGAGGCGAGCCTTCAACGGTTCCATGGTCTGCTTGTAGGCCTGCGGCGCGTACTGCGCCCATCCGCCTACCGCAACAAGGGCGTCGAGGTTGGGGTTGTTCGTCATCACGTCGCGGATCTGCTGGGCCGCCAGCGTGATGTCGTCGTTATTGTAGACCGGGCAGCCGGCCGGTTCGCTCCAGCCGTTCTGGCCCGTCAGCCGGGCAATCGGCTTGTCCTTGGTGCCGCCGCCGAGCGCATCGCGAATGCCCTGGACGCGGGCCTTGAGGTTCTCCGAGGCGGGGGCCCCGGACTGCATGCAGACCGTGCCGCCCTTCTTGTTCTCCAGCACCTTGGCGGCAAGCGCCTTGCCGAATTCGTAGTTGTCGGTGCCGACGTAGGTAGCGCGTAGTCCGGCATCCTCCGGCAGCACGTCGGTGTCGAACGTGACGACCGGAATGCCTTTGTCCTTGGCCATCTTCATGATGCGGGCCATCGCCTTGGGATTGCCGGCCGACACGCCGAGGCCGTCCACGCCGCGGGTCACCATATCCTGCGCGAGCTGGACCTCCTTGGCCTCATCGTACTCGGTCGGGCCGATGTAGGTGCAGGTCACGTCGCCGAGTTCCTTGGCGGCGGCCTTGCAGCCCTTGTCGATGGGCGGGCTGAACGCGTTGTTGAGCACCTTGAACACCAGGGCAAACTCGCGCTGCGCGGCGCTCGCCGGGGACGCGGCCGTCGCACAGACCATGCAAGTCGCCGCGAGAAGAGCACCGGTCCTTATCGTCTTCATTGTTGATCCTCCCTTTTCGCTGACCGCCGCAGGCGGCCGACCATCCACTCCTCAGCGTCGTGAGGACCGGACCCTCTCCAGCAGCACGGCTGCGAGAATGAAGCTGCCCACGAAGGCGCCCTGCCAGAATGGGTTGACGCCGGCGATGAGAAGCGCATTACGGATCACTTCGACGAGCAGGGCCCCGACGCCTGCGCCGATCGCCGTGCCGAAGCCGCCGACGAGGCTCGCGCCGCCGATCACGGTCGCGGCGATCACTTGCAGCTCGTAGCCGGTGCCGACCGCGTTGGTGACCGCCCCGAGCCAGCCCACGAGGAACACGCCTGTGATCCCGGCCATGAGGCCGTTGAAGGCATAGGCCGAGACCTTGATGAGGTTGACCGGGATTCCGGCGAGACGCGCCGCGTCCTCGTTGCCCCCGATGGCGAAGATGTAGCGGCCCCAGCGCGTCATGCGCAGCAGGAAATGAAGAACCGCAACGGCGACAACGAGTGCGTAGATCACGTTGGGAAGGGCAAACGTGTAACCGCCCCCGAGCGCGATCATGGCGTCGGTGGCTCGCGCGAAGGTGTAGAACACCTCGTTGTTGGTGACGACCAGCGCGAGGCTGCGCCCGATCGCCAGGGTCGCCAACGTCACCACGAAGGGCTGCAGCTTGATATATGCGATGACGACGCCGTTGAAGGCGCCGCAGAGCGTGCCGACCACCAGGGCGGCCGCGATGCCGACCGGCAGGGGCACGTCCATGTTGAGGACGATGCCGTAGGTTACGGCCGAAAGTCCCAGGATGGAGCCGACAGAGATGTCGATGCCGCCCGAGATAATCACGGGCGTTATTCCAACCGCCATGAGGCCGATGAAGCAGGCGTTCTGGAAGACGTTGAGCAGGTTGCCGGTCGTCGCGAATCTGCCGGAGATGGTCGACACCACGAGGCCGAGCACGATTATGGCGAGGACGATCCAGGCTTCCTGACTGTTCAGCGTGCGGTGCAGGACCGACCGGCGCGGCGCGCCCATCAGGTCGATGTCCATGCCGGGCGGGTGCGGGGCGGCGGTTGACAAGGGCGGGCTCCGTTGCGCTCAGGCGGCAGAGATCGCGCCGGTGATGAGCCCCGTGACCTCCTCCGGGCTCGATGATGCGATGGCTTTGTCGGCGACCTTGCGGCCTCGCCGCATGACGACCACGCGGTCGCAGACGTCGAAGACGTCCGGCATGCGGTGGCTGATGAGGATGACCGAGAGACCCTGCTCCTTCATCCGGCGGATCAGCGCCAGCACCTCGGCCACCTGGCGGACGCTGATGGCAGCGGTCGGCTCGTCCATTAACACGATCTTGGACCTGGCGAGCCGCGTCCGCGCGATGGCCACGGCCTGCCGCTGGCCACCCGACATGCGGATCACGAGATCCGCCGGTCGGGTCTCCGACTTCAATTCCTTGAAGATCTTCTTCGATGCGCGGCGGCCGGGACGTTTCGAAACCTACATCGGCAAAGGCGCCTTGGAAGCCCGCTACGGTTTTTATGGCGGGGCCTGGGACGGCCTCGATCGCTTCATCGAGACCCTCGCCCATGGAGACGAGGCGGCGCGCCTCACGGCGGCGGATTGGGTCCACTACGCTGCGCGCGGGCTATCGGTCCTCTGCTGCCTGCTCGAGCCGGAGAAGATCGTGATCGGCGGCTCGGTGTCGGCCCTATTCCCCCACGTCGGGGAAGCGCTCGAGGCGAAGCTTGAGGCCTCGCTGATCGATGGGTTTCCCATGCCGCGCATCACGCTCGCCCCCGAGACGCTCGGTCGGCCGGCGCTCGGGGCCGCCTGCCTGCTGCACCAGCAGATGCTCTCCGGCGAGGACCACATCGATGCTTGATGCCAAGCCTGACGGAGGGCTGACTCTTGCGGTCGTCGAGATCGGCGGCACCTCGGTCAAGTTCGGTTTCGCGCAAGGCGGGTTTCCCCTGCCTTTCTCGACCGTCGTCCCGACGACGCTCATCCGTACCGGCGATCCGATCGGAGCGCTGGCGCAGCTCGCCCGGCAGGTCAGTGCCGAGGCCGGCCTTGTGCCATCGGGCATGGTGGCGACCGTGCCCGGCTTCATCGCCCGGGATTTCGACACCGTGGTGCATGCCGCCAACGTGCCGGAACTGAACGGGCTGCCATTGGCGACCGAGCTTTCGGCGGCGCTCGGCATGTCCGTGGTCCTCGAACGCGACGTGGCGCTGCAACTGTTGGGCGAGCGGCGCGCCGGCAGCGTCATGGGCGAGGATAACGTCCTCGCTATCTATTTCGGCACCGGCATCGGGGCTGCTTACCTGGGCGACGGAAAGGTGTTCCGTGGCGGCGGCTGGGCGTTGGAGCTTGGTCACATGCCGGTTCACGGCCGCGGCGAGAGCCTTCCGGGGCTCGAGCCTGACCGACTTGAGGTATATGCCTCCGGCCGCACCCTCAGCGCACTGGCGGCCGAGAACGGCATACCGGTCGAACGGTTGTTCGTCGCCGGTCGGGATATCCCCGCACTTCAGGCCCGTCTCGATGCCGTGGTGCGCGACCAGGCCTTTGCGGTGGCCACTGCCATGGCGGTCATGTCACCTCACGTCGTGTTGCTCGGTGGCGGCATCGTCGAAATGGACGGGTACCCGCGTGAACGTCTGACGGCCACCCTGGCCGACCACCTTCCCGTTCCGCCGGCGATCCAGCCGCTCACCCTGCGGTGGGCGGGTCTCGGGTGGAAGGCGGCCGTCTGGGGCGCGATCGAGCTGTGTGAAGCACGGCACCGGACCATGAACAAGCGAGGACACGATGCCAGGGAAGGATGAACGACGCTTGAGGATCGGCGTGCTAGGCGCCGGACAGATCGCCCAGGCGGCTCACTTCGAGAGCTGCACGAAGGCCCGCAACGCCGACCTTGCGGCGATCTGCGACGTCGCGGCCGATCTGCGGGCACGCATGGCGGTCACACATGGCGTCGCCAAGACCTTCGGCGACTATGACGAGATGCTGGCCGATCCCGAGATCGACGCCGTTATCATCGCCACAGCCGACGCCTTCCATGTCCCGGCCTCGCTGCGAGCGCTCGCCGCCGGCAAGCATGTGCTCTGCGAGAAGCCCGTCGGCATCACGGTCGAGGAGGCCGAGGAGCTCGGGGACGCGGTGGCCCACTCCGACCGGGTGTTCCAAGTCGGGCACATGAAGCGCTTCGATCCAGGATTACAGGCCGGCAAGGCGTTCATCGACAACGAGATGGGTGCGCTTGTCGCGCTGAAAGCTTGGTATTGCGACAGCACCCACCGTTATCTGATGACAGACGCGGTGCAGCCGTTGATTGCCACCAGCGCCAACGCCCGCAAGCCGGTCGTTGACCCCAAGGCGGACCTGCGGCGCTACTACATGCTGGCGCACGGCTGCCACCTGATCGACACGGCCCGGTTCCTGGCCGGCGACATCGTCGCGGTCCGGGCGCGCTTATCGGAGCGGGCGCGGATGCGCTGCTGGTTCGTCGACGTGGACTTCGCCGACGGCACGCTCGGCCACCTCGACCTCACGGTCGCGGTGCGGATGGACTGGCACGAAGGCTTCCAGATCTACGGCGAGAAGGGCAGCATTCTCGGCAAGACCTACAATCCCTGGTACTACAAGAGCAGCGACGTCGACGTCTTCCGCGAGACGGACGGCACGACGTATCGGGTGCTCGGCGCCGATGGTCACTTCTACCGTCGGCAGGTCGAGGGCTTCGCCGATGTGATCCTGGAGGGCGCCCCGATGCAGGGCGCCTCGGTGGCGGACGGCATCGCGTCGGTGCGCGCCATGGTAGCGATCGCGCGCTCTGCCGAGTCCGGCGAGCGCGTCGCGCTCGCCGACGTCACCGGAGGCGTGTGATGCGCCTCGCGATCTTCGCCAAGACGTTCCCGGGCACGACGCCTGGCCCGGTGCTTGCCGCGGTGGCGGCGGCCGGATTCGGAGCCGCGCAGTACAACATGGCCTGCTCGGGCCTGCCCTCCATGCCCGACGTGGTGTCGGAAGCGGCCGCGGATGCGGTCGCGGCGGCATCCGAGGTTGCGAGTGTCGCGGTCGTGGCGCTGTCGGGCACCTACAACATGATTCACCCGGATCTTGCGGAGCGGGAGCGCGGTCATCGCCGGCTCGCGGTCCTTGCTGGCGCCGCAAGGCGCATGGGCACCCGGATAATCACCCTTTGCACCGGAACCCGCAATCCCGCCGACCAATGGCGCGGCCATCCCGACAACGGGATGCCGGAGGCTTGGCGCGACCTCCGCGCCGCGATGGACGAGGCTCTGAGGGTCGCCGAGCACCACGACATCGACCTCGGCATCGAGCCCGAACTCGCCAACGTGGTGGATAGCGCAGTCAAGGCGCGCCGGCTGATCGACGAGGTCGGTAGCCCGCGGCTCAAGATCGTGTTCGACGCCGCCAACCTGTTCGAGGCGGAACCGCTCGATCGCCAGCGCGACATCGTGGCTGCCGCCATCGACCTTCTCGGAGACCGCATCGCCATGGCGCATGCCAAAGACCGGACCGCGTCCGGCGGTTTCTCGGCGGCCGGGCAGGGCGTGCTGGATTATCCTCACTATCTCCGCCGTCTCGCGCGGGCAGGGTTCGATGGACCCCTGGTGACCCACGGGTTGACCGCCGCCGAAGCACCCGGCGTCGCGGCCTTTCTCAAGGCCGCGTTCGGCCGCATCGCCGACGCGCCGACGCGATGACGGAGGGTACGACGATCCTGCGCGAAGGGGTCAGGCTCAATCTCGACGTCGGTGGCGCCGGCCGCCCCGTCGTGTTCCAGCACGGGCTCGGCGGCGACCGGCGGCAGACTGCCGACGTGTTTCCGGGCGACGACGGTTTCGGCCGCATGACTTTGGAATGCCGCGGTCACGGCCTCTCCGAGGCCGGCGACCCGTCGCGCTTTTCCATCGCGACCTTCGCCGAAGATCTTGCGGCCGTGATCGAGGCACGGCGCCTTGCGCCCGTAGCGATCGGCGGCATCTCGATGGGCGCCGCCATTGCTCTTCGGTTGGCAGTGCGGCGGCCCGACCTCGTCGGAGCCCTCATGCTGGTCCGCCCGGCCTGGATCACGGCCGCGGCGCCCGAAAACATGCGGCCGAACGCGGAAGTCGGGGCGCTCCTCGCGCGGATGTCCCCGGGCGAGGCGCATGAAGCGTTCCTGAGCGGTGAAACGGCCCGACGGCTCGCGGACGACTCACCTGACAACCTGGCGTCTCTCGAAGGCTTTTTTGCCCGGCCCGACAGCGCCGTCACGGCCGCCCTGCTGCAACGAATCTCCGCCGGTGGTCCCGGTGTCGCGGAGGACGAGGTCCGAGGAATTGACGTGCCTGCGCTCATCGTGGGCTGCGGTCGTGACGTCGTGCATCCCTGGGACCATGCCCGCATGCTGGCCGGCCTCATCCGCGGAGCGCAACTCGTCGAAGTCACGTCGAAGTCCGACAATCGCGACCGCTATCGGCAGGAGGTCCGGCACGCGATCGGAGATTTCCTCCGTCGCGCAGCCTAAGCCCTGTTCACATTCAGCGCAAAGCGAGGCGCACGGCTGCGAGGTAGACAAAGGCTTTGAAGCTCGCGTCGGTTTTTTCGTAGCGGGTTGCGATCCGGCGGTTTTGCTTGAGATCGCAGAAGCAATTCTCGATGCGGTGGCGCCACCGGTACATGGCGAAGTCGCAAGAGATGGGTTTCTTGCGGTTCGCTTTGGGCGGAGTCACCACTCCGGCTCCGCGTCGGTCGAGTTCGGCGCGACCTGCTGGTGGAGGAACTACGCCGCCGGCGTATCCTGCTGCCCACCCCAGGGCGCTGGAGCTGGTGATCCACCACGCCCGCATCCGGCCCGAGCGGGCCCTGCATCGAGCACTAGGATGGCGGCCGATAACAGTTTTATGACGCGAGCATCGTCAGATTCGTATGTAACCTGGGGTGGATTACTCCACCCCGATCAACACTCCGAAGGCCGAGACGCTGTCAGGCGGCCGTTCGACGTGTCCAAAGGGTACTCAGCGGTCGCGTAACGAGGGTGTCGTGCTCACCCATCCATGTTGGTCGGTAGAACGATCACATCGTGGATCGTGACATTCCGCGGCCGGCTCAGGATGAAAAGGACAGCTTCGGCCACCTCGGATGCATCGATGATCGCGCCAGCATCCTTCGCGGCCTGAAGCCGGTCGGCCGGCCAGTCCGCGAGGAGCGCGGAAGCGACAGGTCCCGGCGAGACCTGCGAAACCCGGATGCCATGCTCGCTAACTTGGCGTCGCGTGGTCTGGGTGAAACACATGACGGCGAATTTCGAGGCGGAGTAGACCGGCTCGTGCTTGATGGCGGAATGTCCGGCCCACGAGCACGTGACGACGATGTCACCGCTTTTGCGCTCGATCATGTGGGGCAAGACGGCGTGGACGTTTTTTACGACGGCGTTCACGTTAAGATTCAGCATCCGGTCGATGCTTGCCGCATCAGTGTTGACAAGGTCGCCGCCAATGTAGGTGCCTGCGTTGCAGTACAGGATGTCGATCCGGCCGGTCTTGGCCAGGATCTCGGGGACCATCGCGTCACAGTTCGCCCTATCGAGGAGATCGGTGACCTGGGCGACCGCCTTGCCTTCGCTCGCGGCAACCAGTTCGTTGAGCACTGCCTCATTGCGGTCGACCATGACCGCGGTCGCGCCAGCGGCCATCAGGGCCTTGGCGGTGGCCAAGCCAATGCCCGAAGCGGCACCCGTGACGACGGCCACCTTGCCGGAGAGTTTATCTGCCATATCCCATGTCTCTTCCTGGTTTTATTGAACCGCATTCGGCCGCTGGCCGGCGCGACGATCACCAAACGGTGTAGCCGGCATCCGCCAGCACAACCGCGCCTGTCATCGCGCTCGAGGCTTCGGAGGCGAGAAACAGCATGACGGCCGCGATCTCCTCAGGCTCCACCATCCGTCCCATGGGGGTGAAGTCCATCCAGGGACCAAAATAATATGGCTTGTTGGCGTTGCCGTTCGACATCGACGTGTTCACGTAGGTCGGCGCGACGCAGTTCACGCGCACGCCGCGCGTAGCCCATTCGCCGGCGAGGCACTTGGTCAGGTGGTGGATGGCAGCCTTGGAGCTGTTGTAGTGCGCCTGGCGTTGCGGCTTGTTCGAGATGACGCCGGAGATCGAGCCTGTGGTCACGACCGAACCAGATTTGCGCTCCAGCATATGCCTGCCGAACGCCCTGCAGGTCCAGAACGTCCCATGAACGTTCACGTCGAACAGCTTACGCCAGGCCTCGTCCGTCAGATCTTCGGCGGCGGTGTCCGGCCAGGTCACCCCAGCATTTGCCACCAGGATATCGACGAGGCCCCGGTCGCGGTTCGTGCGATCGGCGGCTTCCTGGCATGCCTCCGATTGCGTGATGTCCAGGCGCTCTGTCGCAACGGCGTAGCCTTTGGACTCCAACTCGTGCTGTGCGCGCGTCAGCGCATCTTCTTCCGGACCGGCAATAACCACGTCCGCACCGGCTTCCGCGAATGCGAGCGCAGCGGTAAGCCCGATGCCTGTTGCTCCGCCAGTGATGAAGGCCCGGCGGCCGTCTAGGCGAAACCGGTCAATGAGCATGTATTTGAGTCCTTGGTGATGCGGACCGGGGTCACTCCCGGTCCACCCTGTCTCATTGCGGTTACTTGGGGTAGCCGGCCTGCTTCATAGTGCGTTCGGTGCTGCGCTGCCCCTCGGCCAAAGCATCGGCGACGCTCTTCTGGCCCGAGACGGCAGCGGCCATGTCCTGACCCACAGTCGTGCCGATGCCCTGGAACTCAGGGATCGTGACGAACTGGATGCCCACATAAGGAACGGGATCCATCGTCGGCTTCGTCGGGTCAGCCGACATCAGCGACTTGTAGACGATATCGGCGAACGGAGCCGCCTTTTGGTACTCGGGGTTCTCGTAGGTCGACTTGCGCGTTCCGGGAGGAGCCGCCACCCACCCTGAGTTCTGCGCCACGAGTTTCACGTAATCCTTCGAAGTTGCCCACTTCACGAAGGATTTGGCAGCGGCCTCCTGCTTTGTGCTGGAAGGAATGGCGAGCGACCAAGCCCAGAACCATCCCGCGCCCTTGGTGGTCACTTCCATGGGCGGCTGGGCAAAGGCCAGCACGTCACCAACTTTCGAGGTCGATTTGTTATAGAGACGGCCAGCGGCCGACGTCGCATCTACCCAGATTGCGCAATGGCCGGCGGCAAACAGCGCCTGGTTCTCGTTGAACCCGTTCGAAGGGGCGCCAGGCGGTCCATCCTTCCGTAAAAGGTCGACATAGAATTTCGCTGCCTTTTCCCAAGGCTCGGTCGTGAGTTGCGGGTTCCACTTCTCGTCGAACCAGCGGCCACCGAAGCTGTTGGCGATCGTGGTGATGAGACCCATATTCTCACCCCACCCCGGCTTGCCGCGAAGGCAGATGCCGTACTGATCTTTGGATTTGTCGCTCAGCTTGTCGGCGAACTGGGCGATGTCATGCCACTTCGGCTGTTCCGGCATTTTCAGGCCAGCCTGCTCGAACAGGTCCTTGCGGTACAGCGTGAAGGAGCTCTCGGCGTAAAAGGGAACCGCATAGAGGGAGCCGTTGACCGTCAATCCGTTGCGCACGGTAGGGATTAGGTCGTCATAGTCGTAGTCTGTCCCGAAATCATCGAGCTTGGTCAGCCAGCCCTGCTTCGCCCAGATCGGTGTCTCATAGGCCCCGATCGTGACAACGTCGAAAGTTCCGCCATGCGTGCCGATATCCGTCGTCACGCGCTGGCGTAGGGTATTTTCTTCAAGAACGACCCAATTGACCTTGTTGCCTGTGACCTTCTCCCACTCGGAGGACAGCTTCTGCATGACGATCATGTCGTCGTTGTTCACCGTTGCAACGGTGATTGTCTCGGCGCTGACGAGCGCCGTGCCGGTTAAAAGCGCTGCAATTGATATAGTGATTTTGCCAAGCAAGCCCATTGATTCTCTCCCTGCTGATATTCTGTCTGTCTTCACGATCACGGGGCGTCCCTTCGAACACACCATCAAGTGCTGCTGTCCACGCCGTGGGTCTGAACCACGCGCAGCCGACATCCTCTCGCCTGGAATGCGGCCGTGCCGGCAGGCATTCCGGCCGTACTCATCCAGCCGAAAGGGAAACGAGCGGCAGCGTGCCGCTTGCTCTCTGCGACAGGAATGTCCGTGCATCTGGCTTAAAGCGCAGCGATCTCGCTAAGCGCCGGCGCATGATCTTGTGCACCGCCACACCCGCTAGTTGGCCAACATATGGAAAACAATCGCGTTCAGCAACAAATTTCTGATGGAAGTTGCACGCTATTTATGGGAGGTCGAGAATGGCCTGTGCCGTTGAGAGGTCCGTGACTAGCGCATTGACAAGTTTCGCGCGAACCGCTGCCCGGATCGCGGTCGCTTTTTGGGGAGAAGCCGCGACACCTATTACGAGTGGCGTGGCGCGGAGTTGATCGGGTGACATCGCGATCAGCCTGTTCTCGCCCTCCCACGGGACGAGGTCCCCCTGATCGTCGAAATAGTGGCGGATGACATCGCCCACCGTATTCACGAGACCCTGTTCGTGTCGCGTGATCTGCAGACGGCCGTGCCCTGGCTCGACCCCGTGCGGCAGGCCGATCCCTACGATGGCTGCATCCACCCGGTTCCAGAGAGCGAGCTGTTTTGCTGTCGCAGGATCTCGCAGCAAACCCTCACGCGCTTCTTCGGAGAGGAGGTAGGGCGCATGAATAAAGCACGGCATGCCGCCAGTCTGCTCAGCCGCGAGGCGAACGAATTCGCCGATTTGAAAATGGGATGCGGGCTGCTGCATGCCGCCTGTTGCGGGTACAGTGATCACGCCCGGCAGGCGCGGCAGACCTGCGCCGATGACGTCCCGCACAGCCCGGCCCCAGCCTATCGCGAGAACGGCGCCCTGAGCCAGACCGGCATCCTTGAGGAAAGTACCTACGGGTCCGGCCAGAGTGGTGAGGCCGTTCGTGTCACTTGCGCCGACCACGGCAGCGCGGCGCAGCCCCAGGCGAGATACCAACATGCTGTTGATGTCCTCGGGCGTTTCCAGATCGCGAACTTCGATCCTGACGATGCCTTCAAGGCGCGCGCGACGCAGCAGGCGCGACACAGTCGCCGTGGACATGTTGAGGCGACGGGCAATCTCGACCTGTGCGAGATCTGCTTCGTAGTGAAGCCTCGCGACAGTGTGGAGAAGTGCCCGCGAGCCAAGGTCAGGCGGAGCTTCGATCGGCAGCTTGCAAATCCTTTCAGAAACATATTACAGGAGACTGGTCGCGAGGGAAAGCGGTTTCAGCGTTCGCACGTCCGGTCGGTATCCGTGCGACACGCAATGTACGCCAGCACCCATCGCCATCCTTCCCGGCCTTCCGGTCGGATGCGCACAGGGGCAACAGACATGACACCTATGACAACGGCCGAGCTTCGCGGCTACCAGCAAATTTGTGGCCGGGACGGCGCCATGATGGTCATCGCGGCCGATCAACGGGGCGGCATGCGCAAGATAATGGCCGCGCAGCCGAGCGAGGAAGCCGCCATCACCGAGAAGATGCTGGGGGAGACAAAGTCTGACATTACGCAGTATCTCGCCAGCCAGGCCGCTTGCATCCTGCTCGATCCCGTATGCGCCGTACCAAACATCGTAGACAACGGTACGCTGGCGCGCGACACCGCTCTCCTCATCGGTCTTGATGCTTCCGGCTTCGACACAGCGCCGGAAGGCTATCAGTTGTCCAAGCTGGTGCCCGGAATCGATGCACGGCGGGTCCGCGAGCTTGGCGGCACGGGCGGGAAAATCATGGTGTACATCCGCGCCGACCGGCCCGCGGCAAACATTGCGAATATCGATATCCTCCGCAACTGCATCGCGGATTTTGGCGAGGAGG
>JAABUT010002244.1_pt1 | contig 19135 bp, 15 predicted proteins | sample 5559281 | NCBI WGS metagenome assembly JAABUT01 (sample SAMN10711880, study PRJNA513359) | rock metagenome | isolation source: Antarctica rocks | place: Antarctica: Victoria Land, Ricker Hills nord | collected 2016-01-04
TGGCCGGGGCCGATGTAATGGGCCACCACCTCGGCCGCCGCCGCACCTGCCAGGGCATCCGCAAGGCCATGCGCGGCCACGTACCAATCGGGGTCGAAGACGCCCCACGCCGCGACGGCGAGGGCGGGCGGCAACAGGAACGCGGTCAGGCGGTCAGGCCCGGCGGCCTCACCGGCGACGGCTGGTACAGACGACGCCGTCTTCTTCGAGCTTCTGGATTTCCGCGGCGGAGTAGCCATGCTGGGTCAACACATCCTGCGAGTGCTCGGCGAACTTCGGCGGCGGGCTGCGGGTGCCGCCCGGCGTGCGCGACATCTTGATCGGCGTGCCGAGCCCGCGGTAGTCGCCCATTTCCGTCACCATACCACGCGCCTCGGTATGTGCGGCAGCCATCGACTCGTCGATCGCCAGCACCGGACCGGCCGGCAGCCCGGCGCGCAACAGACGCTGGCACAAAGCCGCGCCGTCCTGGTCGACCAGCGCCGCCGAAAGCCGCTCGGTCAGCGCCGGCCGGTTGGTGACGCGGTCGGCGTTGGTCAGGAAGCGCGGATCGTGGCCCAACTCCGCCACGCCCAGCGCCTCGCACAGCCGGCGGAACTGCGCATCGTTGCCGGAAGCGACAAAAATCTCCCCGGTCCGGGTGGCGTATTTCTCGTATGGCGCCAGGTTGGGATGCGGGTTGCCCATCGGCATCGGCCGCCGACCGTTCAGAAAGTAGTTGGCCGCCTGCGGGTGCAGCAACGCCATGCCGCAGTCGTGCAGGGTCATGTCCAGATACTGCCCCAGGCCCGACCCGTGGCGCTCGTTCAGCGCCATCAGGATGGCGATCACCGAGTACAGCCCGGTCGCCAGGTCCACCACCGGCGTGCCCATGCGCATCGGCCCGCTCGACGGGTCGCCGTTGACGCTCATCAGCCCGGTCATCGCCTGCAGGATGGCGTCGTAGCCGGGCAGCCCGCCCAGCGGCCCATCGGCGCCGAAGCCGGACACCCGGCAGTGGATCAGCCGGGGAAACCGCTGCGACAGGCTGGCCTCGTAGCCCAGGCCCCACTTCTCCATGGCGCCCGGCTTGAAGTTCTCCACCAGGATGTCGGCACCCTCCAGCAGGCGCAACAGCACCGCGCGCCCTTCGGGACGGCCGAGATCGAGCGCCACCGAACGCTTGTTGCGGTTGACGCCGATGAAGTAGCTCGCGTCGTCGCCCTTGAACGGCGGCCCCCAGTCGCGCACCTCGTCGCCCTGCGGCGGCTCGACCTTGATGACCTCGGCGCCATGGTCGGACAGGATCATGGTGCAGTACGGCCCGCCCAGCACCCGGGTCAGGTCGATGACCTTCAATCCGGCAAGCGAGCCGGGAGACATCGCCAACCCCTTGCCCCGGGGCGTTGCCGGCATCGTGGCGTCGTTCACCTGGCGGCCTCCTCGCGTTCAGGCCGCCATCTCGCCACAGCGACGGCCCGGCCGCAATGCGCGTTCAGCCCAGCGCCGCCACCAAGGCCTCGGCGCTGCGCCCGTTGGCGATCCAGGCGGAACGGGCATGCCAGTGGGTGCCGCCGACGCGGGCGAAGGCGTGGTCCGCGCCCGGATAGGTGTAGGCTTGGACCGCGGGATGCCCAGTCGCCGCCTGCGCCACCTTCGCGCGGCCCTTGGCCGGGAAAAACGCATCGTTGTCGGCGATATGAACCACCAGCGGCTTCGTGACCTTCGCCAGATCGGGCAGCAAACCGTCCAGGCCGACACCGTAATAGGAGATGTTCACGTCGGCGTCGGAGTGTTCGGCCATCAGAAACGCCAGCCGGCCGCCCAGGCAATAACCCATCGTCCCGGCCCGGCCGTTGCAGCCGGGCAGCGTGCGAGCGGCGGCCAAGGTCGCCTTCAGGTCGTCGACGCCGAGCATCTGGTCGAACGCCTTCATCAGCGCGAACGCCCGGTCCCACTCGGCCTGAGACTTGTCGGTCAAATCGACGTTGCGCTCGATGCGCCAGAACAGGTCGGGCGCCACCACGATGAAGCCCAGCTCGGCAACCTGCGCCGCGGTTTCCTTCATCGACTCGTTGACGCCGAAAATCTCCTGGATGAGCACGACGGCGCCGGCCGGGGTGCCGGCAGGCTCTGCCACGAAGGCGTCGAAGCTGCCGCTGCCGTCGGTCGCCGAAATCTGAATGGTCTTCACTGGCCGTCTCCCGTTTGCAGACGGGAGGATAGCGTCCGTGACGACAACGCCAAAGCCCGCGAGCGCTCCTTTCCACATAGGAAAGGAGCGCATCGGACTCAAACGAAGTGTTCGGCCAAAGGAGCGAAACCGTTGAAGCGCTGGCTGGCGTAGGTCGTGACATAGGCGCCAGTCGACAGCAGCTCCACCCGGTCGCCGCAGGAAAGCGCCACCGGCAGGTGGTAGCTGCTGCGCTCGTACAGGATGTCGGCGCCGTCGCAGGTCGGCCCGGCGATCGCCACCGGCCCGGTCGGGCCGCCGTCATGCGCGGTCACGAAGCGGTACTTGATCGCCTCGCCCTCGGTTTCCGCCAACCCGCCGAAGCGGCCGATGTCGAGATACACCCAGCGCACCGGGTCATCGGGGGACTTGCGCGCCACCAGCACCACCTCGGCGCTGACCACGCCGGCGTCGGCCACGATGAAGCGGCCCGGCTCGATCACGATCTCGGGCAGGGCGTTGCCGAAGTGCTCCGTCATGGCGCCCATGATGGCGTCGGCGAAGCGGCCGATGCCGGGCACCTCGTCGCGGTAGGCCACCGGAAAGCCGCCGCCCAGGTTGACCATGCGCAGATCGACGCCGGCGCGGGCCAGGTCGGTGAACAGCATGGCCACCTTGGCGATCGCCACCTCGTAGCTGCCGGTCGTGGTCTGCTGGCTGCCGACGTGGAACGACAGGCCGAACGCGTCCAGACCCAGCTCGCCGGCCCGCACCATCAGCGCGCGGGCGTTGTCGATGGTGGTGCCGAACTTGCGCGACAACGGCCAGTCCGCACCCTGGTTCTCGACCAGCAGACGGCAGTACACGCGGCTGCCGGGTGCCAACCGGGCCAGCTTGTCCAGCTCCTCGGCCGAGTCGAACGCGAACATCCGGACGCCGGCGGCGAAGGCCCGGACGATGGCCGACGATTTCTTGATCGTGTTGCCGTAGCTGATGTCCGCGGCCGCGGCGCCGGCGGCGAGACAGAACTCGACCTCCTCGATGCTCGCGGCATCGAAGCGGCTGCCGAGGCCGGTCAGGCGCTCCAGCACCGGGGCGGCCGGATTGGCCTTCACGGCGTAGTAGATGCGCGCCAGCGGCAACGCCGCCTGCAACGCGCGGAAGTTGCTTTCCACACGGTCGATATCGAGAACCATGCACGGCGTCGCCGGCACATGATCCGCGAGGTAACGAGCGATCTTGGGGGTCATCGCACGCGGCCTTCCCTATAAGGATGCCCGCCTTTCCAGACGGCGGGCACAAGTTACAAAACGGTCGAACGAACCAGCGACCAGACGATTGCCAGAACGCTTGACGTCGTTGCGTAACCCGAAGGTCAGAGGCACGTGCGTTGCTGCGTGGAGGGCAGATAGGACCGCACCCCCCCGGGCGCAAGTGAATTTTTTGCTGGAGGTTCACAGGCTTGGCGGGTTAGCCGTGCAGCATCCCGAGGGAACGGATCGCAAGCCGGCCGGACCGGTGCCGCCACGCGTCATTGTCGCCGTGCGGCCGGCCGTGCTAGGCCGCGCAGATGGCAATCCTCCCCCTGGTGGCCGTGCTCAACGGCCCGAACATGAACATGCTCGGCCTGCGCCAGCCGGCGCTGTACGGCGCCGCCACGCTGGATGACGTCGAGACGCTGTGCGCCGAGACCGCGGACGACCTCGGCCTGGCGATCGACTTCCGCCAGACCAACGGCGAGGGCGAGCTGGTGTCCTGGGTGCAGGAGATGCGCGGCCGCGCCGCCGGCATCGTCGTCAACCCAGCCGGCTACACCACCACCTCGATCGCGCTGATGGACGCGCTGCTGTCCACCGAGTTGCCGGTCATCGAGGTGCACGTGACCAACATCCACGCGCGCGAGGAATTCCGCCACCGCTCCTTCGTCTCCAAGGTCGCGGTCGGCGTGATCTGCGGCCTCGGCATCACCGGCTACGCGCTGGCGCTGCAGGCGATGGCCGAGCTGATCGAGGCAAGGGCCCGCGACGGCGAGGACCGCACATGACCGAGATCCCGTTCGACCCCGAGTCCGTGCGCGCGCTGGCCGCCATCCTGGTCGACACCGGCCTCACCGAGATCGAGATCGAGGGCAAGGCCGGCCGCATCCGCGTCGTGCGGGCACACGCGCCGATCGCCAGCCAGACGGTCGCGGCGGCGCCCACCACCCTGACCCTGGCGCCCTCGGCCGGCCTTGTCCCGCCGGCCGCCGCGCCCGACGACGCCCAGCACCCGGGCGCCGTGCTCAGCCCGATGGTCGGCGTCGTGTATCTGTCCAGCGAACCCGGCGTGGCCGCCTTCGTCAGCCCCGGCCAGACCGTCACCACCGGCCAGACGCTGCTGCTGATCGAGGCGATGAAGACCTACAACCAGATCCGCGCCACCCGCTCCGGCGTGGTGACGCGCATCCTGGTCGGCCCCGGCCAGCCGGTGGAATACGGCCAGCCGCTGCTGATCCTGGAATAGAGCATTGTTCCAGAAGATCCTGATCGCCAACCGCGGCGAGATCGCGCTGCGCATCCAGCGCGCCTGCCGCGAGCTGGGCATCCCCACCGTCGCCGTGCACTCGACCGCCGACGCCGAGGCGATGCATGTCCGCCTGGCCGACGAGAGCGTCTGCATCGGCCCGCCGCCGGCGCGCGACAGCTATCTCAACGTTCCGGCCATCCTGTCGGCGGCGACCATCACCGGGGCCGACGCCATCCACCCCGGCTACGGCTTCCTCAGCGAGAACGCCGACTTCGCCGAGATGGTGGAAGCGCATGGCCTGACCTTCATCGGACCCTCCCCGGCGCACATCCGCATGATGGGCGACAAGATCGCCGCCAAATCCGCCATGGCCGGCCTGGGCGTGCCGCTGGTGCCCGGCTCCCCCGGCGCCGTCGCCGACATGGACGAGGCGATGCAGGTCGCGGACGCCATCGGCTACCCTGTCCTTATCAAGGCAGCAGCCGGCGGCGGCGGGCGCGGCATGAAGGTCGCCAGCACCGCCGCTGGCCTGGAGGAGGCCTGGCGCCTGGCCCGCGCCGAGGCCCGCGCCGCCTTCGGCAACGACGCCGTCTACATGGAGAAGTACCTCGACCGCCCGCGCCACATCGAGCTGCAGGTGATGGCCGACAACTTCGGCGCCGTCGTGCATTTCGGCGAGCGCGACTGCAGCCTGCAACGTCGCCACCAGAAGCTGCTGGAGGAAGCCGGCTCCCCCGCCCTGGACGCGCCCCAACGCGAGGCGATCGGCGCCACCGTCACCCAGGCGCTGTCCCGGCTGGGCTACCGCAACGCCGGCACCCTGGAATTCCTGTACCAGGACGGCCACTTCGCCTTCATCGAGATGAACACGCGCCTGCAGGTGGAACACCCCGTCACCGAGATGGTCTGCAACATCGACCTGGTGCGCGAGCAGATCCGCATCGCCGCCGGCCAGCCGCTCGGCTACGCCCAGGCCGACGTGCGTTTCCAGGGCCACGCCATCGAATGCCGCATCAACGCCGAGGACCCCGACACCTTCATCCCCGACCCCGGCCGCGTCACCGCCTTCCACGCGCCGGGCGGCCTGGGCGTGCGCGTCGACTCGGCTCTCTACGCCGGCTACACCGTGCCGCCCTACTACGACAGCATGGTCGCCAAGCTGATCGTCCACGCCCCCACCCGCCCCGAGGCGATCGCCCGCATGCGCCGCAGCCTGGCCGAATTCGTGGTCGTCGGCATCAAGACCACCCTGCCCCTGCACGCCCGCATCCTCGCCGACCCGGAATTCGCCGCCGGTGACTACACCATCCACTGGCTGGAGAAGTTCGTCGCCGGTGCTTGAACGCAAGATGCCTGAACGCAAGGTGCTTGACCGCAGGCCTCGCCCTGGAACCTGATGGCGTCATGAGCAAACGCCGGATCGAGATCACGCCGGACCTGATGATGCGCGCCTACCGGGCCGGGCTGTTCCCGATGGCCGAGGGGCGCGCCGCGGACAAGCTGTACTGGCTGGACCCCGAACTTCGCGGCGTGCTGCCGCTGGACGGCTTCCACATGCCGCGCCGGCTGATGCGCAAGGTGCTGGGCGGCGGCTTCACCGTCACCTCGGACGCCGACTTTCCGGGCGTCATCGCGGGTTGCGCGGCCCCGCGCGAGGGGCGCTGGAACACCTGGATCAACGTCACGATCGAAAGACTGTTCATCGAGCTGCACGGCATGGGCCACGCCCACAGCGTGGAAACCTGGAAGGACGGCGTGCTGGTCGGCGGGCTGTACGGCGTGGTGCTGGGCGGCGCGTTCTTCGGCGAGAGCATGTTCAGCAGCGTCAGCGACGCGTCCAAGGTGGCATTGGCGCATCTGGTCGCGCGGCTGCGGCTGGGCGGCTTCACCCTGCTGGACACCCAGTTCGTCACCAGCCACCTCGCCCGCTTCGGCACCATCGAGCTGCCGCGCGACGACTACAAGACCGTTTTGGCCCGCGCGGTGGAGGTGCCGGCGCGTTGGCTGGCAAGCCCCGACACCGATGCCCTGGCGCGGGCGCTACGCGATCTGGCAGAAGGCTGACGAAAGCTGGTGTCCGGCCGTCCGGCACTCCATATCCACAACTTGTCTGCATCCGAGGCCTCCATGTCCGCCACGCTGCGCAGTTCCAGCCTCCCGTGGGGATATCCCTGGCGCGACCCCGCCGGCCGGTTCTCGCCCCTGAAGCTCGCCGCGCTGCTGCTGGTGCTGTTTCCGGGCGCGGTGCTGGCGCTGCGTCTGGCCACCCACGACCTCGGCGGCCGGCCGCTGATCGAAGCGACCCATCAGACCGGCGACTGGGCGGTGCGTCTGCTGCTTCTGAGCCTGGCCGTCACTCCTGCGCGCGGCCTGCTGGGCTGGTCGCGCGTGGTGCTGCTGCGGCGGATGCTGGGCCTGGCGGCGGCCGGCTACGTGCTCGCGCATTTCTTGCTGTACTGCTTCGACCAGAACTGGCGGCTGTTCACCATCGCCAGCGAGATCGTGCTGCGCTTCTATCTGACCATCGGCTTCGTGGCGCTGCTGGGGCTGGTGGCGCTGGCCGTCACCTCCACCGACGGCTGGCAGCGGCGGATGCGCGGCCGGTGGAAGCAGCTGCACCGGCTGGTGTTCCCGATCGCGGCGCTGGGCCTGTTCCACTACTTCCTGCAATCCAAGGCCGATGTCGGCAACGCGGTGTTCTACACCGGGCTGTTCCTCTGGCTGGCGTTCTGGCGCCTGACGCCGAAGCGCTGGCAGGCCCGCTTGTCGCTGCTGCCGCTGCTGACCGTGGCGGCCGGGCTGGCGACGGTCGCCGTCGAGGCCGGCTGGTATGCCGCCGCCACCCGGATAAGCGCCGTGCGCGTGCTGCAGGCTAACCTGGACATCGCAGCGATGCGTCCGGCGCTCCAGGTCGTGCTCGTGGCCGTGGCCGTGCTGGCGGTCGTGGCGGCGCGGCGCGCCTGGCAGCGGCGCGGAGCGCTGCGGCCGGCGACCTGACACCCATCAGCCGCCCGCTTTCGGCGGCGCCACGATCGCGGGCTTGTCGAAAATGCCGAACAGCCCGCGCAGGAAACCCGGCGTCACCGCCGCCAGCGGGTTCACCACCACCTGCGGGTCGTCCAGCGGTCCCCGCACCGAGAACGTCGCCGCGAAGATGCCGCCGCCGGCCTCCGGGCTCAGCACGCGCCCCAGCACCGGGATGCGGCCGAGCAGCGAGTTGAAGAAATACGCCGGCACGATGGTGCCCTGCATGTCCGCCACGTGCCGGCCGATGTCCATCCGCCCCTTCACCGTCGCCCCCAGCGAGGCGCTGTAGGCGCGCGCGTCCACCAGCTCCAGCGTGTCGCCGGTCAGGCGAAACGGCGCCACCAGCTCGGCGAAGGCCAGCCCGCTCCCGCTCAGCGCCTCGACCACGCCGTAGATGCTCATCGCCTGCAGCAGCTTGGCGACCGACGGGGCGTCGCGGATGCGGAAATCCGAGATCCGCGCGCTGCCTGACAACGGGCGCGCGGCCCTGGCATCGTCATATTCGGCCGTCAGGACCATCTTCCCGCCCAGCATGGTGGAGACCACGCCGAGCGCCCGCAGCAGCCCGCCGGCGTCGGTGGATGTCGCCGTCACCCGCCGGCCGGCCGGCAACGGCGCCACCGACACCTCAAATTTGCCCGCCGGGTCGCGCGGGCTGCGCGGATCGGGCGGCGTCACGCCGGACAGCTCGGCCAGCCGGAACACCCGCCCGTCGTTCTCCACATGCGCGAACACGCCGGACACGACGCGGCCCTCGCCCAGCACCACCTGGCGCAGCCTGGCATCCAGCGTCCAGGCATCGGTCACCTTGTCGGGAGCGTCGGGCAGCGCGTTGCGCGTCCGGGCCAGGCCGCCGCCGCTGCCGAACGCCCGGGTGGCGTCCAGCGACCGACCGTCCAGATGCACCCGCCACGGCGACCTGAGTGCGGTCGGCCAGTCGATTGCACCCGCAACGTCGGTCTGCGGCCCCAGGATCGCGCGTTGCAGGCGCAGGCGCGTCGGCCGCCCGGCGGCAAAATCGGCGTTGGCCTCGATCTCGACGCCCTCGCCGGTGACGGTCAGGCGGTCGATGCCCCCGATGCGGTCGCGGTCCATGGTCAGCCGGGCTTCCGCCGACGCCGGCCGACCGGGAGGCTTGCCCCAGTTCAGCCGCGACACCTCGGCGCGCGTCGGCGTCAGGTCGGCGCGCACCAGCATCTCGCCGCGCCCGCTGCGCCGTCCGGTCAGCTCGGCGCGCACGCCGACCGGGCCGGACAGGTAGTCGGTGCCGTCCAACCCCAGCGGCGCGTAGCTCGCCACGTCCGCGGTGCCCGAAACCACCACCTTCTGCACGACCTGCGCGGGTCCGCCGTCACGAAAATCCAGATCGACCTGCAGCTGGGAGGCGATGCCGGCCAGATCGGCGGTGCCGCGCGCGTGCAGCCCGTCGTTGTCCACATCCAGGCTCAGCGCGCCGCGGTCCATGTCGTGCCCGGCGGCGATGCCGCCCAGGTGCAGCGCGGTCAGCCGCGCGCTCGCCCGCAGCCGCAGGTCGTCGACCGACACGTCGCTGTCCAGCGGCAGCCGGGTGATCGCCAGCCGCCCCGTCATCTGCCCGGACGGGTTGCGCATCTCGATCGGCCGCCGGTCGAGCAGATGGATGCGCGGGTGGCGCAGCACCGCGATCACCTCGGCCACCGGACCGGCGACATCGCCGGTGATGTCGGCGAACTGGTCGCGCCCGTCCAGCCCGCCGATCACCACCGATCCGCCGGTCAGCATCAGCCCCGTCGGCTGCTGGCCGGCGTTGGTCTGGCGCCCGCCCGAGATCGCTATCTCCAGCGACGCGGCGTCGCGCAGGGTCAGCACCGCCTGCCCGCGGTCCAGCGGCGGCACCGGACGCAGCCAATGGAGCGTGACGTCGCGCCCTTCCAGCCCGCCGCTCATCGCCGTGATCGCCAGGTCGGAGAAATCCTCGCGCCCGGCCAGGCCCAGCTCAAGGCGGCCGTTGCGGGCGACGCCAGCGGTGACGTTGCCGGTCAGCCAGGCGCGCAGCCCGTCCGCGCCCAGCCCCGCCGGCCACAGGCCGGCCAGATCGGCGAACGCCATCTGGTCCAGCCCGAACGACGCCGCCAGCGACAGCCGGCCGGCATCGCGCCGCATCGTGGCGGCGCCTTGCAGGACGGTCGGCGCCGCGCCCGGCAGGCCGAGTTCCAGCCGCGACAGCTTCAGGTCGAGCCGCGACGTGGTGCCGCTCGCTTCCAGGCTCAGGCCGTGCAGCGGAACGGCGCCGCGCGGCAGCAGCAGCCGGCCGGCGCCGAGGCTGGTCGACAGCTTGAACAACGGTTGTTCCAACCCGCGCCCCAGCTCCACCGAGGCGGTCAACGCCAGCGGCGCGTCGATCACGCCCAGCCGCGCCAGGGCGGGCGCACCGCCGGCCAGCGACGCCGGCACGATTTCGGCCACGGCGAGGCGCAGCTGCAGCCGGCCGGAACCGGGCGCCATGTCGCCGTCCGCGTCCACCCGCACGGAACGCTCGCCCACGCCGGCATCCAGGCTGGCGGTCGCGTGCAGCCCGCCGGCCTGGCCGCGTTCCAGGTCGATCTGCGGCGTGGCCAGCCGCCAGGCCGTGCCGTCCGCCAGCAGAACGGCGGCGGCGTCGCGGATGCGCAGCCGGCGCAGCTGGCCAAAGGCGGTGGCGCGACGGCCGCGGTCGGTCTGCGGCGGCGCCGACATCTCCTCCAGCAGGTCCAGCAGCGACCCGCCGCTTTCGGTCTGCGCCTGCAAGGGCGTGTCGAAGCCGCCGAGGTCGAGCGTGATCGCGCCGTCGGCCTGCCGCCGCATGCGCAGGCGCAGGCCGTCCAGCGCCATCTCCCGCGGCAGCGCGCGGCCCTGCAGCAGCCCGGCCGCCGACAGCGCCACCCGCACGCCGCCAACCTGCACCAGGGCCTCGCCGGCCGGATCGGTGATCTTCACGTCGGCGAGGCGAACATCCAGCGGGTGGTCGGCGCCGGCCTGGAAGCCTTCCCACGCCAGCGAGGCGCGGCCGATGCTCAGGCGGTTGGGTCCGCCGTTGGCGTTGGCGACCTGTTCCAGCTGTCCCACCACCCAGGGCAGGTCCAGCGGCCCCTGGGCCAGCCGCCACGCCAGCCCGCCGACGGCGCCCAGCATCAGAACGGCGGCGCCGACCAGCAGCCCGCAGACGCGGCGGCACCAGCGGGTGGCGCCGACGCCCAGATGGGCGCCCATCCGCCGTTGCAGCCGCTCCACCGGCGGCGCTTGACCGGGCGCGGTTGTCATGCCCAGCCTGCCGGCCGATGAAGCGCGCCGCATCCGCGACAGTCCCGCCCGTACAGCTCGCCGGAGCATGGCCGCCGCCGGCGGACGCCGATGCCGGAGCGCTGCTGGGGGAGCGCTTCGCCGAGCAGGACCGGGCCGGGCTGACCCGAGACCCCAATTTCGCCGCCATGCTGCGCTGCCTGGGCGGCAACGCGCCCTTCCTGGCCGACCTGGCATTGCGCGAGGCCGCAACCCTGGGCGACCTCGCCCGGCTCGGCCCGAACAAGGTGGTGGCCGGCGCGATGGCGGCGCTGGCGCGGGTGAAGCCCAACGCCGCCCGTGCGGTGGTGGCATCCGCCATGCGGGCGGCCAGGCGCCGGGTGGCGCTGTGTGTGGCGGTGGCCGACATCGGCGGGCTGTGGACGCTGGACCAGGTGACGGCCGCGATGTCCGCCCTGGCCGAGGCCACGCTCTCGCTTGCGGTGGCCCACCTGCTGCGCGCCGCCCACGACGCCGGCACGCTGCGTCTGCCATACCCCGCCGACCCCGCGCGCGGCTGCGGCTTCACCGTGCTGGGCATGGGCAAGCTCGGCGCGCGGGAGCTGAACTATTCGAGCGATGTCGACCTGATCCTGATCCATGACCCCGACGCCGGTGCCTACGCCGGCGACGAGCCGGTCGCCTTCTTTACCCGAATTGCCCGTGGCCTGGTCAACCTGATGGAGGCCCGCGACGCCGACGGCTACGTGTTCCGCACCGACCTGCGCCTGCGCCCCGACCCGGCCGCCACGCCGCCCAGCATCGCCGTCCATGCCGCCATCGGCTACTACGCCAGCATGGGTCAGAACTGGGAGCGCGCGGCGATGTTGAAAGCCCGCCCGGTGGCCGGCGACCTGGTGCTGGGCCTGCAGTTCCTCCGCGAGATCCGCCCCTTCGTCTGGCGCCGGCACCTGGACTTCGCCGCCGTATCGGACATCCACGCCATGAAGCGCCGCATCGACGATGCTCGTTGTTCTGAAGCAACCGACGAGCATCGTCGTTCTGAAGCAATCAACGAGCATCGTCGTTCTGAGACAATCGACGAGCATCGTGGCGCAAGCCTCGGCGACGCGGCGAACGACCCGGTGGCCCGCGTCCTCGGCCACAACGTCAAGCTCGGCCGGGGCGGCATCCGCGAGATCGAGTTCCTGGCGCAGACCCTGCAACTGGTTTGGGGCGGGCGAGACCCCGGCCTGCGCACGCCGCGCACCCTGGAAGCGTTGCGCGTGCTGGCCCGCGCCGGCCACCTGCCGCGCGCCACCGCGACCGCCCTGGCCAACGCCTACGGCTTCCTGCGCGCCGTCGAGCACCGGCTGCAGATGGTCGCCGACCGCCAAACCCAGGAGATGCCGCAGACCCCGGCCTCCCTTGCCGCCTTCGCGCTGTTCATGGGCTATCCCGGTGCGGCGGCCTTCGCGCAGGTGCTGCTGCGCCACCTGGGCCGGGTGCAGGACGGCTACGCGGCGCTGTTCGACGTGGTGGGCGACCTCGGCACCGACGTGGCCAGCGGCCTGGATTTCAGCGGCGTCGACCCGCCGCAGGCCACCCTGGCGGCGCTCCGCACGATGGGCTTCGCCGCGCCCGACGCCGTGGTCGCCGCGGTGCGCGCCTGGAAGGCGGGCCGGCTGCGCGCCCTGCGGTCCCGGCGCGCGCAGGAGCTGATGGACCAGCTGCTGCCCGGCCTGCTGGACGCGCTGTCCCGCCAGGGTCAGCCGGACGCCGCCTTCGCCCGCCTCGACGCCCTGCTGGCGCGGCTGCCGGCCGGGGTGCAGCTGCTGTCGCTGCTGCAGCGCAACCCCGGCCTGCTGGACCGCATCGTGGCCGTGCTCGGCGCCGCCCCCTCGCTGGCCGACCACCTGGCGCGCACGCCGGCGGCGCTGGAAGGGCTGCTGGCGCCGGAAGGCCCGGCCGACCATGCCGGCGTGCTGCGCGCCCGCCTGGCCGACGCGCGCACGCTGGAGGACGCCGTCGCCATCATCCGCACCGCCGTGCGCGAGGAGGACTTCTCCATCTCGGTGGCCACCATGGAGGGCCGGCTGGACGCCGATGTCGCCGGGCTGGCGCGCGCCGGCCTCGCCGATGCCGCGCTGGCCGCCCTGCTGCCGCACGTGCTGGACGACTTCGCCGCCCGCCACGGCCAGGTTCGCGGCGGCGGCATGGCGGTGCTGCTGCTGGGCAAGGCCGGCGGGCGCGAGATGATGGCCGGCTCCGACCTCGACCTGATGGTGATCTACGACCACTCGGCCGCCGCGCAGGACAGCGCCGGCCCCGCGGGCATCCGCCGCCTGCCCGCCAGCCAGTGGTTCATCCGCGCCGTGCACGCTTATGTCGCCGCCATCACCGCGGCCGACGCCGGCGGGCCGACGTATGCCGTCGACATGCGCCTGCGCCCGTCCGGCAACAAGGGCCCGGTCGCGGTGTCGCTGGCCGCCTTCGAACGCTACCACGCCGCCGACGGCAGCGCCGACGCGCCGCGGCCGGGCGCCTGGACCTGGGAGCGGATGGCGCTGACCCGCGCCCGCGTGGTGGCCGGCCCGCCGCGGTTGCGGGCGCGGATCAACCTCGCCCTGCGCGCCGCCCAGGCCGCCGGCGGCCCACCCGCCCGCATCGCCGCCGACGCCGCGTCGATGCGCGCCCGCCTGCTGCGCGACCTGCCGGCCGCCGGTCCGTGGGACGTGAAGCTGCGCCGCGGCGGGCAGATCGACGTGGAGTTCATCGCCCAGGCGCTGGAGCTGATCCACGTCCGCGACCATCCCGACCTGGTCAGCCCGACCACCCGCATCGCCCTGGCCCACCTGCGCGACATCGGCGTGCTGGCGAAGCCGGACGCCGCCCTGCTGATCCGCGCCGACCACGTCTGGCGGACGGTGCAGGGCCTGCTGCGCATCAGCGCCGGACGGACGCCGGTCGGGGAGCTGCCCTCCGCGCCGAAGGCCGCCCTGCTGCGCGCGGCCGGCGCCGCAGGCGCCTTCGCAGCGGGCGACGCCAGCCCCCATCTACCCGCACCCGACCTGGCAGCGCTCGAGGCCGCCTTGCAGGACCTGGCCGACCAGGTGGCCGCCGCCTTCACCAGACACATCGGAGAGATGACATGACCATCCGGCAGGGCGACGCCGCTCCCGATTTCAGCCTGCCGGCCAGCAACGGCCGCCACGTCAGCCTCGCCGGCCAGCAGGGCGCGCCGTTCGTGCTGTATTTCTACCCGAAGGCCGACACCTCCGGCTGCACGGCCCAGGCCTGCGCCTTCCAGGAGGCGCTGCCGCAGTTCGCCGGCCTCGGCCTGGACGTCATCGGCGTGTCGCCCGACCCGATGAAGCCGATCGAGAGGTTCGCCGCCAAATATTCGCTCAGCTTCCCGTTGGCCTCCGACGAAACCAAGGCGGCGGCCGAGGCCTATGGCGTGTGGGTGGAGAAATCCATGTATGGCCGCAGATACATGGGCGTCGAGCGCTCGACCTTCCTGGTCGACGCCACCGGAAAAATTGCCCGGGCCTGGCACAAGGTGAAGGTCGAGGGCCACGCCGCCGCCATCGCCGACGCCGCCAAGGCCCTGGCGTAGCTACCAGCCGTTCACCCGCGGCCAGATCGCCGCCACGGTGTCGTCGCCGTCCACCACGAAATAGCGGTCGTGCTGGGCCGCGGTCAGGCAGGCGTGGTTGGGCGCCACCCGCAGCCTGTCGCCCACCCTGAACTCCGGCATCGCCACCGCCGGGTCGAGGTCGACGATGCCGTGCTCCTGGTTGGCGCGCCCGACCAGGCTGCGGCCGAGGCTGCGGCGCCCCATGACATCCAGCACCAGCCCGAAGCCGCGGTCGTTCGCCGTCCCCGCCGTGCTGCGATCCTTGGACAGCGCCATCGCCCCGGCGTCGATCACCAGACGCCGTTCCGCCGGCCGCCGGCCGATGACGCTGGCCAGCACCGTCACCGCGATGCCGTCCGCCGCCACGGTGCCGATTTCCGCCTGGAACAGGTCGCCGAACATGTACACGCCCGGCCGCGTCTCGGTCACGCCGTCTAGCGTCCGCGCATGCAGCGCCGTCGGCGAGCTGCCGACCGAGACGATCGGGCAGGCCATCCCGGCGCCGCGCAGCCGCCCGGCCACCAGCACCGCGGCTGCGCGTTCGGCCTCGGCGATCTCGCGCATCGCCATCGGGTGGCGGCCCGCATACGAATGCCCGGCATGGGTCATGACGCCGGCCAGCGCGTTCCCCAGCCGGGCGCCGATGTCCAGCAGCGCCAGATCGCCGGCCGCGACGCCGCCGCGCCCCTCGCCGCAGTCGATCTCGATCAGCGTGCGCGGCGGGCGCGGATGGGCGCCGATGATGGACGCGGTGTCCGGGTCGTCGGTAACGACTGCGACGTCGCCGCCGGCCAGGTTCAGCTTCGCCACCTGTTCCAGCTTCTGGGCCGTGATGCCCACCGCATACAGGATGTCGGTGATGCCGTGGCCGCAGAAATACTCCGCCTCCGCCAGGGTCGAGACGGTGATGCCGACCGTCCGCACCTCGCGGCCGGACAGCGCCAGGCGCGCCACGTCGATCGACTTCGCCGTCTTCATGTGCGGGCGCAGCGCCACGCCGAGGCGCCCGACGGCCCGCGCCATCGCGTCCAGGTTGCGCAGCAGCACCGGCCGGTCGAGCACCAGGCACGGCGTCGGCAGGTCCTGCAGCATCATGACGCGATGCCGAGCAGCCTGCCGATCGCGGCCGTCGCCTTCAGCCCGGTGCCGGTCAGCACCAGGACAGTGGTTTCCGAGGCCTTGATGGTCCCGGCCTGCAGCAAACGCTGAAAGGCGGCAGCGGCCTGGGCGCAGGTCGGCTCCACGTAGATGCCGGTGCGCGCCAGCATCAGCGTGGCGGCGGCGATCTCCGCCTCCGTCAGCAGCACGGCGCCGCCGCCGCTGCGGCGCAACGCGGCGAGAACCTCCGGCAGGCGCAGCGGTGCCGCGATGGCGGTGCCTTCGGCGATGGTGGGTCGAACGACGGTTTCCACCTGCGTCGGGCTGCCGGCCAGCCAGGTGGCGGCGATCGGGCCGCAGTTCTCCGGCTGCGCCGCAAACAGCCGCGGCAGGCGCTCGATCTCGCCGGCGCGCAGCAGCTCGGAAAAGCCGATGTCGCAGCCGAGCACGTTCGATCCGGCGCCGCACGGGATGACGACGTTGTCCGGCGCCCGGAAGCCCAGATCCTCCCACAGCTCGTAGGCCAGCGTCTTGGTGCCGTGCAGGAAGAACGGCTGCCAGTTGTGGCTGGCGTAGAACACCCGGTCGGCCCGCGCCTCGGCCGCGTCCGCCGTCGCCTGGCGGTTGCCCGGGATCAGCTCCACCGCCGCGCCCGCGGCGTGCATCGCCACCGTCTTGGCCGGACTGGTGGACGCCGGCGCCATGATGGTGGCGTGCAGCCCGCCGGCCGCCGCATAGGCCGCCACCGCCGCGCCGCCATTGCCGGAGCTGTCCTCCAGCACCGCTTCGACACCTTGCTGACGCAGGATCGACAGCATGACGGTGGCGCCGCGGTCCTTGAAGCTGCCGGTCGGCATGAACCATTCGCATTTCAGCAGCGCGCGCGCGCCGTGCAACATGCGCGGCAGCAAGGGCGTGCAGCCCTCGCCCATGGTGATCGGCTCGGCCACCGCGACCGGCAGCGCCGCCCGGTACCGCCACAGGCTGCGCGTCCCGGCATCGATCTGGCCGCGGGCGATGCCGGGCAGGTCGGTCAAGAACAACGGCGCCCTGGCGGTGCCGCACCAGCGCGGGATGTCGATGGCGAAGGTTTCGCCGGAACGCGGATCGAGGTAGGCCGGGGTCATGTGTTCTCCGCCGGCAGGCTGGCGCGCGCGGCCGTGTTGGTCAACCGCGATCGGCACGCCGCAAAATTAAGAAAATACTCCTTGCAGCGCCAACGCCGATATGGTCTTCTGTCGTCATGAATTTGCCCCTCTCCTTCACCCCCTTGGCGCAGTGGCTGACACTCATCGTCGCCGCGCTGAAAAAGGCTGCCGCCGCCCGTGCCGGCCGCGACCACGCGGTGGCGCCCCTCGTCACTCTCCTCTGGACCCGCCTCGCCCGCCTGACCGCCCGCTTCGACGCCCTGGTGGCCCGCCTCACAGCCGGACACCCCGCCGCCCCATGCCGCCCCCGCACCCGCTCCGCCCGCAAGGCACCCGCCGCCGGCTTGCGCCTGCCGCGCAGCCAGGCCTGGCTGATCCGCCTGCTGCCGGGGGAGGCGGCCTCCTACGGCTGCCAGCTCCAGGCCCTGCTCGCCGACCCGCAGATGGCGGCCTTGCTGGCCGCCGCTCCGGAAGCCGGCCGCATCCTGCGCCCGCTCTGCCGCCTGCTGGCGATCGCACCCGAGGGAAACCTGGCCCTGCCGTCCGCCGCCGGGAAACCGGCTCCCAAGCCGCGCCCCGCGAAACCCGCCTCCGGCGCACAGCCTTCCGCCATCGCGCTGACATGGGCGGCCTTCATCGCCCAGAACCCCGCGGTGACGCCCGATCCCCCTCCACGCAAGCCGCCCTGGCTGATCCTGGCCTGATTGCATCTACGGCCCGGGCTGCTTCGCCCGAGGCAGGATGCTGCCATCAGGCCGGGTAGTCGACCAGCACCTCGCCCAGGCTGGCGAAGGTGACGCGCACCTTGGCGCCGGCGGCCACGCGTGCGGCCCCGGTCCACGACCCGCAGGTGACGAACTGGCCTGACTTCAGCCCGCCGGCCCAATGGCTGCCGACATTGGCCAGCCACTCCATCATCTTGATGATGTCGCCGAACGGGTAGCCGGTGCGCGACGTGTGCAGCGCGCCTTCGACATATTGCTCGCACACTTCCTGCGACAGGTCGATGTCGTGCCAGTCGCCGCGGCCGGCGCCGTACACGAAGCCGCCGTGGCTTTGGATGTCGGCCAGGTTGGTCATCAGGTCGTGGTCGTTCGGCTCGACGAAGCGCGACTCCAGCACCTCGATGGCCGGGTGCATGGTGGCGATCGCGGCCACCACCTCGGCGCGGCTGTACGGCGCGGCGCGCGGCGGCAGGTCGGCGCCCATGCGGAAGGCCACCTCCGCCTCGATGCCGCGCATCACGTGGGTGGCCGAAGGCAGCGACGCCGGGCTGGCGACGATGGTGGCCGCCGGCAGCGCGCCGCAGATGGTGTTGCCTCCCGGTGCCCCCACCTTCCAGCCGCCGATCGGCCCGAAGGTCGCCGCTACCGCCTGCTGGACGGCGTAGGCGCCCGCGTTGTCGGCCGGGCGCAGGTCCGCCACCACGGCGGCCACCTTGTACGCCGGGTCGGCACGGGCGGCGATCAGCAGGGTGGCAAGCTGGCTGGCGGCGTCGGGCATCATCTGTTCTCCTCAAGGGGTTGGTGGATGTTTGGCGGACCATCGGCGAAACCCGCCCTTGCCACAAGGCCTGCGCCACGGCACAGGCATGGCATGCAGATCGAACGCCAGGATGCCCCCGACCCGTCGCTGCGCACCGAGCTGCTGCGCCAGCTCGAAGCCCACAACACCGCCTGCACCGGCGAGCCGCCGGCCGGCATCAACGTGTCGATCCTGCTCCGCGGCGCGGACGGCGCGGTCGAAGGCGGGCTGGTCGGCTACACCTGGTACCGCTGGCTGGTGGTCGAGATGCTGTACCTGCCGCCGTCGCTGCGCGGCCACGGCATCGGCACCCAACTCATGCGCAGCATCGAGACCCATGCGGCGCGGCAGGGCTGCCGCGGCATCTGGTTGAGCACGCTGAGCTTCCAGGCGCCGTCGTTCTACGAACGACTGGGCTTCCACTGCTTCGGCACCCTGGCCGGCCGGCCCCGGCGCCACGCCACCATGTTCATGGCCAAGACGGCGCTGGCCGAAACTTCGGCCGGCCTGCCGGTCGAAGGCCGCGCCGACCCGCAGGACCGCGCCGTGATCTCCAATGCCCTGACCGCCGAGGTCGACCAGGTGGCGCCCGGCCGCCCGGCCTCGCTGGCCTTCGTGGTGCGCGACGGCGACGCCATCGGCGGCCTGTGGGCCACGGTCTCGCGCGGCTGGATGTTCCTCGACGACTTCGTGCTGCCGAAGGCGTTGCGCCGCGCCGGCACCGGGCGGCGCATCCTGGGCATGGCCGAGGACGCCGCTCGCGGACTCGGCTGCCGCGGCGTCTGGCTCGACACCTTCAGCTTC
>JAABUT010002245.1_pt1 | contig 19131 bp, 19 predicted proteins | sample 5559281 | NCBI WGS metagenome assembly JAABUT01 (sample SAMN10711880, study PRJNA513359) | rock metagenome | isolation source: Antarctica rocks | place: Antarctica: Victoria Land, Ricker Hills nord | collected 2016-01-04
GATGCGCCGACCGCCGATCCGCCTCTCCCGCAACCCTGGAGCAAAGATGCCTTCCAGCCTCACCTCCTCCCGCCGCCGCCTGCGGCTCGTTGCCGCTGCCGCCGCCGCCGCGGCCGCCCTCGCGGCCTGCGGTCTGTCGCCGGGGGCGAAGGACTCCCTGAAGACGCAGCTGGTCGCGGGCGGCTCGGGCGGCGGCGCGGTGACGGACGCCTCGGGCGCCGGTCTGGGCACCTCCTCCGGCACCGCCACCACCACGACCGACACGGGGAGCACGAGCACCGGCACATCCGGCACGACGGCACCCACCGACACCGGCGCCGGCGCAGGGAGCACGGGCACGACCACGGCGACCGGGACGGGCACGTCCACGGCGACCGGGGCGGGCACGACCGGCACGGGGACCGGGTCGACCGGCACCACCGCGACCGGCTCGGGGACGTCGACGGCCACGGGTGCCACCGCCACCAAGGGCGCCACGCCGACCAAGAGCACCAGCACCAAGAGCGGTACGACGAAGAGTGGGACGAGCGGAGGCGCGACGCCGGGGGGGACCTCCGCCGGGACCGGTGGAGGTACGGGTACCGCGGGCGCCAACGCCGCCTGCAGCACGAGCGGCGGCAACGCCACCGGCGTGACCGGCAGTGCCATCAACTTCGGCCTGCACGCGCCGCTCACAGGCACCGGCACGCCCTTCCCCAACACCAGTTTCCAGGCCGGCACGCAGCTGTTCTGGAAGGACCCCGCGCACAAGATCTGCGGCCGGACCGTCAGTCCTGACTTCCAGGACGACCAGTACACGCCGTCGCACGCCAGCCAGGTCTGCGAGAGCATGAACAACAACGACTTCTTCATCGTCGGCGGAGCGGGCACCGACCAGATCCAGGCCTGCGCCGCCGACGCCAAGCTCAACGCCTCCGGTACGCCGTACCTGTCGGCCGGGGTGACGCAGAACGGGCTTACTGGGCTGTCCAACTACTTCGCCGTCAGCCTCACCTACGCGCAGCAGGGCGCGATCGACGTGCGGGCGGCGCAGGCCAACGGCTTCGCGACGCCGGCCGCCTCGACCGACGGAAAGCAGTGGGCGGTCGTGCGCGGCAGCGGGCAGAACTTCGACGACGCCACCAACTCCATCACCGGCGCGCTGAGCGCCGCCGGCATCTCCTACAAGGTCTTCCCGGTCAACCAGAACACCGACTACAAGGCGGCCGCGACCCAGCTCGGCCAGAGCCTCGCGCTCAGCGGCTACAAGACCGTGTGGATGGATGCCGCGCCGGGCGTCTTCGTCTACGTGACCAGCGCCTACTACACGCAGCAGCCCACAGGAGGCGTGACCTGGACCGGCCCGGGCCTCACCTTCACCGAGATGACGGTCGCGGAGCTGGTCTGCTCGGGCACGCACAACGCGATCGACCAGCACGCCTACTACCTCGCGCCGGGGCCCGGGCTCGACCACGCCACCGCCGACTTCAAGGCAGCCGGCGGCCAGGACGACATCGAGTGGTCCATCTGGGGTCTGTCCAACGCGCTCTTCCAGATGTTGCAGAAGACTGCTCAGGGGCCACTGACCCGCCCCAACTTCATCGCCTCGGTCAACGGCGGCAGCTTCCCCGGCGGCGTCTACCCGCCGCTCAACTACGCCAGCAGCCACTTCGGGGGTACGGGGGCCTGGCTGCAGAAGGTCGGCTGCGGGCAGACCGAGCCGGGGCAGAACCAGCCCGGCACCTGGACCACGGTCGGCAACGCCCCGATGGCGCCGTGACGCCCGACCCGACGGCGCTGACGTCGATGGTGCTGGTGCACCCGACCTTCAACCTCACCACCCAGGTGATCGCCCCTGGCGTCAGCGGCTTGTTCGAGGGCTGCGCCTACGGCCTCATCGCGCTGGGCATCGTCCTGCTTTACAAGAGCAATCGCATCTTTAACTTTGCGCAGGCGGAGATCGCGAGCTTCGGTGGGCTCGTCACCTACGCGCTGACGACGCCTCCCAACGGCACCTTCTGGCCTCGGTTGCCCTTCTTCGTTGCCTGCGTGCTCGGCGTCTCGGCGTCGGTCGTCGTCTCCCTGCTGACCGAGCGCCTGGTCATCCGGCCGCTCTTCGACCGGCCCAGGGTGGTGCTCGTCGTCGGCACGGTGGGAGTCCTGTTGTTGCTGGCCGCGGTCGACGGGCTGGCGGTGCTGTTCGGCGCCGGCAGCGCCTACAAGGTGCACTCGATCGCCGTGGCATTCGGCGGCGCGCAGAGCGACGCTGCGCTGGTGGTCGACCGGGTGCGCATCTCCTACGACCAGGTGCTCGCTCTGGCCGTCCTGGTCGCACTCGCGATCGGCAGCCTGCTCTTCTTCAGGCGGACGCGCACCGGCACGGCGATCCTCGCAGTGAGCCAGGACCCGACGGCCGCGCGGGTGGTGGGCATCAGCGTCGCCCGTACCTCTCAGATCACCTGGGGCATCGCCGGGTTGCTCGCCGGTATCGCCGGTGTCGTCCTGGCGCTGCAGCCCAACACGGTCAACGGACCCAATATCCTCACCGGTACGGTCCTCGTCCCCTCCATCGCCGCGGCCGTGCTGGGCGGGGTGACCAGCCTGTCCGGTGCCTTCGTGGGCGGCGTCGCGCTCGGGCTCTTCGAGGCCTACGCCAACATCGACGGAGCCAACATCCCGGGTCTTGCGCAGGTGCCGGGGCTGTCCGGGCTCGCCGTCTTCCTCGTGCTCCTCGTGGTGCTGCTCGTGCGCCCGCAGGGCCTGTTCGGGTCGGAGACCTGATGACGACCACCTCGGTGCGCTACACCGCGCCAGCTGGTGCGACCGCGCTCCGGCTGCCTGCGCTCGCCTCTCGGGCGCTGGTTGGCGCGGCGCTCGCGGCGGTCGCGGTCGGGGCGGGGTTCCTGAGCCCGGACACCGCGCAAGACCTCACGCTGGCCGTCATCTTCGCGCTGGTGGGCCTGTCGATGAACATCCTGGTCGGCTACACCGGGCAGCTCTCCCTCGGGCAGCAGGGCTTCCTCGGCCTGGGTGCACTGGTGGGCGCCAACGTCGTCTCGACGACGGGCTCGACCCGCGCGGACCCGTGGCAGTTCGCCTTCGCGCTCATCGCCGCGACGGTCGTCACCGGACTGGCCGCGCTGCTGCTCGGTCTGGTGGCGCTGCGCATCCAAGGTCTCTACCTGGCGCTGCTGACGCTCGTCTTCGGCTCCGTGATCGCGTCCAGCCTCTTCGGCCTGGCCAGCCTCAACGGGCACGACTCCGGGGTGGCGGCCAACCGGCCTGACTTCCTTGCGGGCGAATCCGCCTTCTACGTCTTCTGCCTCGCGCTCCTGGCCGTGGTCCTCTACCTCGATCGCCGGATGATGGCAGCCAGCGTGGGCCGCGCCTTCATCGCACTGCGGGATGACGAGCGGGCCGCGCAGGCCTTCGGCATCAACGTCACGGGGTACAAGCTGCTGGCCTTCGCGCTCTCCGGGGCCATCGCCGGCCTCGCCGGCGGCCTCTTCGCCTTCAAGGCGCAGCGCTTCTCGGACAAGGACTTCACCTCGGTCGCGGGGTTCACCTACGCGTTGACCTTCGTCATCATCGTGGTTGTCGGCGGGCTGGCCGACCGAGTCGGCGCGGTCGCGGCAGGGGTGTTCTTCGCCCTGCTCGACCCGCTGCTCAAGGCGCTGCTCGACGCCACCGTCGGGGACAACACCTACATCAACTACAAGCTGCCGATCGAGGGGATCGTCGGCTCGGTCTTGCTGCTGCAGACGATCATTTTCAATCCTGGGGGGTTGGGGCAGGCGCTGCGGCCGATCAGGGGCTGGCTCTCCGGTGGGCCCTTCACGCTGCACCACGGCGAGGCCGACGGTGGCCTCGGCCCGGTCGGGGGGGTGAGCACACGTGCCTAGCCCGACCGCCGCACCGGTGCTCGAGGTGGAGGGCATCAGCCTGCGCTTCGGCGGCCTGCAGGCGCTCAAGGACGTCAGCCTTCAGGTGGGCGAGTACGAGATCGTGGGGCTGATCGGGCCCAACGGCGCCGGCAAGACCACCGCCTTCAACTGCGTCACCGGCTTCTACAAGCCCAACGAGGGCCGCATCGCCCACCGCGGGCACGACGTCACGGCGATGGCGCCGCACCAGCGGGCCGCCCGCGGCCTCGGCCGCACCTTCCAGAACGTCGGGATGGTCAAGGGGGCGACCGCGCTGGACAACCTGCTCACCGCCCAGCACGTGCACGCGGGGTACGGCAGCGCCGCCGGCATCCTCGGCACCGGCACGGTCCGCACCGCGGAGGCGCAGCTCACCCATCGCGCCGACGCCGTCCTCGACCTGCTCGGGTTGCAGGAGATCAGGGACAAGCGGGTCGGCGGTCTGCCCTACGGCACCCTCAAGCTGCTCGAGGTCGGCTGCGCGCTGGCCACCGACCCCGACGTGCTGCTGCTCGACGAGCCGAGCAGCGGCATGGGCCCGGACGAGGCGCACGCGCTCGGCGACCGGTTGCTCGCGCTGCGCAAGCAGCTCGGCCTGACCATCCTGCTCATCGAGCACCACGTACCGCTGGTCACGCGAGTGTGCGACCACGTCTACGTGCTCGTCTCCGGCCAGCTCCTCGTCGAGGGCGACCCCGAGACGGTGCGAGCGCACCCCGAGGTCATCAGTGCCTACCTCGGCACCCCCGTCGAGGCGGTCGCCGCCACCCCGGAGCACACCGAGGAGCTGCTCGAGGCGAAGCACCAACGCGAGGCCGGGGCTCGGCCGGCACCCGCCCGCCGTCCGGTCGCGCCCCCGAGTGCGCGGCCGCCGGTGACGACCCCGCGGCTGCCCCGCCCGAAGAAGGTCCAGCCGTGAGCCTGCTCGAGGTCGAGGACCTCCGGACCGGGTACGGCGTCCTGCCCGTCCTGCAAGGCATCTCCTTCGCCGTCGAGCAGGGGCAGGTCGCCGTCCTGCTCGGGCTCAACGGAGCGGGCAAGAGCACCACGGTCAACGCGATCGCCGGGCTGCTGCCGCGGTGGAGCGGCTCGGTGCGCTTCGACGGCAAGGACTGCACCCGGGCCGACGCGCCGGCCATGGTGGCCAGGGGTGTCGCGCTCTCCCCGGAGGGCCGTCGCGTCTTCCCGCTGCTGTCGGTGGAGACGAACCTGCGGCTCGGTGCCTGGACGAGCGGCCGCGCCCGGGCGGTGGTCAAGGAGCGGATGGAGCAGGCCTTCACCTACTTCCCGCGGCTGCTCGAGCGGCGCGACCAGGCGGCCGGCACGCTCTCGGGCGGCGAGCAGCAGATGCTCGCCATCGGCCGGGCGTTGATGAGCGGGCCGCGGATGATGCTCGTCGACGAGGCGTCCCTCGGTCTGTCACCGAAGCTCGCCCAGACCGTCTTCCAGGTCGTGCGCCAGATCGCCGACGACGGCACCACCGTCATCATCGTCGAGCAGAACGTCGGGGTGCTGCCCTACGCCGACACCGCGCTGGTGATGGAGAAGGGCACGCTCACCTGGACCGGGTCGGCCGCCGAGCTGGAGTCCAGCGGGCGGCTGACAGAGACCTACCTCGGCTAGTCCCGCCCCCCGACGCACCGGAGACCACCATGACGACGACCGTCCCACCCACCGAGGTCCAGGCCGCCGCGCCGACGCCTGGCCTCGTGCGCGCCGCTGTCATCGCCTCGCGCTTCCAGGCCAAGGGCGCGCTGATCGTCATCGCCGTCGGCCTGCTCGTCATGGCGCTCGGGGCGGCCGGCGCTGCCGGGGCGGTGGTCGCCGGCAAGGTCACCATCGAGGCGCAGTTCCCGTACCTCATGTCCGGCGGGTTGATCGGTCTGGCCTTCGTGATCCTCGGGTCCGCGTTGCTCGTGGTGCAGACGCAGCGAGACACCACCGCGCGGCTCGAGGCGGCGCTGCTGGCGCAGGGTGGTGCCCCGGCCGGCCTCCCGGCGGCGCTGCGCACGGCCGGCTTCGCCAGCAGCACCGAGGACACCGGCCGCATCCCGACCATCCCCGACTCGGTCGGCGAGCTCGTCGTGGCGGGTACGGCCAGCCGCCATCGCCCGACCTGCCGGCTGGTCGAGGGGCGCGACGACCTGCCACTGCTGACGGCCGGCGAGGCCGCCGAGCGCGGTCTCGCCCCCTGCCGGGTCTGCAAGCCCGAGTAGCGCAGCGCCAGCAGCCCGGTCAGCGACCGCGCCGCGCCGCGAGGTAGTCGCTCACCACGTACTCGCCGAGGCGGTCGCCGTCGGTGGCGAAGACCCTGCCGCCGTTGCGCTTGGCGATGCCCTGGACGAAGTCCACCAGCCTCGGCTCGTCGTCCAGCATGAAGATGTTGATGGTCGCGCCGCGGCGGGTGAGGCGGTCCACCTCCGCGACGGTCAGCTCGAGCGTCTCCTGCAGCGGTGGCCAGGAGAAGACGGGCTGGCCGTCCCGCTCCAGGTGCGCGGTCGGCTCGCCGTCGGTGACGACCAGCACCACCGGCTCGGCGTCCGGGTGCTGCGCGAGGCGCCGACCGGCGAGGTGCAGGGCGTGCTGCAGGTTGGTGCCCTGCACCATCTCGACCTCCAGGCCGGCCAGCTCGACGGGCGAGATCTCCCGCGCCCAGGCGGAGAACCCGATGATGTACATGGTGTCCTGCGGGTGCTTGGTCGTCGCCAACGAGTGCAGCGCGAGCGCGGTGGACTTCGCCGAGCCCCAGGTGTCGCGCAACGCCATGGAGTAGGACAGGTCGACGAGCAGGCAGATGCAGGCCCGGCCGCGGCGCTCGGTCTCGATGACAGCCATGTCCTCCACCGCCAGCCCCACCGGCTGACCGGGGCCGGGGATCCCGTTGCGCAGCAGCGCGTTGCGCACGGTGCGTACGACGTCCAGCGGCTGCTCGTCGCCGAACTCCCATGGTCGCGACGTTCCGGTGATCTCGCCGGCAGCGCCTGCGTCGTGGACGTCATGGTCCCCGCGGCCACGCGCGTCGACCTGACGGAAGACCCGACGCAGCGCTGTCGCACCGAGCCGGCGCACCGCCCGAGGGGTGAGCTCCAGCTCGCCGGACGCCCCGCGGTTCAGGTAGCCCTGCTCCTGCAGCTCGCGCTCCACCTGCTGGAGCGCGCGCAGGTCGTCCACCGCGGCGCGGCCGAGGTGCTCGCGGACCGCCTCCGCATCGACGTCGTCGAGGGAGGCACCGGGGTAGTCCTGCCCGAGCGCACCGAGCATCTCGTCCAGCTCGGCGAGCTCCTCCAGCGCGCTCGTCGCGTCTCCGAGGCCGAGCGGCTCCTCCCCGGTCATCCGCTCACCCCGACCGCGGGTACGGCCCTTGCGGTCGACCAGGTCAGGCCGAGCGGACCGGAGCGCGGCGTCGAGCCGGCTCATCTCCGCGGCGAGATCGACGTCCTGCATCGCAGCTGCCATCAGGTCGCCGAGCTCCTGGCGCTGCTGCGGCGACAGTGACTGCATCAACCGGTCGGCCGCGGCCGACCGGCGGGCGAGCGCCTCGACCAGCTCCTCCAGCGACTCGGGCTGCTCCGGGAAGAAGCTGCCGTGCTGAGCCATGAAACCAGCGAAGCGCTCGTCGGTGTCCTCACCCCGCGCATCCGCCTCGAGCATCGCGTTGAGGTCGGCCAACATGTCCTTGACCGCCTGCAGCGCAGCCGGATCACGCGTCGACAGAGCGTCCCTCATCCCCTTGAACTGCTGGTCGAGCACCTCCCGCGCAAGGAGGTCCTTGAGCTGCTCGAAGGTCGCCCGGGCTTCGTCCGAGCGCCATTCGTACTCGCTGAGGGCGCGCACCGCCCTGGCCGGGTCGCGGGGGAGGGTCTCCAGCTCCATCTCCGCCAGTCGCGCGGCGTCGGAGGGATCGGGGAACAGCGCCGACCGCTCCTGCTCGACCGCCTGCTCCAGCAGCTCCCTGACCTGCTCCAACGTGCCGTCGAGCCGGCCGCGCTCGCGCGTCTCGCGCTGCCGCTTGCGGGCCTGGCGGGTGAGGTCGTCGAGGCCGCGACGGCCCTGCAGCCCCTGCCGCAGCAGCCGGTCCAACGCGTCCCGCGGGGTGCCCCCGGAGAGGACCGCGTCGCCGAGCGCGTCGACCGCCTCGCCGAGGTCGAAGGGGGGTGCCAGCGGGTCCTCACCCCCGTCGTACGGACCGTAGGCGTAGGCAGCGCTCACCGGCCGTACTCCACGACTGCTCCGGCGTCGTCCTTGTGCAGCCGCCGGTTGAGCCACAGCCCCTCCAGCGCGAGCTCGACGGCGCTGGCCACCAGGCCCGGCGACTCGGCCTCCACGTCGAGGCGGCTGAGCAGCTGGGCGAGGCCCGGCACCGCACCGAGCTGGCGCAGCAGCTCAGCGGCAGGGACGAGCTCACCCGTACGGATCGGATCGCCTGTGTCACAACGGCTCTGCAGGCCGGAGAGGTCGAGGCCGGCGAGCCGCGCCCGGAAGGTGTCGCTGACCGCCTTGCGGAGCAGGTGCACGAGCACCTCGCTCTCGCGGCCCTCCTCCACCGCGCCGACGGCGTCGAACTCCACCTTGCCGCGCACCGACGCCACCACGGCGGGGAGATCGACGACTCGCGCCACCGGCTGCTCCCCGGTGACAGCCGCGCGGCGCAGCGCCCCCGCGGCGACCGTCTCCAGCGCGGCCACGGCGAAGCGCGCGCTGACGCCCGAGCGGTGGTCGACTGCGGGTGACGTACGGACGTGCCGGGTGAAGCGCGCGACGATGTCGACCAGCCACGCCGGCACCGCGCCGACCAGCTCGGCCTCCTGGTCGACCAGCCGCACCTCGTCGGCGAGCGTCAGCGGGTAGTGGGTGCGGATCTCCGCGCCGAAGCGGTCCTTGAGCGGCGTCACGATGCGCCCGCGGTTGGTGTAGTCCTCGGGGTTTGCGCTGGCGATGACGAGCAGGTCGAGGGGCAGCCGCAGTGAGTAGCCACGGACCTGGATGTCCCTCTCCTCCAGCACGTTGAAGAGCGCGACCTGGATGCGCTCAGCCAGGTCGGGGAGCTCGTTGATGACGAAGACCCCACGGTTGGTACGGGGCACCAGCCCGTAGTGCACCGTCTCGGGGTCACCGAGCGTGCGGCCGGCGGCCACCTTGACCGGGTCGACGTCACCGATCAGGTCACCCACGCTCGTGTCGGGGGTGGCGAGCTTCTCCCCGTACCGCTCGCTGCGGTGCAGCCAGGAGATCGGCAGCGCGTCGCCCAGCTCGCTGATCCGGCGAGCGGTCGCGGCGGTGACCGGAGCGGCGGGGTGCTCGTGCAGCTCCGAGCCCTCGACCACCGGCGTCCACTCGTCGAGCAGCCCGATCACGCTGCGGGCCAGGCGGGTCTTGCCCTGCCCTCGCTCGCCGAGGAGCACCAGGTCGTGCCCGGCGAGCAAGGCGCGCTCGACCTGGGGGATCACCGTCTCCTCGAGCCCGACCATCCCGGGGAAGCTCGGCTCGCCCGCGCTCAACCGGGCGACCAGGTTGGCGCGGACCTCCTCCTTCACGGTGCGGTGCACGAGCAGGTCGGGGCGGCTCTCGCGCAGCTCGCCGAGCGTCGCGGGCAGGGCGGGGGAGGGCTGGGGCAGCACGGCGGTCACCTGCTCACGCTAGGTCGCCGGGTGGCAGGAGGCCAGGGGACGGCCCGCCGGGGGGGTACGAGCACCACCAGGGCCGGGGGAGGATGCGCGGGTGGAGCGCCCGGACCTGACGCTCGCCTTCGACATCGGCGGCACCAAGCTGGCGGCGGCTGCGGTCGACCCGACGGGCCGCGTGCTGGCCGGTGCGCGCACCCCCACCGAGCCCGACCTGGACGCTGAGGGCCTCTGGCGGGCGCTGCTCGCGGTCGGCGACCGGGTGCTCGACGGCGCGCAGCCTGCAGGTGTCGGCGTCGGCTGCGGCGGCCCGATGCACTGGCCATCGGGCGAGGTGAGCCCGCTCAACATCCCGGCGTGGGTCGACTTCCCGCTGCGGGCCAGGCTCTCCGAGCGCTTCCCCGGAATCCCCGTGCGGGTGCACAACGACGCGGTGGCGGTGGCGGTGGGGGAGCACTGGCGTGGCGCCGGCCGCGGCCTGCAGCAGGTCCTCGGCATGGTCGTCTCGACCGGCGTCGGCGGGGGCCTGGTGCTCGGCGGCCGGCTGGTCGACGGCGCGAGTGGCAACGCCGGGCACATCGGCCACGTCGTGGTCGAGCCCGACGGACCGTTGTGCACCTGCGGCGGGTACGGCTGCCTCGAGGCCATCGCCCGCGGACCCGCGGTCGCCGCCTGGGCCGTGGAGCACGGCTGGCAGTCCCCACCGGGCGGCGGGACCGGCAAGGACGTCGCCGACGACGCGGCCCGCGGCCACCCGGTCGCGAAGGCGGCGCTGCAGCGCGCCGGCACCGCGCTCGGCACGGCGATCGCCAGCGCCACGGCACTGCTCGACCTCGAGGCGGTCTGCATCGGCGGCGGCCTGTCGCAGGCCGGACCGCTGCTGCTGGCGCCGCTCGAGGACGCCTTCCGACGGCACGCCCGGATGGACTTCATGCGCCACGTCCGCGTCGTCCCCGCCGCGCTCGGCCAGGACGCCGGCCTGGTGGGGGCAGCGGCGCTCGTCCTCGCCGGCGACCGGTACTGGTCGGTCGGCGAGCAGACCTGAGCACGTCGGCGGTGGCTACTCGAGGGTGAAGCCCGCCGCAGCGGGGTCCGCCTCCACCGTGGCACCCATCGGCACGGTGTCGCGCGTGCGCAGTTTCACGTCGCGCAGGAAGAGGCTCACGACGAAGGCGACGGCGGCGACCGGGATCGCAACGAGGAAGACGGTCGACAGGCCGTTGCTGTACGCGGTGTGGATGCCCGTGCGCACCGCCGCCGGGAGCGCCTTGACCGCGTCGGGGCTGGCGATCAGCCGGTTGGTGCTGCCCCGGAAGCCGGGCAGCGCACGAGGCAGCTCGACGCTGAGCCGCGCGGTCAGCAGCGCCCCGAAGACCGAGGCACCGATGGCCCCGCCCATGCTGCGGAAGAAGGTCACCGAGGACGTGCCGACGCCGAGGTAGCGGCGCTCCACCGTGTTCTGCACGGCCAGCGTCAGCACCTGCATGAACATGCCAAGCCCGGCACCGAAGAGCAGCATCCCGACTGCGAGCACGCCGTACGACGTCGTCTGCGAGATGCGGGAGAGCAGCAGCAGCCCGACGGGGATGATCGCCGTACCGACCACGGGGAGGAAGCGGTAGCGACCGAGCTTGCTGGTCAGCCGCCCCGAGATGATCGAGGTCGTGAGCAGGCCGGCGAGCAGCGGCAGCGTGAGCAGGCCCGACGCGGTGGCGCTGTCGCCGCGGACGATCTGCATGTACTGCGGGAGGAAGGTCAGCACGCCGAACATGCCGATGCCGGAGATGAAGGACAGCACCGTGCAGACCCGGAAGGTCGGGTTGCGGAACAGGCCCAGCGGCAGGATCGGCTCGCGCGCCCGCTGCTCACGGAGGACGAAGGCACCGAGCAGGACCGCGGCACCGACGAAGAGCCCCACGATCTGCCAGCTGCCCCAGGGATAGTCGCGGCCGCCGCTCTGCGCACCCAGCAGGATGGCGCTCACGCCCCCGACGACGAGAGCGGCTCCGGCCCAGTCGATGACGGTGTTCGCCGCGTCACGGGCCGGCAGGTGCAGCACGCGGTTGATGACCACCAGCGCGATCACGCCGAGCGGCAGGTTGACGTAGAACACCCAGCGCCAGCTCGCCTGGTCGACGAGGAAGCCGCCCACGAGCGGGCCGATGACGCTGGAGACGCCGAAGGTCGCGGCGAAGTAGCCCTGGTACTTGCCCCGCTCGCGCGGCGGGATGACGTCGCCGATGACCGCGAGTACGAGGGAGATGAGTCCGCCGGCGCCGAGCCCCTGCAGCCCGCGGAAGGCGATCAGCTCGTACATGTTCTGCGCCGCCCCGCACGCCGCGCTGCCGACGAGGAAGACGACGACCGCGAACTGCAGCACGCGTTTGCGCCCGTACAGGTCGCCGGCCTTGCCGTAGAGGGGCGTGGAGGCGGTCGAGGCGAGGAGGTACGCCGTGACCACCCAGGACAGCAGGTCGGTGCGCTGGAAGTCCCCCGCGATCGTCGGCAGCGCGGTCGACACGATCGTCTGGTCGAGGGCCGCGAGGAACATCGCGAGCATCAGCCCCGACATCACGACCAGGATCTGGCGGTGGCTCAGCGCTCCGCCGCCCTGGCTCTGCTCGGGTGCGGCCGCTGGCCGGGCTGCGGTGGTGGTCATGAGGAGGTCTCCTGCGCGATCGGCGGGACGAGGGGGGCTGCGTGCAAGGCGTCACCGAGGCGCTCGGTGAGTCGGATGAGATGGCGGCGGTCGGCGGCCGACCAACCGGAGAGGGCGCGCTCCAGCAGCGCGATGCGCTGCCGGCGCAACATGCTGACCTGCTCGTCGCCGCGCGGGGTCGTGGCGATGAGCGCGGCCCGGCGATCGGCCGGGTCGGGGCGCCGCGTCACGAGCCCGGCGGCTTCCAGCTGGCGCACCTGGCGGCTCACGGTGGAGATGTCCAGGAGGAGGGCGCCCGCCATGTCGGACAGACGCAGCTCCCCGTGCTCGGCCAGCGTGCCGAGCACGAGGTAGCCCGAGCGGTCGACCCGCGTCGCCTGGCCCGGCAGCGAGCTGAGCGCGAAGACGCGCTTGCCCGCCACCCGCAGGGCGCGCTCCAACGCCGCGAGGGCCACCTCTTCGGCCACGGGCGCGTCGAGGGGCTCGACGCGCATCGCCGTCGTGGTCACCGTGGTCCTCTCGACGTCGGCTGGATGCTTGCAGGGTACAAGCAACCATCTCGACGTTTGCTTCCCCGGGCTGGACCAGCGCCACACACCAGGCGAGGGAGGATCCCCGCATGAGCGACCTGGTCGGCCTGAGCGACGTACGGGCGGCCGCGGCGCTGCTCGACGGCGTCGCCGTGCACACGCCGCTGCGCCTGTCGCGTGCGCTGGCGGCCCGGGTCGGCGGCCCGGTGCTGCTCAAGTGCGAGAACCTGCAGCGCACCGGCTCCTTCAAGCTGCGCGGCGCCTACGTGCGGATCGCCCGGCTCTCCACCGAGGAGCGGGCCGCCGGTGTGGTCGCCGCGAGCGCCGGCAACCACGCGCAGGGCGTCGCCCTGGCCGCCGCCCTGCTCGGCGCGCGGGCGACCGTCTTCATGCCCGAAGGCGCCCCGCTGCCCAAGATCGCCGCCACCGAGGGGTACGGCGCGCAGGTCGTCCTCACCGGCCTCACGGTCGACGACGCCCTGCTGGCCGCGGCCGCCTACGCGCTGGAGCAGGGCAGCGTCCTGGTGCACCCCTTCGACCACCCCGACGTGATCGCCGGTCAGGGCACCGTCGGCCTCGAGCTGCTGGAGCAGGCCCCCGACGTGCGCACCGTCGTGGTCTGCACCGGGGGCGGCGGGCTGGTGAGCGGGGTCGCTGCCGCCGTCAAAGGACTGCGACCCGATGTGCGCGTCATCGCCGCGCAGGCCGCCGGTGCCGCCGCCTTCCCCGCATCGCTGGCAGCAGGGGCGCCGCTGCCGCTCGCCGCCATGTCGACGATGGCCGACGGCATCGCGGTCGGGTGCCCCACCCCGCTGACCTTCGCCCACGTGCGCGCCCTCGTCGACGAGGTCGTCACCGTGACGGACGAGGCGATCAGCCGCGCCCTCCTGCTCGCGCTCGAGCGAGCGAAGATGGTCGTCGAGCCGGCCGGCGCGGCGGCGCTCGCGGCGGTCCTCGAGCAACCCGGGGCCGTCGAGGCCCCGGTGGCCGTCATCATCTCCGGGGGCAACATCGACCCGTTGCTGCTCAACAAGGTGATCCGCCATGGCCTCGTCGCAGCCGGCCGCTACCTGTCCTTGCGGGTGGCCATCCCCGACGTGCCCGGCTCGCTGGCCGCGCTGCTGGAGGTGCTCGCCGGCACCGGCGCCAACGTCCTCGACGTCGAGCACCTACGGACCCAAGCCGAGCTGCACCTCGACGAGGTCACCGTCGGCCTCGAGCTGGAGACCCGCGGGCCCACCCACTGCGCCGCGGTGGTCGGCGCGCTCGAGGCTGCGTCCTACGCCGTCCGCCGGAGCTAGAGCTCCGCCGTCCCCAGTGCGTCGGCCACCTCGTACCGGTACCAGTCGTCGTCGATCTCGGCGAGGTCGTCGAAGGTCCACGGTCGGCGCAGCGAAGGCAGGGTGACCACACGTCCCTCCCCCACGGGCAGGTCCTGGGTGACATCACGGTAGGACGTCACGCCTCGTCCGCGGCCACAGCGGCGACCCAGCGCTCCCATCGAGCGCCGCGGGCGGCGTCGGAGCGGGCCCGCCGAGCGTGCGTCCTGGGGTCGCAGAGATCGGTCGGGTCCGGCGCCAGCAGCCCGACCTCGCTCACGTCGCCGTCGTCGATGCGCAGGAGGACGAGCGCACCGCTCTCGCTCACCGACCCGACGAGCGCGCCGTCGAGGTGGTGGTCGAAGGTGAAGCCGTCGAAGCGCCCGCTCCGGTCGGTGCGTGCAGCCGCTCCCGGCCGCAGGAAGGTGTCGATGAGGTAGCGCAACCAGTCCGCGCCGGCGTAGGGCTTCTCCGCGCGGTCCCAGCCAGTGGCCCTCCAGGCACGGGACCCACGGGCACCGCAGCGAGCCACAGTGCGCACATGGACGACGACGCGGACTGGCAGCTGCGCCGACCGGAGCTGCTGCTCGAGCTGTTGGTGGGCGCCGGCCTGCTGGCTGCCCGCGGTGCGTTGCTGTGCCGCGTTCGCCACGCCGCATCGACGCAGGAGCTGGTGGCGACGGCGCGCCTCTGGGCGAGGGCCCCGAGCGGCTTCGAGGGCCGGAGCAGGGCCGGGAGTCGCGCCTACGCCGCGCTGGGGATCAGCGCGCGTTTCCTGGTACGCCGAGCCGTGGGGAACGGAGATCCTCGTCCCGGTGGTCGTGCGCGCCGGGCCGGCCGTCGGCGTGTGGCCTGACTACGCCGTCCTCGATGCGGTGCGCTACGGCCTCGGCGGACTGTCGATCCCCTACGACGGGCCGCTGCTGGTGACCCCGCACGGCTGGGTGTCGCTCCTGGACCGTCTCGGCGCGGCCCGGCCGTACGCCTCGGGCCGGCTCAGCCCGCGAAGGGCTCGACCGTCAGCACCTGGATGCTGACGTCCTTGCCGGTCGGGGTGGTGTACGACGCCGTCTCACCTGCGCTGCAGCCGGTCACGGCCGAGCCGATGGGCGACTTGGGGCTGTAGACATCGAGACCCTCGATGCTGTCCTCGCGGGAGCCGACGAGGAAGCGGCTCTCGTCACCGGTCGGGAAGCGGACGGTCACCACGGTTCCAGGACCACCGCGGCCGTCGAACTCCGGCGCTGCGCCGACCTGCGCCGTGCGCAGCAGCTGGGTCAGCTGGCGGATCCGCGCCTCGATCTTGCCCTGCTCGTCCTTGGCGGCGTGGTAACCGCCGTTCTCCTTGAGGTCGCCCTCCTCCCGCGCCTCCTCGATCTTGGCCACGATCGACGCGCGACCCGGGCCCTCGAGCTCGGTCAGCTCCGCGCGCAGGCGGTCGTACGCGGTCTGGGAGAGGAAGGTCCCGGTCGCCTGCTCGGTCATCCGAATGACGCTACGCGCGCTCAACCCGTCCGCGAGCACTGCTGGACGTCGATCGAGAAGGCCCGGCGGGTGGTGGGGAAGGTCCGCGTCAGGGTCTGCTTCGCGCCGGGGCCCACCACGAGGCCGTCGACGTGCCCGACCTCGGTGAAGTCCTCGGTGCGGGCGCGCAGCCGACAGCTGGCGGTCCACGCGGCCGGCTTGTCGATCTCGAAGGTGATCGTCGCGGCGGTGGACAGGCTGCGGTAGCCCACGACCGACACCGCGATGTGCCCGCGCGAGTAGCGCGTGTAGCCGACGAGGACGAACGTGAGGAGCAGCGCGAGGCCGACCGCTCCCGCGGCCACCTGACCGACGCGCCGCTGCCGCGCCGTCACTGCTCGCTCACCACTGCCTGCTCCCTCGCGCCGCCCGCCTGGCCGCCTGCCAGACTCGGTGGGACCCCATCCTCCCGGGAGGACCTGCATGCCCGCCGTCCCCGACCACTCCGAGCCGCTCCGGCTGCTCGCCGTGCACGCCCACCCCGACGACGAGTCGAGCAAGGGCGCTGCGACCATGGCCCGCTACGTCAGTGAGGGCGTCGAGGTCCTCGTGGTGACCTGCACCGGCGGCGAGCGCGGGTCGATCCTCAACCCCAGGCTCGCGGACCGCGATGCCGAGCTGATGGCCCGGTTGCCCGAGGTGCGCCGGGAGGAGATGGCGGCGGCGCGGGAGGCGCTCGGCGTGCAGCAGACCTGGCTCGGCTTCACCGACAGCGGGTTCCCCGAGGCCGACCCCGAGGGGGTCGTACCGCCGCTGCCCGAGGGGTGCTTCGGCGCCCTGCCGCTCGAGCAGGCCAGCGAGCCCCTGGTGCGGATCGTCCGCGACTTCCGTCCGCACGTCATCACGACGTACGACGAGAAGGGTGGTTACCCCCACCCCGACCACGTGATGACCCACCGGGTCTCGATCGAGGCGTACGAGGCCGCCGGCGACCCAGACCGCTACCCGGCCACCGGGCCGGCGTGGCAGCCGAGCAAGCTCTACTACCACCTCACCTTCACGAAGGCCCGGGTGGTCGCCCTGCACGAGGCGGCGCTGGCCGCGGGGATGGAGTCGCCCTACGTCGCGTGGCTCGAGCGCTGGGAGGACCGGCCCGAAGACGCCGACCGGCTGACCACCCAGGTGCCGTGCAGCGATTTCTTCGCCGCTCGCGACCGCGCCCTGCTGGCCCACGCGACGCAGATCGACCCGGACGGCGCGTGGTTCCGCCTGCCCCGCGCGCTCGAGCGCGAGACCTGGCCGACGGAGGATTACCAGCTGGCCCGCACCGAGGTCGAGACGGTGCTGCCCGAGGACGACCTCTTCGCCGGGCTGCGCGTCCTGATCTCGGCATGACCGCCGCCCACGCCCTGCTCCAGTGGGCCACCGACCCCCCCGGCACACCCGGCACGAACGACAACGCCGGCACCCTCGGCTTCCTGATCTTCCTGGCGCTCGTCGCCGCGAGCGTCGGCATCTTCTACGGCATGCGCCACTCCCTGCGCCGGCTGCGCGAGCACAGCGACGGCGACCACTGGACCGACGACACCGCGGACGGTACGCACGACCGCGAGGCTCACTGCCGCTGACCCGCGGGCGCGCCGAGGGCGCAGCGGGACTCGGCCCGGGTGGGCGGGGTGCCGGTGCTGCCGGGTGCGGTGCAGGTGCGTGTGGTGCTGCGCGCAGAGCAAGGCGATCATCATGGCGTCGGTGTGGCCGCCGGCTGACCCGGCGATGAGGTGGTGGGCTCCACCTACTCCTCCGTACGCCGCTGCTGCTTGCGCAGCGTCTGTCGCCGCTTGTCCGCGAGCCGGCGTTCGACCGCGCCTCGGCTCGGCCTGGTCGTGCGGCGCCGAGGCGGCGGCGGGTCGGTCGCTGCACGGAGCCGAGCGACGAGGCGCGCGAGCGCGTCCTGCCGGTTCTGCAGCTGCGACCTCTGTGCGCTGGCCACGACCCGGACGCTCGGCCCCTCACGGGCCAGTGCCCGCTCGCGCCAGACGGGGTGGGTGGCGAGGGACGGGGACCCGGCCAGGTCGACGACGACCTCGGCGCGGGAGTCGGTCGTGTTGACGCCCTGACCGCCGGGACCGCTGGAGCGAGAGAAGCGCCAGCGCAGCTCCTCCTCCCCCAGCTGCCAACCCGGGCGCACCTCGACCACCCGGTCAGGCTTCCAGGCCGTCGCGACCGGGCACGCGAGGTGCATGAGCACACCGCCGAGCCAGCCCGACGACCCGACCCAGCGCCAGCAGGGCGCCCTCGCCGACGAGGGTCTGTCGGCGGGAGCTGAGGCCGAGGAGACCAACCCGCCGCCCGACCCCGCGGACCAGCCCGACCAGCGCGCCGACCCCGAGCCCATGGAGGCGCCGGGGTGATGCACCACCACCGGCAGCCAGCGGGGTAGGCCTGCGGACGTGACGAACCACCTGGCGGGCGAGGCCTCGCCGTACCTCCTGCAGCACGTGGACAACCCGGTCGACTGGTGGCCCTGGGGCGAGGAGGCGTTCGCCGAGGCGCGGCGGCGTGACGTACCCGTGCTGCTGAGCGTCGGGTACGCCGCGTGCCACTGGTGCCACGTCATGGCGCACGAGTCCTTCGAGGACCCCAAGGTCGCAGCGCTGGTCAACCGCCTGTTCGTGCCGATCAAGGTCGATCGCGAGGAGCGACCTGATGTGGACGCCGTCTACATGGAGGTCACCCAGGCGATGACCGGCAGCGGCGGCTGGCCGATGACCGTCTTCACGACGCCCGATGCCGAGCCCTTCTACGCCGGTACGTACTTCCCGCCGCAGCCTGGCCGCGGCATGCCGTCCTTCACGCAGCTGTGCGCCGCGCTCGGTGAGATGTGGGCTGAGGACCGCGAGCGGGTGCTGGCCAGCGCCGCCGACGTCGTGCGCCGACTGGACCGCGACCCGCTCCACCCACCCGGGCGGCCGCTCACCCCTGAGCTGCTCGAGACGGCGGTCGATGTGCTGCGCCGCGATGCTGACCCGGTCAACGGCGGGACCAGGGGAGCGCCGAAGTTCCCACCCGCCATGGTCATCGAGGCACAGCTGCGCATCGCCGCCACCCCAGGACCTGCTGCGGCGCAGGCACTCGCCGATGCATCGCTGACGCTGGAGCGGATGGCGCGCGGCGGCATCTACGACCAGCTCGGCGGTGGCTTCGCGCGTTACAGCGTTGACGCCGCCTGGGTGGTGCCGCACTTCGAGAAGATGCTCTACGACAACGCCCTCCTCGCCCGGGCGTACGGCACGCACCACCGGCTCACCGGCTCGCCGCTGTCGGAGCGTGTCGGCCGCGAGACGCTGGACTTCCTGCTCGCGGAGCTGCGCACGGCGGAGGGGGGCTTCGCCAGCTCGCTCGACGCCGACAGCGCCGACGCCTCGGGCTACGTGAAGGAGGGCGCCTACTACGTCTGGCGCGCAGCAGATCTGACGCCAGACCTTGCCCGGCTGCTCGGGGTCACCGCAGCCGGCACCTTCGAGGGCGACACCTCCGTGCTGCAGCTCCCACGCGACCCCGACGACCGTGACGCATGGGCTCGCGCGCGGGCAGAGCTGCTGGCGCGCAGGGGATCACGTCCACGACCGGCCAGGG
>JAABUT010000962.1_pt1 | contig 19128 bp, 18 predicted proteins | sample 5559281 | NCBI WGS metagenome assembly JAABUT01 (sample SAMN10711880, study PRJNA513359) | rock metagenome | isolation source: Antarctica rocks | place: Antarctica: Victoria Land, Ricker Hills nord | collected 2016-01-04
GGCATCAACTGTTCACCGACAGACCTCACGCGCCGAGGATGTACTAGTGATCGCAGTGGTGGCCAGGCGGGGTAATCCTGCCTGTTGGGTGTACCCCCGGATGCGCTGGAGGAGCCCAATCGATGGCTGACACGTAGGGGGCTGAATCGACAGCCGAGCACATTTGCGAGGTAAGTCCCCTGGAACACCACGTAGCAGCGGGCGGGTGGACAGTCCACGATGAGTCAAGGCGATGTATTGCCCCGCCGGTTCCCGGCTGCGAGGATGAGATCGTCCGCCGCCGTTGACCCCGGAGGTCGCCATGCGCGAGATACGACCGCAGCAGCCCTACCCCTACGTCATGGGCAAGTACGAAGATCCCATCGCCACGGTGTCGGCTGGTGAAACCATCGCCCTGTTCACCGAGGATGCCTTCGAAGGCAGGATCACCGACGAGACCACGCTCCCGAGCCAGGTTCTCGGTCCGTACCTTAATCCGCAGACCGGCCCGATCCTTGTCGAAGGTGCGGAACCGGGCGACATGCTCGCCGTGAAGATCGAGGACATCGAGCTAACCAGGGACTTCGCCGTCAGCTGTTTGAAAGCCGAATTTGGCGGTCTGACGTCGACCGTGCTGACGCCGACGTTGCAGGATCCACTACCGGAGAAGGTGTGGATCTACCGGCAGCAGCCCGACGGGTCGTTCTCCTATGACCCCGACAAGTTCTCGATCCCGGCGGCGCCGTTCATGGGCACGATGGGTACCGCGCCCGGGCTGGAGGCGCTGTCCGCGCTCACCCCCTTCACCCATGGCGGAAACATGGACGTCCCGGACGTGAAGGCTGGCCACACCCTTTATCTGCCGGTGACGGTGGACGGCGCGTACTTCTTCACCGGGGACTGTCACGCCGCTCAAGGCGAGGGCGAAGCATGCGGCGTCGCCCTGGAGATCAGCGGCAAGGTCACCCTCACCTTCGACTTGGTGAAAAACCATCCCATCGCTTGGCCGCGTATCGAGTCGCCAGACAAGATCATGACGGTGGGCAGCGCACGGCCCATGGAGGACGCGGCTCGCATCGCCTACACCCAACTCATCCTGTGGCTCGAACACGAGTACGGCTGGGACCGCTGGGACGCCTACCAACTCGTCACTCAGGCCGGCGAATTGTACGTAGGGAACATGGTCGACACGTACTACTCGCTCGTCGCAAAACTTCCCAAGCACTACCTGACCTGAGCAAAGCCGTACCGAACATCTCCTAACCCAAGTGGACCGCACCGCAAACCTACATCGAAGGAGAAGGGTCTGCCCCGGTTTGGTTGACACTCAGGGTGGGCGGTTCTTAGGCCGCTTCTGCGGTCGGGGTGCCACTCACGGGCGAGGTCGGTCGTGCGGCTGCGAGGTTGTGTTCGGTTGTGGCGCGCGTGCCGGCGCAGTCGGGGCATCCGCTCCCGGTGGGTGCGGTAGCCCGCTCTTTCCCGCTGGCGTGTTGCTCTGGTGGTGTCTGCTCGACGCGAGTCGAGGTGGTCACCGGCGACGGTGACCACGCAGAAGCAGCGGACCCGGCGACGGGTCGGCACAGGGATCGGGGTGAGGGGAGTGGGCGTGGTCAAGGCGTTGCGTGGGCACCGTGAGCACGCTGAGGAACGCAGGTTGAAGCGGGTGACGGGGCGGTTCAACGCGGCGGAGTACGTGGCTGTGCAGCGGGTCGCGGCCCGGGATGGGTTGAAGCCGGGGGCGTGGGTGGCGGCGGTGGCCACGACGGCGGCGGCACGTCCGGTGGGGGCGGGCAGTGCGACGCAGCGCCACCCGGAGCTGGAGGGGTTGCGGTCGGAGTTGTTGGTGGTGCGGCGGTTGGCGACGAACATTTCCGGGAACCTCAACGACGTCGCGAAGCACGCGAACTCCACGGGGGAGCTGAAGGGTGAGGTGGTGGCGATGATGGAGTTCATCCGGAAGTTGGCGCGGCGGATGGACCGGGTCATCGAGGATATTCGGATGTTGACCCGATGATCGACAAGATCAGCCGGGGGTGGTATCCGGCGGGGTTGGTGCGCTACCTGATGGGGCCCGGGAAGCACGAGGAACATGTGGCCCCGCGGGTCATCGCCTCCTGGGGACGGTGACCCCGACATGCACCAACCGGCCCGGACCGGAGAGGGTGACTTCGCCTACGACAAGGTGCAGTTGGGTGAGTTGTTCGAGGACATCACCGCCCCGGGTAAGGCCGCCGGCCTGCCCGACCGAGCGCCGGGGCCGGGGGAGAAGGGGTCGAAGTACGGGTGGGTGTGGCAGTGCTCGCTGCGCAACGAGGACTCCGACCGGGTGCTCTCGGACGCCGAGTGGGCGGCGGTCGCGGAGGACGTCATGGACCGCACCGGCATCGCCCCCACCGACGACGCGGGGGGGTGCCGGTGGATAGCGGTGCGCCACGACGAGAACCACATTCACCTGATGGCGACCCTGGTCCGCCAGGACAGTGAACGACGGTTTCACCCCCGCAATGACTTCACCGTGGTGCGGTCGGTGTGCCGGGAGTGGGAAAGGAAACTCGGCATCACGCTGACCGCCGGCGCGGACAAGACGGCCACCCGCGCCCCGACGCGGGGGGAGATTGAGAAAGCCACCCGCCGCGACGGACCGCACCGTCCCGGCCCCGGTGATGGGGGAGGCACGGCGACGGCGGTGCTGCCCTCGCGGGTGCGGTTGCGTCAGATCGTGTCCCAGACCGCGGCCACGAAACGGGGGCACCGGAGTTTCTTGACGCCCTGCGCGCCGAGGGGTTGAGGGTGCAGGAGAACCACGGGCTTGACGGGAGGGTCCGCGGCTACGCCGTCGGCGTCAGCGGAGACACCGACCGGAAGGGCAAGCAGGTGCTATTCGGGGGTCGGACGTTAGCGCCGGATCTGTCCTTGCCCAAGCTGCTGCAACGGTGGGACAGCGCCCCGCTGCCGGAGGTCACCATCACCCCCACCCGGTTGTCGGCGGTGTCCCCGGCCGACAAAGTGAGCGGTCTGCGCACCGGGCACGCTGCGGTGGAGCACGCCCGCACCGCGCTCGCGTCCGGCACGGAGTCGGCGGATGGGATCGCGCACGCCACCGCGGACCTGCTCGGGTCGGTGGCCCGGGTCACCGACGGGCTGGAGGCGGGGCCGGGGGCGGCCGCCGGCGAGGTGTATGACCGGGCCGCGCGGACCCCGGACGTGGTGCACCCCTCCGAGTGGGGCAACGCTGCGAAGGGCCTGCGGATGGCGTCCTGGCAGATCGGGATGATGGGCATGATCTCCGGCAAGGGCAAGGACCAGAACGCCGCCACCGTGGCCCTGTTGCTCGCCCTCGCCCTCGCCGCGCTGATCGCGGAGATCGCCGCGAGCCGCCAGCAGGCCCACCGACTACATCAGGCCGCGGCGGCGAGTGCGACCAGCGGTCTGCTCCGGGCTCACCCCACGGTGGTCGCGGACCCGGTACCGGATCTCGCCGAGGGGTGGCGACGCCACCAACAACACGTGCACCAGCAGCCGACCCAAGAGCGGGCGGCGACTGCGCAGGGCACGCAACGGCCACCAGCCCAGCACCCGAACGCACCGCGACCGACAGAGCCACCACGGAGAGGACCACGACGATGACCGAGACCGAGATCCCGCAGCTGCACCTGTCCCGCGACCACATCATGGCCATGACACAGGTACTGAACATGCTCAGCCAACGCGTCGCCGAACAGCGCGAACGCCGCGGCCGCGCCGCCTACGGCAACGCCGAACACGCCGCCCGGATCGCCGACACCCACGAGAACCCGGTGCTGCGCCCGATGACCGACCCCGAACACCAGGCGTTCACCACCCAAGCCGGTGACCCGCAAGTCCCCCAGCGCGGGTTGAGTGTGGCCACCGCCCCTCTCGGGCAGGAGTGGGGGGTGCGGGCGGTGGCCCCGACCGGTGACTACGCCACGGTGATGTGTCCGAACGTCACCGAAGCCGCACGACTCGCGGACTACTTGCGGGCGGAGAACAGTCCCGCCGCCGTGACCGAGCTGAACGAGCTCAGCGAGCAGATCGGGCACCGCGTCGCCGCAGACAAGGCCGCCGCTGCACCGGCACAGCCGGAGGTCGGTGCCGCGACCACGCGGGACGGCGAGGCGAGCGAACGACCACGGCTGGCGAACCTGGCCACGGACCTACCAGCCTCGGTGACCACGACACCGGAGTGGGAGCAGACCGAAGCCCGTTTCGGCGAGCTCACCGCCCAAGGTGTGGACCCGGCGGCGCTGGCCGCGGGTGTGCAGGGATTGGACTTCGACCGGGCACGCCGACCCGACGCCCTCGTCCGGTGGTCGTTGGATCAGACCGCCCGGGCGTGGGAAGCCGAGCACGGCCAGCAGGCTGGGACCCACGAGGAGAGCCGTGAGGTGACCGCGGCATGGGCTCGCCAGCTCGACCCCACCAGCGCCGTGGACCGGGCCGCCGCCGGGGAAGCCGTCGGCCGGTACGGCCAAGACATCGCCGCCACCCTCGCCACCACCTACCCCGGACTGCTCACCGCCGCCACCGACGCCCGCAGCCCGGCCACCGGGGCGGAAGCAGACGCACTCTCACAACAGCAGCGGGAGACCGCCGAAGCGCTCACCGCGGAAAGTACCTCCCACACTCTGCGCGGCGACGACGTGCGCGGGGGACAAGGTGGAGAGGAGGACCTCGACCGCGAGGAAGCGGCGATCGTGGCGGACGGGGAAGCCGCCGAACACCGCGGCCGCGAGTCCGAAGTAGGCGGCGACGCCGAACGGGCCCGCGACGACAAAGTCACCGCCCAGTTCACCCCCACCCCGACGCCCGCTACGACCGCTACCAAGGTGGCGCGACGCCCCGCCACCCGCGCGAATCCGCCTGTACCGGTCCCGACCCAGACCCGCACCCGCGGGCGAGGACGCTAAACACTCCTACGCAGCGGACAGTGCCGAGTCACGGGGTGGAGTGCTCTAATGCGCCGATACTCTCATGTATCGGCCGGTAACTGAGCATTTGCAAAACGATGCATGTTCGACGGGCGCCATGCCAATGCCGTTGACCTACGTCTCGTGCGGGAGGTGCTGTTTCGGTGTGGGCGTGCACGACGTGCCTGTCCCGTAACGCTACTGGCCTGGTTAGAGGACTTGAGCCTGTGGTTCTTCACCGCCCCTTCGCTCGGCCGTGGAGCGGGAAAATGGGGTTCGGCTCGGCTGGTGGGTGGCTCGTGGAGGGTGATCCAGGCGTGGTTATCGTGTCCCGGCCGCTGTCAGCGGCCGTTCCGAGCGTGCAATGAAACCTCATGTCCGCGACGGACCTCGAGTTGGCCGTAGATGACAATATCGGTCAGTCGGTCGGCGACCTTGTCGACGGAAAGTGGACCGTTGGCCGGGTCGAACCAAACGTGGGTCCAGTTGTACATCCCGAGGATACCGAGCACGGTCACCGAATCGCACGCGCGGAACACGCCCTGCTCGGCTCCCTCCTCCAGTACCCGCCGGAACAGGTCTCGGTGTTGGTCGCGCAGCTTCTTCAGCTGCGTCGCGCGTTCGCCGGTCAGCGCGTGCATCTCGCGCATGACGACGGTGACCTCGGCGCGCCGCGCAGCGAGCGCCGCCAGGTGTTCGCGTGCCAGTGCGCGCAGTTTGTCGACGGGGTGGAGGTCCTTCTCGACCACCGCGATCCCGCGAACGAGTGCCTCTTCCACGTGGCGCTTCGAGAGGTCGAAGAGCAGTTCCTCCTTCGACCCGATGTGGTAGTAGAGGGCGCCGCGTTTGATGTTTGCGGCAGCTCCCAGGTCGGCCACGCTCGTCCCGTGGAAGCCGCGCGCGGCGAACATCACGGCAGCGACCCGCAGGATCCGTTCCCGCGTCGTCTCCTCGCCCAGGGCGACCGCCATGCTTCGCTCTCCCGCCACATCTCGTAGGCACCGCATCTCACGACACCTGACCGTCACGCTCTGAGAGCGTACTCGATAGACAGCGGTGTACTGCTTAGTACGACGCCCCAGTCAGCGTATTCAAAGCTCAGCGGCGTACGAACATCGCCGAACGATTATTTCTTGTACCGTTCGATCAGTACCTGCTACAGTCTGCCGTGATGCAGGTCACCGTGGGAACGGAGCAGACGAGCGTGGAAGATGAGGGCTACCGCCAGCTCAAGGAGCGGGTGTTTAGGACCATTTGGGGCGAGCTCGACCGCCTCGAGGCGCGCATCGAGGACGCCGAGCAGGTCCCGCTCAACGAGGTGATGCCGCTGCTGCGCGACTGCGGTGCGCTTGGGCTGATGGTCCCCGAGCAGTACGGTGGTTCCGAGCTGACGGTGACCCAGTACCTCCCGATCATCGCCGAGTTCGCGAAGGTGCACGGCGCCCTACGGGTCCTGGTTCATGTGCACAATTCCTTTGCCCACGCCTTATCCGAAATTGGCAGTGCCGAGCAGTGCAAGGAAATCCTCCCAGGCACCGTCGTCGGGTCGCATTCCATCGCGTTCGCGCTCACCGAACCCGACCATGGGACGGGGGCGGATCTCGGCAGCACCGCTACCCGCGACGGTGATGACTATGTGCTCAACGGCCGCAAATGGTTGATCACCAACTCCGACATCGCGAGCCACTTCCTCGTGTTCGCCAAGAGTGCGCCCACCGAGGTGTCGCTGTTCGTCGTGGAGCGCGACACTCCGGGCTTTACCATCGAGGCCCTGCCGGAAACGATGGGATGCAAAGGTGGCGAGCACGGACAGCTGACGCTGAGCGACGTCAGGGTGCCGGTTGGCGCCCTGGTTGGTGAGCTCGGCGAGGGCAACGCGCACCTCGAGCGGGCCCTGGAGGTCAGCCGGGTGTTCATCGCAGCCAGCTCGCTGGGCACCGCGCAGCGCTGTCTGGAGCTGGCAATCGAGCACGCGCAGAACCGAGTCACCTTCGGCAAACCCATCGCCGAGCGTCAAGCGGTGCAACGTTACTTGGCCGAGATGGCCATCGACGTCTACGCACTGCGCGCAGTACTCGCCGACGCCGCCGCCAAATGGGATGCCGGGCGACGTATCCCCGCTGAGGCCGCGATGTGCAAGCAGTTCGGCCTCGACGCTGTCGGGCGGGTCACCGACCGGGCCCTGCTGGTCTTCGGTGGGATCGGCTACACCCGCCGGCACCCCATCGAACGGCTCTATCGCGACGCCCGACTCAACTGGTTGGAGGAGGGAACCCCCACGATCCAGTACCGGGTCACCGCGCAGGCGCTGCTCGCCGGCTACCGATTCGAGGACGCCTTGGGTTCGGCCGACCATGTTTGAGTCAGCCCTGCGCGATGTGGTGATCGTGGACGTGATCCGTATCCCGAGCGGCAAGGAAAAACCCGGCAGCGCACCCGCCAGCGTTCATCCGGTGACCCGGCAGGCTGCATCCTGGCAGGTGCTGAGGCGCACCGCTATCGGCGGTGATCGTGGAGGGCCGCATCGGCGGCTGTGTCACCCCGAGCGCCCAGTAGCGCACAACGTCACCCGTCAGCCGACGCACGCAGCGGCATCCAAACCCTCTGTGGGGTCGGCGACCGAGTCAACGCGACCAGCGTCGAAAGTCTCTGCCTTCCCTATCCATCGCCTTCTATGTGTTGCCCACAACCGGTTCGATAAGGAGTAAGCAATGGGCGCGTACACACTTCGCGACATCATCGCGAAACCCGTGACCGGGAACGGCGGGGACGCCTCCCGCGTGGCGCTGACGTTCGACGGCGTCGACCAGACGTACGAGAGGCTCGATACTCGCTCGTCGCAATTGGCTGCGGGTCTGGTGAACGCGGGCTTCGTCAAAGGCGAGCGGGCCGCGGTGGTCATGTACAACCGCCTGGAATGGGTTGAGCTGTTCTTCGCGCTGGCCAAGGTGGGCGGAGTGGTGGTCCCGGTGAACTACCTGCTCTCCCCGAAAGAAATTCAATACATCGTCGATGATTGCCAGGCCTCGTGGATCGTCGTAGAGGATGTACTGGCCGAACAGGTCGGCGGGCTCGGGGGAGCGAGCGACCGGCACCTCGTCCAGGTCGGAAGTCCCGCCTCGGGTGCGGTGAGTTACGAGTCGCTGGTGCTCGACGAGGCGGCGCCCCAGGTCGATGTCCGCGACGACGACCTGTTCTTGCTGCAGTACACCTCAGGCACCACCGGGTTCCCCAAAGGCGCTATGCACACCCACTCCACCGTGCTCTGGAACAGCTACCACCAGATCGTCGACTTCGACGTGACGAGTGACGACGTCTTCCAAGTGACCCCCGCCCTGTGCTGGGCCGCCGGATTCCACGACCTGGCGCTGGCCACATTGTGGAGAGGGGGTCGGGTGGTACTCGGGCGCAGCACCGGGTTTGACCCCGCAGAGTTTCTGCGCGGCGTTCAGGAGCACGGGGTCACCAAGGTCCTGCTGGTACCTACGGTGCTCAAACGGGTCCTCGGGTGCGAGACGTTCGACCAGTTCGATTTGTCCTCACTACGTCAGATTCTCAGCGGCGGGGAACCAGTCCCACAGACTTCCGTGCAGGAGATGCAGGCTCGACTGCCCACCTGCGACGTGCGCCAGGTGTACGGCATGAGCGAGTTCCCCACCCTGATGCTGCTCATCGACCGCGACGAGTCGTTGCAACGCCCGACCTCCACCGGCAAGGCGTGTTCGGCCGCGCAGGTCCGGGTCGTGGATGATGACCTCGCCGACGCCGACCCCGGGATGATCGGCCAAATCATTTGCCGCTCACCGGCCACCATGATCGGCTACTACGGCAAACCCGAAGCGACGTCCGCGGCGCTGTTCGGGGGCTGGCTGCTCACCGGTGACTTGGCCTACCGCGACGAAGACGGGTTCGTCCACATGGCCGGCCGCGCGAAGGACATGATCATCACCGGCGGCCTGAATGTGTACCCGGCTGAGGTGGAGCGGGTGATCGCGGCCCGCCCGGACGTGGTTGAGGCGGCGGTCACGGGCACGCCGGACGACAAGTGGGGCGAGATCGCCGTCGCACACGTTGTCGTCCTCGAGGGGACTGCGCTCTCGGCTGAGGAGCTACTCGCTGACCTGAAAGCTGAACTCGCCCCCTACAAGATCCCCAGGAGATTCAATTTCCGGACCGAGCCGTTGCCGCGCACAACGTCAGGAAAGGTGCAGAAAAGTCGCATCGTCGAACCGGCTGCGCAGCACTGACGCGATCGCAATCCGTGCCGGGCGGCAACGCTGCCGCTGCCGCCCAAACAGAGATAAGGAATCATCGTGACAGACAAGGACACAGTTCGGACCTGGTGGATCGGGATCGACGTCGGCGGCACATTCACCGACGTCATCGGCCGGAACCACAGCACCGGTGAAACTCGAGACCACAAGGTCCTGACCACCACCGGCGCGTTGGAGAACGGCGTCCTGCAGGCACTCGACGAACTCGGGGTACCGTTCGCCGAAATCGAGGAAATCGTGCACGGCCACACGGCCGGCATCAACGCGGTACTCAGCCGCCGAGGCGCTACCGAGGCCCTGCTGGCCACCGAAGGCCACCGCGACCTGCTCGATATCGGGCGGATGGACCGCGAGTTCGGCGCCCGTTTCTACGATCCCACCTGGCTGCGTCCACACCAGGAACGTCCGGTCGTGCGTCGCCGGCATCGGTTCGGCATCCGTGAGCGCATTAGCTGGGACGGGACGGTAGTCGTCCCTCTCGACCAGCAGTCTGTGCGCGACGCCGCAGCCAAGATCCGCGAGGCCGGGATCGAGTCCGTGGCGATCTGTTTCCTTAACTCCTACCTCTCCCAGGAGCACGAGCTGCAGGCTGCGCAGATTATCCGCGAGGAATGCCCCGGGGTTTACGTGCAGACCTCGGCGATTTACCCCGTGACCAAGGAACACGAGCGCACGGTGACGGTCGCCCTCGACGCCTACGTCGGCCCGATCGTCACCGGCTACCTCGGGCGACTTGAAACCGCCCTCGCCGACGGCGGGTTCGGCGGCACCCTGTGGATGATGACGATGAACGGTGGGGTCGGCTCGGTCACCGAGACATCCAAGGCCCCGGTGTTTCAGCTCGTGTCCGGACCGGTCGGCGGAGTCAGCGGTGCAGTCGACCTCGCCCGCAGGGGTGACCCCAACCTGCTGACGATGGACATGGGCGGCACCAGCACCGACGTCGCCGCCATCCGTGACGCCCAGACCCCGATGACCGACGTCTGGGCCGTCGAGCATGGGCTGACCATGACCATGCCAGTGGTCGATGTGGGCAGTGTCGGCTCCGGCGCGGGCAGCATCGTGCACCTCGACTCGCTGGGGACGCTGCGGGTTGGTCCCGAGTCCGCGGGCTCGCTGCCCGGTCCGGCCTGCTACGGGCGGGGTGGCGAGCGTCCCACGCTCACCGATGCCTGCGCCGTGCTGGGCATCCTGCAGCCCGACTTGTTCGCCGGCGGTGCCCTCACCCTCGACCTCGAGCTGGCCCGCGTTGCGCTCAAGACTGTCGCCGACCCACTCGGGCTCAGCGTCGAGGAACTCGCTGACGGGGCCTACCGTCTGGCCTGCTCCGACGTCGCCGGGTCGATCCGGTCCATCTCGACCTACCGCGGTCTGGACCTGCGCGATTTCGGGCTGCTCGCGTTCGGCTCGGCCGGACCGATGATCGCCCACCAGGTCGCCCGCGAGCTCGGAGTCAGCTCGGTGCTGGTACCGCCCAGCCCCGGGGAGTTCTCCGCCTTCGGCCTGCTGACCAGCGACCTACGGGTGAGCGCGGCCAAGTCACCGATGGCGGTGCTGCGCGAAGACGAAACCGACTGGGAAGCCTGGTTCGCCGAGCTCGAGTCAAAGGTCACCGGCGACCTGGCCAGTCAGGGTGCGACCGACGTGGTCTTCGAACGGGCGCTGTTCGCGATGTACACGGGACAGACCTGGGACAACCGCCTGGCCCTCGAACCCGGGGTCATCGATCAGGATCGAGTCGGGCAAATCCAACGGCAGGTCCACGACTTCTACCAACAGCGCTACGGCTTCAGCGCCGAGGAGCTGCCGATCATCATCACCACCATTGAGGTCACCGGACGATCACCTCGCGCGCAGTCAAGCTCCCCGCCCGGCACCACCACCGTCGCCGGCGACCCCGTCTTGCGACGGACATCGGTGCGCTTAGTCGGAAGCGTGCACGACGACACCGCCGTCTACAGCCGCGACCGGCTACCGGTCGGGCAGCAGATCCCTGGACCGGCCCTGATCGTCGAGGACTACGCCACGACCGTGGTGCACGCAGGTTCGCGTGCACACCGCGACGAGGCCGGCAACCTTCGGGTGACTTCGAACCAAGAGGATGGACACAGCGCATGACCACCACCGAGCCCAACAGCAGCACCCCCCGCACGTCTGCGCCTGGACACCAGGCCTCCAGCGTCATCGACCTCGAGACCGTCCGCTACGGGCTGATCGAAGTCGCCCGCGATATGCACCAGGCGTTGATGCGCAGCGCCTTTTCGCCGATCGTGCGCGATATCAACGACTGCACTGCGGCCATCCACATGCGCACCGAACACGGATGGGAGATGGTCGCCTCCTGGGAGGGCTGCATGCAGCACGCCTTCACATCCCAGCACATCGTCAATTTCACGATGGCCGAATGGGACGAGGAGCAGCTCCACGACGGCGACGTCATCTTGGTCAACGACCCGTGGCGCGGAGCCATCCACGCCTCGGACATCAACATCCTGCGCCCGGTCCGGATCAACGGCCGTGCCGAGTTCGTGCTCCACTCCACGTCTCACGTCGTCGACCTCGGCGGGCCGATCCCCGGCGGGTTCGCCAACGGGGTGCAGACCTGCTTCGAGGAGCAGCTCAAGTTTCCGCCGACGCTTCTCTACGCCGACGACATTCCTGTCCGGTCGACTTTCAACTATCTGCTCGAAAACGTCCGCGTCCCGGGATCGGTGCTCGGTGACGTCCGTGCACTCAACGGCTGCCTGCTCATCGGTGAACGTCGCCTGCGAGAGCTGGTCGAGCGTTACGGCCACGAGCAGGTCCAAGCCGGCGCGAACTACGGCGTGGAGATGACCGAGGCCGCCATGCGCGCGGGGATCGCCCAGATCCCTGATGGTGACTACCGAGCCGAAGACGTCATCGACGAGGACGGAGTCACCCAGGAGCCAGTCCCGCTGGTCCTGACGATCAAGAAGCGCGGCGACTCCCTGGAGGTCGACTACTCCGACAGCGGCCGCCAGCCGCTGGGCAACGTGGGCACGGCTTGGTGCGAAGCGACCCGCTGCATCGAGGGCATCAAGTTCATCCTCGATCCCGCCTCACCGGTGAACTCGGGAACCCTCCGCCCGATCGAGGCGCTCCTGCCGCCGGGCAGTGCCGTGTGCTCCTTGCCGCCATCGAGTGTGTCCAACCACGTGGACATCGGCGGTCGCGTAGTCAACCTGGTCACTCAGGCCATGAGCGAGGCGGTCGATGACCGCGCCATCGGCTGCGACTCGGGGACGCTGGGCATGCTCACCCTGGGTGGCATCGACGATAGGCCCGGGCACGTGGGCACCCCCTGGGCATCGTTTGCGCTCGCCGGCGGCGGTTGGGGGGCGACCTGGAAAGACGATGGACTGACTTTCTGCACCCTGGCCATCGGCAACTGCAGAACCTCGGTCCAAGAACACGTTGAGCGCGAAAGCCCGTTGGTCGTGGTGCAACACGAAATCATGCCCGACTCCGGCGGGGCGGGGCTGCACCGTGGCGGCAACGGCGCCGTGTACACCATCGCGACCCTGTCCGAGACGGCGATCACCGTGACCGGGGACCGCACCCGCCTAGGCACCCGAGGGACGCAGGGCGGTGGACGTGGGATGCCGTTCTATGGCTGGCTGTTCCCCGACTTCGACGCCACCTCCACCCTTGAGGTGCAGAACGTCCAGGGAGCAGAACCTCTCTTTGGGGTTTTCGACGTCCACGGCGTGCCCGCACCCGATACCGGGGTATTCGGGCAGGGCACGCGGTACTCCAGCGCCAAGGTCTCCGGCATCGTTCTCAAGCCCGGCCAGGCCATCCGAGTGATCATCGGTGGTGGCGGTGGATGGGGTGACCCGTTGGAGCGGCCCGTCGCCCGCGTACTCGACGACATCCTCGACGGGATGCACACCCGCGAGTTCGCCGAGGCCGGCTACGGCCTGGTCCTCGATGGCGACACGGTCGATGAGTCCGCGACGGTTGAGCGCCGCACCCAGCTTCGCGACGAACGCGCCGCGGGCACCTGGCAGGTGCCGACCGCCTGCCCGCTGGTCTGGCACACCGACTAAACCCACAACAAACACAAGAGGAGCACCCATGGGTGTCGAGCGCATGCTTTTTCCACGACCCGAAGCCGAACGGCTGACGGTCGAACGCGTACCGGTCAACGCAACCTGCCCGTCCTGTGGCTCGAGCGAGGTGGCCCGGTACCCGGTAGCTAACTTCATCGGGCCCCGGATGGTCACCAAATGCCAGACCTGCTTCCATCACCTGGCCATTGACGTCCCCTCCTACGACGATCACTGGCCGCCATGGCGCTCGGCGACCCACGACTGGGTCGCATCCCGGGTCGGCTGACCCGCAACCTGCCGCGTCGGGGCTTCACTCGCCCGCATGTTCACCGGACACCCGCTGCATACCGGTGGGCGACCGCGCCGACGCGCCCTTTCCCTCCTCGCCCGCGCAGTGGGCTGGAAACTGACGGACACCATGATGATCTCCTTCCACCGCGTCGAGCGTGCAGTCGCTGCGCTGCTCGAATCGGCGGTGCAGAGCACCGACGCCGTGACCGCGTTTGGTGCAGTCATGCGCACATACCGGCAGCGCCGCCTCCTTTCGCGGCGATTGCCGATCCCTAAAGCCGGGGCAGCAGGAGTGCCCCGATGACTCCGCACACGGGGGGCGCCGCGCGCGGTAGCGTCGGCACCGCGGTCATTACCGGGGGCGCCTCGGGAATCGGGCTAGCAACCGCGCGGCGCCTTCACACCGCCGGCATGCACGTGCTCATCGCCGACGTCGATCAAGTGGCAGTAACGCGTGCGGCTCGCGACGTCGGCTGTGAGAGCATCCAACTCGACGTGACCGACTTGGGGGCCTGGAAGCGTCTGCGGGATCACCTCGACCGGCGGCGCTCCCCGCTCGAGGCACTCGTGCTCAACGCAGGCAGGGCCGGTGGACCGGCCGACATCATGGACGTCGAGGTTGACGACTACCGGGCGATGTGGGCCCTCAACGTTGATGGCGTTGTCTTCGGCCTTCGCACGCTCGGTCCAGCCCTGTGCGTGCACGGACGGGGCACCATCACCATCACCTGCTCGCTTGCGGGTCTGACGGGAATTCCGTTCGACCCCGTCTATGCCATGACCAAGCATGCGCTGATCGGTCTCGTGCGCAGCTCCGGACCGCGCCTGGCTGCAGCCGGGGTTCGACTGCAGGCGGTCTGTCCCGGTCTCACCCGCACTCCGTTGCTTGGCGATGCCGAGGCAAATCTGACTCAAGTCGGCTTCACCCTGCTTGACCCCGACGACGTGGCCAGCGTGATCGCCGACTGCGTGGAGGGCCGTCAACGCGACGACGTCATCGTCTGCCAGCCTGGGTGCCCGGCGAGCGCCTACCGATTCGCAGGAGTCCCCGGCCCAGGCGGAAGGGCCGCACCACCGCTGCCAGCCGACCTGTACCTGGGCAGACGGGCGGCCCAGCAGTGAGCGTTGACCATCCACCGCAATGCCATCCCGGCATCTCGAGCAGTCGGTCGCCCCTGCCCCCAGCAGCTAGCGTCGCCGACGCTGCCGTCGTCGCGGCCACAACCCCTGACTGCGGGATTGTGGCCCACGCGGTCCGCTACACCGCCCCCCGTGTCGTCGACTTCGTCGAGCGCCTGCCCCGTATCGAGGCCTGTTCCGACATGCTGGGTGGGTCGTGAGTCCCCGCACCGTCCTGGTCACCGGCGCCGGCCGCGGGATCGGCGCGGCGATTACCCGCCGGCTGATCGCCCGGGGCGTGCAGGTGGCCGGCAGCTACCGCACTAACGCGGGCGGCGTAAAGGAAGCGGGCGCCCGCGCGCCCGACCTCGTTCTGCCCGTGCCCTATGAACTCGGAAACGACAACTCGGCTCGCGCCGCAGTCGCGACGGTCACTGAGCACTGGAACGGGCTAGACGGACTCGTCCTCAACGCCGGGCAGTGGCGCGGCGGAAAGCTCGAGGACCTCGACGACAACGACTGGTGGGGACTGGTACAGGCCAACCTCGGCGGCGCCGCGCAACTGACCCGCGCGGCCCTGCCCGCCCTGGGCCGGGGCTTCGCCGTCGATCCTGCTCATGTCCTCGGTCGTCGGGCTCGTCGGGCACGCCGGTGACACCGCCTACGCCAGCGCCAAGGCAGCCTTCATCGGCTTCGCCCGCTCACTGGCCAAGGAGGTCGGCCGCGACGGCATCCGCGTTAATGTTCTGGCCCCGGGCTTCATCGAAACCGACATGACCGCGCAGGTGCCCAACGCCGCCCGCGACCGGCTCACCAGCGAGATGGTCCTGCGCCGTTTCGGTACCACCGAAGAGGTTGCCGCCGCCGCGATCTTCCTCACCGAGGACGCTACCTACTGCACCGGCACCGTCCTCGCCGTCGACGGCGGCTGGTCCCTTTGAATGTGCAGCATCGCGGTCTGGGGCTGGCGACAGCATTCTTACCCGTGTGTTACCCAACACGCTGCGCGAGGGACACCGTCCCCGAGCTCTCCGGACTCTACAAGGCAGTCTGGCGCAACGCCAGCCCCTGCGTTCGCCCTACCCCCAGCTCATCCTCGTCACCGCCCCCCAAGACCGCCACGAGATGAGCACTAGATTCGGGACTGAATTTAACGGTGTTTCCGGCCCAACGCGCTGACGAGTGTCAGCGGGGAAGGTGCCGTGATTACAACGTTAGATCCATAGTCTCGACCTCGGTGGTGGGGTACGGGTGTGAGTAGCAGTCGCGTAGGATCGTGCGCTAAGCACTCGACCGGTTGGTCAGGTGTCGGTCACGGCGGGGTCTCGGAGAGGCCGGAGCTGTCCGTCGGTGAGGTTGGTGGCGCTGAACTGGTAGCGGGTGTTCCACAGCACGATGGCGTTGACGACCAGGCCGAGGGCACCAAGCTGGTCGTCTGGGCCTTCGCGGTAGCGCTGGCGGAGATGCCCGCGTTGGCCGTGGAAGACGGCCCGGGCCAGTGCATGGCGGCTTTCGGTCCGGTTGAGCTGGGTGAGGATGCGACGGCGGTAGGTCTCGTCGTCGAGGTAGGCGAGCAGGTAGAGGGTTTTGGTGATCCGGCCGAGTTCGGCGACGGCCCGGCCGAGCGGGGTGGGCCGGCGTCCGCCCTGCAGGACGCGCAGGAGCTCGCTGGCGCGGACGGTGCCGGTCGTCAGGCTCCCAGCGACCCGCAGCAAGTCGTCCCAGTGCGCGGCGATGAGGTCGGTGTTGATCTGGTGGCGGGCCAGGCCGCCCAGCGGGCCGTAGTCGGCGGTACGGGTGATGCGCCAGAACCGGGCGGAGCCGATGTCGGCCAGGCGGGGGCTGAACTGGTAGCCCAGGAGCCGGAACAGCCCGAAGACCTGGTCGCTGTAGCCGGCGGTGTCGGTCATCAGCTCGGTCGGCGTCAGGCTGGTCTGCTGCTCGAGGAGCCCGTCGAGGATGTGCAGGCTGTCGCGCAGGGTGCCGGGGACGACGATGGCGTGGAAGCCGGTGAACTGGTCGGACAGGAAGTTGAGGTAGGTGACGCCGCGGCCGGGCCCGAAGTAGCGCGGGTTGGGTCCGGCGTTCAGCGTCCGGACCGGGACGACGAACCGCAGGCCGTCGGCGGACGCGACCTCACCGCCGCCCCAGGCCTGGGCGAGCGGGATCTCGCCCTGGGCGTCGACCATCCGGCCGGTGGCGGCGGTGATGGTGTCACCGCGCAGGTAGTTCTGGTCGACCCAGGACAGCCGGCCGCGGGTCAGCGCCGGGCTACTCGGCTGCGCGACCGGTTCGAGCCCAATGTTGCAGGCCTCGGCGACCAGGACCGCGCACAGGCTCACCCCGAGGTCCTCAGCCCGGGCGGCGCCCTCGGACACGTGGGTGAACTCGGTGAGGAACCCGGTCCAGCCGGCGACCTCAAGGAGCACGTCGGGCAGGTCGACCCGGGGCAGCAGATCGGCGACAGCCGCCCGCAGCGCGAGCAGGCTCGGCGGTTCGTCCAGCCGGTCCAGCGGCGTCAGAACGAGCCGGTCGTGGCCGTCGGCGGTCTCGATCCGCACCGCCTGGTTGTCCGAGAGCCGCCCGGCGACGGCCTGGTAGGCGCCGTCGAGGTCGGCAGTGAGCTCGGCGAGCTCGCGGTGCGGGTCCAGGTCGTGCCCGAGGCTGGTGGCGATGCCGACGCGGGCGGCCTCCCACGCCTGCCCCTGCAGGAGCCGTGCCCGCGGGTCGGCCCAGCGGCGGCTGACCGTCGCGTAGACGTCGCGGCGGCGCAGCGCCTCGCGGAGGCGCTCCAGGACCAGGAAGGTGAAGGCGGGCCGGTGCAGCAGCCCGTCCGGGCTGTGGACGCGGGCGGCCCACGGGCCGGTAGCGAGCGTCAGGGTCACCTCGTCGGCCCGCACCGTGCGGCGGCCCTCCAGGCCGCGCAGCGCCTCCCAGGCGGCGAGCACGTCGGCGCCCGGCCGGTGCGGCTTGCAGGTGCAGGGTGGCCAGTAGCGCGGGCAGGAACCGGCGGACCAGGCTGTAGCGGGCAAGCAGGTCGTCGAGGTGGGTGTCGACGGCCGGCCGGGTGGTGGCGTTGACAGCTTCGACGGCGGCGGTGAGCTGCTCACGGGACACGGTGCGCCCAATCGCCGCCCACAGCGCGGGCAGGCCGCCGGCTGGCGGGTCGAGCAGGACCTCGACGGCGTCGCGGAGCTGCCCGGCGGCCAGGTCCAGTGTCGGCAGGGTGCGCAGCCGTTCTCAGGTGCCGGCCCGGTCCGCCCGAGCGAGCAGGGCGCCCAGGAGCTGGTCGAGCAGGTCGAGGGCGTCGTCGACGGCGTCGGTCTCTAGCTGCCGGGCCGCCGCCAGCAGCGTCGCGGTGCGACGCTGCTGGCTCATCCGAGCGACCGCTTGGGCTCTTGCGGTCGCTGCATGCCGGGCGAGCGCCTCCAGCCGTCCCGGCGGCACGAAGCCCAGGTCCAGGTCGCCGACGCCGAGCGCTCGGATCTCCTCCAGGCGGTGCAGCGCTCCCAGCAGGCCGGCGGCGGTGACGCTGGTCGGGCCGCGCCTCAGCCGTTCCAGCGGCGACGTCCGCTCGCCGTCCACGACGGAGATCAGCCCATCCAGCCGGGCCCGCTGTGTGGCGTCGGGCAGGTCGGCCAGCGTCTGCCAGAGTTGGGTCGCGGCCTGGTCTCGGACCGACGCGACGAGCCGGGCCAGCACCGTCGGGCCGGGCCGCAGCACCTTCGCCTCTAGCAGCCGTGCGGTCGCCAGGTCGAACAGCACGCCCGGGCGTTCAGTGGCTAGCCGGGCCCGGGCCTGCAGCCAGTTGACGAGGTCGTGCTGCGCCTGTGAGTGGGTGAAGTCCCGGTAGCCGTAGGCCTGTTGGATCTGGCCGGCGTGCAGCCGGTTGGTGCCGTCCCGGGCGGCGTAGGCCTTGAGCACCCCGGGTTCGGCGATCCCGAGCTGGGCGGCTAGGTGCGCCGCGACCGACCACGGGACGTCGGTCGGGTCGGGCAGGAACGTGCCCAGGAAGCGGACGGTGCCCAGCTGCACGGCGAACCCGAGCCGGTTGTGCTCACCCCGTCGCACGTCGACCAGGTCCCGGTCGGTCGCGTCGAGGTGGAAGTAGCGGTCGAGCTGTGCCTGGTCCGGCTCGTCGGTGTACCGGCCGTAGCGCCGCTGCTGCTCGGCGCTGAGGAAGGCCTCGCCTCTCCCGGGCAGCTGCGGTTCGGGCGACGTTGGCTCTATCTGCACGGCGTCAGCCCGTTCGCTCCGCCCCTGGACTGGCGCGCAGATACTGGTAGACGGTCTCCCGGCTGACCCCGAACTCGCGAGCCAGCGTCGCCTTCGGGGTGCCGTCGGCGACCCGCTGGCGCAGCTGGGCGATCTGCTCGGCAGTCAGCGCCGGCGCCCGGCCGCGGTAGGCGCCGCGCTGCCGGGCCAGCGCGATGCCCTCGCGCTGGCGCTCCCGGATCAGCGACC
>JAABUT010002246.1_pt1 | contig 19126 bp, 22 predicted proteins | sample 5559281 | NCBI WGS metagenome assembly JAABUT01 (sample SAMN10711880, study PRJNA513359) | rock metagenome | isolation source: Antarctica rocks | place: Antarctica: Victoria Land, Ricker Hills nord | collected 2016-01-04
GCAACGGCGCGTGTCGGACATGGACGAGTGATAAAGGGCGGCGCACCGGATGAAGATTATGCTTGCGGACGAAATGGGCTTCTGCTTCGGCGTGCGCCGTGCCATCGAGATGGTGGATCAACTCGCGGACGCGGGGAAGGCCGTGCGGATGCTCGGCGATGTCGTCCACAACCCGCAGGTCGTGCGCGATCTGGCGGGGAAGGGCGTCAGCGTCATCACCGAGGTGCGTCAGGCGACCAGCGATGGCGTGATGGTGATCACGGCGCACGGTGCGGCCCCGTGGGTCGCGGACGAGGCGCGCGCCGCCGGGACGCCGGTGGTCGACACGACCTGCCCGCTCGTCGAGAAGCCGCAGCAGATCGCGCGTGATCTCGCCAAGGAGGGGTACACCGTCGTCGTCTACGGCGACAAGACGCACCCCGAAGTGAAGGGGATCCTCGGCTGGGCCGGTGCGAACGCGCTGGCGACCAGGAGCATCGCGGATCTGCCGTGGCACATCCGGCGGGACGCCGATGGCGCGTGGGCGGAGAAGCCGCCGCGCAAGGTTGCCGTCGTCACGCAGACGACGAGCGAGATGGACGCGGTGATCGCCTTCGTCAACGAACTGACCGCGCTCGCGCTGCCGCTCGGTGGCGAGGTGCGGTTGATCAACACGATCTGCAAGCCGACGACCGACCGCCAACTGGCGATGCGCACGCTGGCGAAGGAGGCGGATGTGGTGCTCGTCATCGGTGGGCGCAAGAGCGCGAACACGAAGCATCTGGCGGCGATCGGCAACCACCTCGGCACGCCGTCGTATCACATCGAGTCGGCCGACGAGATCGACCCGGTGTGGATCGAGGGGAAGGAGATCGTCGGCGTCACGGCGGGCGCGAGCACCCCGGATCGGATCGTTGGCGAGGTCGTCGACTGGCTCACCGCGCGGGGTGGCACGCTCCTGCCGCGCGAGACGGACGGCCGCCCTCCCCGGTACGCATAGACCACAGCGGGGACGCGGCGGGGAAGGGTCCTTACCACAGCGGTGCCAACCATCGTCATCGGGCAGGTCGGCGTGCAGGGCGCGCAGCCGTACGAGGTGCTGCGGCAGGTCTACTACGACGAGGCGAAACGCCGCGTGGAGGGCGATGCATGAGCGGGCAAATGGTCGTTGATGACGGCCCGGCGCGCGGGTTCCGCACCGAGGGCGCGCGGGACGCGGGGTTCGACCCGAACGCCCTCCGTCGCGCGTTCGGCGTGCTGGAGAAGTGGATCGCGCAGGGGGTTTTGCCGGGCGCTGCCGCGCTCGTCGCGCGCGGTGGCCAAGTCGCGGGAGAGGCGTACCTCGGCCTCGCCCATCGCGCCGAGCGGCGACCCGTCGATTCCGACACGATCTGGGGCCTCGCCTCGATCACGAAGCCCGTCACCGCGACGGCGGTGATGCTGATGGCGGAGCGCGGCGTCTGCTCGCTCGATGAGCCGCTCGGCGACCTGTTGCCGGAGTTTCTCGACTTACCGGAGTTTCTCGACACCCGCGCGATGGCGTTCGACCGCCGGAGCGTGACGCTGCGGCATGTGCTGGCGCACTGCTCCGGCCTTCCCGGCTTCAGCCCGGACAACCTCGATCTCCGACGCGCGTACGCACCGCTGGAGGCGTTCGTCCGCTCCTTCCGCGTGCAGCCGCTCCTTTTCGCACCCGGCGCGCTGCACTGCTACAGCAATGTCGGCATCCTGATGGCGGCGGAGGTCGTTGGGCGCGCGGCGACGGGGACACTCCGGCAACGGGTGGAGCGTCCGGCGATCGCGCAGTACCACCCCTTTGTGCAGCAGCACATCCTTGCGCCGCTCGGCATGACAGGGAGCGCGCTGCCTCCACCGCCGGAATGGGCGGCGCGGATCGCCTGGGTGGAGCAGACCGGGCAGGAGGGCGAGGACTGGGAGATGGCGAACACGGCGTACTACCGCAGCCTCGGCATCCCGTGGGGCGGGCTGTTCAGCCGCCCGCGCGATCTCGTCCGCTTCGCTGACCTTTTCCTGCCTGCGGCGGGCGGTCGTCAGCGGATCGGCGTCGCGGCGGCATCGATGGTGTCCGGCCCGCACATCGTCTCGCCCGCGACCGCGCGCGTGATGACGACCGCGCAGTTCGCGCCGCCGGACGCACCGCCCGACATCGCACCGGAACTGCGCGATGGCACGCCCCCGTCGGCGCTTCGCCCTGAAGTCGCCTGGGGCATCGGCTGGGAAGTGAAGGGGACGAAAGGGTCGCACCCGAGCGGCGAGTTGACCTCCGCCGCGACGTACGGCCACGGTGGTTCGACCGGCACGATGGTCTGGGCCGACCCCGCGACGGACATCGTCTGCGTGCTGCTCACGAACCGCGCCCTCGCCAGCGGCTGGACGGATGAGCGGCCCCGCCAGTCGCTCTTCAGCAATGCAGTGATGGCCGCCGCGCTTTGATTCGTGTCGATGGAGGACATGGTCGATCCGGTTTGCAGCGGCGCTGGCATCCCTGATGCGATTCCCGGCGCGTGGTGTTTCGTCCGTGACCGGAGGGAATGTATGGAGACCTACGCGCTGCTCGAACACGCCATCGCCCACCGCGAGCAGGTAATCGCGACGTATGACGGCGAGCGCCGCGAGTTCTGCCCGCATGTGCTCGGCACGAAGAACGGCGCGCGGCACGTCCTCGGCTATCAGTTCGGCGGCGGGAGCAGGCACGGCCTGCCGTCCGGCGGCGAGTGGCGCTGCTTTGACGTGGACGGCCTGCGCAACGTCACCACACGGCCCGGAACGTGGCACACCTCCGCCAATGTCTTCAACCCGCAATCGTGCCTCGACACCATCGACATCGTTGTGCAGCCGTTGCCGCCCGTCGTGGCGCGGGCGCAATAGCGAGCCGATGCGCTGGCATTACTCTTGCCGCTCCGTCGGGGGCATTCACGGGAATGCGGAGTAATGTAGGAAACGGAAAGGTCTTGTTGATGCCAGAGAAGCGTGTAGAAATCGTCTCACAGTACGTCTCGGACATGCACGTCCTGGAAAGTCACATCTTGCAGCCACTTCAGCGACAGGTGACACAGACCGAGGACCAGGCCGACATCAACCGCGCCCTGCAAGGCTACGTCGCCACGACCGAGCGGCACATCGCGCGCCTCGCGGATCGATTGCAGGCGCTCGGTAGCCAGGACACGCTCGCCGACAAGGCGAAGCAGGGGGTCAGCGCCCTCTTCGGTCTCGCTGCGGGCGTGATCGACACTGTGCGCACGCATCCATTCGCGAAGAACCTGCGCGACGATTACACGGCAGCCAGCCTCGCGGTGGTTAGCTACGTCATGCTGCGCACCACGGCGCTCGCGTGCGACGACAAGGAGACCGCGCAACTCGCCGAGACGCACATGAATGAGACCGTTGAGATGTTGCAGTGGATCGCGCGCACGATCCCGGCGCAGGTGGTGCGCGACCTCGAAAAAGAGCGGGATGTGCAGTTGCAGCCGGGCGCGGCGAATCAGGTCATCAACGACCCGAAGTTGAACGTCCTGTACGGCAGCAAGCCGAGCGACAGCGCCGCGCAGAGCACAATTCACTAACACATACCAGACTCAGGCAGAGATTGGTGTGCACATATCTGACGCGATGATGGTGGGAAAACGGTGCGTAGTATTGTGGGGATGATACGGTGATTCCTTGTCTCTGACAAGGAACGCATCGTCCCATTCGCTCCGAGTTGAGAGATTTTCCTGCCAAGAACGGGTCAGATATGTGTTAACCATCTTTTTGCTCAGTTTGGTTTGGGCAGTATACTACCAGTGGCAAGTACGATTCTCTCAGCGTGTCGAGGGGTATGGGTGGTCGCGCAGTGCCTCCACAACAACCTCCCCATCATGATGGACTCTTTGCTTCATCCCCCAACGAGCATGGGTGCCACCGCAAACTGCCGCTCGTAGAGTTCGGTATACAGCCCGCCGCAGCGCACCAACGTCGCGTGTGTCCCCCGCTCGATCAACTGCCCGTGATCGAAGACGAGAATCTGATCCGCCGCGAGCACGGTCGAGAGCCGGTGGGCGATCACAAACGCCGTCCGCCCCGCAAACAGCGGCCGCAGCGCCGCCTGAATCAACTGCTCAGAGAGCGTGTCGAGGTTCGACGTCGCCTCATCGAGGATCACGATGCGTGGGTCTTTGAGGATGACGCGGGCAATCGCCATGCGCTGCTTCTCGCCGCCACTGAGCCGGTGCCCGCGCTCGCCAACGATAGTTTCGTAGCCATCGGGTAAGGAGACGATGAAGTCATGGATGTTGGCGGCACAGGCAGCCGCCTCGATCTCCGTTTGCGTCGCGTCCGGGCGCGCATAGAGCAAATTCTCACGGATGCTGGCATGGAAGAGGAAGCTATCCTGGAAGACGATGCCGATGTTCTCGCTCAGCGATTCCATCGTCACATCGCGCACGTCCCGGCCATCGACGAGCACGCGGCCAGCGTTGGGGTCGTAGAAGCGCGCGAGTACGGACGTCACGGTCGTCTTGCCCGCGCCACTCGGCCCGACGAGTGCGATCAACTGCCCGGGCTCGACCGCGAAGGAAATAGCATTGAGCGCCGGTCGTTCCGTGCCGGGATAGGCGAACCGGACGCCATCGAAGGCGACGCCGCCCGCGACATGGGAGAGCGGTATCGCATCGGGACGATCAGTGACGTCCGGCTCGTGATCGAGATACTGGAAGATGCGCTCGAAGAGGGCGAGTGACCCCGTGATATTCGGTAGTGGGTCAGTTTGAAATGGGTGGGGCGGAATTTGACCTGCTAGGCACAGGTGAGATACCGCTATCTCGGTTTGCGCCCATGCTGAAACCATTTCCTCACATCGCCGATGAGTGGGTATATGAATCGTGTGAATGTATAACCGAAGCCGACTTCCCCCGGCATCTGTCCTTGCCTAGACAACTCATCGTCCTGCGGCAAATACGGACCACGAAAGACGAAGATGATGCCAACGAGGAACACAAGCACCGCGAGCAAAAGCACTAAATCTACTGGCACTTGCGACCCCCAATATCTCCCGCAGGTTCCCTACGGGTCTTCGTTGTTCTTCCCCCAACGCGCCGCCGCCGCCTTCTTTGCCGATTCCCGGCGTTCTTCCGGCGTCATCTTCGCGGCGCGTGCGTGACCGCCCTTCAATCCGCCCTTGCGACCGAGCGCGACGGCAGCCGGGTCTTTCCCGTCATCGGCGGGCGGCTGGTCGCTCGTCGTTATCTCGGTTATGCGGCTTGCGAGACTATTCAAGTCGGTAGGCATCCGTGAGCGGTTAGGCATATATACAGTGTACACGCCCTGTCAAGGGCACTATACGTTGTGCATATGCACCAATTTGTTTCGGCAACGTGAAATTGCCTTGCATTTTGCAAGGCTGTCTGTACACTGGTAGTAGCGTGGCCGGGGCTTCGGGCTCATTCGTTACCCCGGACGCACGCAATGGTACGGTGTGCGGGCGTAGCTCAGTGGATAGAGCAGGGGTCTACTAAACCCTGTGTCGCTGGTTCGAGACCAGCCGCCCGCGCCACCATTATCGAGAAAGGGATAAGCCGGTAAGCCCCCTCCCTTTCTCACTAAGAAGAGTAGCGGTTGCATTATTCAAGTCAACGGTTGCGCAAAGATTCGCATTCTGCGGATGGGTTGACGGGAGGACGACATGTCACATCAGACACGGCTGGAAACGCTTCAAGCTCTAAAAGCTGAGGTTCTAGCAGAAGCGCAAGAACTGTTGAAAAGAATGGATGAGCTTCGCCATGAGGAAAGTTTGCTAAATGACTTGCTCCAACACTACGCGTCAACGAGCAACGCGGTAGCCATCATGCCCGAACCGCGACCAATCCAGGTGCGGCTGCGAGTTTCGCCGTCAGGAACGAGCATTCCTAACGAAATCGTTGCCGTCCTTCGTGATGCAGGGCAACCCCTCCACTATCGCCACGAAATACTTCCACGTCTTCTAGAGCGTGGCGTAAAGATTACTGGGCAAGACCTTGCACGAAACGTTTCTGCCCATCTGCAAGACCCGCGTTTTGCCCGCGTACCCGATAGACCCGGTTATTGGACTCTAGCAATGTGGGTCAGTGATCGCGGCGGGAATGCCGAGCCGTTGGAAACGCCTGGCAAGGCTATCGAGCAGCAGCCGGTTGCTGATGAGCAAACCGATAAGCCGCTCGCGCCAGCAGGCCCGTTAGCGGTTCCCGAAAACCAGGAGGGCCATCGCCAGTGGGTCGAAGTCGCCAATCCTGCTCTACTGAAACGCCGCTATGAGGGGTCAACAATGATGACCTAATTGCTTGACAGTACGTGACCGCTCACGTATAATGGTCATATTGAAATGATCGTTATTCGTGGGCGGATGGTGGACGATGAACCGACTAAGCACCGACAAACGAGCCGAAGTGATCCGCACCCTTGTCGAGGGCAACTCGATTCGTGCCACGGTGCGCATGACTGGCGTTGCCAAGAACACCGTGACCAAACTGCTCGTTGACGTGGGGCAAGCCTGCTCCGCCTATCAGGACATGGCGATGCGCGACCTGCCCTGCACGCGCATTCAGTGTGACGAGATTTGGTCGTTCTGCCACAACAAGGAAAAGAACACCGCGCCGGAACATGAGGGGCAGTTCGGCTACGGCGACATGTGGACGTGGACGGCGATTGACGCCGATACCAAACTCGTTCCGTCATGGCTCGTTGGGAAGCGCGACACCGAGAACGCGATGATCTTCATGGACGATCTGAAAAGTCGCCTCACGAACCGCGTGCAACTGACCACGGACGGACACAAGCCGTACCTCGTCGCCGTCTACGATGCGTTCGGCAGCGAGATTGACTACGCGATGCTCACCAAGATTTACGGCAAAGAGGCGGGCGATGAGAAGCGGTACAGCCCGCCCAAGTGCATCGGCACGGAAACGAACGTGATGACGGGCGAACCTGATCCGGCCCATATCAGCACATCGTATGTCGAGCGGCAGAACTTGACAATGCGCATGGGTATGCGCCGCTTCACCCGCCTGACGAATGCCTTTAGCAAGAAAGTCGAGAACCTTGCGGCGGCGGTCTCGCTGCACTTCATGTACTACAACTTCGCCCGCCCGCACATGGCATTGAACGGCCAGACACCGGCGATGAAGGCGGGCATTGCGGATCGTCAGTGGACAGTGACCGAGATTGCCGCCTTGCTTGACCCGAAGGCACAAAAGGATTCAAACTGACCCACTACCTGATATTCACATACGTGCTGCCTAAGCGCCCGGCAGAACCCGCGAGCCTGCCCGCAAGGATCGTGACGACACTGATCACCGTCCCGACCGTGCTCCTGCCGGTCACGACCAGATAGCCGCCCAGGAGTAGCAGCAGCGCCGGCCCCAGTGCCATCATCACATTGCCGAAGAGCTCGAAGGCCCGGTCGATCATCGCCTGGCGGATGTGCGCGCGGTACACGTCGGTATTGAGGTTGCGGAACCGCTGGCGCTCGGATCGCTCCTTGGTAAATGCCTTGACGAGGAGAATGCCCGAGATGCCAAGGATCTCCTGCATGTAGACGGACATGGCCGACAGTTTCTCTTGCGTGCGCTTGCGGGCGCGGTATGTGGCACGACCGACGAAGCGGCTGGGAATCAGGACGACGGGCATCAGGGCGAGCGCCGCAAGGGTGAGTTGCCAACTGAGCGAGAGCATGAGGGCGAGCGTCGTGATGACCACGATGATGCTGGAGATGAATCCGAAGACGGTATCGGAGACCACGTCCTCAATCCCGCCAACATCGTTGTTCATGCGCGAGAGGAGATCGCCGCTGCGGCTATTGGTGAAGAAGCCGACCGACTGTGCAAGGAGCCGGTCAAACAACTGCTCGCGCAGGTGGTACATGATCCCCTCGCTGATTGCGGTCGTCAGGTACGATTGCACCACGCCGATCAACCCAAGACCGATGGCTGCCGCAACACCGACACTGACGAGGCGGACAAGGGGCGGCATCCCGCGATCCGCGTGGGCCAGATAGTCGATCAGTCCCTTGGTGATGATCGCCGGGACGAGACTCAGCCCAGCAGTCACGGCGATCATCACCAAGGCGAGCAGTCCCCGCCGCCAGTGGGGGAGGAAGTAGTCAAAGACCCGACGGAGCATGACGCGGGTGATCTGGGGTTGCTCATCTCCCCAATCCACCGCCATGCTGGGGCCGACACAGAAGCGATCAGGCATGGGGGGTTATCCCTCCTCGACGCTGCAGGCGATAGCGGGCAAGCATGACCGCTGCGGCGATCAGCGCCACGACTTGCTCGTCGGTGAAGCCGCACTGCGGACAGGCGATCCGCGAGGTGGAGACGATTGGCTCCTGATCAATCGGGATCGTTGCAGGCATTCTCCTTCCCGTTGCTGCGTAGGCTCTCCCACGATCAAGCACGAAGCGATCGCCGTTGCGTTGTCTGCCATCATCCCTGTTGCTACGGTCAGGAGGTTTCTCACGCGCTCGTCCGCGATCCGGTAGCGGACGGTCCGCCCCTCTTTCTCTGCCACAACAAACCCGCACCAGCGCAGGCAGGCTAAGTGTGTGGAGACCCGCCCCTGCGGGGAGCCGAGCAGAGAGACCAGTTCCGAGACGGTGCGCTCCTCTTCGAGGAGCAGAACCAGGATACGAAGGCGTGTCGCATCCCCAAGCCCGCGAAAGAAACGCGCGAGCGTATCACTCTTGGTGTCGATGGCAACCGATGGAGATGTCGGTGCGGTCGCGGTATCGGGCATCGGCATCTCCTGTGAACGCGCATAATCCATACGGATATCAGTGTGAATGTAGTATAACACCATATCAAGAGCAGATCGATCACAGAAAGGATCGATACCCCATGTCCTGGGAAGCAGTTGGCGGCTACCTGCCAGCAAGAGCGATCTTGTCTGGCTCCGGTGACGTCGGCTCGCTCCCGCATGGAGCGACAGCAGGGCGTGAAGGACGGAGCGATCCGTAAGCAACGTTACGCTCCGTAGCAGGTCTGGGTGGTACGATATCAGCGGCGGGTGCAATTCTTTCGGCGTATCGAGGGGTGCGGGTGGCCGTGACGCTGACCATCTACACGATGACACATTGCCCGATGTGCGCGGAGACACGCCGCGTCGCTGCGGCGATCGATGCGCGGCACCGCGATCTAATGGTCCGGCTCGTCAACCTCGATCAGACGCCTGCCCTACGCCCGCCTGCGGTCTTCAGCGTCCCGACTTACGTGCTGAACGACGCGGTGATCTCGCTCGGCAACCCCTATCTCGAGGATCTCGACGCGCGCATCCGGCTCGCGCTTGCGGAGGAATAGCATGGGAATGAGTCCGGCGATGCCGGGAGCGACGGAGAAACTCCCCTACCTGCGGAAGGTGGACATCTTCCGCGACCTCACACCCGACGCGATGCACGAGATCGAGACGACGACGGTGATGATGACGTGCGAGCCGGGGCGCGTCTTCTATCGTGCGGACGACCCGGCGGAGGTGCTCTTCATCCTCAAGCGGGGCGAGGTCGCGATCTCCCGCACCACCGAGGACGGCAAACGGCTGATCACGACGACGGTGCGCGATGGGACGATCTTCGGTGAGATGCCCTTCCTCGGCCAGCGGCTCCAGCATGCGCAGGCTGAAGCGCGCACGGCATCCCTGATCTGTGTGATGAGCCGCCGCGACGTGGAGGACCTGCTCACACGCTATCCGAGCATCGCCCTGCGGATCGTCGAGGTGCTCAGCGCGCGGCTGGACGCCGCCGAAACGCGCCTCGAGGAAATGGCGTTCAAGGGACTGCGCGAGCGGCTCGCCGCGCTCCTCCTGCGACTAGCGACCGAGCGGGACTGGCGCGGTCGCCCCGTCGTCACCGGGTTGACGCATCAGCACCTCGCTGAACTGCTCGGCACCTACCGCGAAACGATCGGTGCGACGCTCAATGCGTTCCGCGACGACGGCCTCGTCCAGACGGCTCGCAAGCGGATCACCCTACTCCGTCCAGACGCGCTGCACGCGGCAGCGCGCGAAAGCCACGCAGCGCATGCCGACGACCACGGCGAACCGTAATATTCCTTACAGACCTGCTGGTATCTTTCCTCCATACTGCCCTTCTATCAGCCGCTTTACCGTCGCATGGAGGGAACGATCATGGCCTATATGGCGAACGCGCGGGATGGCGATGCCCGGATGGGAACAGCGCGGGAAACACCGGCCTGGGCGATCAAGCATGGCGTCATCGGGGGGATTATCAGTGGCATCACCTTCGCGATCGCGGAGATGATCGGTGGGAGCGTCATCGATGGGAGTCCCTTGTTCATGCCGCTGAAGGCGTTTGCCTCGATCCCGATCGGCAAGGAGCCGCCGAAGATTGCATGGGCGACCGCCGTCCCTGTCGGGGTGATCTCCCACATGGTGCTCGCCATCATCTACGGGGTGATCTTCGCGCTGATCGTCGCGTATCTCCCGGTGCTCCGGGTTTCGCCGGTGATACTCGTCGTCGCCGCCTCGGTCTACGGATTCCTCCTCTGGCTGATCAACTTCTTCGTGCTCGCCGGGGCGATCGGACGTCCGTGGTTCAAAGGGGCGCCCAAGGGGGAACAGTTCGTCTACCACACAATTTTCTACGGCACGGTGCTCGGCCTCTATCTGGTCGCGGTGATGCGCCGTGAACGCACCGTTACGCCCGCCATCGGTGAAGGCGCAATGTAAAAAATTCTCCCTGCGGAGGCCGCACCTCGCTCCCCCGATCATCGGCAGGGCGTGAGGTTCCTCCGAGAATGCATAAACCCTGCGATCACCGGCATGTGGGGTTCCATGCGCCAGTGATATCCGTTTACGATGTCGGCGTGTTCGTGCCACAACCGTAGACGCACTCTAGAGATAACGACAGGGGGCGATGATCATGTCACCGTGCTTCCGCATCATCCCGCTCGTGGCCCTCGTCGTCCTCGATGTTGTGGCTGGTGACGCACTTCAACTCCTTGCGGATCGCGGTCGCGCGGAGAGTTTCGTCGCTATCCGCTTCACCTCGATGAACGCGACCAGTTGCTTATCGATCCGCCCCCTGCAATCGGCGTACTTGTCATAACCGAGCGCATCGCAGAGGAAGTCGGTCACGAGCACGCGGGTATCGCCCTCGTTGGCGTCCCGCTCCGCCATATCCGCGAGCGGCTTCGCGAACTTCTTCAGCGCCCCCCGGATACGATCGCGCGTTTCCGTCTCCCACTTCGGTACGACCTTCCCTGCGGGTTTCGTGACGATCTTTGCCGGTACAGTCACTTGCGCGCGCAGGTAGTCGGCGACGGTGAGGGGCGGCAGAAACAGGTCGCCATCAACAAAGGGCATTTCTCCGTTGTTTACTTCACGTCGCCGTCACAAAGGGCGCGTCGATACTCAAGTAGCAGCGGCGTGGGCTACGGACATGTACGCGGGCGCCTTGATGCTCGCCGTGAGCGCCGTTACGCGCCATCATTGATCGCGCTCGGCAGGTTCGCCGTCCCGCGTTCGTCCTCATCTCCCCAACGACCCTAGTTGCTCGGTATGCCGATCTCATCCGGCCTCGGCATGGTGCACTCCTTCCTTTATTAGGCGACTCGCATCAACGATAGTGGCCAACGTAGGTATGCGTCGTTTCAACCTCTCTCGCGAGTGAACCGTACACGTTCGTTGGGTAAGTCGAGTCCGGTGCTCGTCCTTATCCGTCGCCCTATACGGGTTTGATTGTCCAAATCCCATCGGCTTCGACAGACCAGAAGCACCTAGTCGCGTCCGACGGGAATCGGACAATCCGACTTCCAGACACCTGCCCGATTTCATTCTGGATGAGATCGGTGGATGTGCCGCCGTTGCAGTTCAATTCAACGATGAAGTTGCGCTTCCCAGTATGCGTGAACGCGAACGCAGTTGGACCGCTGGGTGGTGTGAATGTTCCGCTAATGTCGAAACCACTGCCGGAGAATGACGGACTGCCCTGTGTGCCGATTGGCGTGAAGGCGATGCTCCATGCACCATCCGCCTGAATGTCAAAGGTGTATGTGGCATCACCGACAAGCCACTTTTTCCCGCTGAACCCACCAACCTCATTGATGAGCAAGTCCGAACTTCCCTTGCTGTCGAATACATTCACGATGAAGTTGCGCCTGCCGTTGTGTGTGAGCGTGAGTACATAGACGCCCGCCGGGAGCGCAATTGGCTTCGTCGCGGTCTGTCCAGTTCCGGAAAGCTGAATTGCTGATGAGGGCGGTGGCTGAGTTGGTTGTATTGGTGGGATCGGTTGGGTTGGAGCAGTTTGCAGCGGCGCTGTACCGTAGCGCCACTGGTAGTAGTGCTGGCCGATGTTGCCCATTTCCACCCGGAACGCAGGGTCGTTGCTCGCGGTGTAGGTCAGCACGCGCCGCTCGAAGACCTGTACCATCACTTGCTTCTGCTGTCCGCCCACCTTCACCGTTGTCGTGAACGGTTCGCTGACGCCATAGCCAATGGTCTGCAAGCCGGCTTTTGCGCGGTAGTCCGCGAAGGTCTTGGGCACATTGTGCTTCGTCGGGCCATCGTATGCTGCAAACGTCGCCGGATCGCTTGGCCCCGCGTTGCTCACGGAGATGTCGCCTGATGGGGAGAGTACGGCCTGCGCGTAATTGCCGGTCTGCTGCGGCGCGGCATCGAATAGTCCCTTGCCCTTTCCAGCAAGTGATGCGTATGTGGGGCCGGGGTTGTCGGGATCACCCGCGACTGGGATGGCGGGAGGTATGCTGGATTGGAAAGTGGCGTCGCCAACCTGGATTTGTCCCTTGACGATCTCTGTCGCCAGGAGGCCATTCGTCACCGTACCATTGGTCAGTTCCATCCGTCCCTTGTCGAAATATTGGACGAGACGGTTGCCGCCCTGCGCCTCCTTGTATGGTTCCTGCTGGCCGTCCTTCGCAAGCGAAAGCGGCCCCCAGAAATTCGGCGTGATTCCTTCGCCTTGCTGCCATTGCGCCTGGAACTGTGGCGACGCGAATCCACTCGCCGCCCGGGCTGGGATCGTCGGCAGGCACATCGCCACGAGCAACACCCCGATACCCACCAGGTTGAAACGTCGCATCATTCTCCCCATTCCAAGAAGTTCCCGTGCGCACACCGCTGATGTGTACTGGTCGATTACCGTATGATTGTCACTTCGCGGCTCACCTTGCCGCCTCACACCTCGACACGCGACATGAATATCTTGGTGTCAGTCATTGATCGCGCTCGGCAGGTTCGCTGGCCAGCATCTCCACGTCGAAGGATGGGCCGTCGAACTTCTGGCCGCCCACCGCGAAGCGGATGCGATAGACGCCGATTTCCGCCAGCGGCAGGTCATTGAGCGTCACGGCGATGATCGCGCGATGGCGCGGGAATGGCGACTCGACGACGATCTCCTCCCGCATCACCAATGCATCGCCAGGCCCGAGAATATCGAATTGCAGGGGGATGCGACGGCCCTTGTCCTGCGGGGTGAAGGTGAGGAGAATAGGGACAACGTACTGAGAGAGACTGAAAGGCAATTCCGCAACGCTGATCGTGAACGGGCCAAACCCCTCCACGTCGAGTCGGCCATCCGGCCGTTCCGTGACCTTTTCCGCAAAGAACGCGCCTTCGACTCGCATTACTCTCCCTTTACTACCGGCACGAGGACGGTTTCACGATCGCGGTCAACGTCGGATCACACTCCTGAGTGAGCGGCGAGCGTGGAAGATACCGCATCAACCGCGACCCCGCCGGGTTTTCCACGACGCATCCTGCTCGTATCTCGCCGTGGATACACGGAGAGCGGCCACCGTGCGCGTCATTGCCCCGGTCGATTATCCTTCTTGATCTCCTTGATGAGTCTGTCGTTGCGCTTGTCCGCATTGGCGTTGTTCACCACGAGGACCGCGTGGATCACGCCGGGTATCCAGCCCAGCAGCGTCAACAGGAGATTCAACACCGCCTGCACCGGCTTCCCCTTCAGGAGTACCGCAACGGGCGGCAACACAATGCACAATAGATAGATCATCGCGTCTTCCTTCTCCGTCCATCATTCATGCAACCATTCCGCGTCACACGGGGGAATGTAACTCAATCAGCGGCGGCGCGGCTCACAGGTACATAGTTGGGCACCTCGACGCTCGCGGCGAGCACGGTGTAGCGCGGGGGAAGCGGGTCGCCATCGCGCGCCATCCCTTCCAGGTGGAAGGTGATCGCTTCGCGGATATTGTCCAATGTCTGCTCAATCGTCTTGCCGGTGCTTACACAACCGGGGAGGTCCGGTACATACGCGGCGTAGTTGTGTTCCGCCTTTTCAACGACGACAAGATATTGCATCGCTCGTCCCTTACTTCAATCCGGCTTGCCGCTGGATGCTGTTCCATGTGCCGGGCGGCAACTCGTCGCTCGGTGCGCCGGGAATCGTCACCTTGCCGGGCTTTGTGGGATGCTTGTATGGGCGGTGGTCGCCCTTCGTGCCGATATGATACCAGCCGTCCGCCTCGACGACCCTGATTGCTTCTCGCACCTTCACCGGCATTGGCCGCGCTCCCTAGTGTATCATGCTCGATTGTCGTTCCACGGCCCGCATTCGTCATCGTTTGGGGCTGCCCCGTCCGTTACCCCGCCAATCTCCGCCCAGTGCGATCACCGCGCATGTAGTCAGCGACGGTGAGGGGCGGGAGGAGCAGGCCGCCATCGACGAAGAGGGTCTGCCCCGTCGTGTACGCCGCTTCGTCGGCGGCGAGATAGAGGGCGGCGAAGGCGATCTCGTCCGGCTTGCCGGTGCGTTGCGCGGGGATAGCGGGTTCGGCGTGCGTCTTCTCCCACGCATACTTCTCCTGCTCCTCCGGCGTCACGGCGACCTCGATGTACCCCGGCGCGATGCAGTTGACGCGGATGCCGTGGCGCGCCCATTCGACCGCCATGCTCTTCGTCAGGCGATTCAGCCCCGCCTTCGCGACACCGTACGCCGCGTCGTTCGGCCACGCATTCGCGGAGTGGACAGAGGAGATGTTCACAATCGCGCCGCCCCCGCCGCGCTCGATCATGTGTTGCGCAGCGCGTTGACCGCAGAGGAAGGGAGCGGTGACGCAAAGATCGAGTGTATACTGCCAATCCTCCGGCGTCTGATCCAGCAGCGCCGTCGATCGCCCGCCACCCGCGTTGTTGATGAGGATGTCGAGCCGCCCGAAGGCGCTGATCGTCTCGTCCACCGAGCGGTAGCAATCATCCCGCTCCGTCATCTCGGCGTGGATCACATGGGCGCGCCGCCCCATCGATGTGATCTTCGCAGCGGTCTCCCGCGCCCCGTCCTCGCGATCCCGGTACGTGATCGCCACATCCGCCCCCTCGTGCGCGAACAGGAGCGCCGTCGCCTTGCCAAGCCCGTGGCTCGCGCCCGTCACCAGTGCCGTCTTTCCTTCGAGCCGCATCATCGCCCTCCTTATCGATTCATCTGGCACCACGCTCGCACCGTATGGTACCGTACCGGAACGGAAACCGATTGAACCTCGGGTGCCCTTTGGGCAGATGTGGTTCAATCGGTTTCAAGCGGAGTGAGCGGGATACGCTGCCCATAATTGTGCTTTCGCGACCGCTATCGCATAATGGCGTCGGGGAAATCGAACAGCCAAACACGGGAGGAAGGGACGACGATGCAATCGTCTGACAATGCACGCGCGGAAACTGGGGCACGCACACTGAAACGCCGGGACATGCTGAAGCTCGCGGCCGCCACGAGCGTCGCCGCCGTGCTCGCCGCGTGCGGCAGTGGGAGCAGCGCGACGGACACGCCGAAACCGGCGGGCGCCACCGCTCCCGCCGGTCAGGCAACGACGGCCGCACCCGCCGTCACCGCCGCTGTGGGGTCCGCCGCTGCCGCGACGCGGCCCGCTGGGAGCGCCGCCGCCGCGACAACCGCGCCCGCCGCCTCATCCGTCGCGACGACGGGGACGGCCGCAGCCAGCCCGGTGGCGGCCGTGCCGGTGAAGGACACGATCAAAGTCGGTATCGTCACCTCGAAGTCCGGCCCGCTCGCCTCCTACGGGGCGCAGTTCCTCGATGGGTTGCAGATCGGCCTCGATTACCTCACGAAGGGCACCGGCGCAATTGCCGGGCACAAAATCCAGTACGATATCAAGGACGATGCGGGCGATCCGGCGACGGGCGTCGCGGCGGCGAAGGACTTCATTGGCCAGGGGTACAAGATCATCGGTGGCTCGGTCGTCTCCGGTGTCGCATTGCAGATCGCGCCGCTCGCGGAGCAGAATCAGGTGCTCTTCATCAGCGGCCCGGCGGCGTCGGATGCGGTCACTGGCATCAACGGGTACACATTCCGCTCCGGGCGGCAGTCGTATCAGGATGTGCAGACTGCGAAGTCGCTCCTCACCGACCTGAAGGGGAAGAGCGTCCTCGTCTTCGCGCAGGACTCGGCGTTCGGCCAGTCTAACGTGGCGGCGGTGAAGGCGGTCTTCGGCGCGGACGGCGCGACGGTTGACCAACTGCTCGTGCCACAGGATGCGAAGGACTTCGCCCCCTTCGCGCAGCAGGTCGTGAGCAAGAAGCCGGACCTCGTCTTCGTCGCGTGGGCGGGGACGACGGCGACCGCGATGTACGCCGCGCTGGACAGCCAGGGCGTACTGACGAGCAACAAGGTCGTCACCGGCCTCGACCAGCGCTCGACTTACCCGATCTTCGGCCCGGCGGCGGACAGGATCGCCTTCCTCTCGCACTACATCTACCAGGCGCCGCAGAACGAGGCGAACCAGTATCTGGTTGACGCCCTCAAGAAAAAAAGCCAGGTGCCGGACCTCTTCCACCCGGACGGCTTCGCTGCGTCGCTGATGTTCGCGCACGCCATCGAGGGCGCGGACGGGAGCGACGTGAGCAAGATGGTTAAGGCGCTCCAAGGGTACGCCTTCAAGGGGCCGAAGGGCGACTACACCATCCGCAAGGAGGATCATGCCCTCTTGCAGCCGATGTTCCAGGTGAAACTCATCAAGCAGGGCGACGGATACGAGTCGCAGTCGGTCGCGACCGTCGCGCCGGACAAAGTGACGCCACCAGTCAAGAAGTAGGCGCCCTGGCGGTTCAAACCCTTCTTGCTCTGTGAAGGAGCGGTAGCCGCGATGATCCTTGAAGTGCGCGACCTCACCCTGCGCTTCGGCGGCGCGACGATTGTGGACAATGTCTCCTTCGGCGTGCCGGAGGGGGAGTTCGTCTCGGTCATCGGGCCGAACGGCGCGGGCAAGACGAGCCTGTTCAACCTGATGAGCGGGCTGTATGCCCCGGTGGGCGGGCAGATCTTCTTCCGGGGCGAGGAGATCACCGCGCTGCCGCCGTTCGCGCGTGTGCGGCGGGGGTTGGGGCGCTCCTTCCAGCAGACGACAATCTTCCCCGGCCTCTCGGTGCTGGAGAATACGCGGCTGGCGGTGCAGGCGGGACGCCCCGGCAACTTCGCCCTCTGGCGCGGCGCGTTTCGGGATCGCGCCGCGCTCGAACGGGCGGCGTGGGCGCTGGAGGTCGTCGGCATCTGGGGGCGCGAGGGGCGGCTGGCGGGCGCACTCTCCCACGGGGACAAGCGGAAGCTCGAACTCGCGCTCCTGCTCTGCACCGACCCGACCGTCCTCCTCCTCGATGAGCCGACCTCCGGCGTGAGCGCGGAGGATGTCCCCGCGATGCTCGATGTCATCCGCCACATCCGCGACGTGGAGAAGAAGACGATCCTGATGGTGGAGCACAAGATGGAGGCGGTGCACGATCTCTCGGATCGCGTCGCCGTCCTCGCGAACGGCGCGCTCGTCGCCTACGACACGCCGGACGCGGTGATGGCGGACCCCTTCGTCCGCTCCGCGTATCTCGGTGTCGCATGAACAGGGGACGGAAACCGGGGATGAACCGCAGAGACGCAGAGGACGCAGAGACGGGAAGAGGAAGACGAGAATTGAGGGATGCGTTCCCATCTTCTTTTTGTATTTCTCTGCGTTCCTCTGTGCTCTCTGCGCCTCTGCGGTTCATACCCGGTTTCTCCCCGGGGATGTGCCGATGAGCGGTGATGCAGTGTTGCGGGTGGAGGGCGTGCATACGTATATTGGGGAGTCGCACATCCTGCAGGGCGTCTCCTTCGCGGTCGCGCCGGGGCGGGTGACGGTGCTGCTTGGTCGCAACGGGGCGGGAAAGACGACGACGTTGCGCTCGATCCTCGGCCTGCTGCCCGCCGCGCGGGGCCAGATCGACCTCTTCGGCGCGGACGTGACGCGGGAGCAGTCGCACCGGATCGTCCGGCGTGGCGTGGGGTACGTGCCGGAGGATCGGGATGTCTTCGGCGGCTTGACCGTCGCGGAGAACCTGCGGCTGGCTCAGCGGCCCGGCGCGGACCCGGCGCGAATGGCGACGGTGCACGCCTTGTTCCCCGACCTCAAGGCGCGCGGGGGGCAGCGGGCGGGGTCTCTCTCCGGCGGCCAGCAGCAGATGGTGGCGATTGCCCGCGCACTCGTCAACGAGAACCGTCTGCTCGTGATCGATGAGCCGTCCAAGGGGCTTGCGCCGATCATCGTCACGCAGGTGACGGCGGCGCTCGCCGCGATCAAGGGCACGACGACGATCCTGCTTGTCGAGCAGAACCTCGCGATGGCCGCCGCGCTTGGTGACGACGCGGTGATCATCGACGATGGCCGCACCGTCTACACCGGCCCGATGGCGGACGTCGCGGCGGACGAGGCGTTGCAGGCGCGCTACCTCGGGGCAGGGACGCGCCCTTCGGGCGAAGGACTAAGGAACTAAGGACTAAGAACTGAGTAGCAAGTCAAAAGTCCAAAGTCCAAAGTAACAAGAAGATGCTCCTGCCGTCTCGTTACTCGTTACTCGTTACTCGTTACTCGCTACTGCCGGAGGCACATGAGCACACTCATTTTCATCACCTTGACGGGGCTGGCGCTGGCGGCGATGTACTTCCTGCTCGCCTCCGGGGTGTCGCTGATCTTCGGATTGATGGACGTGCTGAACTTCGCGCATGGCGCATTCTTCACGTGGGGCGCGTACGCGGCGTGGTGGGTCATCACGATGCGGACGCCGGTGGGGCGGAATGCGTCCACGGGCATCTTCCTGCTCGCCATCGTCGCGGCGGTCGTGGCGGGCGGGGTGATCGCGGCGGCGACGG
>JAABUT010002247.1_pt1 | contig 19126 bp, 17 predicted proteins | sample 5559281 | NCBI WGS metagenome assembly JAABUT01 (sample SAMN10711880, study PRJNA513359) | rock metagenome | isolation source: Antarctica rocks | place: Antarctica: Victoria Land, Ricker Hills nord | collected 2016-01-04
GACGCCGATGGTGTCCTGCTTGTAGCCGAGGTTGTAGAGATACAAGGGGAAGATGAGCGCGAAGAGCGACATCTGCAAACCCTTGGTCAGCGTGTACGCGAGGAGCACATTCGCCGTCCGCCCGAAGCCGCGCCGCTTGCCGCCCGGTGTGATCGGAGGGGGAATCATCAGCTCAGTCGTGGCAACCATCGTCGCATCCCCTTCCAATCGTCTCTCTGTCCCAGGAATGGTGCGTGATCACGCGATTGACCCCTTCATCCTCGCACCGCCACTACTATAAAGCAAGTAGATACTGTTTTATTTCCGTCACACGCGCGGCATCGTTGCATCGCGACGCACTCTCCGTTTGCTATGATGCCACGGATTGGTGGCGTGCGGCGCGCGAGCATGACTGAGGAGCAACAACGAGGATGAATGAGTACGACTTTCCCGCCGCACGCGAGGCGCTCATGGCGCACTTCGAGCGCTGCGCTGCGTGGCTCAATCACGCCGCGCCCCACTCGACGCACGTTGACCGGAGCGACCCGAACGCGCTGACGCTGCGGGTCGGCGCGCACGCCTACTTCCGTTTCCACCAGACGCCCGACGGCCCGGCGTACACGTGGTGGTATCCCGCCAGCCCGCGCCCGGTGGGCGATCACGATATCCTCGGCGATCCCGTCCCCGTCGTGCACGACGCCGTCCTGCAATACATGCGCCGCGCCCGCAGCGAGCTGGGATGACCAAATCGATTGAACCGCAGAGGCGCAGAGGGCGCAGAGAGGGAAAGAGGATAAGAAGTGAGAAGAAGCGCTTTGCAAAGCCCGCAGATGATTTTGCCCAGTTTTCCCCGTTTGTTTTCCTTGCTCTGCGCTTCTCTGCGTCCTCTGTGCCTCTGCGGTTCATTTGTTTTCAGCATGAGGAGGGGTGAATGGAGAGGCAAGGCATGGCGGTGAATGCGGCGCGGATGATGGCGGACCTCGATGCGCTGGACGTGATCGGGCGGACGGACGCGGGGCTGTACCGCGTCGCGTGGTCGCCCGCGTACCGCGCCGGTGTCGATTGGTTGCGCGGTCGGTTTGAAGCGGCGGGCCTCGACGCGCGTGAGGACGCCGCGACGAATCTCTGGGGCCGGTGGCAAGCGGGCAACGGCAAGACGCTGCTGCTCGGCTCGCACATCGACGCGGTGCCGAACGGGGGGAAGTACGACGGCGCGTACGGCGTGCTCGTCGGGTTGGAGGTGGTGCGCACGCTCCGCGAGGCGCACATTGAGCCGCCGTTCCCCATCGCGGTCGTCGCGTGGGCGGATGAGGAGGGCGCGCGGTTCGGCACCGGCTTCTTCGGCAGCATGGCCTTCATCGGCAAGCCGATTCTCGACACCTACGTCGATGTCGGCGGGCTGGAGACGCGGGCAATTCTCTCCGGCGCCGGGGCGAACCTCGACGCACTCGGCAGCGTCGCCGCCCCGCACGACGAGATCGGCGCGTACCTCGAATGGCACATCGAGCAGGGGCCACGGCTTGAGGAGGCGGGCGGCCAACTGGCCGTCGTGACAGGGATCGCCGGGATCGAGCGGCACGAATGGCAGATTACCGGCCATCCGAGCCACGCCGGTTCCACGCCGTTTCGGATGCGGCGGGACGCGGGCATGGCGATGGCCCGCGCCATCGCGGCGCAGCGTGAGGTGGCGCAGGCGACGGGGCCGGATGTCGTCGCGACCGTCGGCAAACTGAGCGTGACGCCGGACATCCCGAATATCGTCCCCGGCACGGCGACCTTCACCGCTGAGTTCCGCGACATCGATCCCGGCATCCTCGCGGCGGTGCAGGCGGAGTTCACGCGGCGCGTCCACGCGATCTGCGCCGAGGAGCGCGTCGCCGCGTCGTCCCGCCCAATCCTCATTACGAAGCCGACACCGATGCACCCGGCGATGCAGGAAACATTGGTGGCGGCGTGCGGCGCGATTGGCGTGGAGCCGATGCGCTTCTTCAGCGGGCCGGGGCACGACGCAGGCATCCTCGCGCCGACGATCCCGACGGGGATGCTCTTCGTGCCGAGCATCAACGGCATCAGCCACGCGCCGGACGAGTATACCGACCCCACATCGCTCAAACGCGGCGCGAACGCGCTCCTGCACGCGGTTCTGGCGCTGATGGAGCAGGGCCTACCGGCATGATGGGTGAGATTTAGGGCGCAGAGGGCACAGAGCACACGGAGAAAGGAAAAACAAAAATGGACACACTCATCAAAGATGGCAAGGTCGTCGATGGCACCGGCAACCCGTGGTTCTACGGCGATGTCGCGATGACGGGTGACCGCATCATGGCAATTGCTCCGGCGGGGCAGATCGACCCGGCGGGGGCGGCGACGGTCGTGGACGCGGCGGGGATGGTCGTCGCGCCCGGCTTCATCGACATTCAGAGCCATTCGATCCTGCCTTTCTTCCAGGACACGCGCGCGCTCTCGAAGGTCACGCAGGGGGTGACGACCGAGATCATGGGCGAGGCGTGGACGCCCGCGCCCTTCGGCGGCCGGATCGCCTCGCCCTTCCGCAGCAGCCTGCTCGGCCCCGTGCCGGAGTGGGAGGAGCGGGCGCGCGGCTGGACGCGGTTCCGCCACTGGCTGGAGGACCTCGAAGGGCGGGGCGTCTCCGTCAATGTCGGCTCGTTCATCGGCGGCGCGACGGTGCGGGAGTACGGCAAGGCGCTGGAACTCGGCGCGCCGAATGCGGACGAACTCGCCGCGATGTGCCAAGTAACGGCGGAGGCGATGGAGGACGGCGCATTCGGCGTCGCCACCGCGCTGATCTACCCGCCCGGCGCGTTCGCGGGCACGCACGAACTGACCGAGATCGCGAAAGTGATCGGGCGGTACGGTGGCGTCTACATCACACACCTCCGCTCGGAGGGCGACCGCTTCCTCGAAGGATTGGAGGAAGCAATTGCGATTGGCACGGAGGGGAAGTGCGCCGTCGAAATTTACCATCTAAAGGCGACCGCGCCGCGCAACTGGCACAAGATGGCGGAGGTGATCGCCCGCATCGACCGGGCGCGCGCAGAGGGCCTCGACATTGCGGCGGACATGTACCCCTACATCGCCTCCGGCACGGGGCTGTCGGCGGCGCTGCCCCCGTGGGCGTCGGCGGAGGGGAAACTCTTCGCGAACCTGCGCGACCCGGAAATGCGCGCGAAGATTCGCGACGAGGTGCTCGAACCGAGCGGCGACTGGGAGGCGCAGGTGACGCAGGTCGGGCCGGAGGGCGTGATGCCGATTGGCTTCCAGAAGCCCGAGAACCGGCAGTACGCGGGCAAGCGGCTCTCCGAGATCGCGGCGGCGCGCGGGCAGCACTGGGTGGACGCGATGATTGACCTGATCGCGGACGAGGGGCACTCCATCGGCACGATCTACTTCAAGATGTCCGAGGAAAACCTCGCGCTCCAACTGCGCCAGCCCTGGGTCAAGGTCTCGACGGACGCGGGCGGGATCGACCCCGCATGGGCGGCGGAGCGCGGCCCGACGCACCCGCGCGCCTACGGCACCTATACCCGCGTCCTCGGTAAGTACGTCCGTGAAGATAAAGTGCTCACGCTCGAAGACGCCGTCCGCAAGATGTCGTCGTCGGTCGCGGACCGGCTTTCTCTGCGCGACCGGGGTCTACTGCGGAACGGGCATTTCGCGGATGTCGTCGTCTTCGACCCCGAGACGGTCGGCGACCGCGCGACCTTCGCGGACCCGCACCACCTCTCCGTCGGCGTGCGCGATGTCTGGGTGAACGGCGTGCGCGTGCTGGCGGACGGCGCGCACACCGACGCGAAACCGGGCAAGTTCGTGTGTGGGCCGGGCGCGCGGGGGAAGTAGCGAGTAACGAGAGCCGTGGTCATCCCCTCGCTCCTCGCTCCTCGCTCCTTTCGTTTCGCCTTGCGTTGACACACCCGTCGTCCCCGGCGATGATAGATGCTGCATGGAAAGAACAACTGGAGCATAAGGAGGCCAACCAATGCGTGATACTCCTCTCCCGCGTTTGACGCGCCGCCGCTTTCTCGCGCTGAGCGCGGGGCTGGCGGGCGGGGCAATCCTCGCCGCATGCGGCGGCGAATCACCTGTGAACACGCCCGCCAGTGGGGGCGGCACCACCGCTCCGGTCAAGGCAACGACGAGTGGCAGCGTGGCGGCGGGCGGCTCCACACCTGCCGCCGCGCAGGGGACGCCGAAAAAGGGTGGCATCCTCAAGGTCGCCGTGAACGCGGACCCCGTCATCGATCCGATGTTCACGACAGCGACAATCACCTCGAATGTTGGGTGGCACATCTGGGAAGGGCTGTACACGCGCGATTCGACCTTCGCGCCGAAGCCGCTGCTCGCGGAGAGCGTCAACGCCAGCGCAGACGGCAAGAGTTACGAGTTCGTGCTCCGCAAGAACGTCACGTTCCACAACGGCAAGACGATGACGAGTGCGGATGTCGTCGCCTCCCTCAAGCGATGGGGCACCCTCAGCGGGCGCGGGCAGGCGACCTTCAAGCGGCTCGACACCATCGCCGCGAAGGATGCGAACACCGTCACGATGACCTTCAAGGAGCCGACGGGCGTTCTGCCGCAGTACCTTGCGCTCCCCGAGGCGTTCGTCATGCCGGAGGAGATCGCCAACGCTTACCCGAAGGATCGCCTGCCGGAGGACAAACTGATCGGCACGGGGCCATTCAAGTTCATGGAGCATCAGGCGGATCGCCTCGTCCGCTTCGCGCGGTACGACAACTACGCCTCGCGCACCGAGGCATCGGACGGCGCGGCGGGGAAGCGCACCGCCTACATCGATGAGTTGCATCTGCTCCCCGTGCCGGAGGATGGCGTGCGCGCGGACGGCATCGGCACGGGCGAGTACCTGTTCGCCGATGTGCTCCGCCCCGATCAGTATGACACGATCAAGGGGAATCAGGGCGTCACGCCGCTCACGGTCAAACCCTACTACTTCTACGGCCCCTGCTTCAACAAGAAGAAAGGCCTCTTCGCGGACGTGCGGATGCGGCAGGCCGTGCTCATGTCGCTCTCGATGGAGCCGCTGATGGTCGCGGCATTCGGCAAACAGGAGTTCATCAATCTCGACCCGGCGATCGCCGCGAAGGGTTCGACCTTCTTCAGCACGGCGGGCAGCGATGTCTACAACAAGCCGGACCCGGAGAAGGCGAAGGCGCTGATGAAGGAGGCCGGGTACACCGGGCAGACCATCCGCTGGCTGGCGACGAAGGAATACTTCTACAACTACACGATGGCCCTCGCCGCGAAGGACCAACTCGCGAAGGTGGGGGTGCCGGTCGAACTCGTCGTGACGGACTGGGCGACGCTGCTGAAGAACCGCGGGAACGCCGATCTGTACGAGGTCTTCATCACCGGCTGGTCGGCGTACTCGCACCCGCTGACGCAGCCCTACCTCGCGGAGTCGTGGCCCGGCTTCTGGGCGAACCCGGAGAAGGACAAACTCGTCTCCGACTTCACCGCCGAGGCGGACCCCGCGAAGCAGAAGGCGCTCGCGGACCAGTTGCAGGCGCTCCAGTGGAAGGATGTGCCGGTCATCAAGGTTGGCGACGGCTATAGCCTCCGCGCCATCCGCAACGAGGTGAAGGGGTACGTCAACCCGGCGGACTGGTTCTTCTGGAATGTCTGGATCGATAAATAAGGACTGGGGACTGAGGACTGAGGACTGAGCGGGGAGTATCGTATCCACTCAGTCCTCAGTCCTCAGTCCTCAGCCCTCCCCGGGGGGGCCATGCTCGCGTATACCATCCGGCGGTTGCTGCTGACGATTCCGGTGATGTTTGTCGTCGCGACCGCCGTTTTTCTTCTGCTGCATCTGACGCCGGGGGACCCCGTCGGGGTGATCCTCGGGTCGGACGCGACGGAGGAGCAGAAGACGAATTTGCGCCACCAGTTGGGGCTGGATCAGCCCTGGTACACGCAACTCGTCCACTGGTATGGCAACGCGGCGCGCGGCGACCTCGGTACCTCGATCTTCCTCAACAAGCCCGTGGGCCGCGCAATCATCGACCGCATCCAGCCAACGCTGATGCTGACGCTGTGCGCCTCAATCGTCGCGATCGGCGTCGGGCTACCCATCGGCGTGATCGCGGCGCGGCGGCGCGGCACGTGGCTCGATCTCGGCTCGATGCTCACCGCGATGGTCGGCGTCTCGATGCCGACCTTCCTGCTCGGCCTCAACCTGATCTTCCTCTTCGCCGTCACGCTGAACTGGCTACCCGTCGCGGGGTACCGTCCCCTTTCGGACGGGTTGTGGCCCGCACTCCGCTACTTAATCCTCCCGGCGATCACGCTCGGCGCGGCGCAGGGGGCCCTCCTGGCGCGGATGACGCGCTCGATGATGCTCGATGTGCTCAATCAGGACTACGTCCGCACGGCGCGCGCGAAGGGCCTGCGCGAGGGGAACGTCGTCCTGCGGCACGCGCTCAGGAACGCGCTCATCCCCCTCATTACCGTGATCGGCCTGACCTTCGCGGTGCTGATGGGCGGCGCGGTCGTCACGGAGCAGGTTTTCAACATCCCCGGCGTGGGCCGCCTGCTCATCCAGGCGGTCACGCGGCGCGACTACCCGCTCGTGCAGGGGGTCGTCCTCTTCATCGCGATGGTCTACGTCCTCATCAATCTCCTCGTGGACCTGCTCTACGCGGTCCTCGACCCGCGCATATCGAGTGCTGAGTAACGAGTGCTGAGTGCTGAGTAAATCGGATTAAGGGATACACAATGAGCGATGCGACGATTGGTGCACAACGCACGGTGTTCGAAGAAAGACACTTAGCACTCAGCACGACCGACAGATGGCGCTCAGCACTTCGTATTCTCCTGCGGCACAAGAGCGCGCTCATCGGGGGGATTGTGCTGCTGCTCGTGATCGCGGTGGCGCTCGCCGCGCCGCTGTTGTCGAGCGCGAACCCGCGCGCCCTCGACCCGCTGCGCCGCTTGCAGAAGCCGAGCGCGTACCACCTCTTCGGCACGGACAATGTCGGGCGGGATGTCTACAGCCGGACGCTCTGGGGCGCGCGGGTCTCGCTCCAGGTCGGCTTCGGCACGGCGCTCGTGACGCTCCTGTTCGGGACGATCTTCGGTCTGATCGCGGGCTACTACCGGCGCATCGACACCACGCTGATGCGCGTGATGGACAGCATGATGGCCTTCCCCGGCATCATTCTCGCCATCGGCATCATGGCGGCGGTCGGGCCGAGCAAGTGGAATGTCATCGTCGCCCTCAGCGTCGTCTCCACGCCGCGCCTCGCCCGGCTGGTGCGCAGCGTCGTCCTCTCCATCCGCGAGATGCAGTTCGTCGAGGCGGCCATCGCGACGGGGATGGGCAGCGGGCGCATCATGTGGCGGCATATCCTGCCGAACTGCCTCTCGCCCCTGATCGTGCAGGCGACATTCATCTTCGCGGAGGCGGTGATCGGCGAGGCGACGCTCTCATTCCTCGGCGCGGGCATCCCGCCGGACATCCCGTCGTGGGGGATCATGCTCGGCGAGGCGCGTTCCTTCCTGCGGGACGCCCCGTGGACGATGCTCTTCCCCGGCGCGATCCTGACGCTCACCGTCCTCGCCCTGAACCTGCTGGGTGACGGCATCCGCGACATGCTCGACCCGCGCCTGCGGAAGATGTAGGGGAAGGTATTCCTCACCCCCCGGCCCCTCTCCATCGCCCATTGGCCTCGAAACAGAAAGATTCGTCCGGCGATGGAGAGGGGCCGGGGGTGAGGAAGAAAGGAAGCGCCATGACCTATCGCATCGCCATCGGCGAAGTCGCGCACGAGACGAACACCTTCTGCCCGGAGCCGACAAGCACGGGGCCATTCAAGGAGTATCAGTGGCTCCTCGGTGAAGAGATCGTGCGGGTGCACGGCGGCAACCGCACCTACGTTGGCGGGATGCTGGACAAGGCGGCGGAACTCGGCGTCACGCCCGTGCCCGCGTTCACGACGATGGCCTACCCCTCCGGCACGATCACCACCGCCGCCTACGACGAAATCCTGCAAACGCTGCTCGATGCCATCGAGCGCGCGATGCCGGTGGATGCGATCTGTCTCTCGCTGCACGGCGCGGGCGTCGCGGAGGGCGTGGACGACCTCGAAGGCGCGATCCTCGCGGCGGTGCGGGGGCGCGTCGGGCCGGAGAAGCCCATCGCGGTCGCGCTCGACCTGCACGGCAACATCACCCCGGCGATGCTCGACTACGCGGACGGGCTGTTCGGCGTCAATTTCTACCCGCACACGGACAGTTACGAGCGCGGCGCGGAGAGTCTCCAATTCCTCTGCCGGATGCTGCGGGGTGAGATCATGCCCGTGATGCACCTGGAGCAATTGCCGATGATGATCCCGACGTGCAGCACCGATCTCGAACCCGGCAAGCGGCTCAACAGCCTCTGCTGGGAGTGGGAGAAGCGGCCCGGCATGATCGACTGTACCATCTTCCACGGCTTCCCCTACACCGATGTCCCCGCCGTCGGCATGACTGTCCTGACGATCACGGACAACGATGCCGCGCTCGCGTCGGAGGCGGGCAAGGCAGTGGCGCGGGCGATCTGGGAGACGCGCGACGAGTATCTGCCCGAAATCCTCGACCCGGCGCAGGCAATTGCTCGCGCGCTCGCGGTCGGCGCGGGGCCGGTCGTCATCAATGACACGTCGGACAACCCCGGCGGCGGCTCCCCCGGCGACAGTACCCACCTGCTGCGGGCGATGCTCGCGGCGAACCTCGACAACGCCTGCTACGCCTACATCTACGATCCTGAGACGGCGCGGCAGGCGCACGCGGCGGGCACGGGCGCGACGATTGACGTGCGGCTCGGCGGCAAGACGGACGCGCTTCACGGTGCACCGATCGAGGCGACGGCCTACGTGAAGTGCCTGACGGATGGGCGGTTCCGGCTGACAACGCCGATGGGGCGCGGCTTGCAGGTCGATCTCGGCCCGACGGCCCGCCTCCAGATCGGCGGCGTGGATGTGCTCGTCGCGTCGGTGCGTCAGCAGGTGCTGGACGATGAGATTTTCCTGCTCAACGGCATCGATGTGCGGCGGTATAAGATTGTCGCCGTGAAGTCGAGTTCCCATTTCCGCGCCGGGTATACCCACCTCGCGACCGCGATCATCGCGGCAAACGCCCCCGGCGCGACGACGCTGCGCCTCGATGCCTTCCCCTACGCGCGCATCCGTCGCACAATGTGGCCGCTCGACGCGGCGGAGATGGGCGGCGACTACAAGGACTACCTTTAGGTAGCGCAGGCAGGAAAGCCTGCGCTACCAATAGGAGTGATGCATGTGGATTGAATGGCGCATCCGCTGGCGCGGCGATGATGTGACAGTCCGCTGGGAAAATGGGATGCTGACAAGCGACAACGCCGCGACCGCCGCATTCGGTCGCTTCATCGTCAGTAATGCCCCGACAACGGATCGCCCCGCCGAGGAACGCTTGGCCGACCCTGCCCTCGCCCGTCAGATCATGGCCGAGTTCGCTGATACTGTCATCGCGGAGCGAAGCGGGTAACGCCGGGTATCGTGGCTCCGTGCGCAAAGAACTGCCCGCCCGCCCGTGCATTCGCACGATCAAATCCGATTGACACCCCTCCGAACGCACCCCTATACTGCGCGTACGCCCGTAGGGGAATACTACCGTCTATGCATCCGACCACATGCGTGCACGCTTTGCAGGCAGGATGCGGGGAGACCGATACATCGCCGTTCCGTTGTGTGGGGGGCGTTGTTGCCGAAGGAGGATCATCGTGTCGTACGACGCCAATCATCCGCTCGATCTGGTCGAGGCATTGCGAGGCGCGACGCCCGCGCAACGCCGCGAATTCTCGCGCCGCGCCGCGCTCCTCGGCATGTCGAGTTCGGCCGCTGCCGTGCTGCTCGCCGCGTGCGGCGGCTCCTCGGCCCCGACGGACACCCCCGCAGCCGCCGGGACCCAGGCGGTGCCGACCAAGGGCACGATCCCAACCGTCGCCGTGAACCAATCAACTGCGCCCGCCGCCAGTGGGGCCGCACCGACAACCGGCGGCGCGGCATCAACGACGGGCACGGCTCCGGCAGCGAGCGCAGCCACGGGCGGCAGCCCGACGACGAGCGCCGCATCCTCATCCGGCAAGAAGCCGAAGCGGGGCGGCACCTTCGTCACGATGGGCCATCAGGATGTCCCATATCTCAGCCCGGACGATGCGGGCCCGACCGTCTGGTACGTCCTCACCTACAACGTCCACGAAGCGCTCCTCAAGGTGGACGAGAATTTCAAACTCGTCCCCGTCCTCGCGGAGAGTTATCAGGTCTCGTCGGACGGCAAGACGTGGACGTTCAAACTGCGCAAGGGCGTCAAGTTCCACGACGGGATGCCGTTCACCTCGGCGGACGTTAAGTATTACTACGACTGGATCCGCGACCCAAAGAACGCCGCGATCAATCAATCGAACTTCAAGGATATCGCGAGTGTCGACACGCCGGACGCCTCCACCGTCGTCGTCACCCTCTCGCGGGTCTTTGTTCCCTTCGGGGCACTGAGCGCGACGATCGGCATCCCGGCCAAGCATGTGCACGAGAAGGGCGGTGAGACGGCGTACAAGAAGGGGACACCGGTCGGCACCGGGCCGTACAAACTGATGGAACTCAAATTGGGGGACCACGTCACGCTGCAGGCGTTCGACGATTATTGGGGCGGCCGTCCGTACATTGACTTCTGGCGCGAGAATATCGTGCCGGAAACCTCCGTGCGCGCCATCGCCCTCCGCACCGGCGATGCCGACTCCTCGACGTGGCCGCTTGCGCCGGAGGACACGCTGAACTTCATCAAGGACCCGAAATTCCAGACCTTCCGCGCGCCGGGTACCGCTGTCAATCACTTCCCGCTCAACACCACGCGCCCGCTGCTCTCCGACAAGCGCGTGCGGCAGGCGATGTTGTACGCGATGGACCGCGATGCGATGGTGAAGGACCTCCTCAAGGGTCTCGCGGTCAAGGCGACGAGCAACCTCTCGCCCGCGCTCGAGTTCTACTACGAGCCGAACGTCATGCAGTACCCGCGCGATCTCGATAAGGCGAAGGGGCTTCTCAAGGATGCGGGCTGGACGCCGGGGCCGGACGGCATCCTCGCCAATGCGCAGGGGCAGAAGTTCTCCGTCGTCTGCACCGTCTTCAGTGGCGATTCCTTGCGGAGGAGCGAGGCGGAAATCGCGCAGCGCAACTTCAAAGACGTCGGGATCGACATGCAACTGAAAGAGCTGGAGACGACCGCCGCGCTCAACGCCGAGCGGGCGGGCGACTACGATATCGGTCTGTTCAACTGGGGCTATGGCGGTGGCAACGGCGACCCGGATGCGTCGGCACTCTACAAGGGCAACACGAATGCCTGGTCGCGTTGGGATAACCCGGACGCCCAGAAGTTGCTCGAAGCGGGCGCGGCGGAGCTCGATTCCGAGAAACGCAAGAAGATTTATAGCGACCTACAGAAACTCGTCGCGCAAGAGGTTCCCTTCCTCTACGTGATGTACTGGGAGACCGCGCTCTTCTTCAACAAGCGCATCAAGGGCATGCCGGACAAGGCGACCAACCCCTACTGGCTCTATCAAAACTTCCACAAATACTGGATCGAGGAAGCCTAAAACCGCGTCCACGTAGCTTCTCCCCCTCTCCTTTACTTCCAAGCAAAGGAGAGGGGGCCGAGGGGTGAGGTTTCCCAATGGCCCGATACATCATCGTGCGCATCCTGCAAGGGATCGTCGTCGTCTGGATTGTGACGCTGATGGTCTTCACGATCCTCCATCTGACGCCCGGCGACCCTGTGGACCTGATCGTCGGCGAGGCGAATGTGACGCACGAGCAGCGCGAGGCGATCCGCCACTTCTGGGGACTGGACCGGCCGATCTACGTGCAGTACTTCACCTGGCTGAAGAACATCGTGCATGGCGACTTCGGCGAGTCCGTCGCCTTCGGCGGGCGACCCGTGACGGATTTGCTGCGCGCCGCCGCGCCGAACACACTCAAGCTCAATGCCCTCGCGCTCTTCTTCTCGCTTGTCGTCGCCATCCCGGTCGGCGTCTTCGCGGCGGTGAAGCGATACACGCTCTTCGACGGCACTGCGACGATCTTCTCGACCCTCGGTATCTCGATCCCGAACTTCTGGCTCGGGCTGATGTTGATTATCCTTTTCTCGCTCAAGCTCGGTTGGCTGCCGCCCTTCGGCAGCAATGGCTGGAAGGCGTATATCCTGCCCGTCTTTGTCCTCGCGACGGAGCAGATGGCGCTGATCGCGCGACTGACCCGCGCGACGACGCTCGAAGTGATGAATCAGGAGTATGTCGCGACGGCACGGGCGAAGGGGCTGAGCGAGCGCGTCGTCGTGATGCGCCATATCGTGCGCAATGCGCTCTTGCCGATTATCACCGTCGTCGGCTTCCGGGTCGGCGTGCTGCTCAGTGGCACGATCGTCATCGAGACGGTCTTCGCGTGGCCGGGGATCGGGCGGCTCCTCTTCCAGGCCATTAGTCGGCGGGACTACCTCGTCGTCCAGTCGATCGTCACCATCGGCGCGGTGATCGTCATCCTGGCGACGCTCCTGACGGACATCATTTATGCATACGTCGATCCTCGGATCCGCTATCGCTAGGAGGATGGGTTGTCGAGCGAATCTGTCGCCTCTCCCCGGGCCATCGCGCCGGTGCAGGCGGCCTTCCGGCGGCAGGGCGAGTGGAGGCGCGCATGGCGGCGGTTCATCCGCTTCAAGCCGGCCGTCGCGGGCCTCGTGATGATCGGGGGCATCGCGCTCCTGGCGATTCTTTCGCCCATCTTCGCGCCGTACGACCCGTACGCGATCGACACGACCGTGCGCGGCGCCCCGCCCTCGCTCGCCCACCCGTTCGGCATCGACGAGGTCGGGCGGGACATGCTGAGCCGCGTGATCTACGGCTCGCGCGTTGCGATGATCGTCGGCCTCTCCGCGACAGGGATCTCGCTCGTCATCGGCGCGCTCGTCGGGGCGGCGGCCGGCTACTTCGGCGGCTTCGTGGACGCGCTTCTGTCGCGGATCGTGGACGCGCTGATCGCCTTCCCACTCCTCGTCCTGCTGATCGCGATGGCGGCGGCGGTCGGGCCGAGCCTGCGGAACGTCGTCATTATCATCGGGGTGACGGTCTGGGGGCAGTACGCGCGCGTCGTGCGAGCGGACGTGCTCAGCCTGCGGGAGCGCGAGTTCGTCACGGCGGCGCGGACGGTCGGGGCATCGGACGCCCGTATCATCGTCCGGCATATCCTCCCCAACGTGCTCGGTCCGCTCATTGTGCTGGCGAGCCTTTCCGTAGCGGGAATTATTCTGCTCGAATCGGCCCTCAGTTTCCTCGGCCTCGGCACGCAACCGCCGACGCCGTCGTGGGGATCGATGCTCGCTGCCGGGCGCACGTACATCCTCACCTATCCGCACATCGCGCTCTTTCCGGGCCTGGCAATCGTCGTCACCGTCCTCGGCTTCAACCTCCTGGGCGACGGGCTGCGTGACGCCCTCGACCCGCGCGGGAGCCGAGGATAGCCGTTCGCTACTTTCGGAGGAGAATATGGCAAGGCAAATGCGACTGACCGCCACGGGTGATGCCCTGATTACCCGGCGGATGCCCTTGTACGACGATCCGGCATTCATGGGTATGGTCGAGTTGATCCGCAACTGCGATGTGGCGTTCACGAATACGGAAGTGACGCTCTCGCAGTTTCGGGGTTGGCCGGTTGTGGAGAGCGGCGGAATGGCGCTTTCCGTCGATCCGAAGTGCGCGCACGACCTGCGCCAACTCGGCTTCAACTGCACCGCGTTCGCGAATAATCACACATTGAATTTCGGTGAGGAAGGCGTGCTTCGTACCCTCGACGCGCTGCGGGAGGCCGATCTCGTCTGCGCCGGGGCGGGCGCGAACCTGGGCGAGGCGCGGTTGCCCGCGTACCTCGATACCGTCAACGGGCGTGTCGGATTGATCGGCTGCGCCTCGTCGTTCGCGAAGGGGCAGAGTGCGGGGGGCCAGAGCGCGATCCTGCCGGGGCGACCGGGGCTCAATCCGCTCCGGGTGAAGCACACGATCATGGTCGATGCACGGGCGATGCAGGAAATCAAGCGGATCGCCGACGCGACCGGTATCGAGGGGTATCGGCAGTTCGGGGACTGGATGAACTTCTATCCGCCGACGACGAAGGAGGGTGAGTATTCCTTCCTCAATCAGGCATATGCTGCGACCGATGGTGAGATGCGCGTCCGCAGTGAGTCGAACGAGCGGGACATGGAGGAAATCGCGCGCTGGACGGCGGAGGCGAAGCGACAGGCCGGATTCGCGATGGTCTCGATCCACGCGCACGAACAGGGACGCGAGCGATGGGAACCGGCGGACTTCCTGCCCACTTTCGCCCATACCGTGATCGACGCGGGCGCGGACATCATGGTCGGGCACGGGCCGCACCTGCTGCGCGGGTTGGAGTTCTACAAAGGCAAGCCGATCTTCTATTCGCTCGGCAACTTTATCTTCGAGTACGAGACGATTGAGCGGTTCGCCGCCGATGACTATGACACGATGAAGCGCGACCCCTCCTGGACGGCCGGGCAAGTCACGGCGGACATCCATCAGAATCTCGAACGCTCCTTCCCGGCGGACGACCGCTACTGGGAATCGGTGCTGCCAATCTGCGACTTCGACGGCGACCGCCTCCGCGCCATCGCACTCTATCCGCTCGCGCTCGGCTTCAAGAAGCCGGTCTGGGAGCGCGGCATCCCACGGCTCGCCTCAGGTGCCCAGGCCGACGCGACCCTCCGCCGCTTCGCCGACCTCTCCGAGCCCTTCGGCACCCGTATCAACATCGCGGATGGCGTCGGGCATGTCTGCATCCCAGAGGAATAGTGCTGAGGACTGAGTGGAGCAATGGATCATCCAGTGACATACGATGAAATTGATGAATACGACGAGGGCGTGTATGCGCCGTCCCGCACGAAGCAGCGCGAGCGGCGGCAAGCACGGATGCCGGAACGGGAGATGCAGGACGTTGCGACGTCTGCCGCACGGCGCGGCCCGACGCGCGCCGTGCGCGAGGGCCGGGAGTCGTTCAAGTGCGTCCACTGCCGCGCCTTCATCGGGCCGACGGTCAGCGGCGGCAAGCACCGCAACCACTGCCCCCTCTGTTTGTATTCTCGCCATGTGGATGGCGGGCGCCCCGGCGACCGCGCGAGCGACTGCGGCGCGAAGATGGCCCCCATCGGGCGGTTCACGCGGCCCAATGGCGAGCCGATGGTCGCCCATCAATGCCTCGGCTGCGGCTTCCTCCGCAATAACCGCCTCGCCGCCGACGACACTATGCTCCTCTTCGATGAACTTCCCCTCGTCTCTCCCGAGACCGCCGACCCACCGGAGCCTGCGCCGAAATAGCCTCGTAAGGCTTTCGTCATGTTTGCGTTCCCGAAACGTCCCACTCCTATGGCGAAATGGCATTACCCGGTGAAGACTGGATGGCTGGGATGATGTGGCGCAACGAGGGAGAGAACAAACGATGAAGAAGATGCATACCGGACGAGTGGGCACTGGGTGGATCGTGCGCTTGAGCGGTGCGATGTTCGTCGCGCTCCTGCTCTTGCTGCCGCTGGGCGTGCAGTCCGTCGCCGCCGACCCGGTGGTGGTGAAAACGGGCGTCTTTGCGGTCGTGGACGAGCCGGGGAGCGGGCAGGCGACGGTCTATCAAATCGACGACGGCTCCTACATCCTCCGCTTGGAGAATCTGAGCGTCAGTAACGGCCCCGATCTCCGCGTGCGGATCAGCGGCCCCGACGGCACGCTCGACCTCGGCGGCCTGAAGGGCAACAAGGGCAACCAGAACTACGCGCTGCCCGCCGATTTCGACCCCGCGCAGTACGACACCGCCGACATCTGGTGCCGCGCCTTCCGCTCGCTCTTCGTCGTCGCCACCCTCGCCCCACCCGCACCGGCAAGCGTGGAGGGGTAGGGACTGAGTGCTGAGTGCTGAGTGCTGAGTGCTGAGTGCTGAGTGCTGAGTGCTGAGTACTGAGTACTGAGTACTGAGTACTGAGTAGCGGGAAATAAATGATAAAGGCCGGAGGCCGAGTGTTATACTCGGCCTCCGGCTCTTGTTGTTGTCACTCGTTGCTCAGCACTCAGCACCTCGGAGGCCCCATGTCATCGCAAGCCGCGCCGGATCCCGATCTGCGCGATCTGTTCGCGTATGTGGACGCACACCGGCAGGATTTCCTCGACCGGTTGATCGACTATGTCCGCCGCCCCAGCATCAGCGCGCACGGGCTGGGCATCGCCGAGGTTGCCGCGTACATCGCGGACGTGATGAACCGGCTCGGCCTTGCCGCGCGGATTATCCCGACCGACGGATGGCCGATGGTGCTCGCGGAGTGGAACGACGTGCCCGGCGCGCCGACCGTCCTGCTCTATGGTCACTATGATGTCCAGCCACCCGACCCGCTGGAGGAGTGGCTCTCGCCGCCATTCGAGCCGACGATCCGCGACGGGCGGCTCTACGCGCGCGGCGTGGGCGACAACAAGGGTCAACACTTCGCGCAGATCATGGCCTTGGAATCGCTGCTCGCGTGCCGGGGGGCGCTGCCATGCAACGTCAAGGTGCTGCTCGAAGGCGAGGAGGAGATCGGCAGCCCGCAGATGCCGCACTTCGTCCGCGCGCACCGCGACGAGTTGCACGCCGATCTCGTCATCACGAGCGATGGGCCGGTGGACGTGGACGGTCGCGCGCGGCTTCGGTTCGGCGTGCGTGGTGTGCTCAGTTTCGCGTTGCAGGCGCGCGGCGCGAACCGCGATCTCCACTCCGGCAACTGGGGCGGCGTCGCGCCCAACCCAATCTGGACGCTCGTGCACCTGCTCGGCACAATGAAGAACGACCGGGGCATCGTGACGATCAACGGCTTCTACGACAATGTTGACCCGCCGACTTCACTGGAGAAGGAGATGCTGGAGAACCTGCCGATCGATGTTGATGGGGTGATGCGGATGCTCGATCTGGAGGCGCTCGACGAGCCGCACGCGCGTGGCTTCTACGAGCGTCTGTCGTCGTGGCCGACCTTCACGATCAACGGACTGCACGGCGGCTACGGCGGCCCCGGCTCGAAGACCGTGCTGCCCCACGAGGCGTTCGCGAAGTGCGACATCCGCCTCGTCGAGTCACAGACCGCCGACGAGGTCTTTGCGAAGGTGGAGGCGCATGTGCGCCGCCACGCCCCCGCCGTGCGCGTGATCCGGCAAGGGTCGATGGACCCGTCGAAGACGCGGATCGACTCGCCGTACACCGAGCCGATCCGGCGGGGCATCGCGGCGGGGCAGGGCGAGGAGCCGCTGCTCGTCCCCGCGATGGGTGGCAGCCTGCCCGATTACGTCTTCACGAAGACGCTCGGCATTCCCGCTTTTGGTGTCCCCTACGCCAACGCCGACGAGGCGAACCACGCCCCGAACGAGAACCTCGAAATTGAGCGCTTCTACAAGGGGATCAAGACGGGCGCGGCGATGCTGACCTATCTGGGGCTGAGTGGCCGGTAATCAGAAGCCAGGTGGCAGAATCTCATGCCTCATCATCATGGCCAATGATTCGATTTGTGTGCCATTCCGGCGTACAATGAGGGCAGTCAACGAAAGGTGCGTCGATGGAGGAGGGTGACGATGGCGACTGAGACGAAGCGACGTACGCGGCAGACGCCGAGGACGGTGCGTATTGTGGCGCGCGTCGCACCGGAGACGAAGGAGAAAATCGAGCGTGCAGCATCGCTGGAGCAAACGTCGGTGACGACGTTCATCGAGCGCAATGCCGTTCAGGCGGCGGAGGAAACCATTCGTCGCCATGAAGTCATTGCGCTGTCGGAGCGTGCCTCGCACGCGCTGATCGAGTCGTTTTTCAACCCGCGCGCACCGAACGATGCGCTCATTCGCGCGCGACAGCGGCACGACACGCTAATCGTCTCGTCTGAAGGGTGAGCGCGCCGCGCTTCGTCATCCAGCGGCTCGCCGATCATCACGAGCGGTCGGCGTTTTCGTCCGGCAACGATGCGCTCGACCAGTATTTGATCCACCGGGCCGGGCAGGAGACGCGCCGCCGCGCCGCTGCCGTCTACGTCGCGTGTGAAGAAGATACGGCGGCTGTTTGCGGGTACTACACGCTGAGTGCGTCCGATCTTGAAGCGACTGACCTTCCCGACGCACTGCGAAAGCGCCTTCCTCGCTATCCACGCCTGCCCGCCGTCCTGCTTGGCCGCCTCGCCAACGACCGTCGCTGGCGCGGAGTTGGGCTTGGCGCGGCGCTTCTCTATGACGCGATGCGGCGCTGCCACGCGCACAATGCATTTGGGGTCATGTTCATCGTCGTTGATCCGTTTCCCGAGGCGCGCGATTTCTACGCGCATCACCATTTCCGCGATATCCCCGATCAGGAGCGCATGTACCTGCCGATGACGGAAGTGGCGACACTCATCGAGGGTGGGTGAAGTTGCGGGCCGAGAGGCCACTTCGATGCCGGGTTTCGCGCGTATCGCGCTGTTGCTATGATGAGCGGAGACCGTAACTGCGGGAAACCCGCATCAAGCCGCATCAGGTGAGGCAAAGGTGAAGCATATGGCACAGAACCCAGACCCGACGATCACTCCGACTGAGACCAGTGGTGAGGACATGATGAACCGGTTCGCCGGGATCACGCCGGACTCAGCAATCGGTCAACTGCGCGCCCAGCGACCGGACGTTGTGCGCCACACGCAGGGGAGTTACGAGGCGCTGCTGGAACCGGACGATCCCGCCGGGGTCAGCTGCTACGAGCGCGAGATGGTCGCGCTGCGCGTCGCCGTGCTGACGCCGAACCCAACGGTTGCAGCGTGGCACCGCGCGCGCCTGCGCGACCTCGGGACGAGCGACGAAGCGCTCGCTGCGATTGAGCAGTTCCCTGACGGTGCGACGCTTTCGCCGCGTGAGCAGGCAATTCTGGGGCACACGGACCTGCTGACGCGGGAGCCGGGCGTCTCCGCGCCGACGCACATCGCAGCACTAAAGGCCGCTGGTCTCAGCCCGCGCGACATTGTGACGATTTCCCAACTGATCGCCTTTCTGAGCTTCGAGGTGCGCACCCTCGTCGGGTTG
>JAABUT010002250.1_pt1 | contig 19086 bp, 19 predicted proteins | sample 5559281 | NCBI WGS metagenome assembly JAABUT01 (sample SAMN10711880, study PRJNA513359) | rock metagenome | isolation source: Antarctica rocks | place: Antarctica: Victoria Land, Ricker Hills nord | collected 2016-01-04
TACCGTTGTTGGCTTTTTCCACAAAAATCAAACTTGTTAACAAAGAAAAAGAAGCAAAAAGAAACTTTATAATAACAATGATAATCACCATCTAATTGACTTTGCTAATCTAAAGGAAATGACAGCGTGATACTTCTTTTATCGGCATAAAAACAGTATTCCTGATCTTGTAAATCCAACCTTCAAAAAAACCACTATTTTCGCTCCATGATTTTCCAGCTCGATCAAACCAATTCTGTCGCCAACCGATTTATTGCCGAAATGCGCAACGTACACACGCAGCAAAATCCGCAGCGTTTTAGAAACAACCAGATCCGTTTAGGTGAAATTCTAGCTTACGAGATTAGCAAAAAACTGGATTATCAGGAGACAGAAGTGAAAACGCCGCTTGGTATAGCCAAAGTAAACCTCGCTAAAGAACAACCTGTTTTGGCCACAATTTTACGTGCCGGTTTACCTTTTCACCAGGGTTTTTTAAATTTTTTTGACCGTTCGGCTTCGGCCTTCATTACAGCTTACCGCAAAACGGATGAAAACCATGATTTTACGATTCAACTGGAACATATTTCAAGTCCGAACTTGGACGGACAAACGGTAATTTTATGCGATACCATGCTGGCCAGCGGACAAAGTATTGTGCAGGTTTGCAAACGTTTGCAGCGTAACTATCAGCTTAAAGAATTGCATATTGCCGCAGTAATTGCCAGTGCCCAAGGTTTAAAATATGTGCAGGAAAATTTGCCCGAAGCGCATATTTGGGTTGGTTCTGTAGATCAGGAAATGAACAGTTATTCGTATATTATTCCGGGTTTGGGCGATGCCGGCGATTTGAGTTTTGGGGAGAAAGTATGATTTTATACCGATAAAAGAAGTATGTAGTTTACGCGCTGTCATCTCGACCGCAGGGAGAGATCTTCATCAAATTATGTAAGTCTTTCGCTTTGAAGAAGATTCCTCATTTGGTCGGAATGACAGAAAAAATAAATAAAAAAATGCCTTACCAACACCTCTTTTTCGACCTCGACCACACCATTTGGGATTTTGATAAAAACGCCGAAGAAACCTTGCACGAACTGTTTTTACAGCATAAACTTCAGGATTTAGGTTTGGCTGCGCCGGATATTTTTATCGAAACTTATACGCGCAACAACCACCGGCTTTGGGCCGAATATCATCTTGGTAAAATCACTAAAGAAGTTTTGCGCGAGGCCCGTTTTAAGCACACATTTATAGAATTGGGTTTGGATGAAGCCGCAATTCCGGTAGGTTTTGAAGAAGCTTACGTGCAGCTTGGCCCAACCAAAACCAATCTTTTTCCGGAAGCGCATGAAACGTTAAAATATTTAAGCGGAAAATATGATTTATACGTGATTTCCAACGGTTTTAAAGAATCTACAGAAATGAAAATTGAGCGTTGTGATCTTCAGAAATATTTTAAACATGTTTTTATTTCGGAAGTGATTGGTATTAATAAGCCTGATCCTCAGATATTTGAACATGCTTTGCAAACTGCCGCTGCACAAAAACAGGAAAGTTTGATGATTGGCGACAGCCTGGAAGCCGACGTTTATGGCGCATTAAATTTTGGTATCGATGCGGTTTATTTCAACCCAAATAAAGTCGAAAAACCGGAAAATGTACCCGTACAAATCCATTATTTGAACGAGTTGATGCTGTTTTTATAGGCATAATTTATGGCTGATAGTTCATGGCTGATAGCTGACAACCGAATGCTATGGGCTAAAGCCTCATACCCCGTACCAAAATAAAATCTTAACACCAATGTAACTTTCAGTTCATATCATAGTCTGAAATTGCAAAAATTAAACAGCTATGAACTTTGATTACCTTCATTTGCTTGCCTGGTTTGCTTTATTTTTGCTGCTGCTTGCCTTTTATTTTAGTCCGTTTGAACTGAATGTTAACGAGGACGAGGACGATGAGTAAGCTTCTTTTACCGGCAAAAAATTCCGTTTTAAAAAACACTATTTTATGGTTAAAAGGGAAGTAGAATTGGTGGTTATTTCTGATGTGCATTTGGGCACTTATGGCTGCCGCGCCAAAGAATTGCTGCAATATTTGAAAAGCATCCAGCCCAAAATCTTAGTTTTAAACGGCGATATTATTGATATTTGGCAATTTAGCAAATCTTACTGGCCGGAAACGCATACCAAAATCATCCGCCAGATACTCAAATTTGTAACCAACGGCATTCCGGTTTATTACCTCACCGGAAACCACGACGAAATGCTGCGCCGTTTTGCTGATTTCGATTTGGGCAGTTTTAAACTGCTAAATAAAGTTGTGTTAAATATCGACGGCAAAAAAGCCTGGGTTTTTCATGGCGATGTGTTTGACGTAACGATGCAGCATTCTAAATGGCTTGCTAAATTAGGAGCGGTTGGGTATGATAGTTTGATTTTGATCAACAGCTTGGCCAATTGGTTTTTAACAATTTTGGGCCGAAATAAGATGAGTTTTTCGCAGCGGATCAAAGGTAAGTTTAAAGATGCGGTGAAATTTATTAACCAGTTTGAACAAACGGCTGCTGATTTGGCGATTGATAAAAACTACGATTATGTAATTTGCGGCCATATCCATCAAGCTGAAATCCGGCAAATAAAAAGTTCTGTTTCTGCAAAAACCGTAACTTATCTCAACTCCGGCGATTGGGTGGAAAGTTTGACTGCACTGGAATATCAGCAAGGGCATTGGACAATTTTTGATTATCAACAAGCCGTTTTTGAAGAGGAACCATTCGAAGAAATGCAAACCGAAGCAGAAGAAACCGAAGGGCAGTTAGACGTAAAGCAACTGCTGGATCGGTTCCGCATAGAAATGCACTAAGCTTTAAACGGCTTTTCACTAATAAACTGCTTACTAATAGTTTAAATTATTCAATAGTATCATTAAAATACCCCACTGAAAGTATATTATATAAAATTATTGTTTTGGGGTCAATAGATATTTGTTTTCCTAATTCACCAAAAACAACTTTTAAAGTTTCTGTTGGTAAAACCAAACTTTTCAAAACGCAGTCCGTCATATGATTTTCAAAAGTGATGCAAAAAATAATTGCATGCTGGTTGATAGGGATTTTTTTATCAAACTGATATCCATCTAAAAAAAGTAATTGCTGTTTTATATCACTTGGTATTGCGTTTAAAACGCTATGACTGATTATCTTATTGGTTTTATTACACTTAACTTTTACCAATGCATATTGCCATTCGCAACTATTTTCAGCTTGTTTTTGTAAATGTACATTACTTGTAATGTATTTGAAAAAATCGTGAAATAAATCAGGTTTTGGCTGAAATAAATTTAAAACCGTTATTAAAAATAAATTTATCATTGCTGTTTGCATACAAAGTTTCTATTAATTGCATGGCGTTCCTGAATTGCCATGCTGATATAAATTTTGAACCGTATTATAATGATCCCTTAGACTGGTATTAGCTGGGGGAGTGCCAAAAGCTTGACTGTCCGTTAAGCCACTATATGCTAATGCTTCAATATCTCCCGGGCTTATTGTTGGATACATGGATTGTAGGGTAGCCTCAAACCAAGGAATATAATGATTAACCATAACATCATGTGCATCTATTTGGCCCGTTTCTGCAAAATAAGCATGTAGTGCTTCGTGTAATATGATTGCGCTAGTAAATTCCTGAGATGCATTAGGTAAGGTATTAGAATTAAGCATTATTTCTACGTTCATTGAGGTGATAATAAACCTTCCGTTAAAATTTTCTTTACGTGCTATACTGTGCGTAGTGCCTTGAGTCGTGATATTTATTGATCCATCACTATTGTAGAACGGTCCATCGATAAAATTAAGATTAAATGTGGTTTGATCACCTCCAAAAATACCAACCATAGATTTTTGTAAATTATACTTTATATCTCTATTAATGGCTGCTTTGACCATGTCATGTAAACATGGGTTATTTACATTATTTGTTATAACTTGTGCAACACTTGCGCAAGGGCTACTTCCACCACCACTGCCATCACCACCACCAACATCTGGTTGTGCAACCATTACACGTTTACCGTTGTTAACAGATTGAATTGCGACTGGCCGTATAGAATAAGTTATCGGAGAGCATGGGTTAGGAGGTGTTGGGTCACCACCATATCCGCCACCGCCACCGCCAGAACCACCACCTACACTGCCGCCACCGCCACTACCACCGCCAGTGCACGAGCCACTATAACCAACCACTGTTAGTCCACAGGTAAATGAATAAGTAGCACCGCCATCACTGGTACAGACCATGGCATATACAGGGCTATAATCACAAAATAACGCTTCGTTTGTTTTTACACTATTCACTGATTTATCCATTGTTATGGGTGGTGTTGTATTAAGGCTGACAGTTCCTTGTATTGTGCTGTTTACATATCGGTAACCATTGATGTATTGCCTATCCAAAGTATAATACAAAATCATACCGGTAAAGCCATAGGGCACTTGATTGTAATGCAGTTTATTTAAAACAGAATGGCTGCCAGGCAAGGTTAAGTCTTCTATTATTTTGGTAAAAAAATTTAATCGGCTACCATCTTTAAATTTGATAAAGGTTACCGTTGTTTGATTTTTGTATTTGATCGTGTCGCCAAAATTGAGCTTTTTCAATACATATAAACCAGTATCGTTTTTCATATCAAATTCGGCAACAATACTGCTGTCTTTACGCTTTTGTAAAGTGTAGGTATCCCAGTTTACATTTAAAGTGCGGATGAAATTTAAGGTTGAGTTGTTAGACAAAGTTTTAACGCCGTTGCTGCTACCAATAGCTTTGTTATAAATTTCTTTTAAAGCAGAGATATCAATATTTATCAATCCTTGTTGAGGCTGTTGCAAAGTATTGGTTTCTTTAGCTTCTTTACGGCAACTATAAATAATAGTAGAAAGTGTTAATAGAAAAAGAATTACTGATAGGACATTACGAATGTTTCTTGCGTAGATTTTTTTTATAAAAGTTTATTTTTACTAAAGTATAAACTTCGTTTTGTATTCAAAAACAATAATTGAAATAAATTTTCTTAGCGGTAAAATATAGTATCATAATTAGATATTTAAATTATTGAAGCCATAGCAAATATTCTTTTCCTAATTTGCATGCTGTTTTTATCTCATGAAAATCCTTTACGCTATCCAGGGAACCGGCAACGGCCACATTAGCCGCGCGCGCGAAATTGTGCCTTTGTTGCAACAATATGGCCAGCTGGATTTACTGATCAGCGGCACGCAAGCTGATGTTTCTTTGTCGCAACCAATTAATTATCAGTTGTATGGTTTAAGTTTTATTTCTGGTAAAAAAGGCGGCGTAGATTACTGGAAAACGTTTAAAACCATGAACTTGCGGGCTTTGCTGCGCGATGTGCGTTCGCTTCCTTTAAAACAATATGATCTGATCCTCAATGATTTTGAACCGGTTTCGGCCTGGGCTTGCAAGCTGCAAAAGCTTGAATTGGTTTCTTTAAGTCACCAGTGCGCTTTTATTTCTCCAAACACGCCTCGCCCCAAAAACTGGAATTATGCCGAGTGGCTGTTCAAATATTATGCGCCTACCACGCAGCACGTTGGCTTTCACTTTGAACGTTATGCAGATTTTATTCATACGCCGGTCATCCGCAGCGAAATCCGAAATCTGGAAACCCAAAACCTGGGGCATTACACTGTTTATTTGCCTGCTTACGACGACCAATTGCTACTTCAATATTTTAGGCAGATAAAAGAAGTATCGTGGGAAATATTTTCTAAACACACAAAAAAGGAATACACGGAAGGTAACGTCAGGATAAAACCTATTCAGAATGAAGCATTTAACAAAAGCCTGGCTACCTCTGCCGGTTTGCTCACCGGCGGCGGATTTGAAGGCCCGGCCGAAGCTTTGTTTATGCACAAAAAAGTGATGATGATCCCGATGAAAGGCCAGTACGAGCAGCAATGCAATGCTTTGGCCGCAGCAAGATTAGGTGTTTCCGTGCAGCCGAAAATAGATAAAACCTTTATTCCGGCCCTGCAAAAATGGATTGCCGCAGATCCACAACCACCCGTAAATTTCCCGGATGAAACGGCGCAAATTGTGGCTAACTTGGTTTCAAAATATAGCAAACCACGTTAAGTTTCGGTGTATTCTGTTTTTCTGTTAATATTGTGGCAAAGCACGTTTCATGATCCAGGTTTTCCGGTCCCCAAATCCATTCAATATTTTGTGGCTGATTGCGCTGCTTTTTTTGACGAGGATTGGCGGCCTGGTTCATTTTCCTGCACATGCCGATGCTTCTTTTACCGGTCTTTTTTCAAGATTGTTAATTTCGGTCCCCAATGAAAATCCAACAGCTTCCGGTCAAGTTTTCTGGTCGGCAATCGTCGTGCTGTTGCAAGCCGTTTGGTTCAATTACATCATCAACAACAACAATTTACTGGGCAAGCCGTCTTTTTTGCCAGCCTTAATGTACATCACCGTTACTGCTTTATTTACTTCATTTTTAACGCTGAGTGCACCGCTGGCCTGCAATTTTTTACTAATCTGGATGCTGCAAAAAGTGCTTGATTTGTACAAAACCGAAGATGCAACGTCCACCGCTTATGATCTGGGTTTGATCGTCGGCATCGGGACACTTATTTATTTCCCGTTCATCGCATTATTTTTGGCAATTTGGACCGGCCTGCTCATCTTTCGTCCCTTCAATTGGCACGAATGGGTTTCGGCTATTATGGGCGTGCTGACCATCTTTTTTTTCCTGTCGGTTTACTATTATTGCAGCAACCACAACGCAGCGTTTCAAGCGTTTTGGCTTTCTTTTGATGCCGATTTCCCGCAGGTCAACTTCAAACTTCCGTACCGTTTTTTGGTGCTGTTCCCGCTCGTTTTAATTTTTATCCTGGGGCTTTTTCGCCTGCAAAGCAACTTCCTTAAAAGCATGGTTGTGGTGCGCAAAACTTTTCAAACGCTGCTTTTTATGTTGCTGATTATTGTGCTGGCCTGCTGCATCAAAACGGATTTCAGCTTCAATCATTTCCTGCTTTTGGCCATGCCGGTTGCTGTTTTTACCGCCTATTATTTTTTGTACGCCAGCAAAAAATGGATCTACGAAAGTTTGTATTTCGTCCTGCTGGCCAGCATCCTGTACTTTCAGTTTAACAATTTTTAACTTTTTTATAAACTGATTTTTAAAGTGTTCTGTTAGTTTTGTAGGATGAAATTCGGAGTGGTTATTTTCCCTGGTTCCAATTGCGATGAAGACATCATCTACGTGCTGGAAAAAATAATGGGGCAGCAGGTAGTTCGTTTATGGCATAAAAACCATGATCTGGAAGGCGCGGATTTTATCGTTTTGCCGGGCGGTTTTTCCTTTGGAGATTACCTCCGTTCGGGCGCCATTGCCCGTTTTTCGCCGATTATGCAGGAAGTGGTCCGCTTTGCTGCAAACGGTGGTTATGTGCTGGGCATCTGCAACGGTTTTCAGATCCTGACTGAAGCCGGATTGGTTCCCGGAGCATTGCTGCACAACAAAAACAGGAAATTTATCTGCCGCAATACTTACCTTAAAGCGCAGACTAACAACTCATTGCTCACTTCGCAAATCGACCTAAACCGCGCTTTGAAAATTCCGGTTGCACACGGCGAAGGCAATTTTTATGCCGATAAAAACAGCATCGAAGAGTTGAAGCAAAATGATCAGGTCTTGTTCCGCTATTGTGATGCCGCCGGAAATTATTCTGATGAAGCCAACGCCAACGGTTCTATGGAAAATATTGCCGGCGTTTGCAACAAAAACCGTAACGTTTTTGGCTTGATGCCGCATCCGGAACGTGCTGCCGACAGCTTGCTCGCCAATCAGGATGGGCTGGCAATTTTTGAATCGATTTTATCAGTTGCCAACGCCTGATGACCAATCTGGTGTTCGATATTGGCAACAGTTTTTTTAAAGTTGCTGTTTTTAAGGAGGAAAATGTTTTGTGGACGCAGCGTTACCGGCAAATTTCCGAAACGCTGATCAACAAGATACTGAATAAATTTAAGCCGGAAACAGCCATCATTTCATCCGTACAAAACAAAATTTTTTTGTGGGAAAGAATGCTGGAAAAGCAGTTAAAAACGTTTCGGTTTCATTATCAAATGGCAAAAAACATCAAAAACCATTATCAACATCCGGAAAAATTGGGTTTGGACCGATTGGCAGCCGTTGTTGGGGCACATTTTTTATACCCTAAAAATAGCAATCTGGTCATCGATGCCGGAACTTGTGTGACTTATGATTTGGTAGATCGCGAAGGAAAGTATCACGGCGGCAGCATTTCCCCCGGTTTAAAAATGCGTTTCAAAGCTTTGAAATATTACACCAAAAAATTGCCTTTGGTTGATTTTGAACAGGATTTTAACCAAAATATCGGAGCCAATACACAGGAAGCTATCTTATCCGGCGTGCAAAATGGTTTACGTTTTGAAGCGGAAGGTTTCATCCGGCAGCAAATGGAAATCCAGCCTGAAACAAACATTCTGTTAACCGGCGGCGACCTTAATTTTTTTGATACTCATTTAAAAAGCAGCATCTTTGCCGCTTACGTAAAGCCCGAACCATACTTAGTTTTGAAAGGATTAAACGCAGTAATACATCAGCAAGAATGATCAATCGTACAAAAAGCTTACTCATACTTTTAATAATATTTTCGGCGTTTTCGGCCTCCGCGCAATCCACCACCAGCTCGCCTTATTCCAGGTTTGGCCTGGGGCTTTTGCAACAACAAAGTTTGCCGCAAAACATGGGCATGGGCGGTATTGCAGCCGGCGTGCGCACCATCGGGGGTTACAGCAATATCAATATGCTGAACCCGGCATCTTATTCGGCCATTGGTTTGACTGCCATTGATGTAGGTGCTTATGCTACCATCAATATGCTGAGCAACAGTTCTGCCAAGCAAACCGGGGCCGATTTCAGGTTGAACCATTTGGCATTTGCCCTCCCAATCACCCGCGGAACATCGGCTGTCAGTTTCGGTTTGCTGCCTTACAGTGATTTGGGCTATAATTTTAAGCAGGTTACAAAAATTGATACCAACACCGTAAATAGTGTTTATGGTGGAGAAGGCGGTTTGTCAAAAGCATACATCGGTTATGGTTTCAATTTGTTCAAACATCTGAACCTGGGTTTTAATGTGGGTTATATTTTTGGAAACCTGCGACAAACACGTACAGTAGAAATTCCTAATTATGTTTACAGTTCTTTTAATACAAGTATTGAGCAAAGCCAGAGCATTAAAGGCTTGAGTTATGATTACGGTTTACAATATCAGTTTGATTTATCCACTACATCAAAGCTCGTTTTGGGTTACTCAGGAACGCTAAAATCGACCATAAACTCTTCTTTAAAGTACGTTTCTACACAATATCCCATTGATCCGAATACAGGATCACAAATTATTGAGCGAACAGATACAACCTTCATCCGCCAGGGCAGCAACAGCAAAATCAATTTGCCGCTGATCCAGAATTTTGGTATTTCTTATCAGAAAGAAGGCCATTATTTAATTGGTGCCGATTACAGCCGGGGCAACTGGGCAAATCTAACTATCGATGGCGTAAACCAGAACCTCAACAACACGCAATCTTACCGGATTGGCGGCCAAATCGTACCGGATATCAACGCTTTAAACAGTTATCTGGCAGTGATGGATTACCGTTTGGGTTATCAGTACAACAAAACTTATGTGCGTACTTCAGGTACTGATATCAACGAAAATGTGTTTTCGCTTGGCTTGGGTTTGCCGATCCGCTCGCAAAGCCGTACTGCTTTTTACAAAGTTAATTTTACAACAGAATTTGGCCAGCGCGGTACTTTGGTCAATAATCTGGTGAAAGAAAACTTCGTTAATTTCCGGTTTAGCTTTTTGCTGAACGATACCTGGTTTATAAGGAGAAGATTTGATTAAAAAGCTATGCAACAATCGGGTTCAATTAAAAGGCCTGCATTAAAATGGCTGATGCTTCTTTTACCGGTGTTTTTTTGGTCTTGTGAAAATGATCTGAAAAAGGTTCAGCAAATATCAAGCAAAGAAGTAAACAAACCTGTTGAAACTACGGTTGGCGTGGATGTGATCTACAGTGATTCGGCCAAAGTAAAAGCCCGGATGACGGCACCAATCATGCTTAATTATACCCAGACAAAAACAGTAAAGCCATATTATGAAATGCCGAAAGGCGTGCACATTGATTTTTATGATCTCAAGCAAAAAATCATCAGCACGGTTACGGCTGAATATGCCATCACCAAAAACCTGAACAAAATAATTGAACTGCACAAAAATGTAGTGGTGGTGAATGACAAAGGCGATACTTTTAAATCCGAAGAACTGATCTGGGACCAGAATGCAAAAAAGTTTTATTCTAGTCAGTTTTCAAAAATAACTCAATTGGATGGAAACGTAATGAGCGGCAATACTTTTAGATGTAATGAAGATCTAAGTCATCCGGAATTCTCTCAAGCTACCGGAACAGTTAACATTAATCAAGGCGCAACACCTTAAAATCGCCAAACAAACGACGCAATTTCATGTATCGGTTTTTTGGTAAAAGTTGTATCTTGCGCCCTCTTTTTTAAGCATTTAAATAGTAAGTTTTTTATGGGTATAATGAGTTTTTTGCGGAACCGCTTGGGGTTGATCATGGTGATTGTGATCGGTTTGGCACTTTTTGCATTTATTATTGGTGAAGTAGTGCATTACGGAAGTTCTTTTATGAACGGCGACCGAACCACAATCGGAGAAGTGAACGGAGAAAAAATTAATTATGAAGATTTTGCAGCCAAGCTGGATCAGAACATGCAGAACTTTAAACAGCAATCCGGCCAGGCGAGTTTGAACCCGCAGATGGTAAGCTATGTACAGCAAAATACCTGGAACCAGCAAATCAGCCAGATTATCCTGCTAAAACAAATCAGCAAATTGGGCATAACTGTGGGCGATAATGAAAGCTTGTCTTTGGTACAAGGCAGCAACCCAAGCCCGCAAATTGTACAGGCTTTTACCAACCGCGAAACCGGCCAGTTTGATAAGCAACAGCTGAATGCTTTTTTAGCAAATATTTCTTCTTCCAAAGCAGATCCGGCAACCAAGGCACAATGGGCAAATTTTGTCAACCAGATTATTGAAGGTAAAAAATCAGAAAAATATCTTTCGCTGATCAAAAATGGTTTATACGTCAATTCTTTGGAAGCCAAGGAAGATTATGAGGCACGCAACAAAATTGCCAACTTTAAATACATCAACCTGGATTACAGCTCGATCCCGGATAGCCAGATCAAGCTGACGGATGATGATTACAATGTTTATTACAACGCACATAAAAACGAGTTTAAAAACCCGGAAGAGTTGCGTTCTTTCAATTATGTAGTTTTTAATGCAGCACCGTCCAAAGCGGATACGGCTGTTGTAAAAGACCAGATTAATAAATTGTTGGAAGGCTTAAAAAGTTCTAAAAATGATTCTCTTTTTGTAGCGATCAATGCCGCTACGCCTGCACCTTTGGTTTATCAGAAAAAAGGGCAGATTGAGCCAGCACTGGATTCGGTGATGTTTAATGCGGCACCAGGCTTTGTTTACGGCCCATATTTATCTAACGGTTCCTACAAAATTGCCAAATTGATCAGTACCGAAGTTGGCCCGGATTCTGTAAAAGCACGTCATATTTTAATCAACCCAACTGCTGCCGGCGGTGTGGATAAAGCTTTGGCCAAAGCAGATTCTTTAAGAAAACTGATCCAGGGCGGAAAATCATTTGCTGATCTGGCCAAAACTTATTCTACTGATGGTTCTGCAGCCAAAGGCGGCGACCTGGGAACTTTTGCCCGCGGTGCGATGGTGCCGGTTTTTGAAGATGCTGTTTTTACCGGCAAAAAAGGTGATTTGAAAATCGTTACTTCCCAGTTTGGTGTCCATTTAATTGAGATTGAAGATCAAAAAGGTTCATCTAAAGTAGTAAAAGTAGCTGTTGTGGATAAGCCGCTGATACCGAGCAGCAAAACGCAATCTGCTGCTTATGCGCAGGCTCAGGGGTTTTTAAGCAAAACAACCGGCAATTCTTTTGCGCAGGAAGTGAAAGCCGAAAAGCTGAAATTAGTAACTGCGGATGATATCAATGCCAATGCTTCCACTGTGAATGGTTTGGAAAGTGCACGTGATGTGGTGAAATGGGCTTACGGCGCAAAAACTGGTGATGTTTCCAATCAGGTTTTTGAGTTGGGCAATCAGTACGTTGTGGCGCAGTTGGAAACCATCAAACCAAAAGGGACACTGGCACTTGATGCAGTTAAAAAGCAGATTGAACCAGCCGTTCGCAATCAGGTAAAAGCAAAAAAACTGGAAGACAAATTTAATGCGGTAAAAGAAGCATCAGATTTGAATAATATTGCAGCGGCTGTTGGCGGCAAAGTTACACCTGTCCAGAATGTGGTCTTTGCAAATCCGATTATTCCGGGTATCGCACAGGAAAATAAAGTGATCGGGGCAATATTTGGTTCACCGTTACACAAAATTTCCAAACCTATTGAAGGCCAAACTGGTGTTTACGTTTTTACGGTAGATAGTTTTAACAATCCGCCGCCAATGACCAATACTTTAAAAGACCGCCAGCAAATTACCCAAGCCATGTTGCAGCATGTTGATGCAGATGTGTTTAATGTGCTGAAAGATAAGGCCAATGTAAAAGATTACAGGGCGAAGTTCTTTTAATCGGGCGTGTCAATAATTTTACATCCGGAAATCAGTTATATGGTTTTCGGATTTTTTATTTTTACGCTATGGATATTCAGGAAAATATAGTTAATAAAGTTGCCCAAAGCGGTTTAGTCACGTTTGATCCTGCCAGTTTGTATCCGGTTGGGGAGCGCGTTTTATATGATATAAAAGACAACCTTTTTATGGGTTTGATGCTGCGCGAAAAGGATTTCAGGGAGTTTATAAAGGTGCACGACTGGCAGCAATATCAGGATAAATTTGTTGCAGTTACCTGTTCTGCAGATGCCATTGTGCCAACCTGGGCATATATGTTGCTGGCCAATAAGCTGGTTCCTTTTGCTCAAAAAGTGGTTTTTGGTGATTTGAATACGCTGGAAACGGTTTTGTTTGAGGAAGTAATCAGCAATATAGATTTAGAAAAGTTCCGGGATCAGCGTGTGGTAATTAAAGGTTGTGGAGATATTAGTGTGCCGGAATCTGCTTATGTAAGCCTGACTTTTCGTTTAACGCCTGTTGTAAAAACTATTCTTTACGGCGAACCTTGTTCTACAGTTCCCGTTTATAAACGCAAAGAAATAATTTAAAAATCAAGTTCCGGCTGGCTGATCATGGCAAAAATCCTGCGAATATCAATTGTTTTTATCGTTTTATTACATCAATTTGTTTTTGCCCAGGATTTAGTTAAAAAAAATACCTTAGCTTTTAAAGACGGGGAACAGTTAAATTATCGCCTGAAATATGGGATTTTTACTGCTGCGGAAGCCAATCTGAAAATAGAAGAAAGTGCCATTAAGTTTGACGGAAAGCCAACTTATCATATTGTAGTTGACGGAAAAACAGCCGGAAGTTTTGATATATTTTTTAAAGTGCGCAACCGTTACGAATCTTTTATTGACCACACCACAACGCTTCCTTATTATTATACCGAAAACCGCCGGGAAGGTAAATATCGCCGTAGCGACAAAGTGGTTTTTGATTACGAGGATAAAAAAATTACGGCACAAACAGGGGTTTTTCCGTTTAAAGGACAGGTTTTTGATTTGCCTTCGGCTTATTACTTTGCCAGAAACCTCGACCTGTCAAAAATAAAACCCGGAGATGAACTGAAACTTCAATATTTTTCGGAAAAAAAAGTAGAAACTTTAGGGATCACCTATGTTGGAAAAGAAGATGTTACCTGCGATTTGGGCACCTTCAACTGTTTAAAGTTTTGTCCTTCTATCGTTCCTGGCCGTATTTTTAGAAAAGACAGCAAACTATATTTGTGGATCACCAATGACGGTAACCGCATACCTGTAAAAGCGCAGGTAGAAATTTTGGTTGGTACGGTAACTTTAGAAATAATCAACGCAAAAGGACTTAAATATCCTATCAACCAGCAAGCTCCAAAAGAATGATTGAAGTAAAAAATACCCTGGTACATGAAGATGTGGTCAGGGAGAATTTTGTGTGTAACCTGAACCGGTGCAAAGGTGCGTGTTGTGTGGAAGGCGATTCGGGTGCACCGCTAAACCTGGATGAGCTAAACGTGCTGGCAGAAATTTATCCGGCTGTAAAACCTTATATGACCGCTAAAGGCATCGAAACAATAGAACAAGTAGGCACTTCTGTAGTGGATTTTGAAGGTGATTATACCACGCCTTGTGTAGATGGAAATAAAGAGTGTGCTTACGTAACCTGGGAAAACGGGATTACAAAATGCGCCATCGAAAAAGCTTATGAAGCGGGTGCCACTACTTGGAAAAAGCCAATTTCCTGCTATTTGTATCCGATCCGTGTAACCAAATACCCGGAATTTGAAGTGCTGTTTTATGATCGATGGAGTATTTGCAGTCCGGCTTGTTCTTTTGGGAACGAATTGAAAGTGCGCGTTTACCAGTTTTTAAAAGATCCGCTGATCCGGAAATACGGTGCGGATTGGTACCACGAATTGGAAGAACAAATTGCCGCACTTAATCCAGCCGAAAAATAATTTTCTTTCCTGTTATATTTTAATATTTACAACGTATAAACCGGGTGCGGATGCCATGCTGTTTTTATCATACAAATTTTGGTATCTGCAATAAAAACACCCAACATACAAAATCGCTAACTATATGATTAAAAAAATATATTTTACACTTGTTTTATGCCTGGTTAAAGTTGTTGTTCAGGCGCAATCAGTGTATTTGCCGTATGCTTATCAGTTTTACCAAAAGCTGGATTCGAGCGTATATTCCAATCAATCCAGGTTCCATAGTTCTATGAAGCCATTTTTGGTTGATGATTCACTCATCAGCCAGCAATACCAATCATTGATGAATGCCGGCGTAGATTCTGTTGGTAAAAGAAGCTGGGGGCACCGCAAGTTGTTTCAGGAACATTTGGTGGATATCAAAGAAAAAGAATTTACAGCTTTTATAGATTTTTTGCCGGATTTTACTGTCGGCCGGGAGTTTAAAAATCAGAAAACAACTTGGCTCAACACACGCGGCTATCAGATTGGCGGCACTATCGGCAGCAAGTTTTATTTCTACACAAGTGGTTTTGAAAACCAGGGAGTTTTTCCGGATTATTTAGATAATTATATTGATAGGACAAGCAGTAAAAATGTATTTATAATCCCAGGACAGTCTTATGACAGGAGCTTCGGCAAGCAGACAAGAGATTGGTCTTATGTAACTACGCTGTTGTCCTACACGCCAAGCAAATATCTTAACGTTACTTTAGGACAGGATAAAAATTTTATTGGTGATGGTTACCGATCCGTTCTATTGTCTGATTTTGCAACTGATTATCCTTTTTTTAAATTAACCGGCACTTTGGGTAATGTCCGCTACATGGCTATGTGGGCAAATATGCAGGACCCATTGGCACCTAAGCTTTCTTATGAAGATGGCAACCGTAAAAAATGGGGTGTTTTCCATTATTTGGATTGGAATGTCAACAATAAACTTTCTTTAGGTTTTTTTGATTCTGTGATTTGGGCGGATAAAGACGATGCCGGAAACAAGCGCGGCTTTGATTTCAACTATGTTAACCCATTTGTTTTTCTTCGTCCGGTAGAAGCCAATATTGGCTCTGGAGATAATGCTTTGATTGGTTTCACCGGCAAGTACAAGTTTGTCGATAAATCCGCTGTTTACGGTCAGTTTGCTTTGGATGAGTTTGAAGCAAAAAACTTCTTTTCCAGCAACGGAAGTTCGCGCAATAAATACGCCTGGCAGTTGGGCGTTCGCGGTGCCGATTTATTAGCCGTAAAACATTTAAATTATTTGCTGGAATTCAACAATGCTAAACCTTATACTTACTCTGAAACCAATGCCATTGTCAACTATGCACAAAATACTGAACCGTTGGCACATCCTTTTGGTGCCAATTTTCGCGAGGTTGTCGGGATTTTAAATTATGCAATTGGCAGGTTTAACTTTTATGGGCAAGCTGAATTTGGCCATTATGGCTTAGACCCAAGCTTGATCAGTAATTACGGAAAAGATATTTTTAAATTATACCCCGATGCTTCCAGAAAGTTGGGGGTTTTTACCGGACAGGGACTTACAACAGATTTGTACTACGGGGAAGGTCGTATTTCTTATATATTGAACCCCAAATACAATTTGAGATTAGAAGCCGGTGCGGTGCTTCGCAAGGAAATAAATGGTTTATACACAAATAATACAGCGATGTTCACCATTGGATTGCGCAGCAGCTTCCGCAATTTATATTATGATTTTTGATTTGGATAAAGCAGGCAATAATAAACAAGAGCATGTTTTAATTTATATCGAAAAAAAACAGGATGCTTCTTTTATGCCCATAAATCTTGTTTCCGAAATATATGCCGATAAAAGAAGCATCAAAGCTTTCTGTTTTTTAGGTGATAAAAGAAGCATGGAAAATAACCTGGACAAACCAAACAAACAACTTTTTAGGTATTAATTCCAAGCGTCCAATTTTACTGCCCTAAAAGAAGCATTAGGAAGCAATAATTTGTGCTGCTCTTTTTATCGCTATTTTTTTAATTTGTGTATAAATTGATGCCGCATCATAACCGCATTCTGCCCACAATTCGGGTTGCTCACCGTGCTCAATAAACCTGTCAGGGATTCCTAAGCGGACTACTTTTGCAACATAACCATGATCGGCCATAAACTCAATCACCGCAGTTCCCATTCCGCCTTGCAAACAGCCATCTTCTACAGTAATTACTTTATCAAACTTTTTGAAAACTTCGTGCAATAATTCTGCATCTAATGGTTTTACAAAACGCAAATCGTAATGCGCCGGATAAATGCCTTCCTGATTTAAATTTTCTACTGCTTTTACCGCCTCATTTCCAATGGTCCCGATGGTTAAAACCGCCACTTCCTCGCCGTCGCAAATCATGCGGCCTTTGCCAACTGGCAATGCTTTCATTGGTTTTTGCCAGTTCACCATTTCGCCATTGCCGCGCGGATAACGGATTGAAAACGGGCCCATATTTTCCTGCTGTGCGGTAAACATCAAATTGCGCAGTTCTTCTTCGTTCATCGGCGCAGAAACAATCATATTCGGGATACAGCGCATAAAAGCCAGATCGTAAGCCCCGTGATGCGTTGGCCCGTCGGCCCCGGCCAAACCAGCACGATCCAGACAAAAAACCACGTTTAGTTTCTGTATCGCCACATCATGGATGGCCTGATCATAAGCCCGTTGCATAAAACTGGAATAGATATTACAAAACGGGACCATGCCTTGCGTTGCCAAACCAGCCGAAAAAGTAACCGCATGTTGCTCGGCAATGCCTACATCAAATGCGCGTTCCGGCATCGCTTTCATCATCAGATTTAAGGAAGAACCCGAAGGCATAGCAGGCGTAATCCCCATAATTTTAGGGTTATTTTCCGCCAGTTCAATAATCGTATGCCCAAAAACGTCCTGATATTTGGGTGGTTTTGGTTTATCATAAACCGGTTTTTTTATTTCCCCGGTGATTTTATCAAATAAGCCGGGAGCATGCCAAACTGTTTGGTCTTTTTCAGCCAAAGCATAGCCTTTGCCTTTTACGGTGATGCAATGCAGCAATTTTGGCCCCGGAATATCGCGCAGCTGCTTCAAAACTTTAACCAGCTGTTTCACATTATGGCCATCCACCGGGCCAAAATACCGAAACTGCAAAGCTTCAAACAGGTTGCTGTTTTTAAGGATCGTCCCTTTGATGCTTTTCTCCAGTTTTTTGGCAATCTGGAAAGCATCCGGCCCAAGCGCAGAAATTTTAGACAGTACATGGCTCACCTCATCCCGAAAACGGTTATAGGATTTGGAGGTAGAAATATTGGTCAGGTATTCTTTCAGCGCGCCTACATTCGGGTCGATAGACATGCAGTTATCGTTCAAAATAACCAGCAAATTGGAGTTTTCGATCCCGGCATGGTTCAACGCTTCAAAGGCCATTCCGCCGGTCATCGCGCCATCACCAATCACGGCCACATGCTGCCGGTCGTGTTCGCCTTTCCGATTAGAAGCCACGGCCATGCCCAAAGCCGCAGAAATAGAAGTAGAAGAGTGGCCAACGCCAAACGTATCATAAGCGCTTTCGGCTCGTTTGGGGAAACCGCTAATGCCTTTATACAACCGGTTGGTATGGAAAACACCGCGGCGGCCAGTTAGTATTTTGTGTCCGTAAGCCTGGTGGCCAACATCCCAAACCAGCTGATCGTAAGGCGTGTTCAACACGTAATGCAGCGCAACCGTCAGCTCAACCACGCCCAAACTCGCGCCGAAATGGCCGCCATTAACCGAAACAATATCAATAATATACTGCCGCAATTCCTGGGAAATCTCCGGGAGTTCATCTTCATTAAATTTCTTCAAATCAGAAGGGGAATGAATTTGCTGTAAAAGGTTGCCCGCCTGTACTTCCATGTAGCCGCTGTGCTGTTTTTATCTATACAAAATTAGATTATTTGCTTAAATAACCGTTACCAAATTCTACGCGCAAGCCTGGTTTATGTTTGAGGATATAATTTTTTCTTTTGGTAATTAATATGAAAATCATATCCGCAGAAAATACCTTTCTAATTTTAGGTTGATAAAAGAAGCATGAGTTGCGGCGCACTTCTTACAAAAAAATCGGGCATCGGATAAAAATATGGCTAAATTCGGCCGTCCATAAATCAGACCATGAAAAGAGATAAATTAATATTCAAATTATTAGACGAAGAGCAGGAACGCCAGGAAAAAGGCATCGAACTGATTGCTTCCGAAAACTTTGTGAGCAAACAAGTGATGGAAGCAGCAGGCTCCGCAGCAACCAACAAATATGCAGAAGGTTTGCCTGGAAAACGCTATTATGGTGGTTGTGAGATAGTTGACGA
>JAABUT010002253.1_pt1 | contig 19071 bp, 17 predicted proteins | sample 5559281 | NCBI WGS metagenome assembly JAABUT01 (sample SAMN10711880, study PRJNA513359) | rock metagenome | isolation source: Antarctica rocks | place: Antarctica: Victoria Land, Ricker Hills nord | collected 2016-01-04
TGCGTGACAAGGTCGGCGCGTCGCATTGGCCGCTTCCCGACCTGATACATGCCTTCCTAGACGCCGGCCTGGTGATCGAGCGGATGTTCGAGGGCGGCGAGTCGGCGCCGGCCATGCTCGCAATCCGTGCTCGAAAGCAGTGAGCACCACCCCCATCCCATCTGCGCTCGCCAGCCTCACCGAGGTCGGTGCACAGTTTGCGACTGCCCCACTTGAGCCATCGCACTGCGGCACCAGCAACTCAGTCCGCCCGTGGCCGCTGGCGCTGTCAGGGTCGGGGCGTCCCGGCGCTCAGCTCGCCGCCGGTGGGAACAGCCGGTACGGCGAGCTCACGCGCTGCTGGCTGGTGCTGTCGAGAGTGTGCAGGACGTCTGCCGGCAGGGCGAGTGCTGCGGCGTCCAGGTTGGTGTGGAGCTGCTCGGTGCTGGTGGCGCCGATGAGGGTGGTCGCGACAGCGGGTTGGTGCAGGGTCCAGGCCAGCGCGATCTGGGCGGAGCTGCACCCGAGGGTGGTCGCCGCGTCGCGGACGGTACTGCCCAGTCTCGGTCGGTGTGAGTGCGCTGGTCGGGATAGCCCGCGGCGGCAGCGAGCCGGCCGCCGCCGGTGCGCTGCTCCGCCGCAGCGGGTGTCTACTGTCGGCGGGTACTTGCCGGTGAGGAACCGTTGGCCAGCGGGACCACGGCACCAGGCTCATCCTGCAGTGCTGGGCGGCGGGGACGTGTTCGATCTCGGCGGTGCGTTCGAGAAGGGAGTACTCCAGCTGCAACGCCACCGGCGCCGCCCAGCCATGCCGATCGGCCAGCATGCTGGCGGCGATGGCGTACCAGGCCGGCACGTTGCTCAGCCCGACCGTGCGGGCCTTCCCGTCGACCACCGTCTGCGCCAGGGTGGCCATCACCTCGCCCACCGGCGTGACCTGGTCCCACAAGTCAGCCAGAACACGTCGACCGCGCGGCTGCCACCTGTCGTCGGGCGGATGCGGTGCCACCGGCTCGGTGGCCCACGCCGGCCACCGGGTCATCGCAGCTCAGGCGCGTCCGGTCGGACGGCGTCCGGTCGGACCAGTACGGGCTACCGATGAGGCGGGAAAATGTCCGGGTAGTGGCGACCAGTCGTCCTCGGAGTGAACACCCGGCCCTTTCGGCGTCTCGCCGGTGCTGCCCTTCCCCGGTGCGCGGTTTTTCTGGCAGTGTGCACGATGTCGCCTGTGCGTGGGTGATCTCGCGATGGCGCTGGCGGGATGCCTGCCGAGGCCCTGGTCCGGTTGCCGCGTTCGCCGCCGACCCTGGAGTCTGGAGAGACGATGGCAACTGTCCGGATCGCGAATGCGCCCGTCAGCTTCGGCGTCTTTGAGCTCACCGCGTGGAGGCCTGACCTGCCACCCGCCGAGGAGCTTATGGCGTTCATTGTCGCTGGAGGGTATGAGGGTGTCGACCTCGGGCCGATAGGCTACCTGGGCGAGCGGTCGGACATCGCCGGTCGGTTGGCGAGGCACGGGCTTGGGTTGTGCGGTGGGTGGGTCGAGATGCGACTGTCCGACGATGCCGCGTTCGAAGCGGATCTCGTGATCCTCGACCAGGCGCTGGACATCTTCGCCGCGACTGCCGGCGTAGACCAGCGGTGGCGACCCCGCCCGACCCTCGCTGACGCGGGCTCGCCGCGGCGCGCCGCCAGCGTCGGGCAGGCGCACTCCTGCCCTGAGCTGGCCCTGGATGATGCGGGTTGGACCGGCTCACGGTCAACCTGCAGCGGGCAACCGACCGCTGCCGGGACCGCGGGCTCGACCCGACATTTCACCAGCACGCCGGAACGTATGTGGAGACGACCCAGGAGGTCGAACGCATGCTGGAGGCCCACCGACGTCGGGCTGTGCCTTGACACCGGGCACTTGCTGCTCGGCGGAGGCGACCCGGTGACCGCATGGCGGGCATGGGCCCAGAAACGGCCCCGGCCGCGTTGCGGGAACAGTTGCGGCACCTGAGCACCACCACGCTCCTCGCGACGTGCGCCCGGCTGCGCCCGACCGAGGAGCTCACCGACCCTGAGCAGGCGACCAAGGCTGCGCTGCGTCGCCTCGCCCGCCGCCACCAACACCTCAGCGAAGAGATCGCCGACGCCGACGCCGAGCTCACGACGCTGGTGACCGTCGCCGCGGTCCAGGCGAGCCGGTCGGACCGGGCCTGCCCCGATGACGTCGGGGGACGGCTACACGCCGATCGGGGAGCACGGGCTGATCGGTGACCTACGCACCGCCGCGCTGGTGGGCACCGACGGTCGGATCGACTGGTTCTGCTGCCCCCGCTTCGACTCGCCCAGCGTCTTCGGGGCGCTACTGGACGCCGACAACGGTGGGTACTGGACGATCTCGCCGGCCGGCGAGGCCGGCAGCCGCCAGTTCTACCTGCCGGACTCCAACGTCCTGATCACCCGATTCCTCGCCGCCTCCGGGGTGGTGGAGGTGCAGGACTGCATGCCGGTGCTGCGGGCGCACGACGCCGACCACCGCCAGCGCCTGGTGCGCCGGGTCAGCGCGGTGCGCGGGTCGATGCGGATGCGCATTGACCTCGTCCCCCGCTTCGACTACGGGCGCGGCCGCCACCGCGTCCACGTCGAGCAGGAGGGGCGGCGGCTGCGCTTCACCGGGTCGGACCTGACCCTGGCGCTGAGCGCGTCGGTGCCGCTCGCGCTGGACGGCGCGGGGGGCGCCGGCGCCGACATCGAGCTGGCCGAGGGCCAGGTGGTGACCTTTGTGCTCGACGTCCTGCCCGGCGGGCAGGGCGGGATGGACATGCCACCGGCGGACCCAGCGGTCCTGGTGGCCGGAACCGTCGCGTTCTGGCGCGGGTGGCTGTCGACGTCGCGGTACACCGGGCGGTGGCGGGAGATGGTGCACCGCTCGGCGCTGACGCTGAAACTGCTGACCCACGAGCCCAGCGGGGCGGTCGTCGCCGCGCCCACGATGAGCCTGCCCGAAAAGGTCGGCGGCAGCCGCAACTGGGACTACCGGTACGTGTGGATCCGCGACGCCGCCTTCTCCCCGTACGCCCTGCTGCGGCTGGGCTTCACCGACGAGGCAGAGGCCTTCATGCGGTGGCTGACCGAGCGGTTCGCCGAGAGCGACGGCGGTGACGGGCCGTTGCGGGTGATGTACGACATCGACGGTGGCTCGACCAGCGGTGAGCACGTCCTGGAGCACTGGGCGGGGCATCGCGGCTCGGCGCCCGTGCGCGTGCGCAACGACGCGGCGGACCAGTTGCAGCTGGACATCTACGGCGAGCTCATCGACTCGATCTACCTGTTCAACTAATACGGCCCCGGCATCTCCCTGGACTCCTGGCGCAGCCTGCAAGACGTCGTCGCCTGGCTCCAGGAGAACTGGGACCGCCCCGACGAGGGGATCTGGGAGATCAGATCCGCACGCCGCAACCACACGTTCTCCCGGCTCATGTGCTGGGTGGCCCTAGAGCGGATGACCCGCATGGCCCGCCAGCGCGGCCTACCCGGCGACGTCGCGGCCTGGGCGCGCACCCGGGACGAGATCTTCGCCGACATCGAGGAGCACGGCTGGGACGCCCGGCTCCACGCCTACGTGCAGTCGCCCGGTGAGGGAGTCTTAGACGCATCACTGCTCCTCATGCCCATGGTGAAGTTCCTCGCGCCCACCGACCCGCGATTCACCGCCACACTGGAGGCCGTCGAGAAGGAGCTGGTCACGGATTCTCTGGTCTTCCGCTACGACCCGCGCTCCAGCCCCGACGGCCTCGATGGGGCGGAGGGAACCTTCTCGATGTGCTCGTTCTGGTACGTCGAAGCGCTGACCCGCACCAGGCGCCTGGAGGAGGCGCGCCTGGCGCTGGAGAAGATGTTCACCTACGCCAACCCCCTCGGCATGTACGCCGAGCAGGTCGGCCTGACCGGTGAGCAGTTGGGCAACTTCCCGCAGGCCTTCACCCACCTCTCGCTGATCAGCGCCGCCAGGTACCGCACCGTGAGGCGCGGGGGAGGCGGGGATCACTGGGCGTGGAGTTCGCGTCCGTGGCGTCCACCGTGCTGGCGGTGCACGCCAACACCAAGTACTCCACCGACCTGCTGCTGGCCCAAGTGCTGCGTCTGTCCCGGACCATTGCTGCCGCGAACGAAGCCGAAGGCCGCGTCCTGGCCGCCCGTCACGCCAGCACGGCGGTGGGTTTGCTGCAGGCCGCTACCGCGCCCACACCAGCGGTGCCCGTACCGGCCACACGGGTGGCGATGCCCAACCAGCAACAACTCGACGCGGAACGGTCAGGCACACGCAGGCGCGGACCCCACCGCGGACCCGGACATGATGACGACCCCGGCCCCTTGAGCCCCGGGTTGCTCACCGAAACCGACCGCGGCCTCGGCCGCTGAGCACACCCCGCCGCAACGAAAGGTCCACGACGATGAGCGCACCGCACCAGGAGATGCACGAACTGACCGCGGAAGTGGGGCCGGTGGCCCGCGCCATGCTCTCCGCCGCGCTCGCCGTCGTGCAGGCCCGTCAACAGCGCCGGCTCACGGCGGCGCGCGCAGCGGAGGCGGCGCAGCGAGCCTCGGGGGAGCGGGCCGACGGTCCACCGGACCGCGGCACCGGGGCACCATCACCGCCGCCCAGCGCGGAGCGCGGCACGGTCGGGACACCACCGGGCAGCGACGCGCTGCGGGAACGGCCCTTCAGCCGCCGCGCCACCCAGGAGACGGCGGACACGATGGTGGCCACGCCGGGCGCGGCGGAGGCCGATACCCATCTTCGAGGGGTGGTCCGTGACGCGGTGCCCGCCCTCGCCGACCGGGTGCTCGCCGAGGAGTGGTGGCCCGCGTTGCGGGCAAGCCTGCACCACATCGAGGCGGGCGGCGGAAACCCTCGCGCGGAACTGGTCGCTGCCGCAGGCACCCGAACCCTGGACACGTCCAAGGACCTGTGCCGGGTGCTGTCCTGGCGGCTGGCGAACCAGACCGCCAGGACGACACCACCCCGCGCCGAGGCTGCCGCACAGGCGCAGGCACAGTCGGTGTTGCACGCTTTGGCCACCGACCCGGTGGGCACCGCCCATGCCTACGCCGACGCCCAACTCCACCGCGACACCCACCCCCAGGTGGCGTCAGCGTGGGATGAGGCGCTGCGCACCGAACACATCGACCCGCACCAGGTGGCCGACGATGCCACCGCGGCGGCGGTGCGCCTGGACAAGGCGGCCCCCACCGCCGAACACGACACGAACTTCGATGAGGAATACCTGGGGGCCTTGCACGAGCTGGGGGTCGACATCGACGCGGGCCGCCAGCAGCTCGCCGCCCCCGGCACGCGTACCAGCGGGCAGTCACCCGCCACCAGCCCAGCCGGGCGAAGCCCCGCGGGACAGGTGTCAGGCAGGACCGCATTCAGCGAAGGGTCCCCCAGCAGCCCAGCTCGCCGGGAAATCACACCCCCGCAGCATCAGAGACCAACTACAAGCCAAACGCGCCACCCGCACCGCCGCCGCGGCTGACCGTGGTCAAGCCGACACCGCACAGCAGGACCCCGGTACCGAGCAGGGTCGCGGAACGCGCAGCGGCGCCTTCGGTGACGGATCAGCGGCCGCGCAGCTCGCGGGGAAATCGCATCCCCGCACCATCAGGGAACAGTTGGCGACCCGCAAGTCCGCGGCGCACGAACAACGGCCCACCGTCGTGCGACCCGGCCTGGAATCCACCCACGAAGCCGAACGCGACTGGTGAGCAGGGGCAGGCGGGGCAGGTAACACTCGCGCACGGACTCCTCGTCGTCGACCGCGGGCCTCTCCCACCCGAGGTGCACCAAGCATGGCGCGCCGCCCACCCCAGCTGAGCAGCCTTCTATAGAACACACGGGCTCGACCGGACGGAGGGGGAACTGGTCGTCGCCGTCCGAAGTGAGTCGTAAGGGCGCTGTCTGGGCACTGTGATCTGGCAGGGAATTGGGTTGCGGTGAGCGCTGAGGTCAGGCGGTGGCCAGCTGACGAGTGATCGCGAATGCGCTATCATCCTGGCATGGCGACGATGGGCCCTACCACCACCTGCTACACCGAGCGGTTCGCCGGAAACCTTGCGCGTCTCGCCCGAGCCCAGACCGGTATGTCGCAGCGCGATGTCGCGGCCCGCTCCGGCGTCGCGCAGTCCGTGATCGCCGCGATCGAGTCCGGCACCCGTCAACCGTCCTGGCCGCTGCTGTGTCGCATCCTCGCTGGCGCCGACCTGGAGCCCCGCGTCCAGCTCGCGTCCTACGACGATCACGACGACGTCCTCGACCGACGCGCCACCAACTTCCCCGAAGCCCACCGGACGGCTGAACGGGCCCGCGACCATGCCCTCGCCGTCGCCCCTGCCGCCGGCCGATGAGCAACGACCCCCCCACCGCGGGAGCCAGGAGCGACCTCGACGCCGCGTCCATCTTCGCAGTCCTCAACAGCCACCGGGTCGACTACGTGGTCGTCGGCGGGTACGCCGCCCAGATGCGGGGGGCGTCTCGCCCTACCACCGACGCCGACGTCACCCCTGAGACCAGCGCCGAGAACCTCGCCCGCCTCGCCACAGCGCTGCGTGCGCTCAAGGCTCGGATCCGTACCGACGCAGTCCCCGAGGGACTGCCGTTTGACACGTCCGCTGACGCGCTGCGGGGCATGAAGACGCTGAACCTGCAGACCGAGCACGGAGACCTCGACTTGGCTTTCGTCCCCGACGGCACCACCGGCTACGGCGACCTGATCCGCTCGGCCACCGCCCAGCCCGTGGGCGGCACGGTCGCCCAGGTAGCCGCCCTGAGTGACATCATCCGCAGCAAGACTGCAGCCGGTCGGCAGAAAGACATCGAGGCGCTCCCCGAGCTCCACGCTCTAGCCCGCCACAGACAGCCGCCGGCCGCTGGCGTCTGACCGCCCGCAAAGATCGTCATCTAACAGCGTCCGCGGCGGCGTGGGCGGCTGGGTGGGCCAGCAGGGCGGTGCGGGTGTAGCTGGTCAGCGCGTGTGCGGCGGTGCTGATGGGTCCTTCGGTTCGCCAGGCGATGGCGAGGCGGCCTCGGATCTCGGGGCGGGTGATGGTGAGGATGTGGTGGTGCTGGTGTGGGGCATCGGCGACGGTTCGGGGCGCGACGGCCACGCCGAGGCCTTTCGCGGCGAGTTGTGCGGCGACGCGGGGGTCGCCGGCCTCGAAGCCGATCCGCGGTCGGAGTCCGGCGTTCGCGCACGCTTCGTCGAGGCAGGCGCGGAGCCCGGCGCCCGGCGCCCGGCTGACCAGGGTCCGTTCGGCGAGGGATGAGGGTGGTAGTGGTTGTGGGCTATCCATCTCACTGCCACCAGCACAGTTGTGGTCCAGTAGGTCGATTCGTTTGCGGGACTTCGAGTCGGCGGTGTCGATCGTGTCTGTGGGGGTGTCAGTTCCTGGCGCCGACCCACAGTCGGTGCAGCTCGCAGGCCACTCCGGGGGCGACCGCAAGCAGGCCGCCCGTGGGGCCCTCACCCGGGGGGAGGTCGTGCTCGAGGCCGTCGCGTCCGAGGATGAGCGCGCCGGCCTCCCGTGCCACGACGACGGCGGCAAGCGCGTCCCAGGTGTTGTAGCCACCGAGCACGGCCGCGGCCGCACGTCCCGCACCGACCGAGGCGACGGACAGTGCGGAGGAGCCCATGATCCGGGTCGTGCACAGCTTTGCGGACAGCTCGAGGAACATTTGCTCCATGCCGGGCCACGGGCGATGGGCCGCCCATTCGGTCAGGACCACGGCGCCGGCCAATGTGGTGTCGGTTCGAGATCGGATCGGTCGCCCGTTGAGCCGCGCCCCGCGTGTCCGCGCGGCACCGAACACTTCGCGGCGGTAGGGATCGGCGACCACACCGACAGCGCCCCCGGACTCGTCGCGCAGTGCAAGGCTGAACGAGGACCACGGGAGCCCATGAGCGAAGTTGGTGGTGCCGTCCACCGGGTCGACGTACCAGACGAATTCAGCCTCTGCGTCTCCCATCACGCCGAGTTCCTCCCCGACGACGGTGTGGTCAGGAAACCTTTGGTGGATGGTCTCGCGCACGAGGTGCTCCACGGCGCGGTCGGTCACCGTCACGTAGTCAGACGGCCCGTGCTTGGTGGTGATCTCCTCCTCGGGTGGCTGATCGGTGCCGATCCGGTCCATCGCCGTGATCGCCAGCTGCTCGGCGAAGTACAGGTAGCCATCCAGGCCCGGACGTTCCCGCGTCAACACGTCGCGTCCACGCTGCGGCGCTCGGGCAGGCCTGCGGCACAGTCGCGGCCCAGCAGGTCGACCAGGAAGGGGAGGCGGTTGGTGACGACCGCGTCGACACCCGTGCCGAGAAGTCTCGCCATGTTCGTCGGACTGTCGACCGTCCAGGTGGAGACCTGATAACCATCGTCGTGCATGCGCCAGATGATGTCCTCGTGCAGCGCCAGCACTTCCCACGCCGGGTTGAAGAACTCGGCGCTCAGGGCTTTGAGCACCGCGGGGTCGGGTAGTTCGCGTTCGGCCCAGGTGAGACCGATCCGGGCTTTCGGGGCGAGCTCACGGATGCGCAGCAGCGCCTCGACGTCACTCGTCACGAACAGGCATCGGGCCAGCGCCCGGTGTCTGGTGACCAGTTCTGCCGCATGGACAGCCGCCGCGCTCTCGGGCAGGTCGACCATCAACGGTGCACTGACGGCGGACAGAACCTCAGCGAAGGTGGGGACCTGATAGGACCTCACGCGTATCGTTCGAACTTCATCGAGAGTCAGCTCGGACAGGCGTACGTCCCGACCCCAGACTTGCCGCAGCGTCGAGTCGTGCAGGAGCACGACTTCGCAGTCCTTCGTCAGCCGGAGGTCGATCTCTACCATGTCCGCACCCTGGCCCGCGGCGGCGAGGACGGCAGGCAGCGTGTTCTCGGGATGGGCGTAGGGGTCCCCCCGGTGTGCGATAGACAGTGTCACGAGGCTCAGTTCACCTCGCTCCCCTGGAGCGCTCTGCTCGCAGGCGTCACGCCCCCCGGGGGAACGAGCGCGCCGTCGTGGTAGACGAGGGCACGGGTGAATGACACTTGCACCGCGTCGCATGGAACTCGCTTCCGACGAAAGCACGGATCTTCGTTTCGCCCAGGGCCACGGTCACCTCTTTGTAGTGCCCGCGTGGGGTGTCGCGCACGACCGTGCCGGGCACACCCGCCGGCGCGGTGCGGCCGTGTGACGGGCTTGTATCGTTCGCGGCGGGGGAGTTCCCCGCTCGTGGCACCACCCGTACGTCCTCCGGGCGGACCCCGATGTCGGTGACCTGCTCGGTGACCGGCAGGGGGCCGGTGCAGGGAACCCGCACTCCCGAGGGCGTCAGGACGATGCCGTCCGAATCCGCCGTGCCCCGCAGGAAGTTCATTGTTCCGACGAATTCGGCTACGTAGCGGGTGCTCGGCTCCCGGTAGATCTCGCCGGGGTCGGTGTACTGCTCGATCACCCCGGCGCGCATCACCGCGATGCGGTCGGTTGCGCGGCCCGCAATGGTGAGCCGGCGTCGGCAAGGGTCGGCCTGGGCCACCAGCGTTCGTCCCCACCAGCTGCCGCGGCGAAAATATCCAGCGCCTGGTCGAGAACGACAAGACCAGCTTCGAACGCCGCGTCATCGGAGAACGCCATCTCCACCCACCCACCGCACAGTTCCAGCCCATGCTCCGCCAGGCGACCGGGGATCTCCGACTCCGCACCGAGGTAACCGATCGGCCCGAGGTCGACTCCCTCGTACCCCCCGGCGCCGATGAGGCCCAGGAGCTCGCCGGCCGGCGGCAGATCCGGCTTCCACGCGGTGAGCTCGAAGACACCGAAGCTGACCGGCGCGTTCGCGATCCGGACTATCGCCATCATCTCTTCCTGACCCTGCGGCCGGTTCTTCGGCGGGGTTGGTCCCTCGGCCACTCCTCATCACCGCCCGTCACGGGGGAGGGCGTTCACGCGACCCGGCGTGGCCCGGCCAGTGCTGGGATGGGTGCCGACTGGGCGACATAGCCACTAGGGACGGTGCCCACCACGAGGAACACGGGGTTGCTGATCGCTTCCATGTCGCCCTCACTGGCCGCGGGGTTGCTGGGGTTGGGGCGGCTCTGGCCTCGGACCTCGGCGCGGACGTAGCCGCCGCCAGCAGGGATGGGCACAGCCACCTCGACCGTCTGGTCGTCGCTGTCCAGGACGACCGTCCTGACCGCGACGCCTTGGCTGATGAAAGCCAACCGCATGCCTGCGGCGCGGCGCACCCGCGCCGTCACCGTGACGAGGTCGCCGACGGCGCCGTACACCTCGCCTCCCACGTAGGTCTGCTGCCCGGGTCGGCTGGCACCGAGGTAGAGCTCCACCCCGTCAGGGGCTCGGGTGATGAAACACCGGCCCGCCTTGAGAGCAGCGATGATGGCGGGTTTGCTCAGCGCCAGCGCGTACACCACCGTCGTCGGTTTCCCGACCGCGAAACCACCGGAGTTGATCACCCCGTGCAGGTCGCTGCCGCCGTTGCCCACCGTGCGCCAGCCCCCGATCAGCATCCTGTCCCATGCGGCCAACGACAGCTCGTCGTCGGCCTGCCAGGGCCCGGTCCACACCTCGTGGCCGTGAGTACGCGAGCGCGGATCCACGTCGCCGTCGGCGGCGAACTGCCACGACAGGTGCGCCGCGAACGGGTGCGCCGCCGAGACGTACGCCCCCATCGACTCCGCCAGGGTGATGAACTGGCTGATCCGGGCGCCCCCGGTGGGTAACGGCAACCCGAGCGGCGTCTGCCGGAAATCCAGCCACGAGCCCACGTCCATGCCCGAGACTGTGGCATGTCCGTGGAACCAGTTGGTCATCTCCTCCCCCGGCATCAACAACATGTCCGCACCGGCATCCCGGGCCAAGAAGTAGTTCTGGCTGATGACGTTGTGGTCGGTCATCGCCACGAAGTCCAGGCCGGCCTGCCGGCACGCCCCTGCCCACTGGGCGGGAGTCATCGACGAGCCGGACGACCACGCATCGGAGCTGGCGTCGGTGTGACAGTGCAGGTCACCGCGGTACCAGCCCGGCTCGCCGAGCACCACCCCCGGCTCGGGCCCGGGCCTGAACGGGGCGCCCTGCGGGGCGAACGACATCGTCACCCTCACCGTCACCTCGGTGGGGCTGGGTGCACGGAACACCGGGATGAGCACCGTCCAGATCCCAGCCGACATGGCGCCAGGAATGAACGCCGTCGAGGCCGCCGCGGCCGAAACGAAGAACGACGAGCGCTCCTCACCATAAATGCCGCGGAACCCGCCAGATTGATACCCGGCCCCCATGGCATCGAACAAGCCCACACCCAGTGCGGCAGCCGAATCGCTCTTCGTCATGGCCACATCGATGCGCCGTACCCCTCGAGGCACCGTGAACGGAAGCTCAGCGTAGGAACCGATCCCCACGACCGTCGTCCTCAGCGTCAGCGTCTGCGCTGGTGCGGCTATCGGCTGACCGGACGCGCCACCTGATCCGAACCCGGTGACACCGACACCCAAGGCGCCCGCCGCGACTCCCTTGAGGAGCTTCCGGCGGCTGACCTCATCCATTTCGATGCTCCCTCTCTGCACGTTGAGCGACCCCCGCGACAAGAACCTTGTCCGGCCCACACGACGGCTCCGCGCACAGAAACCAAACGGCCAATGTCGACAAAGTGAACTCCGCCCCCAGCGAGGGGACACCGCACATGGGTCATCGCGCGAACGGTGGCCGAAACAGTCGGCGCGGTCACCGAGCCGTGACCGCGGCTATGGTGCGGGAATTTCAGTAGGAGGACAGCGGGAAATGGGGGCGTGTCCTGCCCGCACCCGGTGTGGTCCCGCCCTAATCTGGGTTGGCTGCTGGCGCACCCGCCGGCACCGTCAGGAGGACGCATGAACCGCAAGGACCTCATCAGCAGGGTCGCCACAAAAGCCGGGGTGCCCCCGGCCGATGCCGACAAGGTGCTTACCGCCTTCCAAGACGTCGTCTGCGAGGTGGTCGCCGACGGCAAGGACAAGCTGACGCTGCCGGGCTTCCTTACCTTCGAACAAGGTGCGCGCGCTGCCCGCGAGGGCCGCAACCCCGCCACCGGCGAGGCCATACACATCGCCGCAACGAAGACCACGAAGGTCACGGCCGGAAGCAAACTGAAAGCCGCCGCCGTGGGCTGAGCACACCTCGACCAGCGGAAGTGGGGTGACCATGACCGCGATCGTCGTCGGACTCCGCCAATGAACTCGTGTGGTTTCTCCGCTGCGCCAGGGACCCTAACTGTCCCGCCGCACCTTCGGCTTATGGACGATCACCGCCGCCGACTGCCGAACCTACTGTTGTCACCAGAACCGACGTCGACGCCACCGCCGAGACTCTCGCATGTTCGTAGCTGAAGGCCGGACTGCTGGCAGCTGTCGCGCAGGCGCGAGCGTGCATTTATCGAGGTATCTGCCGCCAGATCCTTTGCGGGACCATGCGCATGACGAATGCTGGGGGACGTACGAACGCGTGGTATCCAGACCCGCCCGGCTCGGGGTTGTAGACCTTCACCACGAGGGCCGCGCCGCCGGGTACTGGTCGCCCATCGTTCACTCATCCGTCAACGCAGGACCCTGGTCTGTCCATCTACGTCCCTTACCTTCGCACCAGGCAACAGTTGGGTAGCGGCTGATGCGGCAGTGTGCAGGCCAGTGCCGAGGCCAATGCGTCGGCGAGGTGGGTCATTCGCGGCACCTTTGGTGCCCGGGAGGAGAGCCGTCCATGAAGTCGGTTACCCCAGCGTTGACACCCGCGGGCGTGGTGCAATGAGTGTTGCGGTGGCGGGATGTGGCGGGTCGTCGGGAGCGGCGAGCAGCGGCAACGACATGGCCCTGACGCTGTACTCCAGCGGCGACGGCGTCCAGGCGCCGGGCGTGATCCCTCGTGTTGGGGAGCAACGGGGTGCGGCGATGGGCGAGCTCGCCCGAACTTTGCAGCGTGCGCACGCCAGCGAGGCCGACACGCTGACTGCGGTGACCACCGCGGCGCTGACAAAGGTGCCGGGTGCCGAGCATGCGGCTATCAGTTTGGTACTCAACCGCACGGCTGTGCAGGCCCGCGCGGCGACCGGTTCCCTGCCGCAGCGGATGGAAGAGCTGCAGGCCGAACTGGGGGAGGGACCGTGTCTGGCCGCGGTCTTCGAGCAGGAAACCGTACACATCGCGAACATGGCATCAGAGTCCCGGTGGCCGGCCTTCGAGGCGGCGGCAGCCGCCGCTGGGGTGGCTTCGATGCTGTGCTTTCGGCTGTTCGTCGGCAGCGACAACCTGGGTGCACTGAATTTGTACGCGTCGAACCCGGATTCCTTCGACGCGGAATCGACGTCGACAGGTCTGGTCTTCGCTAGCCACGCTGCGGTGGCGATCGCGGGAGCACGTCAGGAGCGGACGTTGACCGCCGCGTTGGCCAACCGGGACATCATCGGCCAAGCCAAAGGCATTCTGATGGAACGGTTTCACCTTGATGCGGTGGCTGCCTTCACGTTGATCGCCAAGCTGTCCCAAGAGCAGAACATCAAGCTGCGTGACATCGCGGCGGCGATCGTCGCCGACGTCACCCACTCCGCCAGCGCTGGCTGACCGGAATCCGCCGTCAGTTCCTCGGGTTTTGTGGGCACCGACAGTGCTCCACAACCGGACTTTCGCGGGATCAGGCGGTGACAGAGTCAAAGGCTGGGGTGGTGAGGGTTGGAAGTGTGCGTGCAGGCCGGTGATCATCGTGTCGACGCCTTGGTGGAGTTGGGTGGCGCTGTCGTAGTCGGCGAGAGCGGCGGCCAGCTGCGGGAACTCGGTAGGAGGCCAAGCGATACAGGCCGAGACGGGGCAGGTCGTCGGTTTCCGCAGGACTTTTCACGTTTTCCTGCCGCTCGCCGAGGATGTGTCCGTGTAAAAACCCGAAGAGCAGCCGGTAGGCATCCAATGCGTCGGTGCGTGCCCGGCGAGGCGAACAGGCCGAACAGAGACCGCTTCGGTTTGGTGTCATAGGTCTGCACGTACCCGAAGCAGGTGGTCGGCCCGTGCGTCGGTGCTGCCCGACCGGCGATCACCTCGAACTACCCGTCGCGTCGTGGGCGTGGCTCGCTCGAGTGGGCGTAGCCGCCGTCGAGGCCGACCGCCAGGGGTAGGAGACCGACCAAAACCGTGGGAGATCGACTGTTCGAGCGCCCGGTGATGCTGCGGCGCCGCCAGGTGCGGATCTCCGCGTCCGCGGTGGCGTTTCGGTTGTAGACCTGCCGTGCTGCTGCCCACGGCGATGAGCAGCAGACGGCGGCTGCCGCCAACCAGCAGGCCGGGTCATTCATCGCCACCCGGTCGGCCGGCACGTGACCCGGTGCCCGGGTGCGCAGTCCGGCGCTCTCGGATGGCCTGACCCATCGCCGCTCCCGCTCCGGTCAGGGCGAGTCCGCTGAGTGCCAGCAGCACCGGGCTATTGGAGTGGGAAGCCCCGCCCGCACCCGTTGCCGGGGAACCGACCGGGATCCCGGTGGGTTCGCCGGTGTGCGGGTCGAGGATCAGTGTGGCGTTGTTCCCTTGGGGTTGGCTGAAGTCGAACATCGGGTTGAGCGGGCCCGCGATAGCGTCGAAGGAGCCGTCGATCCTCGGGAGCTTCCAGTTGTCCTCGACGAACTTCGGGATGGAGCTCAGGTCGGTGCGGGAGTGGTCGACGTAGTTGGTCTTGGCCCAGGGCGAGATCACGAGCAGCGGCAGGCGGGGTCCGTAGCCGCAGCGACCGTTCTGCCCCGCCAGCGGCGCGGTCGCCGTCGTGTTCCCACACATCCCGGTACCGTTCAGAAAGTCCTGGGATCCCGGGGGAGTAGCGGTCGCCGAGGTGTTCGACGGGTTGCGCACCCCGCTGTAGGCGTGGTCGTAGAAACCGTCGGAGTCGTCGTAGGCGATGACGACGGCGGTGCTCGACCAGTCCGGAGTCTGCTGCAGCGCGTTGATCTCGGTGGTGATGAACTTCTGCTCGTCCAGCGGGTCGGAGTAGTCGGCGTGTCCGTCCTGGTACCCGGGGGCCTTGAGGAAGCTGACCGCCGGAAGCCGGTCGGGGGAGACGTCGCCGCGGGAGATGGCGCCGACCAGCGAGTCGAAGTCGCTCATGTCGTACTGGTGGTTGGCGGTGTCGAACTGCGGCTTGCCTGCCGTGGTGGTCTGGGTGTCGCGACCGATCGCCGACGGCGACGTCGGTGGTAGGTGATGGGGGTTGGCCGTGGACGGGTAGTACTGGAACGGCTCGTGGTGGGCGATGTAGTCGTCCTTGGTGCCGTAGTTGCTGCCGCCCTTCACCGTGCCGCCGGTACCGCCGAGGGCCGCACTGACCGGGTGGTTGGCGTTGCACAGGCCTTGGTCTGCGGCGGGGGCAGCGGCGAACTTGCCTTTGAACTCATCGGGAGTGAAGGTGCTGGTGGGTTGGGGGGTGCTGGCGGTGGCCGTGGCGTAGCTGGTGGTGGGGGTGAATCCGCCCTGGAACCAGCCCCAGCTCAGCCCGGCGGCGTTGAGGGTGTCACCGACGTTGCGCCCGGTCATGGACACCGCGTCCCGGGTCGAGCAGTCGTCGTAGTAGGGCTGGGCGTCGGAGATGAGCGAGGTGCCGCCCTTGCCGTCGGGGACGATGTCGCCCTTCGTTGCAGCGCCGTTGATCATCAGGCCGACACCACCGGTGTTGCCCGAGGCGAGGTTGAGGGCGCCGGGGGAGGACGGGCCGAAGGTGGTGCCGAAGGAGTTGTCGCTCATCGCGAAGTGCTGGGCGTAATTCCACAACCCGGTCACGGTGTTGCCGTCGTAGTAGTTCATGACGTCGCTGCCCGTGCAGGGTTGACCGGGGCCGTTGGTGCCCTTCGCGGTGCCGACGGTGGTGATGAATTTGTCCATCGCCCCGCCGTTGAACGCCTTCTGCTCGGCGCCGTAGTTGTGGTCCTGATCGCAGGTGAGGACGTCGTTGAGGTTTGCAGGGTCGAGCCTGCGCGGGTTGGCCTGGTTGCCCGCGCTGTCCCGGTTGGGGTTGTTGGTCAGCAGGGTCCCGGTGCCCCCCGCACCCGGGGTGTTGCCCAACCCGTTGACCTTGGGTGTGCCGGGCGCAGCGTGCACGGTCTGACCGGAAGTGTTGGCGGCGTTGGGGTAAGTGCCGAAGTAGTGGTCGAAGGACACGTTCTCCTGAAAGATCACCACGAGGTGTTTGATCGGGGTGGTCGTGGAACCGCTGGACAGCGGGTTCGTCACCTCAGCACCAGCCGCCGCTGGGGCGCTCAGCGCCATGAAGGCACCAACGAGGGCGACTCTGGCGACGCCCTTTCCGAATCTGGGCATGAGCACATTCCCTCGTCTCGTCCGCCTGCTGGGCTTCACGGCGGGTCGGAGTAAAAGCTATCCACGGCAGATGAACAAGGGCCGACTTCAGAACAAATTCTTGCCCCAAAATCGCTCCAGCTCGGCGCGCTCGTCCGCGTCAACCGCGCCCGGCGGCGTATCCATCCGCGACCGTTCGACCGCCACCCCGCGACCCAGCAGCTGGTCGCCCACACCGATCTCACGGGCCACCGTCGCGATCGGCCGCCCGCCGCCACCACGCTGCCCGACATGCTCGGCGGGGGTTTCAGCGCGGGCGCTGCGCAGCTCGGCAGCAACCCCGGCCAGCGCGGGTGTCGGTCACCTGGGTTGGTGCGTGCTCCAGGTGCTGTGCGGTGTCGGTCAGCTGGGCGTGTAGCTGCTCAAGCTGCCCTGGCGCCGACAGTCGGCGGTATGGACGCAGTACGTACGGTACGTACCGCACGTGGGCAAGCCGTAACGGCTTAAAGCAGGGTGTCGTCGGCATCTGCGCGGTCACGGACTCGGGCGCAAGTCTCGGGGTCCTCGCGCAACTCGTCGAGGACGGCGCGAATCAGCCCGGGTTGGGCGACGGTGACGCGTGCCCGGATACGACCATGCCACGAGCGTGATTGCCTCCTTCAGGTGGCCTCGTTGACCGCTTTCACCAACGGCTCAACGCTGCCACCCCCCAACGACCAACCCGTCCGATAATTCGGCACCACCGCTGGCCGTCGATTCCGTCAGATCCCTCCAGTGACGGCGGAGCAGAGGAATCTGAGCCGGGGAAGGGGCACACCCATGGTGGGTTGGATGGCCATGTTCTTCCCCGTCCTCCTCATGCTGTTCGCCCTGGCACTGCAGCGCGTGGAAACCTAGCTGGGTCCACCAGAACTACACGCCGCTGCTGGATCAGCCACCGACCTCGACCCGCCCTCATCAAAGCAATCGGTGCCGAGCCAGGTGAGATTGCTGTGGAAGGGGAACCCACCCCGGGTAGGAACACCGAAGCCCATGACGGTGCGGCGCACACCCCCGCCGGACGCCCCCACCGACACTCTGCTTGCCCGCAAGCAACGGCATGACCGCAATGAACTGCCCGCTCCAGGGACGTCTCGTCATCGCCCAGGTTCATTCAGCCTCGGCAGCCTCGGCAAGGGCAACGGTGATCCGGCGTTGAACCTCTTCGATGACGCCAGCGCACCCAACATTCGGGGCCTGGCCAAGCAGTTCGTCACCCTGGACAATTTCAACGCCGCCGCCGAGGTCTCCGCCGACGGCTGGAACTGGTCCACCGCGGCGACGGCGAACACCTACACCCAGAAGACCTGGGAGGCGAACTACTCCGACAACGGTGGCCGCAACCACCCCTATGACTACGAGGGTGGCAACTACGCCACCGCACCGGGCAAGACCCGCAACAGCTCCTACCTGTGGGACGCCCTGGACAACGCCCACGTGCCCTACCGCAACTTCGGGTTCTGGCGCTTCGGTAACGGCCCCGTCGCCCCCACCGCCCCCAACCTCGCGGCGAACACCGACCCCTCCTACCCCGGCTATGACCTGAAGATCAGCGACCAAACCCGCATGGACGCCTACACCAACGCCTTCCACGGCTTCGAAGCCAGCCACACGATGCCCACCATGCAGCTCGTGCGGCTGCCCTCCGACCACACCCGGGGCACCACCCCGGCAGCGCCTACCCCGAAGGCGATGGTCGCCGACAACGACCTCGCCGTCGGCCGGCTCGCTGACCTCGTGTCACACTCCCAGTTCTGGAAGGACACCGCGATCTTCGTGGCCGAAGACGACGCCCAAGCAGGACCTGACCACGTTGACGCGCACCGCACCGAAGCGCTGGTCATCAGCCCCTACACCCAGCACCAGAAGGTGGACTCCACCTTCTACAGCACCGTCTCCATGCTGCGGACCATGGAGCTGTTCACCGGCGTCAAGCCCCTGACCCAGTTCGACGCGGCGGCGGTCCCGATGCTCAACACCTTCCGCGGCAAACCCGACCCAAAGCCCTACACCGCCAAGATCCCCAATCAGTCACTGACCGAAACCAACGGCGCCACCGCTCCGATGGCGGCACAATCAGCGAAAATGGACTTCAGCGATGCCGACAAAGCGAACGAACAACAGCTCAACCAAGCCATCTGGCAAAGCGTGAAGGGTCAGGGTTCGCCCATGCCCACCGGGCCGCGCACCAACAAATCCGACTCCGAACCCGACAACTGACTACCGAGACCGCGTCTGCACCAAATGGCACACAGAGCCTGCCCCTGGGATCCGCCCCCAGGGGCAAGCTCTGTTCAGATGTGTTCCGAGTACCACCAACGACTTGAGGGCGGGTTCTGACACGTGCTCTGACCACGGTCACCGAGCCCGGCCGTGAAGTTGTCACCGAGCACGAGTGGGACACTTGGGCACTGACTTGCAGCGGTAACTGGCATCGTGCTGGCCTCTGGGGTTCTTCACCTGGGCGCCGGTGGGGCTGCGACCGGAAGCTTCAGGTCGCGTGGCGAGGGTTCGGGTGGTGGCTTGCCCAGTCGCGCCGGCCACCACATCCAGCGGCCGATGTCGAGGCTGAGCGCCGGGACCAGGATTGAGCGCACGACGAGGGTGTCGAGCAGGATGCCGAGGGCGACGCTGATCCCGACCTCGGTCATGATCACGATCGGGAGCAGCGCGAGGACGCCGAAGGTGGCGGCCAGCACAATCCCGGCGGAGGTGA
>JAABUT010002254.1_pt1 | contig 19069 bp, 19 predicted proteins | sample 5559281 | NCBI WGS metagenome assembly JAABUT01 (sample SAMN10711880, study PRJNA513359) | rock metagenome | isolation source: Antarctica rocks | place: Antarctica: Victoria Land, Ricker Hills nord | collected 2016-01-04
CCCGCGGATGCTCCTTCTGAGTCGGTAGAACGTGTCCTTCGCAAGCCACATTCTCCATACACAGCAGGGCATCCGCGGTCTACGACATGCCAAACCGCCCTATCGCAACGGTGGATCCAGGCTCAGTGAGGAGGTGTCATACCTCCGAGGCCTGTTCCATGGGGTTCAGCTTAGGGCCTTGCGCCGGGTGCCCAGGATCCCCCAGAAGCGGCCGTCATGATCGCGTTCGACTCGGCCGCCCTTGACCTCCAGCACCGCGAGTCCGCAGCCGGGGATCGCTACGACGAAGTCGATCCCCCGTTCTGATCCCCCGTCGCGCAGGCGTAGGGAGTAGAACACCCCAGTGTCGCCGGGCAGCTGCGCCCGTAGCGCGTCCCACACGGCTTGTTCGTTCCGTCGGAAGTCGCGGACGGGGAATTCGGGGGGAGGAAGCGGGCCACGAAGTGCACTCTCTCAGAAGGTGCAGTGCTGCCTGGTCGAACCCTCGAACTCGAGAATGAGCGGCATGTGACCGCTCAGCTCAGCCTACGAAGGGTCGAACCCTTCACCCGCCACCACCTGGACAATGAGCCCCTGACCTGCGGGACGGGTCAGGGGCTGTTGTCTGTTCGACGGTCTCCCCTGGCGCAGCAGAGCCTGGGCCGCCCGAGTCCGGCGCCACGATCCTGGCCAGACTTTCGCCAGATGGCGAGCGCTTCCGACCTCGACGCGGCGGCGGATCAGAAGAGCTGGAGGATCAGCCGGCGGGCACCGTGCCGCGGGAGATGACCGAGCGCAGCGTGCGGGTCGACATGGCGAAGTGGGCGCAGGCCAGCCGGCCGGCCTGCTCCACCTCTCCGGCGATCACGGCCTCCACGAGCTCGGAGTGCTCGACCAGCGCGCGCGCAAAGACGCTCCGCTCGTACGGCTCGATGGGCAGGCCGCGGGTCACCTGCGCGAGGAGGTCGTGGCTGAGCTGCACCATCTGCGGGTTGCCGGTCGCTCGCAGAACGGCCTCGTGCACGGCCATGTCGGCCGCGTGCTCCTGTTCGGGACTGTCTGCCGAGGCAAAGCTCGCGAGCACCTCCTGGAGCTCGCGGGCCTGCTCGGCTGTGCGCCGTTCGGCGGCGGTCCTGGCCACCACCTCCTCGTAGCGGCAGCGTAGGTCGCACAGCTGCTCCAACTCCGAGGACCGGCTGACCAGGGTCCGGCCCACCGCTTCGGCCGAGCCCCGGTGCCAGCTCTCACAGACAAAGGACCCGCCCGAGCGGCCCCGGCGGACGTCGATCGCTCCGGAGACGCGGAGCCGGCTCAGCGCCTCGTGCACGGTGTTGCGGCCCACCCCGAGCAGACGGGCCATCTCGCGCTCTGGCGGCAGCCGCTCCCCGGGAACGAACTCCCCGAGGGCCAGCGCGGTGAGGAGCCGGTCGACGACCTCGTCCGCCGCCGAAGGCACCCGCAGCGGCCCCAGGGGCGTGGCGTAGAGCACGGCGGGCCGGCCGGCCTGCGGGGAGTACAAGGGCGCGGAGCTCCCCCCGTCGGCGGTCATGGCGACAGAGTGCACCACGCGAGCGGTTGTCGGGGGTACGGAAACGTGGAGCTTACGGCAAAGGCCTTCCCATGGGGCCATTGGACTGGCAGTGTCCCCCCGACCAGAGCCGCGTCACACCGTCGAGGAGAGCCCGTGCCGATCCCGGAGCACAGCAGCGAAGGGACCGTCCCCTTCCAGGGGGGCCAGACCTGGTATCGCATAACGGGGGACCTGGCCGCGACCAAGGCCGCTGGCAAGGTGCCGCTGGTCGTCCTGCACGGCGGCCCGGGCGTGCCCCACGACTACACGCTGCGCATCGCGCGCGTCGCCGAGCAGGGGCGCGCGGTCGTGCACTACGACCAGTTCGGGTGTGGCCGCTCGACCCACCGGCCCGATGCGGGCACGGACTTCTGGACGGTCCAGCTGTTCCTGGACGAGCTGGACAACCTGCTCGACGGCCTCGGGATCCGCCGGGCCTACGACGTACTCGGGCAGTCCTGGGGCGGGATGCTGGCGGCCGAGCACGCGATCCGCCGGCCGGCCGGGCTGCAGGCGCTGGTCATCGCCAACTCGCCGGCGTCGATGGAGTTGTGGCTGGCCGAAGCGAACCGGCTGCGGGGGGACCTGCCGGCTGAGGTGCAGGCGATGCTGCTGCGCCACGAGGAGGCCGGGACGACCGGTTCGCCGGAGTACGAAGCGGCCGAGAAGGTCTTCTACGACCGGCATGTCTGCCGCGTCGTGCCGAACCCGCCGGAGGTCATCGCGAGCTTCGCGGCGCTGGCGCAGGATCCGACCGTCTACCACACCATGAACGGCCCCAGTGAGTTCCACGTGGTCGGCACCCTCAAGACCTGGTCGGTCGTCGACCGGGTCGCCTCGATCACTGCCCCCACGCTGCTCATCAACGGGCGGTACGACGAGGCGACCCCCGCGTGCGTACAGCCCTTCGCCGACGCCATTCCCGACGTCCGCTGGGAGGTCTTCCAGGACTCCAGCCATCTGCCCCAGGTCGAGGAGGAGGAGCGTTACCTGCAGGTCGTCGGCGCGTTCCTGGACTCCTGCGACGCCGCCCAGCCCGTCTCGGCCCGATGATCCGCCCCACCGGAAGGCTCACCATGACCCGCCGTATCCCCCTGCTACGCACCGGAGTGGCCCTGCTCGGCCTGGTGGCAGCAGCGGCCTGCTCGAGCGGCAGTGACAGCAAGACCCCGGGTGCGGCTGGCGGCAGCAGCAGCGGCGCTTCGAGCACCGGTTTCCAGCAGCAGCACAAGGGCGGCACCCTGCGCCTGGCGGCCAAGTCGGCTGCCGGCACCCTGGACCCCCAGGTCAACTACACGCTGCAGTACTGGCAGCTCTACCAGGCGTTGTACGACGGGCTGCTGGCGTTTAAGAAGGTGAACGGCCAGGAGTCGTTCACGGTGGTGCCGGACCTGGCCGAGGCCCTGCCGATGGTCACCGACGGCGGCAAGACCTACACCTTCCGGCTGCGCAAGGGGATCAAGTTCTCCAACGGCAAGGACGTCACCGTCCAGGACGTCGCCGCGTCCTACAAGCGCATCTTCACCGTGTCGAGCCCGACGGCCGGCACCTTTTACAACGGGCTGGTCGGCGCGGCCGCGTGCCTGAAGAAGCCGGCCGCCTGCGACCTGTCCAAGGGCGTCGTCGTCGACCCGGCGGCGAACACGATCGTCCTGCACCTGGTTGACGCCGACCCCGAGCTGCCGTACAAGCTGTCGGTGCCGCACGCGGCGATCACCCCGGCCGACTCCCCCGCGAAGGACGCCGGGAACAAGCCGCTACCCACGACCGGTCCCCACTGGCTGCGTCCTACGACCCGAACCGCGCCCTGACGCTGGTCCGCAACCCGAATTTCAAGGAGTGGTCCCGGGACGCCCAGCCACAGGGCTACTCCGACAGCATCGTCGAGAGTTTCGGCCTCACCGTCGAGGCGGCGGTGACGGCGGTCGAGAACGGCCAGGCCGACTGGGTCTACGACCCGCCGCCCGCCGACCGGCTGAACGAGATCGGCACGAAATACGCCGACCAGGCGCACGTCAACCCGCTCACGGCCTTCTGGTACCTGGCGATGAACAACAACCTGGCGCCGTTCAACAACGTCAAGGTGCGTCAGGCGGTCAACTTCGCCGTCGACCGGAACGCCGCGGTGAAGCTCTACGGCGGGGACAAGCTGGCCCAGCCGGTCTGCACCTTTTTGCCGCCGGGCTTCCCGGGGCATGAGGACGACTGCCAGTACACCAAGGGCGGCGGGACGACCTGGAGCGCGCCGGACCTGGACCGGGCTAAGCAACTCATCAAGGACTCCGGTACAGCCGGCCAGGCAGTCGGGATCGTGGTGCAAGACGATGAGGTGAACAAGTCGATCGGCGAGTACCTCCAGAGCCTGCTCACCTCGCTGGGCTACAAGGCGACGCTCAAGCCGATCTCGGGCAACATCCAGTTCACCTACATCCAGAACACCAAGAACATGGTGCAGATCAGCCTGACCTCCTGGTACCAGGACTACCCGGCGGCCTCGGACTTCCTGAACGTTCTGGAGTCGTGTGCGTCGTTCACCCCGGGCAGCGACTCGAGCATCAACATCGCCGGTTTCTGCGATAAGGGCATCGACACGCAGATGAAGGACGCGCGGGTCGCCGAGCGCACGAGCCTGGACGACGCGAACAAGAAGTGGGCGCAGGTCGACAAGGCGGTCATGACCAAGGCGCCGGTGGCTCCGCTGTTCACCCCGAAGCTCATCGACTTCACGTCCAAGCGGGTGGGCAACTACCAGTTCAGCAAGCAGTTCTACATGCTCGTCAGCCAACTCTGGACGAAGTGAGCCGGCTGTGGCGGAGCTGACCCTGGGGCCGGGCCAGCTCCCGCAGGAGCAGGTCGCCCGGGCCGCCGTACGTCCCAGTAGCGGCCCGTGGCGTACGGCGCTGGGCCAGCTGGGCCGCAACCGGGGCGCGATGGCGTCCGCAGTGGTCCTGGTCGTGGTGCTGCTCGCCTGCCTGCTGGCCCCGGTGTACGCCGGGTCGATCGCGCACACCGACCCGTTCGCCTCGAACGTCTCGGGCACGACGGTGCTGCACGGCCGCACCGTCCCGGTGCTGCGCCCCAGTACGACCGGGCTCGGCCTGGGCGTGACGCCGATCGGCCCTACCGGTGACGTCGGGCACTACTTCCTAGGGGCCGACAACCAGGGTCGGGACGTCATGGCCCGGCTGCTGTACGGCGGCCGCAACAGCCTGCTCATCGGGTTCGCCGCGGCGGTGCTGTGCTGCCTGCTCGCCACCCTGCTCGGGGTGCTGGCCGGGTACTTCGGCGGAGTCGTGGACTCCGTCCTGGCCCGGCTGCTCGACGTCGTGTGGGCCTTCCCGGTCTACCTGCTGGCGATCTGCCTGTCGGTCGTCCTGCTCACCAGCGGCCTGACGATCGGACCGGTGCACGTCGGCGCCGGCAGCCTGTGGCTGCCTGTTCTGATCATCGCGGTCATCTACGTGCCGTACGTGGCCCGGCCGCTGCGCGGGCAGGTGCTGGCGCTGAAGGAAAAGGAGTTCATCGCGGCCGGCGTCGGGGTCGGCGCGTCGGACCTGCGCATCATGCGGCGCGACGTCCTGCCCAACGTCCTGCCGACCGTCGTGGTCTTCCTGCCCCTCATGACGGCTCTGAGCATGCTGACCGAATCCGCGCTGTCGTTCCTGTCCGTCGGCGTGCAGCCGCCGCAGGCCAGCTGGGGCACGATCATCAACGACGGGCTGGGGCTGCTCTACACCCGGCCCGCGGTAACGCTCGCTCCCGGCATCGCTATCGCCCTGACGGCCGTTGTACTTAACCTGTTCGGTGACGGCGTCCGCGAGGCGCTCGACCCACGAGCCAAGCTGCGCGGGGCCCGCTGATGCTCACCTTCGCCGTCAAGCGCACCGCCGCCGCGGTCCTGGTGCTGTTCTCGATCAGCGTCTTGGTGTTCCTCATCTTCTTCGCAACCCCCGGCGTCGACCCGGCGGCCCGCATCGCCGGGCGCAACGCCGACCAGGCCACCTTGCTGCAGGTACGGCACGAGTTCGGCCTGGACCGGCCGCTACCGGTGCGGTACGCGCTGATGATGCGGCACCTGTTCATCGACCGGGACCTCACCTCGTTCGTGAACCGCGGCGTCCGGGTCATCCCGCAGATCACCCAGGCCATCCCCATCACGCTGTCCCTGGTCCTGGGCGCGGCCGTGCTGTGGATGATCATCGGCGTTCTCATGGGTACCGCCGCCGCGGCCTGGCGCGGCCGCGCCGCGGACCCGATCATCGTGCTGCTCGGGGTCGTCGGTGTGTCCATGCCGGTGTACTGGCTCGGCGAGGTGGTGAACCTGCTGACCCAGAGCCGCCTGCACGGAAGCCTGTTCTCCTGGGTGCCACCGCTGGGCTATGTCGGCATCACCGACGACCCGGTCCAGTGGGCGCTGCGCCTGCTGTTCCCCTGGTTCACTTTGGCGGCGCTGTACGCCGGCATCTATGCGCGTGTGCTGCGCTCGGAGATGCTCAGCGCGCTGGACGAGGACTACGTACGCACTGCCCGGGCGAAAGGCGTCTCGGAACGCAGGATCCTGGTGAGGCATGCGCTGCGCTGCTCGCTCATCCCGATCGTGTCGCTGTTCGGGCTCGACTTCGGCGCCCTGGTGGGCGGTTCGGCGCTGCTCACCGAGGTCGTGTTCGGCCTGCCGGGCGTGGGGCGGCTGACCTACGAGGCACTGCAGAACCTGGACCTGCCGGTCATCCTCGGCACGGTGCTCTACGCCGCGTTCTTCGTGGTGCTGGCCAGCGCGGTGGTCGACATGGTCTACGCACTGCTCGACCCGAGGGTGCGGCATGTCTGAGCCGCTGCTGGAGGTGCGGGACCTGCGGGTGACCTTCCGCAGCCGGTACGGGGTGGCGCGCGCCGTCGACGGCCTGTCGTTCACCCTCGCCCCGGGCGAGGTGCTGGGGGTCGTCGGAGAGTCCGGCTCCGGCAAGAGCGTGTCGATGATGAGCATCCTGAAGCTCATCCGGGACCCGAACTGCGTCGTCGAGGGGCAGGCGCTGTTCCGGGGGCAGGACCTGGTCGGGATGAGTGACCACGACCTGCGCGCGCTGCGTGGCCGCGACATCTCGATGATCTTCCAGGACCCGATGACCTCGCTGACCCCGGTGTACACGATTGGCTGGCACATCGCCGAGCAGCTCGGGGCGCACACGCGCATCAGCAAGGCCACGGCCCGGGCTCGCGCCGTCGAGCTGCTGGAGGAGGTCGGCATCCCGGACCCGCAGCGGCGGGTGGACGACTACCCGCATCAGTTCTCCGGGGGGATGCGCCAGCGCGCCGTCATCGCCATGGGACTGGCCAACAACCCCGCGCTGCTGATCGCCGACGAACCCACCACCGCGCTGGACGTCACGACCCAGGCCCAGGTCCTGGACCTGCTGCGGCGGCTGCGGCGCGACCACGGCTCCTCGATCGTGCTCATCACCCACGACATGGGCGTCGTGTCGCAGCTGGCCGATCGGGTCCTGGTCATGTACGCCGGGCGGGCCGTGGAGCAGGGCCCCAAGACCGAGGTTTTCCACCGGCCCCAGCACCCGTATACCTGGGGACTGCTCGGCTCGGTTCCCCGGGCGCGGGCCGCCCGCGTACGCCGGCTGCCGGCGATCCCGGGTTCGCCGGCATCGGCGCTCACCGCCCCGACCGGGTGCCCGTTCGCCCCCCGCTGCCGACACCGGCACGAGCAGTGCGAGCAGCGGCCGCCGCTGGAGGGCGGCGACCACGCCGACGCCTGCTGGCTGCCCCGGGACCGCCGGCAGGAGCTGCGGCACCAGCTCGATGTCGCCGCGGTCGCAGCCGGGGACCCGGGCCAGGCCGACGTCCTGCCGACCGCGGAGGTGGAGCGGGAGAGCGCCGCACACTCCTCCACGCACGCGGTCGCCGCCGCGCCCTTTGAGGACGCGTGAGCGAGGTCCTGCGCGGTGACGTCGCCCGCGGTGAGGTGCTGCTGCGCGCCACCGACGTCAAGAAGCATTTTCCGGTCCGGGGTGGCCTGCTGCCCAGCCGCGGCGAGCGCCCGGTCGTGCATGCGGTCGACGGCGTCTCGCTGGAGGTGCGCCGGGGCGAGACCCTCGGTGTCGTCGGGGAGTCCGGCTGCGGCAAGTCGACCCTGGGCCGCTGCCTGGTCCGGCTCACTGAGCTGACCGCAGGCACGGTGGAGTTCGCCGGCCAGGACATCACGACGCTCTCGCGTCGCCAGTTACGCCCTGTCCGGCGCGACGTGCAGCTGGTGTTCCAGGACCCGTACGCCTCGCTCAACCCGCGCCGGCGGGTCGGCGACGTGGTGGCCGAACCGCTGCAGATCCATGACTTCGGCTCGCCCGGCGAGGTCCGCCGTCGGGTGGCCGAGCTGTTCGAGGTCGTCGGGCTGTCCTCGGCGCACATCGATCGTTTCCCGCACGAGTTCTCCGGCGGCCAGCGCCAGCGGGTGGGCATCGCCCGGGCGCTGGCGATGAACCCGACCCTGATCGTGGCGGACGAGCCGGTCTCGGCGCTGGACGTCTCCATCCAGGCGCAGGTGTTGAACCTGTTCGCCGACCTGCAGGACGAGCTGGGCCTGACGTATGTGTTCATCGCGCACGACCTCGGCGTCGTGCGGCACGTGTCGGACCGGATCGCGGTGATGTACCTCGGCGAGGTCGTGGAGGTCGCCGACGCCGACCCGCTGTATGACGCGCCGGCCCACCCGTACACCGAGGCGCTGCTGTCGGCCTCGCCCGAGATCGACGACGGGACGCACGAGCTGCAGGGCGAGCGGATCGTGCTGACCGGCGACGTGCCGAACCCGATCGACAAGCCCACCGGCTGCCCGTTCCACCCCCGCTGCCCGCACGCGCAGGACCGGTGCCGAGTCGAGCGACCGCTGCTCGGGCAGGTCGCGCCGGGTCGCTTCGCGGCCTGCCACTTCCCGCTCATCGCGGCGGGCTGATGCCGGGTCGCCTGACGGGCCGGGTCGTGGTGGTCACCGGTGCCGCCTCCGGGATCGGGGCCGCCATCAGCGTGGCGTTCGCGCAGGAGGGGGCGCAGGTCGCGTTGGTCGACCTGGCGGAGCCGGTGGCGGCCGAGCCCGTGCTGGCGGCGGTCCGCGGCCACGACCGGCAGGCGGTGTACGTGCAGACCGACGTCGCCGACGAGCAGGCGGTCAGCGAGATGGCGCGCTCCGTGCTGGCGCACTTCGGCCGGGTGGATGTGCTGGCCAACAACGCCGGTCATGCTTATCCGGTTTGCTCCGCTCCGGCCGACGGGCTAGCCGATTCGTGGACGTCGGCACCGAAGGGGACGGGCGATGTTTCGGCAAGCCCTAGGCGGCGTAGAGGAGCGAAGCGGTTGCGCTCGACTGGCCACGGAAACGCCGTCTGATTCCGGCGATGTGCGACCGGATGGGCCTGGACGGAGGGCGGAGCCGAGTTCTCAGCCCCATGCAAGGCGAGGCTCTCGGTCACGGATCAAGCGGGAACCGGATAAGCATGACGCCGGTATCTTCAGCCGTTCGCTGGTCCAGGACATGCCAGTCGCCGATTGGGACCGGGTGCTCGCGGTCAACCTTCGTGGGACTTTTCTGTGCACCCGCGCGCTGCTCGGGCAGATGCTTGACCGCGGCTCCGGTCGCATCATCAACATCGCCTCGCAGCTGGGCCAGATCGGCGGCGCGGAGGTCGCGCACTACGCGGCGAGCAAGGCCGGTGATATCGGGTTGACCAAGTCGCTGGCGCGGGAGGTCGCCCGCCACGGCGTGCTAGTCAACGCGATCGCGCCCGGCCCGATCCGTACCCCGCTGCTGGACACCGAGACCGAGCAGTGGCGGGACGCCAAGTTGGCCGAGCTCCCGCTCGGGCGGTTCGGCGAGGTCGGTGAGGCACCCCCACCGCGGTTCTGCTTGCCTGCGACGACGGCTCGTACTACGTCGGCCAGACACTCGGTCCCAACGGCGGAGACGTGATGCTCTAGGCCGACCGGCGGCGAGCGGAAGGGCAGGGCATGCAGCACAGCGAGGTCGTCGAGGCGGCCAAGAACGCCGGCGTCGCCCTGATCCGGTTCGAGTACTGCGACGTCAGCGGGGTGGCGCGGACCAAGGCGATCCACGTCGACCAGCTGGCCCACAAGCTCATCGAGGGCGTCAGCCTCACCCGCGCACAGATGGCCATCGACCTGCTCGAACAGCTCGTCGACGTCCAGGGCATGGAGCCGGTCGGGGAGATCCGACTGGTGCCGGACCCGGCCACCTTCACCGTGCTGCCGTGGGCGCCGGGAACGGCAAGCGTCCTGTGCGACCAGCTGGGCCATGACCGGCTGGACTGGGGCGCGTGCCCGAGGTCCTACCTCAAGAGCGTCCTCGCGCGCGCCGCCGGGATGGGCATCGAGGTGCAGGCGACGTTCGAGAACGAGTACTACCTGGCGCGGGACGTCGAGGGCCGCTTCGTGCCGTACGACGTCCCCGGTCATGCGCCGGTATACAGCGTCATCGGCCACGACCACGCCGCTGGGCTGATGGTGGAGCTCGTGCACGCCCTGCAGGCGCAGGGCATGGTGTCAAGTACCGGGTTTGATGGAGGCTTCCAAGTCCCGCTGAGCAGGCTGCTCGGGGAGGTTGTTGGTTCGGTGCTGCGTCTCGAACTCGACCGGGGGCAGGAGGCTGATCTCGCCGTGCAGGCGGCGGAAGTTGAACCAGTCGATGTACTCGGCGACTGCGATCTCCAGCTCGTCGATGTTCTTCCAGGGTCCGCGGTTGCGGACGAGCTCGGCCTGGAACAGGCCGTTGAACGCCTCGGCCATGGCATTGTCGTAGCTGTCGCCCTTGCTTCCGACCGAGGCGACGGCGCCGGCCTCGGCGAGGCGTTCGGTGTAGCGGACGGCGAGGTACTGCACCCCTCGGTCGGTGTTAAGCCGAATTCGGTTTAACACCGATTACTCCGAGGTTGACGTTATGCCGAGGAATCGTCGGCTCGCTTGTGTTGGTGGGTGCGGCGTGACTGATTCCTCGGCTTAACGTTCTGCTGGCAGCTGCCTAGCGTCCGCCGTGTCCAGACACATCTGTCGAGGGAGACGAGCATGGATGCAGCGGTTGAGCGGATCGGTGCGGTGGTGGTCGCTGAGCTGCGGGCGGCGGGCTACATGGAGTCGACGATCGGCCAGTACCAGAAGACGATCAGGGCACTGACCGGTTTCGTCGAGGAGCACGGCGGTGCCTACACGCCTGGGTTGGGGGCGGTGTTCACGTCGAGGACGGTCAGCCCACGAACCGGCCAGTTCAGTGCGCAGCGGTGGTCCGACTTCCGGCGGCTTGTCGAGGTGTTCGACGGCTATCTGCGGACCGGACGGGTGGACCTGTCGATACGCAAGCGCGGCGGCGGCGGCCCGCAGCCCGGGTCGAGCGAGTTCACGGCCCTGATCGCCGCGTGGGACGCGGACATGCACGATCGTGGTCTCGCGCCAGCGACGCACGAGGCTTATGGCCGGGTCGCTCGCGGCTACCTGGTCTTCCTGGAATCGGAAGGGCTCAGCTGCCTCGACGCCGCCGATGGCGCCGGCGTTCTGGGCTTCCTACAGTCCCTGACGGACCGGTGGGCGACGTCGTCGTTGCCCTGGGTGGTGTCGAACTTCCGCCCGTTCTTGAAGTTCACCCATCGCACGGACTTGGTCGAGGCGGTGAACCTGGCCGGCGTGCAACGGTCCCACCCGATCCTTCCCGTTCTTGGCGACAGTGACCAGCAGCTGGTTGTGCACGCGTGCGCGTCGCGGACAGGCAGCGCCCGGGACGCGGCGATCACGTTGCTGGCGTTGACGACAGGACTGCGAGCCTGCGACATCGTCGCCCTGCGGTTGGCCCAGATCGATTGGCGCGGGCAGACGCTCGGGATCATCCAGCAGAAGACGCACAACCCGCTGACGTTGCCCCTGCCCCAGTTGGTGATGGCCAAGCTCGCCGACTACGTGCTCACCGAACGGCCCCAATCCGGCGATGATCACGTGTTCTTGCGGGCGGTGGCCCCGCACACCGGGCTGGCCGATCACGCCTCGATCTACCGGGTGACAGCGGAGACGTTCCGCAAGGCCGGAGTGGCCGACGTGAAGGCGGGAACTCGCTTGCTTCGGCATAGCGCGGCTTCCAGGCTGCTGCGCGCGTCGATCCCGTTGCCGACGATATCGGCGGTCCTCGGGCACGCCAGCCCGGAGTCGACCAATACCTACCTCAGCGTCGATGAGGAACGCCTGCTCGAGTGTGTGCTGCCCTTGCCCGAAGGTGCCCGGTCATGAACGCCCACGGCTTCATCAGCAGTTTCGGCCCACGGCTGGAGGACTACCTCACGTTCAAGCAGCAGATGGGCTTCTACGGCGCGTCCCGGATCTGGTACCTGCACAAGTTCGACGTCTACTGCGCCGAGCACGAGCGGCGGGACTTCGACCGCGACACCGTCGAAGGATGGGTGAGCGAGCAGCTGACCAACCCGAGTGAGTACCGGTCGTGGATGTCCTACATCCGCGACTTCGGCCGCTGGTTGCAAGTCCACGGGAACACGAACGCCTACGTGCTCTCCGACCGCTGGAAGGCCCCGTTCGTGCCGGCCCACCCCTACCTGCTGGCCCAGCGTGAGATCGAGGCGTTCTTCACCGCCGCCGCGCGACTCGAGGCCCAGTCCCCGTGGCGGTGGCAGTCGGTCGCCTTCTTCACGCTGATGCACTCGTGCGGGATCAGGACCGGCGAGGCCCGCTTCCTGCTCAGCGAGCACGTCGACCTGCACCACGCCCACCTCGACATCATGTCCTCCAAGGGCAACCGCAGCCGACGGTTGCCGCTGACCGGGCAGGTCGTCGACGTCCTGACCGCCTGCGAACAGGCATCAAGGCAACGCCTGCCCTCACGCCGAACGTTCTTCGTCTCCAGCACCGCCAAACCGGTCACGGCGGCGACGGTTGGGGTGATGTTCAACCGCATCTGGGACCAGGCCGGGCTCCCACGCCGCGCGGGCGGCACAGCCCCGCGGCCGTATGACTTTCGGCATCACTTCGCTTACGCCAACCTCGAGCGGTGGATGGCTCAGGGCAAGGACGTGGCCGCGCTGCTGCCCTACCTGTCGCGCTACATGGGGCACGCGACGTTGGAGTCGACCTACTACTACGTCCACACCTCGCCCGACTTCATGGCCGCCTACACCCACATCACCGCCAACAGCGAATCGGTCCTGCCCGAGGTCGGATTCGCATGAAACGCGACCCGCGCACCAACGCCCCGAACTTCTTCAGCTTCGCCAGGGACTACCTGCACGCTTACCTGCCCAGGATCCAGGGACGCTCACCGAAGACGATCGAGGCCTACCGGATCAGCCTGGAATCCTTCCTGACCTACCTCAGCGAGATCGAGCATCTCGATCGTGCCAGCGTCAGTTTCGATCACTTCGAGCGGCAACACCTCAAAGGCTGGCTGTCCTGGATGGTCGAGCAGCAGCACTACACCCCGGCGACGATCGCGCTGCGGCTCAGTGCCGTCCACGCCTTCCTGACCTACTCAGCCCAGGAGGACATCACCCTCGTGGCGCTCAGTCAGGCAGCCAAGACGTTGAAGGCGCCAGGCCGTCCACGAACGCCGATCGAGTACCTCACCGAGCCCGAAACGCGAGCTGTCCTGACCGCGTTCACCGGCACCACGAGCAAGTCCCGCAGGAACCGGATGCTGCTGATCCTGCTCTACGACACCGCCGCCCGGGTCAGTGAGATCACCGGTCTGGCCCTGCAGGATCTCTGCCTCGCCGCACCGGCCCACCTCACCCTCACCGGCAAGCGGAACAAGACCCGCACCGTTCCGCTGACCGACAAGACGATCAAGCATCTGCGCGTCTACCTCGAGGAGTTCCACCCGGACCTGGCCAAGCTCCCCGCGAGACGACCAGTGTTCTACAGCTGGCATCACGGACGGCTAACTCAGTTGTCGGTCGACACCGTGTCGGCGGTGCTCAAGCAGGCCGCTACGACCGCACGCAGCGCTTGTCCGTCGATCCCGCCGAACGTTCACTGCCACATGCTGCGCAAGACCAAGGCCATGGACCTTTACCAGCAGGGCATCCCGCTCCCGATCATCATGCGACTGCTTGGGCACGAGAACACCTCGACCACCGCGGCGTTCTACGCCTTCGCGACGCTGGACATGATGCGAGCAGCACTCGACGCGGCCACCCCTGCAATCCTCACGCCGGCCGCCGAACAGCTCACCGAAGATCGACTCCGCGCTCTCTACGACCTCCGGTGACCCAGGTCGTTAAGCCGAGGAATCAGTCACGCCGCCCCACCAACACAAGCGAGCCGACGATTCCTCGGCATAACGTCAACCTCGGAGTAATCGGAGTGGTGGATGAGGTCGCTGGTGTCGTGGCCGTCGTGCCGCCGGGTCCACAAACCCATGTTCAGGGCGTCCAGCGCGAGCTCAGTGCGCAGCGACGTTGACAGTTGCCCGCCCACAACACGGCGGCTGAACACGTCCAGGACGAAGGAGGCGTAGACCCAGTCGGCGAAGGTGCGGCAGTAAATGATGTCGGCCACCCGAAGCCGGTCCGGACCCGGCGCCGTTAAGGTGCGTTCGACCAGGTCGGGTCGAGTGTCCGGGCTGGTTCCGGGGACAGTGGTGCGCGGGCCTTTCGCACGCGAGATCCCCCGCAGACCTAGGTCTTTCATCAGTCGTTGCGTGGCATAGCGCGCCATCGGCTGCGAACCCGCCAAGACCTCCTCCCGCCGCAGCGCGGCGTGCACCTTGTGGATCCCGTAGACGCCGTAGTTCTCCTTGTGGACTCACGCGATGATCGGCTGGAGCTCTTGGTCGCGGACTGCCCGCGCCGACGCTGGCCTGGTCCTGGCGGCGTAGAAGGTGCTCGGAGCGATCGGCACATCCGCGCTGGTGAGCGCGGTGCAGATCGGCTCGACTCCGAACATGTTCTTGTGCTGCTCGACGTAGTGCATGATCAGCGTGAGGGCCGGTCGAGCTCCGCCGCGAAGAAAGCCGACGCCGACCGCAGGATCGGCGTTCGCCCGCCGCAGCTCGCGGTTGTCCCGCTCCAACTGCGCGATCTTCTCCGCCTTGCTCGTGCTGGTACCGGGGCGCGCGCCAGCATCGACCTCGGCTTGCGTTACCCAGCCCCGTAGCGTCTCGGCGTTGATGCCGAGCTGCTCACCGATCCGCACGCACGCGCTCGGACGACTGGCGGAGTCCTTGCGCGCGTCCAACGTCAACCTGATCGCTCGCTCCCGAAGCTCCTCCGGGTACTTCCGTGGTGCTGCCATCCTTGATCCTCCGTGGCTTGATGGTGTCCATCAAACTCGGCACGAGACAAGCTCCAGGACCAGTGCCAGGCCCGCGCACGACACGAGGTTGGGATCATCGAACGTGGCCGTGACGCCATCGCAGACTCGCATCCCACGGATGCCCTTCGGCTGTGGTTAACAGGTCCCTAGAGAAGACCCATTCTTCAACAGCACAAGGGCATCTGGCCTTTACGACAGGCCCGTCAAGCCAAGCCGAACGGTGGATCCCTGGGCGCTTAGACACGCTCTGATTTGAGGACAACGTGCGGCATGTTCCTGAGCGGCCCGCAGCAACAACGCGCGCTGATTGTGCAACGATGCTTCCGTCAGCCTGGGAGTTCCAAGTCGCGGGCCTCAAATGCCAGCAGGAGCTCCATGCGGTCCCTGCCTGTATTTAATCGACGCCCGGTCAGCTCCTCAACCCGCTGTAACCGCTGGCGCAGGGTGTGGCGGTGCACCCCGAGCTGTGCGGCGGCTTCCTCCCACGACCCGTTGTGCTCCAGGAAAGTGCGGAGCGAGACCGACAGCGCCTCACCGCGGAGTCCGGCCGCGTCCAACGGCCCCAGCACGGACGCCACGTAGGCCGCCACCGCTCCCGAGGCTCCCATGTCGAGTGTGAGCAGCAGCCGTAGGCTTGCCAGTTCGAGCACGTCAATTGCTCCTGACGTGGCTGCCGCCGCAACCTGCCCGGCTCGGGCGGCCTGCCTGGCGGAGCGGGCTGCGGCTCCCGGTCGAACCGGTCCGCCGATGCCGGCAGGGGCCCGCTCGGTGGCCGCGTCGATGACAGCGACAAGGTCGGGTGGCGGGTCGGCCACCAGCAGGAGGACCTCCCCCGCCCGCTCCGTGACGAGTAGCCCCGGCAGTCGCGGCGTGAGCAGGTCGACGACCCCCTCCAGGTCGGCCGCGGCCGGTAGGTGCAGGACGACGGCGCGGACGGTGGACGCCCGAAGCCCAACGGAGGCGAGCAGGTCGGCCGCTGCAGGGTCGGGCAGCTCAGCAGCCAGTAGGGCGGTGGCGACGTCCGACCGCCGCCGCCGGTCGGCGTCGCCCGCACCACGCAGCCGCTCCAGTTCCAGCGTGAGCAGGACGACGGCGGCCGCGACAAGCTGCCGCTCGAAGGGGCCGGGCGCCACCGCGCCGCCACAGACGACGAAACCCCGCAGCCTCCGGGACCCGAGCGGCTGGACGCGGACGTCCCGGCCGGGACGTCCGATACTGGCTGTCGCCTGCATGCCGTGGGCGCTAAGCCGTTCGAGCTCGCCGCTGAGGTCGGCGGCCAGGCCCTTGAGGTCACCACCCGCGCTGCCGAGCGGCTCGCCTGCCAGATCAGTGACAAGCACCGACAGCCCGGTGAGGGCGGCGAGGGCGGCGGCGACCGCGGGCACCCCGCCGGGGTGCACAGCTGCGGCGATCAAGACCCGCTGGGCCTCCAGTGCCCGCAACTGTTTGGCGTATCGGGCTGCGGCCAGCCCAGCGAAGACCATCTCGGTGACGGCCAGGAACGGGGTGCGTTCCGGCACCTCCAGCAGCGGCAGGCCGTACGACTGCGCTGCATCGACCAGCGCCGCCGGCACCTCTGCGTGGGTCAGCGCGATCCCAGTGCCCACCGCCAGGCAGGCGATGCCCGCCACGGACAGCCGCTCGACGTAGCCTGCCAGCGCAGCCGGGTCGGTGTCGAGGGTCAGCCCGGTCGTCATCAGCAACTCGCCGCCGCGCAACCACGGGCCGGGATCGCTCAGCTCGCTGGTGTGCGCGGCCAACACCAGCCTGTCGAGGCCGGCGCCCCCGACCACGACACGCAACCCCAAGGAAGCGTCAGCGGCCACCGTCGCGACAGTGGGACCCGCAGGTCCAGCGACCACGGGAGGGATGTCCTGCCAGGGGTCCACGCTGTCATCCTGCACCGCAGGTGGCGTCTACGATCTCGCCAGCTGTCGCCGACCGAGGAGGAGCTTTGACCGAAGCCGTGCCGCGCGTGGTCACGAACGGGCGCGTCGGCCCGGTGGACGCCAGCCTGGTGCCGCGCTTCGCTGGGCCGGCGACGTTTGCCCGGCTGCCGCGGTTCGATGAGGTGTCCGACGTCGATGTGGCAGTGGTGGGTGTGCCCTTTGACGCAGGTGTCAGCTATCGGCCCGGCGCCAGGTTCGGTCCGGCCCACGTGCGAGAGAGCTCGCGGCTGCTGCGGCCCTACAACCCGGCTTTGCCGGTGTCTCCTTTTGCCCGGCTGCAGGTCGCCGATGCAGGTGACATTGCGGTCAATCCCTTCTCGATCGACGAGGCGGTCGCGCAGGTGGAGCGGGGCGCCGACGCCCTGCTGGAGCGGTCCGGCCGCGTACTCGCGATCGGCGGCGACCACACCATCGCGCTGCCGCTGTTGCGGGCCGTGGCGCGCCGACACGGACCGGTCGCGGTGGTGCACTTCGATGCTCACCTCGACACCTGGGACACCTACTTCGGTGCGGCTTACACGCATGGCACACCGTTCCGCCGGGCCTCGGAGGAGGGGCTGATCGACCGGTCCGGTTGCCTGCACGTCGGCGTCCGCGGTCCGCTCTACGCCTCGACCGACCTCACCGACGATGCGGCCTTGGGCTTCGCGGTCGTGTCGGCTGTGGAGATGGAGGACCTGGGCTCGAAAGGCGCCGCCGAGCGGATCGCGGCCCGCGTGCAGAACCGGCCGGTCTACGTGTCAGTCGATATCGACGTGCTCGACCCGGCCTTCGCGCCGGGTACCGGAACGCCCGAGTCCGGTGGCCTACTCAGCCGCGAGCTGCTCGCGATCCTACGGTCCTTCAGCTCCCTGAACCTGGTCGGGGCCGACCTCGTCGAGGTCGCGCCGGCCTACGATCACGCCGAGATCACGGGCATCGCCGCCTCGCACGTGGCCTACGAGTTGCTCTCCGCGATGGCGCTCACTTCCGCCTGACGCGGGTCAGAGGGAGACCCCGCACAGCACCAGGACCCGCTCCTCGGTGAGGTCCGTCATCGCCGCGGTGAGGCCCTCGCGTCCCACCCCGGAGCCCTTTGTACCGCCGTACGGCATCTGATCGGCGCGGTAGGACGGCACGTCGCCGATGATCACGCCGCCTACCCGCAATTCGGCATGCGCCCGAAAAGCCGTGGTCAGGTCACGCGTGAAGACGCCGGCTTGCAGCCCGTACGCGCTGTCGTCAATCCGGGCCAGGCCCTCGTCGAGGTCGGCGACCGGCTCGACCAGCAGCACCGGGCCGAAGACCTCCTCGCGGGACAGCCGCACGTCGCTGGGCACGCCGGTCAGGACGGTGGGGACCAGAGTCGTGCCCTGCCGACCACCACCGACGCGGATCTTGGCGCCGGCCGCAACGGCTTCGGCCACCCAGGCTTGCACACGGTCGGCAGCTTCGGCGTTGATGAGCGGGCCCACCACCGTGTGGGGATCCTGGGGCGCCCCGGTGCCGAGCCGCGCCACGGCGGCCACGATCTCATGCAGCAGAGCGTCGTAGACCGAGGCCTCGGCGTAGACCCGCTGCACGGCAACGCACGACTGGCCCGCCTGGTAGGTGCCGAAACGGGCGATTCGCTCGGCCGCCCACCGCAGATCGGTCGGTGAGCACCAGTCCGCGGCCACCAGCACGGCGGCGTTGCCGCCGAGCTCCAATGTCACGTGTTTGCCCGGCACGGCGGCTCGGATCTGCCAGCCAACGGGGCCTGAGCCGGTGAACGACACCACCGGAAGGCGCGGGTCGGCAACCAGCTCCGGCATTGCCGCGTCCGGCACGGTCAGCACCGACCAGGAGCCGGTCGGCAGGTCGGTGCCGGCCAGCAGCTCGGCCAGTACCAACGCTGACAGCGGTGTCTGGGCGCGGGTTTGAGCACGATCGGTGCGCCGACCGCCAGCGCCGGGGCGACCTTGTGTGCCACCAGGTTTAGCGGAAAGTTGAAGGGCGAGATGCCGAGCACCGGCCCGCGCGGGAACCCGCGCACGACGGCCAGCCGGCCCTCGGACCCTGGGTCGGTGTCGAGGCGCTGCAGGGCGCCGGACCAGCGGCGTGCCTCCTCGGCCGCCCAACGGAAGGTCGACGCCGCCCGTGTCACCTCTGAGCCTGGATCCACCGTTGCGATAGGGCGGTTCGGCATGTCGTAGACCGCGGATGCCCTGCTGTGTATGGAGAATGTGGCTTGCGAAGGACACGTTCTACCGACTCAGAAGGAGCATCCGCGGGA
>JAABUT010002255.1_pt1 | contig 19069 bp, 16 predicted proteins | sample 5559281 | NCBI WGS metagenome assembly JAABUT01 (sample SAMN10711880, study PRJNA513359) | rock metagenome | isolation source: Antarctica rocks | place: Antarctica: Victoria Land, Ricker Hills nord | collected 2016-01-04
CTGACGCAGATCGAGCGATGCAGTGCTGCCCTGCTGGTGCGCGTCCTCGCCGCGGTACGCGTACCTGTTCCGCTGGAGCCCGCCCGTGCATACCTCGTCCCCGGGCATCGGCCCTCCCCGTCCGGGCGATGCGCGCCCGCTGCTTACGCGTCTCGCGCAATGGCGACAGCGAGACGTCGTGCAAAGCGTGTGGCGGCCGGGGGCGGCCGGCATTGGCGCCTGACCACGTTGTGGACGCGCCCGCGCTCGTCCACAGGCAGCGGTGCGGGTCAGCGGGAGGCCGGGCTGGTGGCGGTGGGCTCGGGGCTGGTGTCGGCGAGTTGCGCGACGAGGCTCTGCAGAGCGCCGACGGGGATGCGGCGGCAGGTGTCGATGCGCACGGAAGCGAGGGCGCCGCTGCGCAGGAGCTCGTAGACCTTGGAGCGGCCGATGCCTAGTGCCTGCGCAGCTTCGACCGGGGTGAGCAGCAGCTTGTCCACGGGGGACTCCTTCGGTGCCTGTGGTGGTGGGCGCGTCCACGCGGTCGCGGGCGCTGTGCCAGGAGAAGGCGCGTGAGAGGCGGTCGCTGTGACAGCCCCCGGCGGGTGAGGGTCTTGCCCGCCCTCGGCGTGGGTCTTGCCCGTGCGGCTGTGACGGCCCTCAACGCCTGAGGGTCTTGCCCGCCCTCGGCTGGGTCTTGCCCGTGCGGCTGTGACGGCTCCGGGCCGAGCTGGTCGCCCGGCGCTGGCAGGACCCCCTGGCAGGGGAGGGGGGTGACTGCGGCATCACCGGTTCAGGAGGGCCAGTTGCGCGGCGCCTCCGCGCCCGGCGCTCGCGGTGGGTAGCTGCTGCGGGCGGCGCTGCGGCGCGTGCCCGGGCGGGATCGGCACATGGGCGGTCGCAGCCTGCTGGAGCGCCTGCACGGCTGTGACGGCGGCGTGGTTCGGGTGACGCATCGGGCGCGGCAGCGGTGCCGGTCGCGTTGTTCGGGGCTGCTGCGGGCTGCGACGGTCAATTGCGTCTCGACGTTGGGATCCGGAGGGTGCCCGGTGCCCGCCACCACTTCCTCGCCGAGTGCGCGTCAGCGGCGCGGTGCCCTGCGAGGCGGGCCTGCGGTGGGGGATTGGGCTGGGACGGTGTCGAGGGGGCGGCGGCGTGCGAGTGCGGCCTGTAGCTGCTGCAGCGGCAGGCCTGCGGTGCTGGCGGGCGGCGCGCCTCCGGTTGCGCGCGGCGAGGTGAGCTCGTGCACCAGCACAGCCGAGCGTCCGGTTGCCCGCAGCGAGGAGGAGGCCGGTCCGACGCAGGCGGCCAGCAGTTCGCGGGCCGGTGCTCCGCCCAAGACCCAGTTCCGCTGCGCGGGTGGTCGCAGCCGGCCGCCGACCACGGCGACACGGCCGTCGTCGAAAGCGGCCAGGGCCCCCCGCGCTGCGGCGTCGGCCAGCTGCGGCGCGACGGTCAACCATGCCAGCACGGGGCGGACGGCCCGCAACGCGGCTGCCGAGCCGACGCCCACCTCCTGCCGGGCCGTGTCGCCCAGCACCCGCTCGAGCATCCGGGCCGTCTCGAGCACCGCTGTGCGGGGAGCGCCGAGGCTGCGGGCGCGCAGGTTGACCAGGGGGTCCAGCGCTGCCGCCGCCTGCTGCGCGCGCTCCCGCAGCGACCCCGCGCCGGTCAGGCTGCGGTCGACCCTGCCGAGCACGACCGCCGCGGTGAGGCACCCGGTCTGCAGGGCCCGGCCGACCTCGTGCAGTTCTGCCATGTGTAGTGCGCGTGGGTGCTGGCTCAGCGCACCGGCCAGGCTCATCGTCGCCTCCACCATGCTGCCGGAGGCGGACGGGGCCAGCGGCGGGCGGCCCGGTGCGAGCAGCGGAGCGGGGGGCAGCCCGGCGGTCCGCTCGACGGCCAGGCGCACCCGGCTGGCGGCCCAGCCGAGGTTGCCGTGGCGCGCCGGGTCGGCCAGCAGGCCGAGCGCCCCTGCGTTGCTCGCGGCCGGACTCATCAGTTCGGGGGCGCGGGCGGCGAGGTCGCGGTCGAGGTGGGGCAGGGCCTCGCCGAGGGCGCCGGCGACGGCGAGCATCTCCCGCAGCCGGTCCGTTGACAGTTCCGCGGCGGGCAGCGACCGGTAGGCCTCGAAGGCGCTGACCTCGTTCGCGGCCAGGGCCCACCGCTCCTCGACCTCGCTGAGACCGCCCAGCGGGTCGTGTCCCCAGGACGGCCCGCCCGGGCCTACCTCGTGCACGGCGTAGAGGGCGTCGCGCAGTCCAGCGGCCGCCACTGCCAGGGAGCGGGGTCCCTTGCCGACGAGCCCGAACGCGGTGTCGCGGGCCACTGCCCGGACGCCGCGGAGCACCTCGTCACGGCGCGCCAGCGCCGCAGCTGGCGCCTGCAGCGGCTGCGGGGAACTCCCGTCGGTGACGTCGGCGACGTCGAGGAGGCCGCCGACGACGGCGAGGACTCTGGCGGCGTCGCTGTCCCAGCCCGGCTGCACCTGCACACCAGGAGGAGGTGCGCGCGGACCGCCTCCTGTGACACCGCAAGCTGCCCGCTCTCTCAGGCGTCCACCGTCACCGGGTGGAGCAGCTCTTGGCACGCGAACCCGACGAAGCGCACCGCGAACGACAGCGGCATGATCTGCAGCAGGGGTAGGTGGTCGCGGGCCGCGCGCAGCTCGTGCTGGGCGAGGCGCAGCGCGGTTGGCAGGTCCGGTGGGGCCAGGGCGGCGGCGCAGTCCTCGTCGGTGGGGAGGTGCCCGGGCAGCAGCGGCGCCAGGTGGGAGCGGGCCGCGGCGAGGTGCCGCAGCACGGCCCGGGGGCATCCGGGCCAGCCGGACGCCTCGAACAGCCGCTGGTCCAGGGCGGTGAGGTCGGTGCTGGGCGGGGAGCTGCTGGTCATGCGGGCTCCGAGGTTCGGCAGTCGTTGACGGTCACCCGCAGGCTTGTCCACGGGGGGCGGCGGACCGGTGCTGCGGGCCCGCTGCTGTGCACAACGGGCCGGGTCCGGACGGGCAGCGGGCGCGGCGGACGTATCACCGGCGGGTCCGGGCGGGCACGCTGGGGGGCATGCGGTGGTCCAGTTCGGGTCGGGGGCCGTGGCCGGCGGTGCCGGTGCCGGGGCTGCTCGACGAGGCGGCGGAGCGGCTGGTGTGGGTGGTGCTGGCTGACGACCCGCAGGCCCGGCGCGCGGTGTTCGCCCGGTTCGGGGTCGGCCCGTTCGCGGGGGCGGAGCCGGTGGGCGAGGCGCGGGCCGCGGCCGCGGGCGGGGTGTCGGTCGATGACGTCACCGTCGCGCTGGCCCGGGTGCGGCGGGTCGCGCGGGGCAGCGGCGTGCCCGCCGCGCTGCGCGTCGCGGTGCTGAGTCTGCGGGCCGCCCTGCCCGGCACGGCGGCCGGGTTGGCGTTGGCCCTGCACCGCGACGGGGTCACCCGCGGCGTCCTGCACCCGCGGGCGGTGCTCGTGCTGGCCGCCCTGTGGGACACGCCGACTCCCGCGTTGCACGCAGGGCGCCGCCTGCCAGCAGCCATCGAGGTGTTGGGGGAGGGGGGCAGGCTGCCGGCGCTGCCGGCGCTGCTCGTCGAGGTGCACCGGTTCGGGGTGCTCGGGCTCGAACAGGCACTGTGGCTGCCCGCCTGGCCTGGGCACTGGGGCAGGGCGCAGCGCCTGGACCTGCTCGAGGCCGTCGGCCTGCGCCACCCCGGCAGCCCCCTGGTGTGGGACCAGGCCGGGCTCACGTGGCCGCGGCGTCCGGTCGAGCGGCTCCTGGCCGCCTGCGGGCCGCTGCCCGTCCGTGACGTGCACGCCGGGCTGCTACGGGCCCGGCACGCCTGGCCGTCGCAGGTGCAGGTCCCCACCTGCGAGCTGCTGCTCGCTTGGGCCCATGAGGCACCCGGCTTGCTCCCGGACCCCGAGACCGCGGCCATGGCCGTCGGGGCCCCCAGCCTGACCGGGACCGTCGTCCTCGGTCTGCCCGGCCCGCCGCGGCTGGCCCGGCAGCTGCTCACACCGTCGGACCGGGTGCTGCTGCCCGTGCTGCGCCGACGCCGTGCAGGCGTGCCCAGCGCGGACCTCTTGGCCCTGCTCCTGCGGGGCGGGCTGTACCGCACCCGCGGGGCAGCGCAGGTCGAGCTCGCGAGGACCCCCTACCTGCAGCCCGTGCGGCACGGTCGTACGTGGAGCCAGGGGCTGCTGCAGCCCACTGCGCCACTCGCGGAGGACGCCCCGGCGGTGCCACCAAGCGACTCGCGGCCGTCGACCCGATTGCCGCAGCTGCCCGGCCTCGAGGCGGTCGCCGAGGCCCTGGACGTCGACACCCCGTAAGTGGAGCGGCCGGTCCACCGCGGCGAACTCCCCGCGCTGCGGGCGGGCGCCGGGGCCCGGGGCGCGTCGAGGCGCACGCCGTGGCAGACCTGGCTGGCGCAAGCCCGCGTGCAGACCGAGACCGCGACCACGGAGCATTCACCCGCCCCGCGCGACTCGTTCGGACTCAGCACCGACACCCCGTTGCCCGACGCCGCGCCCAGAGGCGCGCAGCCCCAACAGACACGTGGAGACACTTGCCCGGCAGCAGGAGCAGAGGCGAGCAAGTTAGAGGTCAGGTGAGGCAACCGCCGCAGGCGCTGGCCCCGGTGGGGGCTCGGTGACGGGCCCGGGCGCGGGCCTGACTGCGGTGCCGGGGGTCAACGGGCTGTCACAGAACGGCGTCCGCGGTGACCTTCCCCGGGTGGCCCCTGGTGCTGGGCCCGGTGAGGGTCACGGACGGGGGGAGGGCATGGCAGCCGGTGAGACCGAGGTCCCTGCCGCGGACGACGGCGGGGCAGCGCTGGTGGTGCGGCACCGGGCGCACCGCTTCCCGGGGCGCCGCTTCGAGGTCAAGGCCCTGTTCGACGACAGTGAGGCCAGTGCGGTGCGTGCGGCGGCCGCGCTGGCGGGGCTGACGCCGAGCGGCTACGTCGCCGCATCCGCTGTGACCGCCGCCCGCCCGGCCAGCAACGCTGCGGTCGGCAACGCTGCGGTCGGCAACGCTGCGGCCAGCAACGCTGCGGTCGGCAGCCTGGTGGTGGGGGTGGACCGGGCGGTGCTGGCCGAGCTGCTGGCCGCGCGGACCGCGGTCCGCCGGTACGCGGTCAACGTCAACCAGGCCGTCGTGCTGCTGCGCACTGCCGGCGGCGGGGAGCCGGTGTGGCTGCGGTCCGCGACCGCGGGTTGCGACCGGGCGGTGCAGCACCTCGACGAGGTCACCCTGCGCTTGGCCGCCCACCTCGCGCTCGGCCGCTGACCCTTGCCCGACGTCTGCAGCCCTGGCGCCGTCGTGACCACCTCGAGCGCCACCAGGTGACCGTGCGCACGACCGGGGTGACGCCGTGATCGGGAAGGTGTGCCCGCGGGGCAGTGACGTGCGCCGGCTGCTCGGCTACCTCCTCCGCGACGGTCGCGCCGGTGAACACGGTCTCGCCTCCGAGCACACCGACGCGCACCTGATCGCCGGCTGGGACGACCCCGCCCGACTGGAACCCGTTCGACTCGCCGACGGGCGGCCGGACCTGCGCCACCTGGCCGGGCTGCTCAACGCGCCGCTGGCCGTCGCCGGGGCACCCGAGCGGCCCGTCTACCACCTGGCCATCGCCGCCGCGAAAGACCCCCGCACCGGCGGGCTGCGCGACCCGCTGCTGTCCGACGAGCAGTGGGCGGACATCGCCGCGACCTACCTGCACCACCTCGGGCTCGCCCCCCGGGACGACCCGGGTGCGGTCCGCTGGGTCGCTGTCAGGCATGCCGGTGACCACATCCACGTCGTGGCGACCCTTGCCCGCCAAGACGGGGCCCGCGTGCAGTTGTTCCGTGACTACGCCAAGTCCCGTGCGGCCAGCCACGCTGTGGAGGCCCAGTACGGGCTCACCCCCACCGGGAACATCGACGGCACCAGCCAGCCCGCCACCACCCACGCCGAACACCGCCACGCACGACAGCGCGCCCAGCAGGACGCGCGCGCCGGGCAGGGCAGCCGCAGCGGGCAAGACAGGCAAGGGCGGGAGCAGGCCGGCGGGCAAGACCCGTGCGGCGACCTCCGGGGGGGCGGGCAAGGTCGCGGGCAAGAGTCAACAGCCCGCGTCCGGCTCGACCGTGACGTGCTCCGCCACCAGGTCGCCGTCGCCGCCGCGACCAGCAACGGGCTGCCGGACTTCCTCGACCGGCTCACCGCCGCCGACGTACTCGTCCGGCTGCGCCACAGCACGCAGCACCCCGGGCAGGTCACCGGCTACGCCGTTGCACTCCCACCCGCCGAGCCGCCCGGGGAGGCGGGGCTGGTGTGGTTCGGCGGCGGCAAGCTGGCCCCCGACCTCACCCTGCCCCGACTCCGCCAACGCTGGGACCCGGCCGCGGACGCCGGCCGCATCGGAAGTGCCGCGGGCTCCCAGGCCTGGAACCAGGTCACCGTCGCCGCCGCTGCCGGCCGCCGGCGGCTCGAGCAGGCAGCCAACAGCCGTGACCCGAGCACGTGGGCCGAGGCGGACGGGCTCGCTCACGCCAGCGCCGACCTGCTCCTCGCCGCCGCCAGCCGCCTCGAGGGCCAGCCGGGCGGCCCGGTCACCGACGCCGCCCAGCATTACCTGCGAGCCGCCCGACCGCGCCCCGGAATCGTCCGGCACAGCCCGCTGAGCAGGCACCTGCGCGCCGCCGCCCGCGCCCTGCCCATGCTCGGCCCCCCGACGCGGGGTGAGCGCGCTGCGCTCGTCGCCCTGCTCACCCAGCTCGACGCCCTCACCCGCGCCGTCCACCGCCTCCGAGCAGCCCAGGACCGCCAGGCCCAGGCAGCCGCCGCGGCCACCGCCGCCGCACTGCTCGGTTACGCCACCGACCTCCAGCCACAGCCCAGCCTTTCCCGCGCCCCACCGGTACGCGCAGCGTCGTTCACGCCACCGCCCCCCCACCGCGCGCGCCTGCAGTGACCGACCCGCCACCAGACAGGGCGCGGACTGCACTCGGAGCGGCCTCTGGAAGCCTGCACGCGGTGAACGGCCTGCAGGCTAGGTAGCCCAGGCGGTCTCGGCCCCTCACCCCTCCGAGTGGGGGGCTTCCTCCTCATACCCCTCATCGGTCACCGGCGGATCGTCAAGCCTGACCCGTAGGGCCGTTCGTAGCACGTCCTCCGGGTCGGGCCCGTGGAGGCTGACGCGCTCGTCCATGTCCATAGGCCCCGTCGTCATGAAGTGTCTCCGGTTCATCCACTAGGCCGGGCTTCATCGCGTTCAGGACGGCAAGGAACTGGGTCCAGCTCGCCTCGCTGATCGGGAACTCACCCTCGATCACTACGGAGCGCCCGCCGACGAGGGGGACCGGAATCGTGGTCACGGCACCCGCTTTCCCACCGTACGGATCGGCTGTCGTCGCTGCTGGGGATCAGGGTCGCGCGCTGGTTCTTGCGTCACAAGATCAAGGTACCCCCTAGGACCCGGCGCGCGCGGGCGTTGTGGGCGTGACACGCGAGGGCGCTTGCAGTGTGGTTGCGAGCAGCGGGCGTAGCCTCACTGCATGGCCACCATCCAAGATGAGCGTCAGCGCTTGCGGGAGCGTCTCGCACACCTCACACGGCAGGCACACCTGCTGGAGGTCGAACGAGGACAGGTCGATTACGCACTCACGGTGCTCAACCGTCTCGACGCTGACCTGACACCTGTCCGACGCCGTGGCATGACGATCACAGCACGCGGAACCGCCAGCGACAGGGTCAGCACGCCAGCCCTTGCGCTCACGATCTTTGACGAGGACACGTTGCGGGTGTGGTCGCAGAGCGACCTCATGCGCGAAATGGAGTCCCGTGGCTGGGGTGACAACGTGACCAACAAGGTCAGCGCGATGCAGTCTGCGCTGTCGCGTGCAGTCGGGGCAGGCCAGCTTTCCCGGGTCGGCCCTGCGCTTTACCGCCGTGACATGACGTCCTCCGAGCAGGACGACCTCACAGACCCCGAAGGCCCCACGGCAGCAACCGTGGAGCCTTCGGTCTTGCCCGCTCCTAGTAGAGAGGAGGAGAGCAATGGCACCGCGCAAGCAGTGGACGGTCACAGTACGAATCTGTGGCAAGACCGTCTTGAGCATCACAGTGGTGCCCCCGTAGAGGCCGTCGGACCCTCCTCCTGAGAGGAGGGTCCGACGTACGGCCCCTCTGAGTTGCCAACGCCGCAGTGGTGGAACGGCATACACATCCGACTTGGAATCGGACACCGGGCTCGCCCTGAGAAGTGTCCCCCGGTTGCGGGTTCGAATCCCGCCTGCGGCACGAGAGACGTTCCTGCGCTGCCCAGCGTAGCGCCAGCCTGCCCCCAGTGGGATCAGGCGCGGCCGACGAGTGGCTTGTAGGTGAGCCGGTGGCCAGCCACCTGCCCGACCAAGCGCCGCGTCGTGCCCGCTGCGGACGGGGCCGCACTGGTGCTCCTGTCACCGCGGACTGTCACCTACACCCACGCGGTGCTGCGAGCGGCCCTGGCCGACGCGCTTCGCGACGAGGTCCCCGGCCTGCGCCGCAACGTCGCCGAGCTCGTCCGGCCGCCGGGCAAGACTCCGGGCAACGCCCGGCCGCTGCAGCTCGAGTCCTTGGCGCCGGTGCTGGTGGCGATGGAGGCGCACCGCTGGCGCGCACTGTGGCTGACCTACCTCGCCCTGGGCCTGCGCAAGGGCGAGGCCGCGCCGCGGTCATAATCGCCGCTCCAGCCCCGTTCGCCACCGACGAGGTCCCCGATCATCTCGGCTCCGGCGAGTGCACCTCCCACAGCGAGGGCCTTTTTCCAGAACGGCGTCCGGTAGTAGCCACGTGGTGCGCCGAGCCCGCCGCCGAAGAAGTGCGGGCGCTCAGGGTGGTACTCCGGGTGCGCGGTGTGCTCCTGACCCTCGACGTACACCCGGGTGGCGGCACCGACGGTCCGCCCGTCGGGTGGCAGGTCGGGGCCGAGCGGCAGGCCCTGACGTTCACGGACCAGGCGGGTGGCGATCAGGCGACTGCAGGCTCGCCGCATGGCGTGCTCCTGGCCGACGGTCGGCATCCCCACGTTCTACCTGCGTCGGTAGCCCAGTGAAGACTGCTGCTCCAGGGGCGGACGAGACCGGGCAAGTTGCCTCACTGCGTCAGACGATGCCGGGAACGTCGTAGCTCCCCGTCGCACGTAGTAGATCGGAGTCGCGGGCCCCACGCCATATGGCGGGGTTGGCCCCTGCTCGACGGTGATCATCATGACCAGGCGTCCATCGACGTCGTGGGTTTGGACATCGAACGGCACGAGCGGCGTCACCAAGTCTTTGATCAGGTTGATGACTGCCAACTGCGAGTCGTCGAGCGAGCGGGGCACGGTCACGCCCTCGATGCTGCCGTTGTTAGCGACGCCCACGAGCAGCCTGCCGCCCTCCTGGTTGGCAAAGGCTGCGACGGTGCCCGCGATATCCAGGCGATAGTCGCGGTCCTTGTCGACAGGTAGCCGACTCTTGAACTCGATCATGGACGTCTCCCCTTGTGCGACGAGTGACTGAACCTCAGTGCCTGGCTCGGCCTCGTACTCGACGCCTGGATCGGCGTTCGTCGTGTAGATCGTGCGCAGGAATTTTCGGTCGATCCAAACCGATCCGCGCCGCAACACGACCCAGGCGTTGGGAGGAGGCGGACCTGTCTGCGGGAAGGTCACAGTCACCGGGTCGTGCCCTGCGACGCGCTCTGTCGGACCTTCGATGTCGGACGCAAGCTCAACGACGGCACCCTCGATGGCTGAGCCCTCGATCAACACATCCATGCCGGTCACACCAACGACCACGGACGCGATCCGCCCCGCAAGATCTTGGACCCGGAAGTGGAACGCTCTATCGGCGAGGCCGCCAGAACCGAAGTCAACACCAAAGAAGTGCGACGCAGCCTTGGCGTGCGTGTGGAACGACGGCGCGCCCTCAGCGATCAAGGGCTCTGGCGGCTGAGTGTTGACGCCCGTCCACTGCCCGAGGTCGTAGACGACGGATGGCCAGCGCAAGGCCTCATAAATGTGCTCCTGTCCGGACGAGCGATGTTCCCGGCTGATATTCTGCTGCAGCGGTGGCAGTGCGGCCGTGACGTCGCCGACGGACACGGCCTCTGCCTCGAACCACCGGCGCACGGTCACGCCGTCCGTCTGCTCCGCGAGGAAGGTGGCCTCCTCATACATCCAATGCAGAGGCCGCCAGCGCGGTGGCTTCTCGCCGCTGGTCAACTCCAGAGCGGAGACCTGCCAGGCGTCCACTCGGAAGACAGTGGCGAGCCGGAACCAGATCGGTCCAGCGGCGCCCAGGGCGTCGAGGGCTTGTTCCTTGGGTGCCTGAGTGCGGGCCGGCATGGCCCTATCCGACGAGCCCGAAGGCAAGGGCGACGTCGCTCAACACCGCAGCCTGAAGCTTGCCGAACTCATTCTGCGGGACCTTGACGTATGCCCACGTCGTCTTGGTGAGCAGCGTCGCGTTCTCACACCAAATCGTCGCTGCTCTGTCCTTGTGGGCGACGTCGATGTCTTCGCGGCCTTTGGTCTCGATGACGTAGTGGATGCCCGCATCGTCGACCGCGACGAAGTCTGGCTCGTAGTACCGGAGGTTCGTCGCACTGTCGGTGTACTCGATGGTGAACCCAAAACGGCTCGGCAGCTTGGCGAAGCGAACGACGTCGCTCGCGGACTCGAGGAACTTCGCGAAGTCTCGCTCGAACTCGTTGTCCGCGGCGACAAGGTTGAAGATCGTCTTGCGTGCCTCGAACGTCGGGCGCGAGAACGGGAACGCCTCGGTGTGTGACAGCGCGCGACCCGGACTCTCCAGTGTCGGCGCCAACTCCTCGACGACGAGCGCGCGCAGCACGCCCGCGAAGGTCTTAACCGTCACGTACTGCGCTATCGGCGTGGCGATGGCTCGGATGATTGTTGTGTCTGCAAGGTCGACAGTTTCACCAAACGCGCGGTCGCGCAGGAACTCGCGCACCTTGGGCACCAGCGACGCGAACTGGGAGGGCAGCTTGACATCTTGCGCGACGCGCTTGGCGTAGTACGAGATGACTTCCTCGGACGTCTGCGGTCGCGGGATCGTGTAGTCGCGCTCGACGATCTTCTGCAAGGTGACGATATCGACACCCTCGTACCGGAACTGCTGTGCCGCCTTGTCGTCCTGCTTCTTGGGGAAGCGCGGACACGTCATCGCACTGACATCGATGCCGGCGATCTCTTCCGCGAGGGTCTTCTTGCGCGCCAGGATCGGGCTGAGGACCGGCACCGTGATGTCGCGGGATGCCTTCTCGGGGTCGGGCTCGATGGTCGTGATGACCAGCGGGTCCTTGAGGTCGAAGGTGTCGAGGGTGACGTCCTCATCGCGCTCCAGCTGCTCGACGAACTTCAAAAAGGCCGGGTTGCCGATGACGTCGACACGCTCGATGTACGACATCGACTGCCCCGCGAACATCCGGCGCAGCCCGCGGCCGATGGTCTGCTCGGGGAGGATGTTGGCCTTGGCTGTGTAGGGACGTAGACCGACTATCACCGTGACGTTCTGTACGTCCCAGCCCTCGCGCAGCATGAGCACGCTGACAATGGCGTTGACGGGGCTGCTACCCAGGTCGACCTGCCGCGCGACGAAGCGCGCAGCGTCGAGATCCTTCTTGGAGACGTCACCACTGCGGTCCGTGTGGATGACGAGGAGCTGCGCATCCCCGGAGTCGGTGGCACCGAAGGCGTCCGGGTACTTCACGCGCAGGTAGTCGCCGACGTCGTCTGCCTCAGCGGTGCTGTTGAGCATTACGAACAAGATCGGCTTCTTGCCAAGTGGCTCGAGCTGGGCGCGGTACTCGCGCCAGCGCTCGACGCCCGCAGTCAGATACGCCTGATACCGCACGCTCGCGATGTCGGACGGCTGATCCTTCAGGCCTTGAGTGACGCCCTTCATGGGCTGCTTGACGACGTTGTCGATGATCGCCTGCTTGAGCGGGTAGTCGGACACAGTCCACGTGAACAGACCACCCTTCGGGTACCGCGGCGTCGCCGAGAAGTCGAGTTGCCCGGCGAGCCCCTCGTCACTGTCGGCGTGGAGGCGACGGATGACGCTCATCCACTCGCTCTCCTCGTCGTGGACGTGGTGACCCTCGTCGTTGACGACCATGCACGGCGCTCCCCGTGCGGCGATGCGCGTGGTGAATTCCTCTACGTCGTCGGCGCTCGTCAGGGGTGGCGGGCCGAGCACGTCGGTCATCACGTCTGGCTCGCTTGACGTCATAGCGCCAGAACGCACGTACATCTGCTGCACGTTGGTCAGGTATAGCGCGCCTTGCGAGCTGGCGCGCTCGGGGTCGCCGCGCATGTAGAAGTCCATATCCCAGAAGATGCGCAGCTCGGGAGGAATGATGGGGTCGGTGCGGAACAAGCGACCGCCGCCGAAGTCCGCGCGCAGCCGCTCGAACACGATTACATTGGGTGCGACCACGAGGAATGAACGCGCGTAGTCGTCGCGACCTTCGGCGACCGCGTTGAAGTACTGCCAGGCAATGGCCAGGGCCATGACCTTGGTCTTGCCGCTGCCGGTCGCCATCTTCACGGCGTAGCGCGCGTAGTCGTCGTACTGCAAAACGTGGATGCCCGGTACCCGTGCGAACCGCTCCACGAGGTCACGGTGTCGGCGGACCTTCTCGACCTCGTACAGCCAGATGAGGGTCTCGATGGCCTCGCGCTGGGCGTAGTAGTACGCAAACGGACGGTTGCCCGGAAGGCGATGATCCGTGCGGAACCAGTAGCTCAGCAGCGTCTTGGTCGTGTCGCTCCCGCCCGCGTACGTGCTCGCGCGCCACTCCTCGACGGCCTTGCGGATGGCTGGAACGCACGGTGCAGTTGTGACACGAGCCTGGAGAAGGCTCTCCTGCTCCAGCGCGGGCTTAGGCACCTTTCTGGGCACGTCCCGCAACCTTCACAGAGATCGTCTTAGTGGTATCATTGCCGAGGATGTCAATGACCTTGACGACCACGCTGTACTCACCCGGCTCGGCGTAGTCGTGCCCGGTCGACAGCTTCAACGACGTGTCCTTGCGCGTGCGGTACGACTGCCACTCGTTGTGGAACGTGTCGCTCTTGTTGTCCCAGTCGACGGCCCAGTAGTCGATCCACTGCGACCAGTGCGTGACCGCCTTCTGCACGTCGGAGGGGACGTCATCGAGGGGGATCACGAAGTCCTCGATGGTAAGCGTGACCTTGCGCGCCGTCTGCTTCACCCACACGGAGAGCGCGGCCAGTTCGAAGAACTTGATGTCCCCCTGCTCGACCGCGCGCTTCTCCAACACCTCGCGCGGGATGCGGACGAGTCGAAGGTCGATTCCCGCCCGCTGGGCGTTCTGGCGGGCGATCTCGTTGACCTCGAACGCGAAGTCCCATCCCAGAACGTCCACAGACTGGGTCTTGGGCGCGTCCTTCCCTGTGCCCACCGCCTTGCGGAATTCAGTGACGATCTGCGTGATGTCGCCGACTGTGACCGGCGCATCGACAGTGCCGATGTGCACCATGCGACCACCCTTCAGCCCGTGCAACCACGCGTAACCGGCGATCGGCGCGGCGTGATACAGGTCGAGGATGAACGCGGTGTATGCTGCCGTCCGAGCGTTCGCCAACTCGCCGAACTCTGCCGCTTGCCAAAGCTGGCGCTCGTACTTGCCCAGGTTCTGAACCACAAATGGGCGCACGTTTTCGAATGACAGGAGCCGCTTACGCGTTGTCTGAATCGCGAAGCGTCCAAGATCGGCGGCGATCCATCTGCGACCCAACGTCTCCGCGACGACGGGCGTCGTGCCCGATCCACAGAAGCAGTCCAGCACGAGATCGCCTGGATTCGACGACGTCTCGATGACGCGCCTTAGAAGAGCATCCGGCTTCTGGGTGCGGTACCCCGTACGGTCCTGAGCCTGTGAGTTTACGGGCGGGATGTCGTCCCACAGGTTGTCGACGATTCGTCCCTTAGACTCATCAAGGAACCGCTTCAGGCTCGGCCGCATGGACTTGTCCTTCGGGTAAGCGATCCGACCTTCGGCATCCAGCTCCGCCATCGTTTCCTTGGAGTACCGCCAGCCAAATGCTGGCGACTGGAAGCCCTTCCACTCGTACGTCAGGTTGGGGCGCGGGTTGGGGCTTGTAAGGTTGTCCAGTCTGTACTTGCGCCCATTCGGATCGACGTTGGTGTACTTCGCTGCGAGGTACTTCTCACTGTGGTCCGCGAACGGCGGGTTCCACGTGAAGGTCGGCGACATTGTGTAGAATAAGACCATGTCGGTAACGTGACTCCAGGTCTTGGAGTCACTGTGCGCGGTGGTGCGCTTCCACACGATCTCGGTCTGGAAGTTCTGCGCGCCAAGTACCTCATCGAGAATCGCCCGGGCGTAGGGCGCCACGTGCCAATCCAGGTGTACATACACGCTGCCCGTTGGCTTGAGCAACTCCCGGAGGAATGTGGCGCCTTCGTAGAACCACTCCAGGTACCCGTCGAGGCCTCGCCCCCACGTATCGCGGTATGCCTTCTGCTCGATGACGCTTGGCTCTTTCGTGAACGACTGCGATGCCTCCGGCACGCTGGTGAGGAACGAGAAGTCCGCGCCCGTGGCGAACGGCGGGTCGATGTAGATGAGATCAACCTGGCCCGCCAACTCTCCGACGAGCGCAGGTAGGACGTACTTCTTGTCTCCCCAGACGAGCCGGTTCCGCCACTCGCTCTCGCGCTCGTCGGCGAAGAAGTCCAGGGCCTGCTGCCGCTGCTGCGCGGACTCGTTGACGGTCTCCACTGTCTGAAACGGCAACGCAAGCCGCACCGGCGCTGCTCGCTTGCCGTTGGCGTCATACTTGCCCTCCCAGGTCAACTCCGGCACGTCAGAGCCCGGCGCTCTCTACCCCGTGGAGTGGGTCGGCTGGAGTCGATACAGCGCGCGCCGGGTTGATCAGAGGCACGGTCTTCGACACCAACCGATCGTAGGGTGCGGGAGGCTCGCGATCAGGCCCAGATCCGCGATTAGCGCGTTGATCATGGCCGGTTGCCTGGTGTGATGGAGGTGTTGGTGTTGTCGGGGTCGGGCATGTGGGTGGCCCGGCGTGGTGGTCGGTGTCTCCGGGGTTCTCGGGTCGTGGCGGGCAGGTGGTTGCGGGTGTGCCGGGTGGTGGCAGCGTTCGGAGCTTGTGCAGGGCGCCGGTGATGGCGGTGTGGCCGGCGGGTAGTCGCAGGGTGAGACCGCAGGCGTGGCAAGGATCCGGCCGGTGGAGTGGCGACGCCGTCGTGGTCATCTGCGCCCACGCCTTCTGCCAGGGCCGGCCGGTTGGCAGGTGCAGAGTCAGCCGCCGTCGCGCCGAGCGGGCGAGGCGCCCGGGGACGGCCGCGGTTCACGGATAGCGGCGCCGGATCTCCATGAGGATGGTCCGGGTGGTGACGGAGGGGTCGTGCTTGAGCGCCAGGCGTAGCCCCTTGTTGTCGGCGTTGAGGTAGGCGTCGAAGTCCCGCTCGGCCTGCACGATCGTGGGCAGGTCGGTGCGCCCCGCGGCTTGGCAGGCGGCGTCGGACCAATCGGCTTGCAGCGTGACCTCGGCCTCGACAGCGCGGGTGCCTTCGGCCAGTTCAGTCAGGCTGGGCTTGAAGCGGGTGAAGTGGTTGACGATCCGTTGTTGCAAGGCGAGCCGCCCGTCCTCAGTCAGGGTGGCGACCCGCTGGTGGCGGTCGAGCAGGTTGCTAGCGATCATCCCGACGGACAGGAAGTCGGCCCGCCAGGTGCCCGCGCCCGTGCCAAGGAGGTCGGGCAGTGCCATGATCGCGAAGTTGTTGTGGTCGAGGCGCGGCTTGACCTTGGTGTGGGCGTGCCGGACGGCGAGCACAGTCACCCTGGGCAGGAGGACCGCGCCCGAGCGGGCGGTGCAGGGATGCAGGAACAGCAGGGCGAGCCGCTCGGGGCAGTCGTCGATCCCGGGGATGTCCACCCCCCGGTAGACGTCGCCCTGGTGGTGGGGGAGCCACAGCGGCGGCGACCCGCTCTGGGGCGGGACGCCCCGGTAGTCGTAGAGGAGCTCCGGGTCCAGCGGCTCGTGCAGGTGCGGCTCAGGCATGGACTGCCGGGCGGCTAGCGGGTGGAGACCGAGCGCAGGCTGGGCTGGCCGTCGCTGTCGTCAAACCACTCGAAGTGCCGCTGGTACTGCTCCCGCCAGTCGGGCTGGATGGCGTCGAGCGCCTCGGTCGCGGTGATAGCCCCGGACGCGTGGTCCAGCAGGAGCGGCAGCACGCGGCCCGCCTGCAGGTCGTCCCTCGGGTAGGCGAGCAGCGGTGTGACGGTGAAGCCGTCGACCAGGGGGACGTTGAGCCAGGTCGCGGGCTCGGCCACGCCGCAGGTGTCGCGAAGCAGGTCCAGGAAGCCGAGCAGCCGGGCGACCCGGCGGCGGTTGTCCCCGCTAGCGTCACCCAGGCCCTTGCGCCACTTGCGAAGCGCGGGCACGCTCACACCCACGACGCGGGCCAGATCCGCCCACGCAAGACCGTGCTTGAACGCGATGTCCTCCAGCAGCGCGGGCAGCAAGCCCCGGGCGTGCTGGCTCGTCACCCCGTCCAGGCGCGCGTGGTAGTCCGCGCGGTGGTCCGCCGTTGCGCGCACAGCAGCCTGCTTGGTGTGCTGCCGGTGCTCCCGCCAGCTGGCCTCGACGGAGTCGAACGCGGTCTGCTGCTCGCGCGTTGCTCTCCACAGCAGGGCCTGCCAGTCAGCGGCAGCGGCAGGGTCGATCACTAGCGGCGCGTCCGTCACTTGCCGGTCCCCTCCTGCACGGGACCGCCGGGGGTGGCGGCGGGGCTGTCACCGCGGAAGAGCCGGTGGGCGTCCACGGTGAGGGACGCGGCGAACATCGTACCGATCGCATGGTGCAACCGGCGGAGGCTCCCCGCGACCTCCTCGGCGTCCATGGCGGCAGCGACGGGGAGCTCTTGGAGGGCGTCGAAGTCGAGGACGAACGCGGGACCGCTGGTGTCGCCGTGGCGCTTGAGCGGGACCGCGACGACTGTGCCGACGTGGCTGGCCCAGCGGGCCGTGGCAGTGACGCCGTCCTCGGGCGCGAAGACGGCGATGCCGCTCAGCACGTTCAGTGTCGCCTCGGGCAGCAGGTCCAGGGGCCCCGCGAGCCGAGGGTCCAGGTAACGGGCCCAGTCCCCCGGCTGCACGTCCCGGCCAGCCCTGATCTCATTGATGTAGCGCAGCCCCACGTGCGTGACGACCGCCTGTGGCAGCAGCCGGGCCGTGGCAGCGGCCAGGTACCGGACTGCATCTGAGAAGTCGTCGAAGGTGCTGTAGCGGGTGGTCTCGACGGTGAGCCCGGTTGGGGTGAGCCGTCCCGACAGGGTCTGGTCGGCGGTCAGCGCCCGAAGGCTCGTGGTCTGCTCAGTCGCTGGCGGAGCCCCCGGGACCATCTGGAAGGTGACGGTCGAGGTTGTCTCCAGGCGGCGGACGGGGAACCGCTCGCGGACCGCCGCGCCGAAGGCATCCCGGACCCCGGGCTCGTTGAGGCTGGGCTCGTAGGCCAGCCTCACCTCGGCCGCGACGAGCGCGATCGGCGGCGCGGCGTACTCCTCGCGCCCGGCGTAGCGTTCCACACGCTCCTCCTCGGTAGCCTGTAACCGCTTCCGTAACCTAGCTGCCTACAGGCTGTGGCAGTGCCGTCGGGCGGGTGGTCTTGGATTTGTCTTAGGGGAGCGGCAGCACCACTGGCGCCCCGAGCGGGCGGTTGCTCCGCGGCGCACTGCGGGACGACCGCATGCGAGGGCGTCTAGAGAGCGGCAGCAGCGTCCGCGGAGGTGGTGTATGACCCGAGGCTGATGGCGACACACCTTTAGGCGGGTCCTGGCGTTGCTGCACCTCGCACCGCTCTGCGGAAGTTGGACTGTTGTCGGGGTCGGTCGCGCAGGCGTGCCTGTCGCCCGCACGCTGCCCGGTGAGGTCGCGGACCTCTGCTTGGGGCTCAGTCGCTGCGCCGGCCGCTGTCGTGCCGTTGGCCACGGGAGACGCGGACCAGCCGCGGCGGGTCGCGCCAGCGCGCCCGCGCACGGCCGGCGTTTGCAGTGGCGCGGGTGAGTGCCCCGCTCACCGCCACCGTGGGGCCGGCGGTCGCCTTCGACTTGGACCACACGACCGTGCCGCGGGGCGAGCGTCACCTCGTGGAGCCTGGCCATCGGCTACGGCAGCAAGACCGCGGCGCACAAGGGGCCGGTCCTGCCGGCGGTCGGTCACACCCACAGCCCGGCCGGCACCTCCACCGCCACCCCTCACCGTCACGGTTACCGTCACCGTCACCGTCACCGACGTGCACAGCCGCACCAGCCGGGCGGCAACCCGCCTCGCGGTCCGCGGGCACCCCGTGCCCGCCACGGCGCCTGCAGTCGCCGTGGGGTCGCTGCTGCCGGGCCCATGGGTGTGTCGGTGTCTGCTGCGGACCCGAGCGCAGCCGGTGCACGTCTGGTCGTGGGTCTCAGCGGCGGGAGCTTGGGCGCCTTCCGGCCACCGTGGCCGTCGTGTCACGGCGTGGCCGGTGTGAGGCGGGCGGCACGGCGCGGGCGGCTGCGGGGGGAGTGTCGTCGAGGGCCTCGAGGGCGGCCCTGGTCGCGAGGTGCGGGTCGCCGAGGCGGGCGGCGAGGCGGCCGAGTTGGCGGGGGGCGTGCGCGGGCGGGAGGCCGACTACGAGGCGGGCTCCGGCGCGGGCGGCGGTGAGGCGGCTCCCGGCCTCGTGGAGGCGGTCATGCCAGGGTTGCAGGGTGTGGTCGAGGACGGTGTCGGCGAGCGGCACTGCGCTGGCGAGGTGGCTGTGCAGTGCCAGGGGGTCGGTTTCGGCGAGCCCGGCGGGGTCGGTGCCGGTGGGGAGGGCGGCGTGCAGGGGCCAGAGCCCGGCGGCGCGGAGCAGCGGGTACGCGCGTACCGCGGCGGCTTGGCCGGCGGGGTCGGCGTCGAGGGCGACCACGACGTCGGCGAGGCCGTCGCGCCGGGGCAGGGCCTGGGCGAGGGCCGCGACGTGGGCGGTGGTGACGGCGGTGCCGACCGCGGCGACGGGTGCCCAGCGGGGGTGGGCGCGTTCGAC
>JAABUT010002256.1_pt1 | contig 19066 bp, 21 predicted proteins | sample 5559281 | NCBI WGS metagenome assembly JAABUT01 (sample SAMN10711880, study PRJNA513359) | rock metagenome | isolation source: Antarctica rocks | place: Antarctica: Victoria Land, Ricker Hills nord | collected 2016-01-04
TGTTCGTCCCCCGATTGTCCTGGGTGGTGAACGTCCAACGGTAAGTAATTTGCGCCGTGGAATCACCATTGTTGTTGATGTTGATGTCGTAGTGGGCGCTGGTCGCGAACGGGTAGAAGTTCGGACCACCAGCCGGCTCCTGGAACGGGCTCACATTCGCGATGAGCGTGACCGTATCGGACTTGTCCGGGCTGACGAAGCCGTAGACGTCGGTGTGGTCGACCTCACCGTCGTTGATCAACAACGGCGACTCCCGGTGGCTCGACGCGGAGCTGACGCCCGGCCCGAGCAGAACCAGCGACGAACCGAGGGTGAGCGCGGATCCAGCGAACGCGATCGTTGATCCACGGACGATCCGTCGGGTCTTGGAAGACTTTCCTGAGGGATGAGATTCCTGACGCAACAGCATGCATAGCCCCTTCGAAGTGCGTAGCGGGTTGCGGGCGGGTCCGGGCCCTTCTCGGCGGACACGCGACGCACAAACAAACACGGGAAGTGTGACACGTGGGCCGGTTGGTGCACAAGTTCAGCAAAGGTGACGAACAGGACAACACAGAGAATTGGCCGTCGACAGGGCTCGCCTTGACGATCGAAGCCGAGCCGGGCTGTCTGCCTGGGACGAACTGCGGGCCATATCTAGCCGAACCGTCCGTGCCAGACCTCGTGAACGTGTCGTAGCCCCCCGGCGTGGTCACCGACCAGGTTGAGCAGCAGGTGGCCCACCGGCAGGTTCAGCATCGGGCGGAAAACCCCACCGAGCTGGTGGAGGCTGCACGTCACGACGCCACGCACCGGTGGGGCAACCACCGTGGGCTGATCCGACACCGGGACGAGGCGCAGGTCCAGCCGCACCCCGACCGCCGGCGCGTCACCCCGCGCCGCGACGACGTCCTCGTATGCCTTCAGCAACGTTCGTGGGGAGGCGAAGAAGGTCAGCCATCCCGTCGCCGTCTCCCCCACCGCGGCCCACTTGTCGGCGTCGTCGGAGGCCAGCCACATGGGCGGTGGCCGGTACTCGTGCGGGAGGGCAAACGTCGACCCGTCCGGTGAACCTCCCCGTAACGCCCGCCAGATCGCGGACCACTCCCTGATGAACTGCTCCAGCGATCGGTCACCGACGCCCAGCGCCGCGCTGACGGGCGGCTTGCCGCCGCTGCCCAGTCCCAGGACGAACCCGCCCCCGGAGTGCACCTGCGCTCCGACCGCGGCCCGGGCGACCACCAACGGATGCCGGGTCCCCATGACGACCGACGCGACCCCGGTCATGGCCGGCAGCGAGCCCCGCCCGGCGAGGAACGCCAGGTGCGCGAACGGGTCGTGCCCCTGCCCGACGTCCGGGTCGCCCTCCGGCGCGCACGGCAGGTCGCGCACCCAGAGCGCGTCGATGAGGCCATCGCGCACGGCCGCCTCGAGCGTCGCCTGTTCCTCGGTCGCATACGGGTCACGCGTGACCGGCGTGAGGACGCCGAACGTCGGTCGCACCCCGCTCACCCCGGTATGCCGCGGAGCTCAGGCGGCGGGGTAGCCGGACTGCGTGAGGAGCTGCGCCAGGTGAGCGGCGTTGGCCGCCAACGTCTTCGTGGCGCTGGCGACCTCGTCCGGCGTCTTAGGCAGGTCCTTGAAGTCCGTCTTGTGCATGGCCTCGCCGTTCCAGTAGGTGACGCCGTTGGCCGGGATGGTGAACCCGACGTCGTTGAGGCACTGGAACATCACGCCGGTGATGTGGTGGGCGCCATCCTCGTTGCCGACGACGACGCCGACCGCCACCTTGCCGAACGTCTCGAGCCGACCCCGCTCGTCGGTCTCCGAGAGCTCGGCGTCGAGACGCTCGAACACCCGCTGGCAGACGCTGCTCGCCTGGCCCATCCACGTGGGCGTCGCCAGGACCAGGATGTCAGCGGCCATGATCTGAGCGCGGATCTGCGGCCAGGCGTCGCCGTCGCCCATGTCGAGCTGGACTCCCGGCCGGACGTCGTGGTCGACGACCCGGACGATGTCGCCGCTCTCGACTCCATGGCTGGCGAGGCCGTCGAGCACCTGCTGCGCCAACCGCTCGGAGCTCGAGTCGGCGGGTGACGGGCTGAGGGTGCAGTTCAGGGCAAGGGCACGCAACGGCATACGAGGGCTCCGGGTTCTTGGGTGGTGGTCCTGATGACCTACCCGGCGACCCGGCCGACCAACCGTCAGCGCCGGGTGAGCGAGGAGTCCTCGACGTGGGCCAGCAGGTCGGCCGGGTCCTTCCACACCTCGTCTGCCCCGGCCTCGCGCAGCTCTGCCTCGCTCGTTCCCCCACACTCGAGCCCGATGCAGCGCATCCCCATCCGGCGAGCGGCGATCATGTCCCACACCGCATCACCGACGAAGACGGCCGTTCCGGCCTCGGCGCCGGCGCGTTCCAGTGCCACCTCCAGGAGGTCGGTGTCCGGCTTGCTGTGCTCGGCATCGGCCGACGTCGTGCTGGCGGTCACCGCATCGTCGGCGTCGAGCGTGGCCATGAGCGCCTCGAGGTCGGTCGAGCTTCCGGACGTCGCCATGACGACCGCCAGCCCGGCGTCCGCGCACCAGTGCAGAAGGTCCGCGGCACCCGGGAGGGGGCGGGCCCGGTCGTACCAGACGGTGAAGAGCGTGGCGTGCGCGGCGATGATGTCGTCGTCGTCGGCCCGCTCGTCGTCGGTGCGGTCGTCACCAAGCAGGTGGTCGAGGATCTTGTCGGAGCCCAGCCCGACGGCCCGGTGGATGCTCGCCATGGGCAGCACCCGGTCGAACTGGAGGAGGGCCTGCCACCAGCAGACGGTGTGGACGTACGACGTGTCGACCAGCGTGCCGTCGAGGTCGAACAACACCGCCCGGAGCGCAGCGGCCCCGGCTGCGGGGTCAGCGTCGGTCGACGGCGTGGGGTCGCTGGGACCGGCTGCGGGCATACCCATCCCCCTACCCGGCGAACGGGCCGGGCAACCAGCACTGTTCGCCTGTAGCGTCGAACGACCACCCGGCCCAGGAGGCCCCATGCACACCGGCTGGCCGGCCACCGTGATCTGGTGGCGCGCCCCCCGTTGCGGTTCGTGGACCTGCTGCTCGCCCCCCTCTTGGCCTCGAATTCCCACGGCTACGACACGCTCGACCGCTACCGCGTCGACCCGCGACTCGGCGACGACGCCGACGTCGACGAGCTGGTTCGGCAGACCAAGCACCGGGGTGTCCGACTCAGCTGGTGTGGACCCTTGGGTCGCCACGCCGAGTTCTCGCGCGCGTTCCGGCCGCAGACGTTCCTCGGCAACCACGACGTCACCCGTATCGCCAGCCAGCTCACCGACCCCCGCCACCTCCCCCTCGCCGTCGCGCTGCTCATGGTGCTCCCCGGCATACCGGCGGAGTATGCCGGTGACGAGCAGGGCTTCACCGGCAAGAGGCTCGACCAGCCGCACGGTGACGACGCGGTGCGACCTCCCTTTCCCGAGACGCCCGCCGGGCTGTCACCGCTGGGCACGGATGTGCTCGGCGTCCACCAGGAGCTGATCGCGCTGCGCCGTGACCACGCCTGGCTCGGGGACGCCGAGCTGGCCACGAGCGAGGTCAGCAACACCACCATGGCGGTTCACCTGTCCAAGGACGACCACCATCTGACGCTCGCCCTCAACGCCGGGGACGAGGCCGCGACGGTCTGCGGCCAGCCGGTGCTACCGCACTCCTATCGCGTCGTCGCCTGACGCAGACGGCTCAGAGCACCGCTCCCAGCTGCCACGGGACGAGCTCCTCGCCCCCCAGGGCGAGCTCCTCACTGAAGCTGCGCCGGCCCGAGGCGGTGTCAAGCAACAGGTCGTAGACGCGACGACCCATGTCTCCCAACGACATTCCGCTCTCCATGACGGGTGAGCAGTCGAGGTCGATGTCACCGGCCATCCGCATCGCGAGGCTGGCGTTGGTGCCGAGCTTGACCGTGGGTACGGGCCGGCTGCCGAACACCGAGCCGCGTCCGGTCGTGAAGCAGATGAGGTTGGCCCACCCGCGACCATCCCGGTGACCGACACGGGGTCGTAGCCCGGGGTGTCCATGAAGACGAAGCCGGGACGCGGGATGGGTTCGGCGTACCCGCATACGGCGTTCAAGGGGCTATGACCACCCTTGGCCACCGCGCCGAGCGACTTCTCGAGGATGGTCGTGATGCCGCCGTCCTTGTTGCCCGGCGAGGGGTTGCCGTCGAGGGTCGTCCCCTGCGAGGTCGTGTAGTCCTCCCACCAGGTGATCCGGTCGAGCAGCGCCTGGCCGACCTCGGGGCGGACCGCGCGCTCCGCCAGCATCTGCTCGGCGCCGTAGACCTCGGGGGTCTCCCCCAGGACGCTCGTGCCGCCGGCGGCGACGATGAGGTCACTCGCGACACCGAGAGCGGGGTTGGCGGTGAGCCCCGACCAGGCGTCCGACCCGCCGCACTGGAGACCGAGGACGAGGTGCTCGACACCGACCTCCTCGCGACGCGTGCCGCGCAGATCTCCGGCCATGCCGCGGACGAGCTGCTGCCCCCGGGCGATCGCCTCGGCGGTGCCGCCCGCCTCTTGGATCGTGAACGACTCCACCGGGATGTCGTCATCGAGGCAGAGGTCCTGCATCAGGTCAGTGACCGCGTTGACCTCGCACCCGAGGCCGAGGACGACCAGCGCTCCGATGTTGGGGTGCCGGGCGTAGCCCTGCAGGGTGCGCTGGAGGACGTCCCGGCCCTGGCCGCGGTTGGCCATGCCGCACCCCGTGCCGTGGGTGAGGGCGACGACCCCGTCGACCCCTTCTTCGTGCAGGGCCGCGACCTCGTCCTCGGTCCGCCGGACGACCTGGCGCGCCACGGTGGCCGAGCAGTTGACGGTCGTCAGCACCCCGACGTAGTTGCGGGTCGCGACCGCCCCGCTGCGGCGTCGGATCCCCGCGAACGTCCGGCGCAGGTCGGCCGGCAGTTCGGGCAGCTCGGCCACCGCACCGCCACCGGAAGCCAACGACGACGCGTGCTCGGGCATACCCAGGTTGTGGACGTGGATGTGGTCACCCCGGCGGATCGGCGCGGTGGCGACACCGATCACGTGGCCGTACTTGTGCACCAGCTCGCCGGCCGCGACGTCGCGCAGGGCCACCTTGTGCCCGGGCGGGATGGGGGTGCAGGTGCGGAGCCGGGTCGACCCGGCGACCTCGACATCGGCGCCCGCCTCGACGCCGCGCATGGCGATGGCGACGTCGTCGCCTTCGGCCAGGCGGACCAGCTGGGACGCCGTCACGGTTTCGGACATCTCTATGACGCTACGCCCGCTCCATGGTCTGCGCAGGGTGACGAGCGTCTGCGCACACGGCGGTGACGCCGCGCGCAGGCTGCACCCTCTGCGGAGCGTGACTGACGTCTGCGCACCCGGTGGACACCGAGGGAAGCATGGTGAGGCGGGCACGACTGTCACGCCTGGGGCACGTCATATCGTGCCCGCCGCGTGAACATCGTGCCCGCACCGGGGTTGCCGGCTGGGCCGCTGCCCGCGACCCAGCCGGCCCTCCGCGAGACGTCTCGACGACGTCGCGTTCCCTTGTCGCGACCTCGCGTGCCCGCGGAGGTGGTTGAGAGAAGCCGTCAGGAACGGACCGACCGGCGGCCGCTCACGCGCGTCCAGATCAGGAGAACGATGACCGCGCCGATGACCGACCCGATGATGCCCGCCGGCTGGAGGAAGCCGTCGGCGGCGTCCTTGTGGAAGAGCAGGTAGCCGAGGAAGCCCCCGACGAAGGAGCCGACGATGCCCAGGACGATGGTCATGGGGATCGAGAGGTCCTGACGGCCCGGCACGAGGAGGCGCGCGAGCGCTCCGGCGATGAGCCCGACGATGATGATGGTGACGATGAGTCCCAGCATGGCGAAAGCCTTCCGTAGAGGTGATGAGACGTCTCGACTCTCACACCCCTAGGGCGGATGCAGTACACCCCTAAGGAGGCTAATCTCGGAGGGTGCCGGCTACTGAGAAGGACCCACCGATCACCGTCGCGCTCGTCGACGACTACGACGTCGTGCTCATGGGGGTGGCCAAGATCCTCGACCAGTACCGGGACCGGGTGATCGTCGCCGAGATCGACACCAACAAGCCGGTCTCGGACGAGGTCGACATCGTGCTCTATGACTCGTTCGCCCAGCCGGAGTCCGACCACCACGAGATCGGCGTGCTGGTCAAGAACCCCCGAGCCAAGCACGTGGTCGTCTACACCTGGAACTTCCACCCCGATCTGGTCGAGATGGCGCGCGAGCAGGGCGTGCACGGCTACCTTTCCAAGGCGCTGCCCGCCCGCGAGTTCGTCGACGCGCTCGAGGCCGTGTATGCCGGTGAGGTCGTCGTCAGCGACGCCCCCCGCCGCACCGGCAGCGCCAACGGGCTCGACTGGCCCGGCCGAGGTGAAGGGCTGACCGACCGTGAGTCGGAGATCCTGGCGCTCATCACCCAGGGCCTCAGCAACGCCGACGTCGCCGGGCACACCTTCCTCAGCCCCAACACCGTCAAGTCCTACATCCGCACGATCTACCGCAAGATCGAGGTCGGCAGCCGCACGCAGGCCGTGATCTGGGGCGTGCAGCACGGGTTCAGCCCCGACCACCGCCGCATCGACCACTGGCGCGGCGGCCCCTGACCGGCCCGCTCAGGCGATGCTGCGCTCCGCGTCGGCGTATGCCGCCTCGACGTCACCGCTGAAGCCCGGGACGTAGCCGATGAACCGGTCGCCGAGCCACAGCTCGACGTCGTAGGCCCGCTCGCCGCGCAGCCACACGAGGGGGTGCCGGCGACCCAGGCCGTCCACCCAGCTCAGGCTCGGCCGCGCCGCGACGGGGTGACCGTCGACGGCGAGAGTGGTGCTGTCGTCGTCGGTCACCTGGAGCTCGATCTTCACCCCTCCAGCGTGCGCCACCAGCCTGGCCCCAGGCGGTCAGTTGACGCAGAGTTAGCACAGATGTTGCCAGGGTTGACCTGGCCGTGACCCGATGAGACCCGATGAGACCCGACGTGACCCGACGAGGCCCGACGAGGCCCGACGGGCCTGGCTGGGCCGGAGTGCGAAGGCCGCCCCATCATGGCGGCCTACCATGCGCCGGTGCCCGAACTCGCCCCCACCACCGCCCCGCCGCTCGCCCTGGCGGGGGCCTGGGGCGGCACCGGCCATCTCATCGACCTGCCCGGTTCCCACCCCGGACCGGTGCACTGGGTCGACTTCGGCGGCCCAGCGCAGGAGCAGCCGGGCCGCCCGGCGCCCACCCCGGTCGTCTTCGTGCACGGGCTCGGCGGGTTGCACCTCAACTGGGTGGGGCTCGGACCGCGGCTCTCGAGGCAACGACCCGCGTACGCCCTCGACCTCGCCGGCTTCGGGCTCACCCCGGGCGACAAGCACGCCAGCGAGGTCGGCGCCAACGCCGAGCTGGTCGCCCGGTTCATCCGCGAGGTCGTCGGGCTCCGCTGCATCCTCGTCGGTAACTCGATGGGTGGTCTCATCTCGCTGCTGGTCGCCGGCCGGCACCCCGACCTCGTCGAGCGACTCGTCCTCATCGACCCGGCGATCCCCAGTCGCCGCCGCGCCATGGACCGGCAGGTCGCCGCGACCTTTCTCGCCTACCAGATCCCGAGAGTCGGCGAGATGGTCACCCGCCGGGTCAGTACGCGGTCCAGTGACGAGCAACGGGTGCGCGCCACCACCGCGCTGTGCTTCGCGGACCCGAGCCGCGCCAACCCGGCCGTCGTCGCCGCGACGATCGAGATGACCGCCCACCGACGCCGGTATGCGCCTGACGCCGACGAGTCCTACCTCGCCGCGGCTCGGTCCATCGTCCGCACGCTCGGGCGCCGGGGCGGCCTCCGCACGGCGATGAACGCGGTCACCGCTCCCGTCCTGCTGCTGCACGGCGACCGGGACCGCCTGGTGCCGGTCGAGTCGGCCCGCATCGCGGCGCGGGAGCACCCTGCCTGGACAACTCAGATCCTCCCTGGCCTCGGGCATACCCCCATGCTCGAGGACCCCGAGCTGGTTGGTCGGCTCGTCGAGGACTGGCTGGCTGCGCCCGGCAGCTCCCTGGGCGTCACCCAGCAGTAGCGGGCGGGTCGGCCGGGGCGGCGGCTCGCAGCAGGTCGAGGAACACCTCCACCGGCTGGGCACCGCCCACCGAGAGGCGACCGTTGGCCACCGCGAACGGCACCCCGGTCACGCCGAGCGCCCTGGCCTCCTGCTCGTCGGCGCGGACGACGTCACCGTAGGTGTCGTCGGCGAGCACCGACGCGACGCGGCGTTCGTCCATCCCGGCCTCCGCGGCACAGCGGAGCAGCGTGTCGTGGTCGTCGATGGCCAACCCCTCGCTGAAGTGGGCCGAGAACATCCGCTCCACGGCGGCATCCTCCAGAGCCGGCCCACCCATCTCGCGGGCCAGGGCGATCAGTCGGTGAGCATCGAAGCTGTTGGCCTTGAGCGCCCGGCCCATGTCGAGGTGGAGCCCGTCGGCGGCGCCGACCTCGGCCGACCGGCCGGACATGGCGACACCGGCCGCCTCGCCGCCGCCGTACGTGGCACCGAGGTAGGTGGCGACCGGCACGCGCCGGCCACGGGGAAGGTCGGGGTCCAGCTCGTACGCCCGGTGCCGCACGAGCACCTCGTGCGGCCGGTCACAGCTCGCGACCGCCCGCCGCAGCCGGTGCTTCGCGATGTAGCACCACGGGCAGACGACGTCAGCCCACACGTCCACGACCACGGCCGGGCCGGGGGCCACCCCGCTGACCGCCGCGTCGTCCGTGCTGTCACTCCTGCTCATCGCGCACCATCCTGGCACGACGGGTCGCCACCCGCCCGACGCCGGCGGTCGGGTCAGCACCCGCTCCGCAGGCGCGCCCGACCCCACCGAAGCCGACTCGGCCCCCCACCCGAAGGTGAGGGGCCGAGCTGGCAGGTTGAGAGGCTGAGAGCGCCGAGGTCCGGGTCAACAACCGGGACCGGGCGGGCTCAGAAGCGGCCGTAGCTGACGTTCGTCTGCGTCCAGATGACGTGCAGGCCCGTGAAGGTGCCGGTGCGCTGGGCGTCGTAGAGCTTTCCATCGCCGGCGTAGATGCCGACGTGGTAGGCGGGGAAGCCGAAGAAGATCAGGTCACCCGGGACAGGGTTCGAGACCTTCGTGGAGGCAGCACGCTGAGCCTCGGCGACGCGCGGGATCGACTTGGCCGCTCGTGCGTAGACGTAGCCGGTGAAGCCTGAGCAGTCGAAACCGCTCGTCGTCGTCCCGCCGTAGACGTAGGGGATGCCCGAGAGACTGGCAGCGATGCCGATGATGCCGCTGGTGGGCGCCGGAGCCGCTGCAGGGGCCGGAGCCGCGACAGGTGCCGGAGCCGGGGCGGCGGCCCGAGCCGGAGCCGGGGCGGCGGCCCGAGCCGGAGCGGCGGCCGGAGCCGGCGCGGCGGCCGGAGCCGGCGCGGCGGCCGGAGCGGGCGCGGCGGCCGGAGCCGGCGCGGCGGCCGGAGCGGGCGCGGCGGCCGGAGCCGGCGCGGCGGCCGGAGCGGGCGCGGCGGCCGGAGCCGGCGCGGCGGCCGGGGCCGCAGCAGGGGCCGGCGTGGCGCGGGTCGTCGTCCGTGACACGCGAGCGGTCGCGGCGGCTGGAGCCGGAGCCGGCGCGGCGGCCGGAACCTCGATCCTGGTGATCTGGACCGGGGCCGGAGCCTCCTTGGCCTCCGCCTTGGCGGTGAAGCCCACGGCGCCGAAGGACGGGGCGAACGCCTCGTCGACGGCCGGCGCAGCAACCGCGACGGCCTGCGCTGCGGTGGCCTGGGCGACGCCGGCGACAACGGCACGGCTGGCACTGCTAGCACTGCCGGCCGCGGCGCTGTCCTGCGACGCCGAGGCGGGGATGGCGAACGCGGCGACCAGGCCACCGGACGCTACGGCCACGGCTCCGACCTTGACGGCCGGCTGGGCGGACTTGGCCGCAATGTCGGCGATTTCGTTGAAGGGGGAAAATCCGGGTGCGCGGTGGCGCCCCACGTGAGTTCGAGCCACGGGTTTGACCTCTCGGACGCCTACGAGGTGAGCTGTCGGGTTCGGGTGGGAGGTGCAATGTTCACCCGGTGCCGTTGAGCGAGAACAGGTTCTCGCTCGCGGGAACTTCACCCCGAGGACGTCTCGCGACGCCCGTTGGATTGGTTCCCCCGCTCCTGCCATGTGATGAGTGCTCGTTCGCGGTGGGATGGCAGGACTCGGCGATCCCCACCGTGACCTTGGCCCAAGGGTGACCAAGTGCGGCAAACCCTACAACAGACGTCGGCCACATGTCACGCGCAGGTCACAGGATTGCCAAGAACCGACAACAACACGTTCTCTCCGGTGTCAAGCCAGGGGTCTGTCACCAGGTCACGAGCCCGCGGCCGGCCGCTGGCCAACACCTACACCCGACACCTGCCGACACCCACCGCTAGGGAAGGGACGGTGACGAGAACAGGACGGTGCCGACCCGCCGGCCGCACTCGTCACCGACCTCACACGGCGGCGGCGAAGACGTGCGCCGCGACGCCGTCGGGCAACGAGACCCCCATGGCCTCGTCACCGCCCTCGCGCACGGCGACGATCCGGTCGCCGCGGCGCCGCACCTCGACCCGCTCGCCGGGCAGCAGCCCGGCCACCGTCAGCAACGCCAGCGCCTCGTGGTCGACCTGCACCGGCTCGCCGATCCGGCGCACGCGCACCACCCGCGGCTCGTCGCCGGCCAGCTCGGTGAGCGTCGAGACGCCGGCCCGGAAGTCCTCACCCGGTTGCTCGCCGAGCTCGTCGAGGCCCGGGATGGGGTTGCCGTAGGGCGAGTCGTGGTGGTCGGCCAGCAGCGACAGGATCTTGCGCTCCACCCGCTCGCTCATGACGTGCTCCCAGCGGCAGGCCTCGTCGTGGACGAACTCCCACTCCAGGCCGATGACGTCGACGAGGAGGCGCTCGGCCAGGCGGTGCTTGCGCATGACGCGCGTGGCCAGCACCCGACCGTGGTCCGTGAACTCCAGCCGCCGGTCGTCGGCGAGGTGGATGAGACCGTCGCGCTCCATCCGGGCGATGGTCTGCGAGACCGTGGGGCCGGAGTGACCGAGCCGCTCCGCGATCCGGGCCCGCAGCGGGGGGATGCCTTCCTCGTCGAGCTCGAAGATGGTCTTCAGGTACATCTCCGTGGTGTCGATGAGGTCGGTCACCTCCTCATCCTGTCATCCGCGCCGAGCCCGACCGCCGCCCCGCGCCCCGCGGACGATCGGGTCGAACCGTGGCACCCACAGCCGCAGCCAGCCGGCTCCTCCCAGGGCGCCTGCCCCCATGACAGCGGCGGCGACACCGAGGGGGGCCACCAGGGTGATGACGCCGATGAGAGCCGGACCCGAGGCGTTGCCGAGATCGGCCATCAGCCGCCAGCCACCGAGGAACTGCACGCGGGCGTCCGGAGGGGCCGCGTCAGCCCCGAGGGTCATCACCAGCCCCGCCCCAATGCCGTTGCCCAGCCCGAGGACGACCGCCACGGCGGTGAGACTGCCGAACGAGTGCGCCAGCGGGAGGAGGGCCATCCCGGCCGCGAGGATCACCATGCTGGGCAGCGCGACCCACATCCGCCCGAAGCGGTCCATCACTCCGCCCGCCGGGTAGAACAGCAGCATGTCGACGGCGCCGGCGATGCCGATGACCAGACTGGTGTGCGCGGCGTCGAGGCCGATCGACTCGGCGAACAGGGGGATGAGCGCGATCCGGCAGGCCCTCGCGCTCGCGATGAAGAGCGCGCCGACGCCGAGCGTGGCGAGAGTGTGCACATGCTCCCGTAGGACGGTCCTGATAGCCCGCCGCGGCATACCGGCTTCCCGTTTGCGGTGGTCGGTGGTGATGTCGGGGACGACGAGCACGAGCAGCAGGGCGGCAGTGGAGGACACGAAACCCACGAGGTAGGCCGCGCCGACACCCCAGCGGCTGACGACCAGGGCGCCGACGAAGGGTCCGATGAAGATGCCGATGCGGCCCACGCCCCCGAGGGTCGACAGGGCGCGAGCCCGCAGGTGCACCGGGACGGCGTCGGTGAGGTACGCCTGCCGGGCCAGGCCGAACAGGGCACCGGCCAGCCCGAGAAGGCACAGCGACGCGCCGAGGACGACGAGGTCGGGGGCGAAGGCGCAGCCGACCATGCCGACCGCCTCGACCGCGCAGGCGACGACGAGCGCGGCGCGTTCGCCGATCCGCGCCGCCAGCGCTCCGGCGGGCAGGTCACCCACCAGCTGCGCGATCCCGATCAGCGCGAGGAGGAACGCAGCGACGCTGACCTCGGCCCCGAGAGCGCGGGCCGACAGGACGACGACCGGCAGGACGGCGCCGGTGCCGATCGACCCCAGTGCCGTCGGGCCGTAGGCGGGGAGGGCGATAGCGCGCAGGCGCTCCACGCTCTCGGGCACCCGGCCACTGTAGGCAGCCGGGTCACGCCGGCGGACGGCCGGCGGTCCGTGAGCCGGCTCGCATACCGGCTAAAACGTTGCGCGCCGGGCGATCTCGGCTTACCGTCCAAGGACACGAGAAGGGAGGTGGTCAGATAGTGCATTCGTATCGGACACGTGAGGTGACTGCGCGATAGCGCAGGCGTTCCGCTGACCATCCTTCGGTCAGCCAGCGGACGTGCGATCGCAGTCCACGCAGTCGCTGCAGCCCGTGGGTAGACCGCCCCGTCCAGCGTGTAGCCGGCCCTGTGCCACCGTCTCGAGAGATCCCTCTCGCGGCGACGGCGGATCCGGTGGCCCACGGGCTGTTCCTTCGCTCCACCGGCGCGGAGCCCGGACCTCAGGGCTGGCGGCGGGACACCGTCCATGCGGCCGCGTCGTCGAGGCTGGGTCGGACGGCCACGTCCTGGGCGGCCGCTCCCCCACCGGCTCCGACCGCGGTGAACACCAGCCGGTCGTGCAGGCGGTTGCGCCGGCCGCCCCAGAACTCCACCTCGTGGCAGGCCACCCGGTAGCCGCCCCAGAACTCCGGCACCGGCACGTCGTCGTCGCTGCCGTGGTCGGGAAAGCGGGCGGCATACCGCTCGAAGTCGTCCTCGAGCTGTTGCCGACCGAGTGCCGGTGCCGACTGGTGGGAGGCCCAGGCGCTGATCCGCGAGCCCCAGGGGCGGGAGGCCCAGTAGGTGCGCACCTCGTCGGGGCCGACCTCCTCGGCCACGCCGCGGAACCGGACGGCGCGGAACATCGCCGGCCAGACCAGCGCGGCGGCGATGTGCGGGTTCTGGGCGAGCTCGACCCCCTTCGTGGAGTTCTGGCTGGTGACGAACCCGGGACCACGCTCGTCGAAGAAGCGCATCAACACGGTGCGGACGTTCGGTGCGCCGGAGGCGTCGACGGTCGCGACGTGGAGGGCATGCGGTTCGGGCACGTCGTCGCCCGCCTCGTGCCGGGCATCCGCGTCGTCGACCCACCGCTTCGCCTGCTGCCAGGGGGTCGGCGCCAGGTCGGCTTCGCTCAGCCCTTCGCCGGTGTAGTCGACGCGGTGGACGGTGCTCATCGTGGTCCCTTCGGGGTAGAGGCCTCAAGGCTAGGCTGGCGGCGAGATCCGAAGGAGGGCGCATGGGTGTGGTCAAGCTCGTCATGACCGGCGTCAAGCAGGGCGTCAGGTACTCCCCGGCCATCGCGGTCGCCGTCAAGGAGGCCCGTGGTCCGCTGACCGAGTTCGCCAAAGGGCGGGTGGAGGCGTCCCGCCAGCGGCGGCTCGCGCTGGCCAAGGCGACGTCCCTCGAGGATGGCTCCGTGCTCTCCGTCGTCCACGGCGAGCAGCCGGTGTGGGTGGTCTTCAGCGGCGACCAACCGGTGGCACAGCACCCAGACACCGGGGTGTCCCTCGACGTCCTGGTGCAGCGTGTCGACCTCTCGAAACGGCGCCGCCCCGAGGACTTCCCCACGACGCGGGAGCGGGCGTCGGCCGCCCGGCACCGCGCGACCGACACGGTCCTGCACCGCAGGCACGCGTCGGTCCTGGAGACGGTCCCGAAGAAGAACCCGGAGAAGGACCCGGAGTCAGTCGCGGACGCGGATCCCGAGCTGGTCGGCGAAGGCGTCGGCGAGCTCGATGAGCTGGGGCCGGCTGATGGTGGCGCCGCGGAGGCTGGTCAGGCCGAGCGGGGCGACCAGCCGCGCCCCTGAGAGGTCGACCTTCTTCAGGGTGGCCTGGCTCCACTGGGCGGCGGTGAGGGTGCACCCGTCGAAGGAGACGTCGGTGAGGGTGGCGTTGGCGAAGTCCGGCTCGACGAGGACGCAGTCCTCGAACGTGACCTCCCTGAGGGTGGCGCCCCGCAGGTTCAGGAAGTCGATCTTCCCGCCCAGCACCTGGACCCGGCGCCAGCTCGACCCGTAGGCCGCGACGGCACCGAGCCGCGGGTCGGTCAGTCGGCAGTCGAGCAGTGACGCGTCGGCGAGCTGGGTGCCGACGCCGCGAACCCGCTCGAACCGGCAGTCGGCCCACCGTGATCCCTCGAACCGTCCCTCGGTCAGGTCGGCGCCGTCGACCACACAGTCGAGGAACCGGGCCTGACCCGCGTCGGCGCCCAGCAGGTCGGCGGCGGTGAAGCGCAGCTCGTCGTAGACGCCCTCGGATCGCAGTGGCTCGTCGGCGCTGGAGAAGTCGGCGATGTCGCTCGGCACCCGTCCGATTCTGTCAGCCGGTTCGGTCGACAGGTTCTGTCAGAGGGGCTCGTATCCCCCCATCGGGGGACGCCAGCGTCATCCCGGCGGTCAGCCGTTCGGAGGACAGGAACGGGCGGCGGGAGGCGGAAACATAGGTGTTGCCGCAGATGGGAACTGCGGACAGGGACCGCGGCGGCCACGGACAGGGACCGTGGCTGCCGCGGCCGGGGGGGTGACGCACGCGTCCTCGGACGCGCGTAGGCCGGGTCGCCGCGCAGGGGGCGGCGGCCCGGCATACCTCAACGCTCGCGCTGCCCCCCGGTTCGTGCTCTGGACGGCACCGACTTCCGGCGCCATCCACCACGAACCGCGGTGCAGAGCCGCGGGTCAGACCTGCGGGCCCTCGGACCGGAGCTTGTCGACCTCGGCCATGGCGTCACGCAGGTCGGTGAGCCACTCGTCGGCGTGCTGGCCGACGAGGGTCACGGCCCAGGCAAGGGCCTCGGACCGCGACCGGGCGACGCCGGAGTCGACGAGGGTGTCGAGCACCTGGCGTTGCGGCTGCCGCAGCCGGGTCATGACCGGGATTGCCTGGTGGGTGAACAGGTCGGAGTAGTCCCCGATGGTCGCCCCCCATGCGACCTTGCGGCCGTAGCGCTGCTCGGCCTCGAGGGCGATGGCGATCCGCTCATCGCGGGTCTCCTCGCGCCAGCGGCTGATCCGGCCCTCGGCCGCCGCCTGGGACGACTGGCCCTCGGCACCGGCAGCGCTGTCGACGGGCGGCAGCTCACCGCTGACGATGATCTCCTCGCGGTCGACGCTCACGGACGGCGAGCCGGTGAACCAGCCGGAGGGCAGTCGCCCGGTGAACCAGTCCTGGGCGTCGTCGGTCGAGGGCAGGTCGGCCTGCTGCCAGCCCCCGGGACGGCCGAACGGCCCCCCGCGACGGCCGCGGCCGCGCGGACCGAAACCGGGACCGAAGCCCGGGCCGAAGCCCGGACCGAAGGGTCCGCCGGCGCCGAACGGTCCGCCCGGAGCGAAGGGTCCTCCGCCGCGACGGCCGCCGCCGCGCGGACCGCGACCTTCCCGGCCCTCGCGGCGCCTGCCGCCGCGGTCGCCGTGGTCGCCGTGGTCGTGCCCGTGGTCGTGGTCGTGACCTTGGTCGTGACCATGTCCGTGGTCGGGCGAGTCCTGTGGTGTGGTGTTCATGGTGACCCCTTTCGTTACGGTCATTACATGATTACACACGGACTAACGCCCCACCCCCTCGTCGTGTTCCCAGTCCACGGGACGGACCAACGCACCGGCTGTCCATGGCCCTTTGGTTTCATGGGAGCGCCCTGCTGCCGATGAAGGTGAACCTGACGTGAGCGACACGACCACCAGCACAAGCCCGCTGACCATCCCTGCCGACCTCCTCCCGCAGGACGGCCGGTTCGGCTGCGGTCCGAGCAAGGTCCGGCCCGAGCAGGTCGACTACCTCGCCTCGATCGGCCGCACAGTCCTCGGCACCTCGCACCGCCAGGCGCCGGTGCGGGCCATCGTCGGCGAGGTCAGGGAGGGTCTGAGCCGGCTGTTCTCGCTCCCCGACGGCTACGAGATCGTGCTCGGCAACGGAGGGTCCACGGCGTTCTGGGACATCGCCGCGTTCGGCCTGGTGCGCGAGCGGGCGCAGCATCTTGCCTTCGGTGAGTTCTCCGCGAAGTTCGCGTCGGTGACCCAGGGCGCTCCTTTCCTCGGCGACTCGACCATCGTCAAGGCCGAGCCCGGCCGTCTCGCCTCCGCGACGGCCGAGGTCGGGGTCGACGTGTATGCGTGGCCGCACAACGAGACCTCGACCGGCGTCATGGCCCCGGTCCGGCGGGTGCCGGGCGCCGACGACGGCGCCTTGCTCCTCGTTGACGCGACCTCAGGGGCGGGTGGCCTCCCGGTCGACATCAGCGAGGCCGACGTCTACTACTTCGGTCCGCAGAAGTGCTTCGCGGCCGACGGGGGCCTGTGGCTCGCGGCCTTCTCTCCCGCCGCCCTGGCCCGGGTCGACGAGATCGCCGCCAGCGGACGGTGGGTGCCCGACTTCTTCAGCCTGCCGACGGCGATCACCAACAGCCGGCTCAACCAGACCTACAACACGCCGGCCGTCGGCACCTTGGCGCTGCTGGCCGACCAGGTCCGGTGGATCAACGAGCAGGGCGGCCTCGAGTGGGCGGTGAAACGCACCACCGACAGCTCCAGCCGGCTCTACTCATGGGCCGAGCGCACGGCATACACAACGCCGTTCGTCGGCGACCCGGGTGCCCGGAGCCTCGTCGTGGGGACCATCGACCTCGACGACGCCGTCGACGCTGCCGCGGTGGCCAAGACCCTGCGCGCCAACGGCGTCGTCGACACGGAGCCCTACCGGAAGCTCGGTCGCAACCAGCTGCGGATCGGGATGTTCCCGGCGGTCGAACCGGACGACGTCTCGGCGTTGACGGCCTGCATCGACCACGTCGTCGACCTTCTCGGCTGAGCGGCCCGGCGGCCCGGCGGCCCGGCGGCCCCGCGGCCCCGCGGTCAGCGGCTGACGAGGGCGGCGACCACAGCCAGAGCGATGAGCAGGACCAGCGCCACGATCGTCACCCGCTGCCGGAACCGGACGTTCACCGGACGGCCTGCGGGCTGGAGGAGTCCACCGCACCGACCGGGGCGACCGTCACGCTGAACCGGGGACGGCGGTGCGACGCATAGCTCACCTGGACATTGTCGCGGCGGACCAGCAGCAAGGCCACCGCCACGACAGACAGGCCGACCGCGACGGCACCGAGGCCGATCGTCCACCGCGCCCCGAACGCCTCCCCCACCCAGCCGACGATCGGCGCCCCCACCGGGGTCCCACCCATGAAGACGGCCATGTAAAGCGCCATCACGCGGCCGCGCATCTGCGGGTCGACCGACAGCTGCACCATGGCGTTGGCCGTCGTCATGGCCGTGAGCGCGAATAGACCCATGGGGACCAGGATGAGCGCGAACAGGTCGTAGGTCGGGGCCAGCGCGCCGAGGCCGGCGGTGACCGTGAACCCGGTGAGCGCCACGAGGAGCACGCGGAGCCGCGGTGTCTTGCGCCGCGCGGCCAGCAGCGCCCCGCCGAGCGACCCCACCGCCATGATCGAGCCGAGCAGCCCGTACTCGGTCGGCCCCCGGTGGAACTCGGTCGTCGCCATGAGCGCGGTAGTGATCTGGAAGTTCATGCCGAACGTGCCCAGCACGAACACCAGCCCCATGACCAGCATGATGTCGGGGCGGCTGCGGACGTAGGCGATCCCCTGCCGGATCTGCCCCTTGCCCTCGGCCCGGGGAGCGGGAGTCAGGTCGCCGCCACGCATGGCCACCAGCGAGGCCAGCACGAAGGCGAACGAGAACCCGTTGACCGCCAGGGCCCACCCGGTGCCGAAGGCGGCGATGACGAGTCCCGCGACGCCGGGGCCGACGAGGCGGCCCAGGTTGAACGACGCGCTGTTGAGGGCCACCGCGTTGCTGAGGCGGTCCTTCGGCACCATCTCGGAGACGAAGCTCTGGCGGGCGGGGTTGTCGAGCGCCGTGGCCACGCCCTGGAGGAAGGCGATGGTGTAGACGTGCCACAGCTGCACGTGACCGGTCAGCGTGAGGGCGGCCAGGACGAGGGCCGACACCCCGAGGAACGACTGCGTCGCGAAGAGCACGTGCCGCTTGCTGAACCGGTCGGCGACCATCCCCGTGAACGGCGCCAGGAGGATGAACGGGAGGAACTGCAGCCCCGTGACAAGCCCGAGCGCGCTGGCTGAGTGGTTCGTCAGCTGGGTGAGGACGAGCCAGTCCTGGCCGACCCGCCCCATCCAGGTGCCGACGTTGGAGACAACCGAACCGGTCGCGTAGATCCGGTAGTTGCGGACGCGCAGGGAGGCCCAGGTGGGGCTCATTGCCCGGCGACCTTGTCGAGGATGACGGCGGCCCGCTGGAGCACGTCCTGCTCCTCCGGCGTCAGGTTCGCCACCCGGCTGGCCATCCAGGCATCTCGCTTGCGCCGGATCGCGCGCACCGAGGCGCGGCCCTCCGCGGTGATCGAGACGATGACCTGGCGTCCGTCGGTCGGGTCGGCCTGTCGCCCGACGAGGCCGCGCTCCACCAGGGCCGCGAGCGTGCGGGTCATGCTGGGCTTGGCCACCCGTTCGATGTCGGCGAGCTCGCCCGGGGTCCGCGGTGTCTCTTCAAGACGGCAGAGCACCGAGAACTGGTGCGGGGCCACGTCGTGGCTGGACTCGTAGCGGACCCGGCGGCTGATGCGCATACAGGCCAGTCGCAGGTCAGTCGCCATGCGGGTGAGCTGCTGCGCGGTGAGGGTGGTGCGGGTCTCCATCGGTCATTAGCCTAACTCATTACCTGTGCTAACGATCTACCCCCTACGC
>JAABUT010002257.1_pt1 | contig 19065 bp, 26 predicted proteins | sample 5559281 | NCBI WGS metagenome assembly JAABUT01 (sample SAMN10711880, study PRJNA513359) | rock metagenome | isolation source: Antarctica rocks | place: Antarctica: Victoria Land, Ricker Hills nord | collected 2016-01-04
GAACGAAACCCCGAAAAATTCCAACCCTGACGAAAGGCCCGTCGCGCCGCTTTTGCGCTTCTCCGATGCGCTGGGCGAGCTTCGCGCCGATGCCGACGCTAACCACGCGGCCAAAACGAGCGGCACCTTGCGCGGCCCGGTGACGGGTTTGCCCCGGCTCGACAAAGAAATCTCGCACGCTCTGGCGCCGGGACTTCATGGCGTTTACGGCAACGCGGGCGCGGGCAAAACCGCTTTTGCGATGCAAGTGGCCGCGACGTGTGGCTTCCCGGCGCTTTATGTGACTTGCGAAATGGCGCCCAGCGAGTTGCTCCGGCGCCACACGGCGCGCGCGACGAAAACCTATTTAGGGCGCCTCAAATCGGGCGAAATGAGCGGCGCCGAAGTGGAAACCCTCGCCAAACGCGCGCTGGTAACGTCACCCGACTTTTGCCTTTTGGATGCGACGCGCGCCCCGGCTCCCCATGCTCACCTGTTAGAAACGGCTCAAATCGCCAAAGGCGAGGCCAAACACGTTTTGATCGTGATTGATTCGCTGCAGAGCTGGGCGGAAACGATGGCGCCCGAAAGCGCGGGCGAATACGAAACCCTCAACGCGGCGATTTTGGCCTTGCGCCAGATCGCGCACACGCTCCGCGCGCCGATTCTGTTTATCTCTGAGCGCAACCGTAAAAGCATGGAATCGGGCGGCCTCAACGCGGGCGCGGGAAGTCGAAAAATCGAATATGGCGCCGAAACGGTTTTTGACCTTGACCGCGACATGGAAAGCCAACCCAACGGCGCGGGCGAATTTGAAATCAAGCTGCGAATCGCCAAAAACCGACATGGCAGCGTCGGCGTGTCCGTTCCTCTGCTTTTCAACGGCGCGCTTCAACTTTTCACGGAGAACGCCAACCCGACGGCGGGCACGCGCGGCACCAAAAGCACGGTTCGCAACCTGGCTTAAACATCATGCCAACACTCGCAAGCTATCCGACGCCCGCCATTGTGCGCGAAACCTTTGCGGGCGGTTTTGCGGCGGGCGGCGCGGCGCTTTTGACTTTCGATGAACTGAGCGCCTATGACGGCGGCAAAGGGCGCGGCGCGGAGCGGCTTTTCAAGTGCCCGTTTTGCGGCGGATCCGAGCGCGCGTTTCACGTCAACTCTCAAACGGGCCGTTTCAATTGCAAGCGGTCAAGCTGCGGCGTCAAAGGCATTTTGCGCGAGTTCTGGCGCGACACGCCGCAACCGAGCGGGCGCGCGAATCGGCAGGCGCAACTCAAAAAGGCGTTTGGATTGGATGCGCCCAAAACGCGCGAAGCGGCGGCGCCAGTGGCAACGCCAACCGATGCGACCGCGCAAAATGCCGACGCCTCAAACTGGCGCGCTCAGTGGGAAAGCGCCGTCGCGCTCGAATCGCCCAGCGCGCAACCGGGCCGCGATTATCTGAGTAGGCGCGGCGTGTGTCTCCAAACCGCGATTCGCGCGGGCGTCCGATTTTGCCGCAACTGGGCACCGTCGCCAGATGGGAAAATCTATCGCGGCGGCGCGGCGATTCTGTTTCCCTTGCGTGATGCTTTGGGCGCGCTTCAAGCCGTCAACGGGCGATACCTTGCGCCCGATGCCAACCCCAAAGCGCGAAGCGGCGGCACGCTGGGCGCGGGCGCATTTTGGGCGGCGCCGTCAAACGATTTCGATTGGCAAAAATGCGACGCGCTGGGCACCGTTGAAGGCCCGTTCGATGCTCTGGCGCTGGGCGCGTGCGGCGCGGCGGCTCTGGCATTTTGCGGCGTCAACTTGCCCGCGTGGTTTGGGCGCGCCGTCGCCTTCAAAGCGGTTGCGATTGGATCCGATGCCGACGACGCGGGCGAAGTGGCGGCGGCGAACTGGGCGCGCGATTTTGGGGTTTACACCCGTCGCGTTTCCCGACTCCGCGCACCCGACGGCCTCAAAGATTTTGGCGAGGGTTTCGAATGTTTCGGGCGCGATTGGCTCACGGCATGGCTCAGGGAAAACGCGGGCGAATTGCTCACAGCGCCAGAGGCCCCGGCACCCGAACCGGCAACCGTCTCCCCATTTCGCGCCAACGCTTTTGTTTTCGTGCCCGCCAAAGTTGAACCGGCACCCGGCGCGGCGAAAATCTGCAAAGTGCTTCAAAACTTTCGCTCACTCTTTGCGGCGGCGCGCGGCGGCGAACTTCCAACTTCTCCGTTTTTCGTTTCGTTGGACGGTCAGAAAATCGAAGTCGAAAGCGCGGCGGCGTGCGTTTTGGCGCTGGAATCGGAATGGACGCGGCACGCGCGACGGTGCCAACGGGAAAAGCGCGATCTCACCACGCCAGAGGCGGCGGCACTCGAAGCAGGCGCGGCGCTACTCGATCAACTCGCGGTGCGCTGGGACGGCGAAACGTGGCGCGAACTCGAAGCAATGAGCGCTCAGCTCGACAAAGATTTCGCGGCGGCGGCGGTGGTTTGGTCGTCTGCGAAGTGAAGCATCCCCGCGCGCGTGTGCGAGGCGAAAAACCAATTCAGGAAACTTTTCCTGAATTGGAAACATCTCCGCGCGCGTGTGCGCGAGGTAGCCTTTTGCTCCGGCGTCGCCTTGGCTTCGATCTTTTTCACTTTAGCGATGCTGTCATGTGAAAGATTGGCGGCTTTGGCGACTTCTTTTTTGGTGTCTATGGGTTCGACCTTTTCAAGGTTGTCAGATTTCTGACAACCTTGAAAATCATCGCTTCGCCGATCTCCGCCTTCGGCTGCGCGCTGATTTTCTTTCGCCTTCGCCGCGATAATCGGTTCCAATCTCAAAGCGAGTTTCGCGCGCTCATAGGCGGGCAAATTGCTTTTTCTTGGCGTCCCGCTCGCGCTCTGCGGTCGCGTTGTAAATCGGCGGCGTGAAGTCGGTTAGGTGGTTTGCTGCGGGTTTGTTCAGAAAAGTTTCCTGAAACTTTTCTGAACAAACTTCACTGACCGTTCCCTTTGAGCAGTTGCACGTCTCGGCTATTTCGTCTGTTGAATAACACGCCATCCACATTTCAATGATTTTCTGATTCCGTTTTTCTTTCTCGTCTTTCACGATGCGAGAAAGCCACTCAGAAACTTTCTTTTTGCCAACGGACAGGGAAGCGGCGATTTCCTCGTAACTGCACCCGTAAGCGTAAAGCGCCTTCGCCGTTGATTCCTTGTCGGCACTCGTCAATTGGTAGCCATGATCGCTGTTGAGTTTTGCCGCGAGTTTGAGTTGGTCATGAGGCGCCGTCACTGGGTAAACGAATGCGGTGATTTCCCGATCTTCGTCGGGATACGCCTTGCGGTAGCCAAGCCAGCGATGTTTTCCGTCCAGCAATTTCATATCTTCTGAAACGGAGATGAAGTTGCCTTTAGCCTCGATTTCGTCAAGGCATTCAGCGTATTTCTGCACAAGCGCGGGGTCGTGTTCATGGCGCGGGTAAATCACTTCATCAAAGATGACTTGTGACAGGCAAATTGCTTTTTCTTGGCGTCCCGCTCGCGCTCTGCGGTCGCGTTGTAAATCGGCGGCGTGAAGTCGGCCCAAACCGCTGTTTTTCGTGACAAAGCGGCCTCGAATTATCAATAAGGCGCTCGAATCGCCGCCGCCGCCGCGATTCACGCTCAAAATTATATTTTGATTTCCACATAACGCAAATACTCTTAGTTTGCTCTTGTTGCGTTAACGTGATATTCGCGCATGGAAGGGTAGACTTAAGGTTATAACCCTTCCATGATGAATCTCGATTACATCACGCCTGCCCATATCGCCCGTCGCGTTGGAATTTCACCCAACCGAGCGCGGGCTTTCTTGCGCGACTTGGAGCCGAGAGACGGGCCGCGCCTTCGCCAACGCTTCGAGCCGTCGCGCCTGGATGAATTGGCCGCGCTCTGCGAATCGAAGCGGCAGCGCAAGTGCTTCAACAAACACAACTCGCACCTGATTGATTCAGGTGCCAAGTAATTCACTCGCTTCACAAAACCGACTTAAAACCTTAAGGAAATTTAAAATCATGTCCGAAAATATCGACTACCATGCCCTCGCCTTGGCGCAAATTGAAGTTCACGACACCGAAGCAGACCGGATCGCCGCCGCGATTCCTGAAGACCTCAAAACACACCCCAGCAAGCTCTATGTGGTGCCGCCTCGTGGTTCGATGGCAGGCCCGGAACGGCTCGCAAAAGCGCAGCAAATCCAAACGCGTGTTCAAGCCGAAGTCGCGCGCGTCGCGCAAAATCAGGCGGCTCACGAAGCGAAATTAGAAACCGAGTTGAAAAACCGTGTGGAGCATGAGGCGCGTCGCGCGTTAGGGATACCTCCTTTCGGAGTCGAATCGGCTTTGCCCTCGGACTGGCGCGAATGGCTCCGCGATTTGGAGAATGGCACGCGCACCGGCGCGGATTTTCAAAGATTTCGCGCTCAGGAGCAGGCCAAAGCCAAAGCCGCGCGCGCCGGTGCACGTGGGGGGTTTCTCTAAATGGCGAATTCACGCGCGCCGTTTCAAGCTGGATTGATAGCTACTGAGAACTCATGTCACCCAAGCACGAAAAACTTTTAGCCTGTCTTTTGACCGCGCCAACAATCCAGCTTGCGGCGAAATTGGCGGGCGTGAGCGAGCAAACCGCGCTTCGCTACCTCAAGGAATCCGAGTTTCAAACCGCGTATCGTGAAGCCCGGCGCGAAGTCGTCAGCCATTCGATAACGACTTTGCAGGGCGCTTGCAGCAACGCGGTTTCTACTCTCGTTTCGGTTTGCGACGATCCCGATGCGCCCGCAAGCTCTCGCGTTTCGGCGGCGAAATCCATCCTCGAAATGAGTTTGCGCGCGGTGGAGATTGACGACTTGGCGGCGCGCGTTGAAGCGCTTGAAACTCTTTTGAAGGACAAACCCGATGGCAAGCATTAAAGATCGTTTAGCCAAGTTGGAAAGCGAAGCGTCGGAAAGCGTATCGCCCGCAGAATCGCCCCGCGAGCGATATGAGCGGGAAGCGGCGGCGCGCATGGAGATTTTTTATGATCAGCTCTCAGACACATTTTGCACGCTTATAGACAAAATGCCAGAGCGATGGGCCATGCACGTTGTAGACGAAATGAACGCGCGGGAAGATGGGTTTAACGATCTTTTTCTCAGCTACTTCGGGCAGGAAGCACTCGCAAGCCTTTCGCCGGTTACATCCGTGGCGTGCTGCATCGCAGGGCGCCAGGTGCGCTTTAAAGAAAATGCCGAATTCCAGGCCGCTGCGAAAAACCCCGGCCCGCTCGCCCTGCCCGAAGAACTCTGCCAGTTTCTGAGCGGTTGCACCTTTCATGTCGGGCAGTATGGAATTGCGGAGCTGCAGCGAACGGGCGCGCCGCCGCTGCTTTACCGCTTCGATCATTTCGCCTGTGAAGCGTGCCGTTATTGGTATCCAGGGCCGCGCGGCGCGCATGACCGCGCGGCGGTGCCGTTTCCATCCTGTTTGCTCTGCGGCGGCTTCGTCGGCAATTGGTATGAGTGCAGAGACAGGCGAGAACAAAAACAAAAGGAAAAGCCATGAAACCGACACTTAGCAACATCGAGAAGCGAATCGAAACGATTGAAAACCACAAGGTTGTGGGCGATAACGCGCCTTCGCTCACTCTGATTTTCAACCGCGAAGACGGCACGCCCGGCGAAATCTGGCGGTGTGGGAAGCCGACCGGGATCGCCCCACCACGATCACCGCCGAAGCCTATGAATTACTGTTTGGTTAGCACTGATAATGGTGAGCCAAACAATACCGGGGAACCCTAAAAAAAATTGTACGTTCAAAAAATGGGGCCGTTTTGTCTCTCGAATTGACGACTTCCCCCGCTAAAGACGCACCCAGAACACGACAAACGCCGCGCACTTGATAGTGCGCGGCGTTTGTATTTTGGGCCGGGTTAAGCCATTCGCATGGCGTCAAAGCGCGCCACCGTCGTCACAGCGACGCTTTTATCCATGAGGGCGCGAGCAACGGGCCGCGTTCTGTGACTCTTGCGCCGCAAGCGCCATGCACCGGGCGCGGAAAGGTCTACCGATTCGGCGACCGGCGACGCCTCGAAAGGCGCGGCTCAAAGCGAACGACGGGCCGCGTTTCAATTCCACAAAGCACGCCTCAAACTAGAGCAGGTGATATTCATTCGACCACTCTTTCGCGTGTTTCAATTCCACAAAGCACGCCTCAAACCCACCCCGTAGGGACACGAAAAAGCCGCTCCGGTGCATTGGAGCGGCTTCTCGTTTTGCGTGGCTGAGAGTGGCTTTAAACCGCTTAGAAGAGGATTTTACTTTCCCATTTGGCATAAGCAGATTCATCGGGATTAAGGCCCGTTTCATCTGGCGTGGCGAAAGGTTTTCCGCACTTCGAGCAATGGCCCGTCCCGTCTGCCGCGCAGATCAGATCTGACTCTAAGCCCGTTCCTATTCCATCTTGAGGAAACATAACCCGGAACTTTTCCAGGTCGTCAATGCTGCGAAAAACAATCGCCCCGCGGCCACACTCGCAGTCGTGCGGCTCTGTCACTAATCCACCAATGTGTAACGGCATGATTTCTCCTTAAAAACGACTCTGGCGCCTTTCCCAGAGGATAAGGCGCCAGAGCATCAAACGGGCCTGAAAGTGGCTTTAAACCGCTCGCATAGCGTCAAAATTCGCCACTTCGCCGCGCAAGTGATTCACGGTTTCGGTTTCACACGCCAGGAAATCGACCTCCAAGAAATCGAGCGAGCGGCGAAGGATCGCAAGCGCGGCGCGAATTTCGGCGCTCGTTTGCGAGTAATCAGTGAAGCAAAAGCGGCCATAAATCGGGTTTTCGTCGCCTTCGCCTGCCAGATAAATCGCCTCACTGGTGGCGAATTCGAGCAGCATGAGCGCGGCGCGTTTGATGGCGGGCGCGTCGTTGCACTCTTGCAGCAATTCAATCTGAGCGGCGCTGATACCTAATCCGCCTGTCACGTCGGGCGCGTCGATGGGCGCGGCGGCGGCGGTTTCGGCGGCGTGGGCAGCGTCACAAAACGCGATGGCGCCTTTTAGATCGCCAAAGATGGGCGCTGAAACGAGCGCGGCTGTTTGGGTTTCGATGTTTTGGTTTTGCATGATGTTTTGAGGGTTTCGGGTTTGAAGGGTTGGCCGTCTATCTGATAACGGTTATCAGATAGACGGCGAGAAAATCAGGCCGCACAGCGCGACGGGGCATCGTAAACCGGATCGGTCTCGAAACACAGCATTTCGTCCAACTCATTCAAGCGGGCTTCCAGCGCGGCGATTTCCTCGAAGCCGGGGCCGTCCTCGAAGTTGGCGGCGTAATGGCGCATAAACGGCAGATCGGCGCGAATTTCGGCGCGCTGGGCTTGTAGCGCGTCCACAGTCGGCGCGGCGGGAAGTGGCGCCAGAAGTGGCGCCAGAAGTGGCGCCAGAATCGGCGCGGGCGCGGCTTCGATAACCGGCACAGTGGGCAGCGCGACTTGCAACGCTTGAAGCATTGCGGTGATGGCGCGGGGACGTGTCATTCCGTAACGACTTGCTAAAATGTTCATTTGTGAGGCTCCTTTGTTGGGGTTGATCGCTGAGCGCGCCGCTTTGTTTTCCAGACAGGGGCGGCGCGCTCTTTTCTTCCCGAACTGCTACTCATTTTACTACCCATACACGCAAGGGGCAAGGGAGAAGATAAACTATTTTGGTGCCTTTCTGTGTGCCCTTGTGGGTAGTAGACTCTGAGGCGCCATGAGCAACTTAAAAACAATTCGTGAGGCGCTCGGACTCACTCAAGAACAGTTGGCGCGCGAAATCAAATGTTCGATCAATACGGTGCGGCGCTGCGAATACGACGAGCGTTTGCCGAAGACCGAGGCCGTTATGGACAACCTCAAACGAATCGCCAGGAAAGCGGGCGTCAGCATCGAGGCCAAAGCCGAGGAAGTGACACGATGAAACTCACACTTTTAGTTCAGCCCGACACCACACCAGACGGCAAAGTCGCTCTGTTTTCGTCGCTGTGCCCCGAACTCGATATTGCGAGCCAGGGTTATAGCGAGCAGGAAGCGCGCGAAAATTTGCGCGAAGCGTTGGAGTTCTTCCTCGAAGATGCGACCCGCGAAGAAGTCGAGCGGCGTTTGGCGTCGGGCGCCCGCGTCTCTCAATTGGAGCTTGCGGCGTAGTGCCCTCGCTTCGCACTCTCTCAGGCCGACAGATCCGCGCGATTCTCGAGGCCAACGGTTTTTACTTTGTCTCGCAAAAAGGCTCCCACATGAAGATGCGGTTCACCATCGAAAACGAGGATAAAACCACCACGACTTACACGGCGATTGTGCCCGACCATAAAGACGTGCCCATCGGCACGCTGCAAAACATCATTCGCCAGAGCGGTTTAGGACGCGGCCCGTTTGAAGCATGACACCCGACGTCACCACAACCGCGCCAGACGCGCTGGAATCTGCCCAAGTGTGGATTTCGTGCGCGGCGGCGGCGGCGGTGTTTGGCGTGTCATCGCGTGCAATTCAAAAGCGGGCAGCGCGTGGAAGTCTCAAGGCGCGGAAAGTGGAGCGCGGCGGCGTGTCTGTCTGGGAAATCAACGGGCGCGAACTGGGTGCGAACCAAGGCGCGAACATGGACGCGTCCATCGCTTCAAATGGACGCGAACCCGCGAACCTTTTGCCCAAAGTGGACGCGAACATCGTGCCGTCTCACGTTCAAATCGACCGCGAACGAGGTGCGAACATGGACGCGTCCACCGGTGCGAACGGTGCGAACCTCAAAGAGATGGACGCAAGCATCGCTCCAGACTTTGCGGCGCGTTATGTGGAGCACTTGGAAAAGGAAAACGAGTTTTTGAGACGCGCTTTAGAAGGTGCCCAGCAATCCGAAGCGATGACGAAAGCGGCACTCAGAGAGGCTTTGAAAGCGATGCCAAAGCAGCTCACGAGCGGCGCGGCCTCTGGCGAAATGGGACAAATCGGGACGGACACGCGCACGCCAGACGCACCAATTTCGAGCGATAAACCGCGCGGCGTGGTGACACCGGGCGCGGCATCGAATGAGGCGCAAAATGGCGACGTTTCGAGTTATTCGAGCATCGCGGATTGGCTCGAAAGTGAGATTTTGGAACGGTGATTTATGAGCGAAAACAAATTTCCTGAGCCTTTGGGATGGGGCCGATTGGAAACGGTTCAGCCTGATGGCAGTGTGTTGGTTCAAGCGTCACCAGTTATTTATCACGAATCACTGGCGCACCTGATTGACGAGGACGCTACGCGGCAAATGCGCGACGCCATAGCTCGGCAGCGTTATTTGACCTATTCTGCCGGGTCGCAAGTGCAGCACGTGATATTTAGCGACGCCGGAGAGAGGCGCACTGGGTCGCCAGAGGCTGCCCGAAATGAGAAAAGGAGCATCAAGGGAATTATCGACTTCAAGGTGAAAAACCCAGATCGCTATGAGATAAGCAGTGTTGAAGAATTAGCCGACAGCGTTGCTCAGGATTTCGTTTTCGTCGCTTATAGTCACGCTTCTGATACCTGCGAGAAAAACGCGACAGTCGAAGAAATCCACCGGCTTGCTTGTGCAAGATTCGCTCCACTCGAAAAGACTATTCGCATTTTCGCGCGGCGTGTTGCATCAGGTGAACTGAGGACGGGATCGCGCGATTTCGACTCAGAGTTTGGGCGCTTGTGGAATCAACTAACTAATGATGTAAAATTTGAATCGGAAGCAATTCCGGCCCCTGCTCTAAAAAAATGCACGCGCCTTGACATCGACTCATCTTGAGCCGAACGTCAAGGCGCGTTTTTTTTTGCGATTTTTCGCGGCATGGGCTTCTTCGCCCGCACCGCGTAAGCGGCGACACTAATTCACAATAAGACGTGCCTTAACAAACACAAAAACCCGCAGACGGGCGTCTGCGGGTTTGTGGCAGCTTTTTCAAGAAAGCGGCGGGGCACATCGAAAGGCGGTTCGATGTTAGAGAAGATTTTACCCAAAGTCGCGGCCACTGTCGCGCAACCCACAGACAGCGCCAACGGCGCCCAACCCACAGCCAACGGCGCGGCGGGCGCGCAATGAGCGCCCTTTTCACCGTCGCCGACGTCGCGGCCATTCTCCAACTCAAACCCCAAACCGCCAACGGGAAAACCGAATGGCACGGGAAAAACCCGACCGGCAACGGCGCGGCCAAAGACGGGTTTATTCTCTTTGGGGAAGGCAACGCGACCGACCGCAAAACCGGCCAAACCTTCACGAGCATCGAAGTGGCAGGCATGGCGAAAGTTGACCCCGGCGAATATTCGCCCGTCGCCAACTTTCGAGCGGCACGCGGCCCGAGCAACGGCGGACAAGAGCGCGTTTCGGCGTCGAGCAAAAGCCCGTCGAGCAGCAACGGCACGTTCAACGGCTCCAACTCCAACGGACAAGCGACCGGCACGAGCAGCCCGGCCAATGACAGCGCGGCGCCCAGCTCGACACCCGGCAGCGCGCCAAAATCCAAAACACCGGCACAGCGCGGCATAACACCCGACACGCTCCGCGCCTTTGGTGTGACTTTGGACGCGCGCGGGAATTGGAATTATCCAACCCATTTCGCCGATGGCACACCGGGCCGCGCGCGAATCAAAAACGGGCGCGGCACCAAACCAAAATACTTTTGGAGCAAAGACGACACGCGCCCCGCTCCCCCACTTTTCGGCGCGGAAAAGCTCGACGGTGCAACCGATGTGCTTTTCGTTGGCGGCGAACCCGACGTTATGGCGTGCGCGGCGGCGAAAGTCAAAGCGGTTGCCACTTTCGGCGAAAATCAGGGACACGAAGCGGCGGCGCGCGAGCTAAAGCGTTTGGGAGTCGAGCGGGTTAACATCACGCTCGACAACGACAAAGCAGGGCATAACGGCGCGGCGGGCATGGCTAAAGCGTGTGAGGCCGTTGGCATCCAATGGCGCGCGCGCGACGTTGGCGGGAACGAAAAAGACGACGTGAGCGACCTTTGGGCGCGGTGCAATTTCGACGCGGCAAAGTTTCGCGCGGCGCTCGAATCGCTCCCCGATCTGCCGATTGAAGTTACCGACTACCCGACTAACCCGACTAACCCGACTAACCCGGCAACCCGACTACCCGGCCATAGTGCGTTCGATCTACTGGCGACCGACTTTCCCGAACCGAAGTTCATAGTTCATGGCGTAATTCCCGAAGGGTTGGCGATTTTGGGCGGACACCCGAAGCTCGGTAAAAGTTGGGCGATGCTTCAAACAGCCGTCGCCGTCGCGTGTGGCGGGCGCGCGTTTGGGCAGATTGAAGTGGAAGCTGGCGACGTGCTTTATTTGGCGCTGGAAGATACCGCGCGACGCATGAAAAGCCGACTTGCCAAGCAGTTGGCGGGCGAACGGCCCCAAGGGTTGCACCGGTTGCATATCGAATATCAATGGCCGCGCACCAATGAGGGCGGGTTTGAACTGCTCGACAAATGGCTTTCCGAACATCCCAACGCGCGCTTAGTGGTCATCGACACCCTGCAAAAAATCAAACCTCGGCGCAAAGCGGGCGGCTCGATCTATGAAAGCGACAGCGACGACGTTGGCGACATTAAAGCGCTTTCCGACAAATACGGTGTGGCTATCGTTTGCGTCCACCACTTGAGAAAAGGCGACGGCGACGACCCAGTAGAAGCGCTTTCCGGTTCCTATGGACTATCCGGCGCGGCGGACACCCTTTTGATTTTGCAGCGCGCGCGCGGCCAAGCGGACGCCACTTTGTTTGTCACCGGGCGCGATCTGGACGAATGCGAACACGCGCTCAAATTCGACAAAGATTTAGCGCAGTGGAATCTGCTCGGCGACGCGGCGGAATACAAGCTAACCGGCGAACGCCAGAACGTCATAAACGCGCTTAAAACGATGGGCGAACCGGTAACCCCAACCCTGCTTTTCGAGCGCACCGGAGTAGGTAAAAACCAAAACAACCTTAAACAAATGCTCTGGCTAATGAGCAAAGACGGTGAAGTTCATAGCGAGCGCGGGCGCTACTCGGTTAGTCCGGTTAGTCCGGTTAGTCCGGTTAGTCCGGTTAGTCCGGTTAGTCCAAAAAGTAAAAGGAAACCTAAGAATGACCCGGACAGCGAAGGCTATGGAGCAGCACCAGCCGAACCGGCGACCGGCGCGGCCAAAGATGAGGATGTGTTGCGGATATGACCGCGCCCCAACTGCTCGACGCGTTGAAAGCGCGCGGCGCGGCGGCACACCTCGAAAAAGACAGCGACGGCGCGGCGGTTTTGGTCGTGGTTCCCGGTTCCGCCGTCGCCGATCTGCTCCCCGACCTGCAACGCTTCAAACCCGCTCTTTTGGAATTGCTCACGGCGTCAGAGTCGAGCTGCGCCCCGGCAGCGCCAGAGGCACCGGCAACCGAACCGGCAACCGCGTCGCCATTTCGAGAAGTAACCCCGCGTTTGCTCGTGCCGGCCAATATCGAAACGGCACCGGGCGCGGCGGCGATCTGCTCGACGCTTCAAACCTTTGGCAAATCGGAAATTATTTCCGATTTGCCAAAGGATGCGCTCGAAATCGAAATAGCGGGCGAATCTCACCACGTCGAGAACGCGGCGGCGTGCGTTTTGGCGCTCGAATCGGAATGGACGCGGCACGCGCGACGGTGCCAAAGTGAGCGGCGCGACCTCACCACGCCAGAGGCGGCGGCACTCGACGCGGCGGCGGAACTGCTTAACCACGTTTGGGCGTGCTACGATGGCCCCGGCGAAATGTGGCTCGACTTGGCGGCGCTCAATTCTCAGCTCGACGGCGATTTAGCAGCGATGCACCGGAAGCAGCGCGCGGCCAAAGTCGCCGCGCAAAGTGAGGCGACACCATGAACCGAACTCCCAACCGGCAGCGCGACGGAAAACAAGGCGACGACCGGGCGCGGCTCGTGCTGATTTTTGCGGCGCTCTGGTCGTCGTTTGTGTTGGGCGCGATCTGTGGCGCGTTGCGGTGAAACCCGGCGATATACCGCGATTCCCGGCACTCTGACGGCCTTTCGCGGCGGCGGCGTCTCTTTGCTCACTCAGAGACGAAACGGGCCTTAATCGGCTCTTTGGCTCATGTTGTTAACAGCATGAATTCGGCGACGAAATCACGAGTTTGGTTTTCGAGCTGGCAGAGGATGTGGCGGCGACGGCTCGACGCGACCCCAAGGCGGAAAAGAAAGCGGAAACCTATGCCCAGATAATCGCGGTGCTATCCGAATTGAAAGCCGACGGCGGCAAAGTCGAAAAACCGGACTGGCAAAAAGCCGTGATTGACAGAGGAATCTGCAAAAGAGCCTATTTTTACGAAGCGTCGAAAGAGTTGGAAAACGCCGAAAAATGGTTTTGGTGGAAAGGCGATTGCCAGATAAATGAGCCTCAGTCCACTGAGTCCACTCAGTCCACTAACCCCAAAATGGACTCAGTGGACAACGGGGAAAATGGCGAGTCCACTCAGTCCACTGAGTCCACTCCCTACGGGAGAGTGGACTCAGTGGACAAAACAGAAACGGACTCGCCCCATTTTCCCCACAGGGCGGACACGGCGGAAAAAACGACACCGGACAAAACCGCGCGCAAAAAGAAAAGCAGCAACGCGGACTCCGAACCCTACGGAGCAGCGCCAAAGGTGGCTTATTGCGCGAAACCGGGCCTTTTGGCCTGCTGATTCTCAAAGACTTTACCAGCATCCTTTCGATGAATAAGGACGCCAAAACCGCAACTTTAGGCGCTTTGCGTGAGGTTTACGACGGCTCATGGACACGACACGTTGGCAGCGATGGCGGGCAAGAATTGCAGTGGAAAGGCAAGCTCTGCGTGATGGCGTGTTGCACCGAGGCGATAGATGAACACCACGCCGTTATAGGTGCGATGGGTGAACGATTCGCTTTCTACCGCTTGCCTCACCTCACCCGCAAAACGATGGCGCGACGCGCGGTGGATATGACCGGCGACGAATCGAAAATGCGCGACGAAATGAAAAGCGCGGTTGCTGGCCTTTTCGCCGGTTTGGATGTTCCGGCGCGGCCTCACGATCTGAGCGAATCGGAAACCAGCCGCTTGATTTCGCTGGCCGATTTCGCTTCAAAGTGCCGTAGCGCGGTGATGCGCGACGTCAGAAGCGAAATCGTTTTGGTGCCAGAAAGTGAGTATCCGGCGCGAATCGCCAAAATTTTCCGGCGCGTGTTTTCGGGGATGCTGGCCATTGGCGTTGACCGTGAACGGGCATGGCAGATTCTCACCAAAATCGCTTTTGATTCGATGCACAAAGTCAGGCGCCAAGTGATCGAACTTTTCATCGAAACCAAAGGCGATTCGATTCCAACTGCAAAAATTGCTCTGGCTTTAGGACTGCCAACCGCAACAACGCGACGTGCTTTAGAAGATTTGACGGCTCACGGCGCCTTAATTCGCACCAAAATTGAAAACCCAAACGGCAAAGGCGGAAACCAAGACGCATGGCGTTTAACCAACTGGGCATTGGAGACACTGCGGGAAATCGGCAAAGATGTGGACGCCAAAACCGAACCGGAAACCGAACCAGAGGTAGATTTCGGAGATTCTAAATCTACCCACTCGCCAGAAAGTGAATTTAATTCTATAAATTCCCCAACACCCCGTAAGAAAGAAAAGCCGAAAACTACCTCTGGCGCCGAAACCGATAACGAACCGAACCCCGGCGCGGTCAATGACAGCGAAGTTTTGGACGGTGCCTTGTGAGCAGCGCCCCGGAACTGCTCACGTTATGCGCGGCGTCGGGCGTTGAATTGTGGGAAGAAAACGGGCGTTTGAGGTATCACGGCGCGGCGGCGGCGGTTTCGGCGGCGTGGGCAGCGTCACAAAACGCGATGGCGCCTTTAAAATCGCCAATGATGGGCGCTGAAACGAGCGCGGCTGTTGGGGTTTCGATGTTTTGGTTTTGCATGATGTTTCCTTTTGGGGTTTGGGCGCTCAGTTCCACTTATGCAGAACTGAGCGCGAGCAATTTAGGCGCACAAAATGGCGTGTTCCAGCTCAGAAAGTCGGGTTTCGAGCTGGATTTTCTCCGCGTAGATGGCACTCAAAGCGCGTGCCCTATCCGCGGCGCGCATCTGGGCTAAGTCGAATTCCATAGCGATTTCGTCCAGCGATTCCAAAGCCGCGGGCGTGCCGACTTCGGGCAGCTCTTCGGTTTCGGGCGGCGCATCGGCATCGCTCAGGGGCAGGGATACCAATTCCCAATCCGAAGAGAACAAACCAGACTCAACCGCATCCGCGACCGTGTGCATTTCATCCGGCGAAAGAGCGCGCGAAGTCTCAAGGCTTGTGCCCAGTAGCGCATTGGTGCCGCGCATCCGAGCCGAAATTTCCATTGATAAATCAGCGGTTTTAATCGCCGCAAACATCCGGCGTTGCGCCTTCAAATGCGACTCGCGCAAATGTGGGAAGAGCTGCACGAATGGCAGGCGCTGGGCGTCTTGCGCCTCGATTTCGGGCGATTCGATGAACGCCGGAGCAGTTGGGGCGACTTCGGGTTGCACCGACGCGAAACGAGCGCGCAGTGACGCCAGACGGTTGGCGATTTCTTGAGGGCGCGTGACGCCATAGGTTTGAGATACTTGCATTTTGCTGACTCCTAAACGGGTGATTAGCAAGCGGAAAGGGCGTTTTTTCTTAGCGGGATAGGCGCCCTTTTTGTTGCTTGCTTGCTAATAATCTTATCAGTTGCGCGCGTAATTGCAAGGGTTTACGGCTAATTATTTTTGTAGTAACATTAAGGCCATGAATGAAACCTTAAAACGATCCGTTGGGCGCCCGAAGAAACCAGCGCCGCCAAAGACAGATGCCGTTTTGCGTGTCCGTCAAGCGATGGAAAAAACTCAGGCCGAATTTGCTCAGGAAATGGGATGCAGCGTCACAGCGGTTTCCAAGATGGAGCAGGACGAACGGTTGCCCGGTTCAATGGCGCTTCGCGCGGCTTTCTTAAAGCTCGCCAAGCGCGCGGGCGTGTCGCTCGAAACCAAGGCTGAGGAAGTGGTGGCATGAATCTCACAGCCATCACCTATCTTGACGACTTGCCCAGCGGCGGGAAGATGTTCACCGCGTCCTGCCCCGAACTCGACATCGCGTCTCAGGGCGACACCAGGCCCGAAGCTCTGGCCAATTTGCGCGAATCGGTTCAAGGCTTTTTGGAAGCTGCAGAAGATGAAGAAGTCGAGCGCCGTCTGCGTTCCGGTGCCAGCGTTTCCGCGTTAGAGGTTGCGGCGTAGTGCCCAAACTTCGCATTTTGTCGGGCAAGCAAACTCGCGCGATTTTGGAAGCGAACGGCTGGGTTTATTCTCACCACAACGGCAGCCACATGATTATGAAAGGCGCCGCGACGATTTCCGTTCCCGACCACAAAGAACTGACTGTTGGCACTTTGGGCGCGATCATTCGCCAAAGCGGTTTAGATCGCGCGCTTTTTGAAGCATGACACCCGACGCCACCGCAACCGCGCCCAACGTGCCGGAATCGCCCGCCAAATGGGTTTCTGTCTCTCAGGCGGTCGCGTTGCTGGGCATCTCGGAAAAGACGGTGCGAAAAAGAATTGCGTCGGGCCAGCTCGAAGCCAAACGAGTGCCCCAAAAGCGCGGCGGAATCTCTTATTTAGTCGCGCTCGAAACGGAAGCCGAAACGGAACTTTTGGAAGCCGAAACGGAAGCGGAACGGAAGCCCGCAAGCGTGAAAGCGCAAACCGAAACGGAAGTTTTGCGAGCGGAACGGAAGCGAGACGGAACTCGAAACGGAAGCGGAACGGAACTCGAAATGTTGCGCGAGCAATTGCTGCGCGAGCGGGAACTTAACGCGTTTTTTCGGTTGCAAATCGAAGAGGGAAACCGCAACGCCGCCGAACTCAGATCGGCGCTTCGCAAGTCGCTCGACAACGCGCCCCGGCAACTCACGGTGGGAAGTGCTGCAAGTGAGACACAAGCCGCGCCAGAAGCGCCGAAACGGGCCGCAAATCGCGCGGGTGAGGGTTTGGGTTTGGGCGGCGCGGCATCGAATGAGGCGCAAAACGGCGAAGTTTCGAGCTATTCGAGCATTGCTGATTGGCTCGAAAATGAGATTTTGGAACGGTGATATTTATGGGAAAACGCGAATTTACACCCGAACAAAAAGCGGCTCTTTCCGCTTACTGGGAAAATGACACGCCGCTAAAACCGGCTGATTATCCGTTGTTCAACTTCAATGTATCGGTTTTCGAGAAATCGGCGGCGTGCGATAGCATGGCGCTGTTAGGGCTAGGCGACCGTGAATTTTCGGCAGCGATGCCGACATTAGAGCATCCCGATCAAATTCAACTTTCGCGCTATGTGAGAATAAAAGAAGGTTTGCAACGCGACCTTGTTTCGATAAGAGGCGCAACCGTTCACGTTTCGCCGAACTACTTTTTCGCTTGCGATTTTGGAGGTAAAATTTGCGTGTTTCTGCCTATCGCTGGCGAGCCACTTAGCGGCGAAGTAATGCGCGCGATTATCGAGCGCAACGAGCGATGGGGAATCGAACCGACTGACGATCTAAGAGCAGTTTTAGCGGCGCCGTTTCCCTATGAACTTTCGATGCTCGAATTATTCGAGCAACCAGAAATAAAAGAGCCGGAATTATTAACGGATAGGACAAACGCATTTCCGATTCACACCGGGCAGGAAACGGACTGTTTAATTTGCTCTGCTGGCGACGGGAAGCGCGGCGGCGGCTGGCGCAACGAAGTAGGGCGCGGTTATCGAGTGTGGGAAAACGGCGGCACGCATAGAGTAGAATTGCAAAACCTATCGAGCGCGGGCGAAGTTTCGCCCAACTTCACTGACATAGAACAGCTAACAGGATCGCAAAACAGCGATTTTGCATTAGCTTTTTTCTATATCGCGGGCGTTTTGGTGCCGCCGATGCAACCGGAAAAAGTGCCACTTATCGGCGCATGGATTGACTTAAACGACGTTATCGAGAAAATCGGGTGGATGGCAGAAAAACCCGACGCGGCCAAACGCGAGCAATTGCGGGCGCAAATATGGGATTTTCTGCAATTCGGGCAGCGCGCCGTTGTTGTGGGCAAACGCTCGATACCCTACCGCGACCCGGTAACTAAACAAGAAATCTCGACTCAAATCGAATCGCCAGTTTGGGCAGTTACTGACGCAAGGCGCCCAAAATCGAGCGGCGCCGATGCACAATTAGCCCCGGTTAAGGCGCGCGTGATTATCTCCGAGCAATGGGAAACCATGCTGCGCGATCCTTTGCTTTGCCAACATATGCCGCTGGGCGAATTGCTGGGCAGCATCGCGCCACACAAGGTGGGCGGCGATTGGGCGCGGCTGATTGGCCTATCGTTGGCGCGATTGTTCCGAATGAAACCGCGCGAAATGTTGACGGGAGAATATAGCCCGACGCGGCGCCAATTGCTCACGCATTACACGCCCAAAACTCAAACCGTCGAATCGCTACTTTCGAGCGATAAACCAAAACGCGCAGTGACTTATTACAGAGAGGCGCTCAACATTCTGGCAGAAAAAGGACTTATCGCCCGAACGGGAGACGCGGCGCCCGACGTAACGCCCGCAACAATGCTAAGACCCTACGGGCGCCAAGGCTGGGCAGAAAAGTGGCTTGACGATGAAAGCGGCGTGCAAATCGGCGAACTCTGGCGCCCAGCAATTCAAGAGCGCGCCAAAGCATTGCCAGAGCGCAAACCCAAGGATTTAAAAGCGAAACCGCACGCCCGAAAACGGGCAAAATAGCGCGCGGAAAGTGGCGGAGTTTCGCCGGAAAGTGGCGGAGTTTCGCCGGAAAGTGGCGGAGTTCACGCTTAAAACGCGCCCTATAATAATAAAGATAGGCGAAACATCGCGCGCTATTCGCGCGCGGTTTCGCGGTAGAAACTGTGACTCACGCCAGAAAGCAAAAACGCTTTTTTTCGCGTGAGTCTCCGATGAACGAAACCCCGAAAAATTCCAACCCTGACGAAAGGCCCGTCGCGCCGCTTTTGCGCTTCTCCGATGCGCTGGGCGAGCTTCGCGCCGATGCCGACGCTAACCACGCGGCCAAAACGAGCGGCACC
>JAABUT010002258.1_pt1 | contig 19059 bp, 12 predicted proteins | sample 5559281 | NCBI WGS metagenome assembly JAABUT01 (sample SAMN10711880, study PRJNA513359) | rock metagenome | isolation source: Antarctica rocks | place: Antarctica: Victoria Land, Ricker Hills nord | collected 2016-01-04
ACTGCGCGGGCAGGTACGGGAACAGTTGTTGCAGGTGGGCGCGGCCGAACCGCAACCAGCGGGCCTCGCTGGTGAAACCGAGAAGGGCTTGCGCCACAGCCAATGTCACCACCTCGGCATCGGTGATGCGCGGCGTGATGCCCACCGCCGGTCGCCACGGCACCCGGTCAGGGTTGGCCTTCAAAATGTCATCGACCTGCACGTACAGTGCAATGTCGAGGGTGTCCAGATCAGCGTCCACGCGGGCCTCCTGCTCGACGTTTGGGGTTCAACGCCGATCCTGGACACCCTCGCCCTCAAATCACGTCAGCCACTCCAGTCACACCAGCAACAGAGCTTGGAATTACTCATCTAGCCGTCGCGGCATCTGTGGCGACTCGTTCGACCAATGTGCGCTTGACCTGCAGCCCGGCCTCGTGCATGGCCGCGCTGTAACCGCGGAATCGCTCTGCGCCGGTGTACACGGCTAGCGGATTGCCGATGTAGCCGATTTTCCGGTGACCCTGGGTGATCAGTTGCCGGGTCAGGGTGTAAGCCCCGCCGAAGTCGTCGACCAGCACACAATCGGCGGCCACCCCCTGCGGCGGGCGGACCGCGAACACCAGCGAACGCATTGACGTCGTTGAACCAAGACTGGAACACCATGACCGAGACATTGGCCCAACGGCTATGCCGGACCGGTCACCGGGCCTCAGACGTACTGCTGCTACTGGTCGGTCAGCGCTGTCGGTCCTTGCGCTCTAGTTCGGAGGTCGGGCCAAGTCGTGTTTCCGCTGGCTTAGCAGTTCGATCAACCCGACGAGGCCAATCGCGTCGTGCAGGTGCTCCTTGACGCGGTCGTAGGCGCTGAGCCGATCAGGTGACCGGCCTTCGGCTCTGATGAAAGTGCTTCGGCCGGTGATGACCGCACCGGTCGCCATCATCTCGTCGAAGACCCTCGCGATTCGGGCGCCCTCAACCGGGCGATAGACCCCGGGTCCACCTCATGTTGCTCAGCCAGGCGTGCAGCCGCTCCTGCCCCACCGAGGCCGTGGGCGAGCCCGTCATCGGGCCGAGTGATGAACCCATCCACGGATATCGACATTTACAGCCTGACGATGCTCGCGCCTTGGGATGAACTTGAGGCCGGGTGGCGATGACGGCGATCATTCGGCGGGTGATCGCGATTGGCGTTCGAACAACTGTCGACAGCCGGGTGTCCGGTAGGTCTGTGCGACACGGAGGCGAAATCAGATTTGGCGGACGCGAACCAACTGATTACGCGCGTAACCTACGATTCACTGGATTGATTTAGATGGGTTAGCGACTCGCTGCGCACTCGGTCGAACCGTCCGGATTCGGTCTACGTCGCATGTCACAGGCATATAACGGGATGCGGGAACGATTGACTGTGCGCCAAAGTTGCTCTAGCGTCGCCGTTCATACCCGACGATTCCACGACAGCTTGCAGCGCTGAAACTTAAGCAGTTAAGCGGAATCGAAGGTCACGATCGACTCAACGAAGAGACGGAGACCGGTTCATGAGAAGACGACTTGCTGGCGCGCTGGCGCTGGGCGTCGCGTGCGGTATGGCCCTGGCGGGTTGCAGCAGTTCGAGCACGGCCGCCGGCCCTAGCAGTTCGAGCGCCACGGGCGCCGGCCCTAGCAGTTCGAGCGCCACGGGCGCCGGCCCTAGCAGTTCGAGCGCCACGGGCGCCGGCCCTAGCAGTTCCTCGGCCAGCGGCAGTGCGGCTCCGGCGACCAGCGCCAACCGTGCGGACGTCTCAGGGGACATCACGGTCCTGACCAATAGAACGGACCTGGATCAGGACGGCGCGCTGAAGAAGTACGCGGCGGCGTTCAACAAGCTGTACCCCAAGGTGAGCGTCAAGTTCCAGGCGATCACCGACTACGAGGGCGAAGTCAAGACCCGGATGAATACCGACGACTACGGCGACGTGCTGCTGATCCCACCGTCGATCTCGCGGGCCGACTACCCGAAGTTCTTCTCGCCCCTTGGCGACGCCACCACGTTGGCGAAGACCTACAACTGGATCGATACGTCGACCGCCTCTGGAAAACTGGCCGGACCGGCCTTTGGGCTGGCGACCTTCGGTAACGCCAACGGCATGGTCTACAACAAGAAGGTGTGGCAGGCGGCCGGCGTCACCAAGGATCCGACCACGCCGGCGGAGTTCATCACCGACCTGAAGGCGATCAAGGCCAAGGGCGCCGCCATTCCGTACTACACGAACTATCACGACGGCTGGCCGGTGCAGAGCTGGTCCGGGGCCCTGGGTTCGGCCACGTGCGACCCGAACGCCAACGCCGCCCTGGCCACGGACAAGGCGCCCTGGTCGCAGGGCAAGGACATCGCCGACATCTACTCCCTGTTGTTCACTACGGCACAGGACAAGCTGATCGAGCCCGATCCGACGACCACGAACTGGGAGAACTCGAAGACTCTGCTGGGGACCGGCAAGGTCGGGACGATGTGGCTCGGCTCCTGGGCGATCACCCAGATGCAGCAGGCCGCCACCAAGGCCGGCGGCAGCGCGGCCGACATCGGCTTCATGCCCTTCCCGGCGCAGAAGAACGGGAAGTTCTGCGCGGTCACCGGTCCGGATTACAACCAGGCCATCAACATCCACTCCAAGAACCAGGCGGCGGCGCGGGCCTGGATCGACTGGTTCACCGACAAGTCCGGCTTCGCCACCGATCAGGGTTCCATCCCCACCCAGAAGGGCGCGGCGCTGCCGGCCACCTTCGCCGACTACACCAAGATCGGTGTCACCTACATCGAGCTGAACCAGGAGCAGGCCGGCCTGGTCAGCAAGATCGACAACCAGTCCGAGGTCGGGTTCCTGTCCTCGCCGAACTCGGCTCAGCAGCTCGTCGACGTCGCCCGCGGCGCTGCCCCGGGCGACATGAACTCGGTCTTTGCCGGCTGGAACAGCAAGTGGGCGGACGGCATCAGCTCAGTCGGCCAGTAAGGGCATCACCGCAGCCGTCGGGTGGATCGCACCGACGGGAAGTCGTAGCGGACCAAGCCGTAGGACACCGGTCGGCGGCGGGTCAAGGATGACCCGCCGCCGGCTGTCGGGCCGGTCACCGTGACCAGCGCCGGCAGCAGAACAAGCAGGGAAAACAGGTCTATGCCCGCGACGCTCCAATGGAGCCGCGTCAGGAGGGTTTGATGAGATGACCGAAACAACGATCGGCATCACGGAGGCGACGCTCAGCCAGGGCGGTGACGGGCCGCCTCGACGCTCGAGGGGCTGGCTGCGGAAGGTGACGCCCTGGCTGTTTCTCCTGGCGCCGCTGGCCCTGCTGATAATTTTCACCTATATCCCGGTGGGTAACCTCGTCTATTACAGCTTCACCTCGTGGGATGGGGTCAGTCCCGAGAAACGCTTGGTGGGTGGAAAGAATTTCATCGAGCTGTTCACCCGTCCTGAGCTGTTCCGGGTGTTCTACGTCAGCCTGTTCTATCTGGTCGGCTCGTTCGTCCAGATAGCACTGGCGTTGTATTTCGCCACCATCTTGAGCTTCAACGTCAAGTTCAAGAATTTGTTCAAAGGCATCCTGTTCTTCCCGTATCTGATCAACGGGGTAGCCATCGGGTTCATCTTCCTCTACTTCTTCAAGCCCGGCGGCACCCTGGACTCGGTGCTCCACCTGTTCGGGATCGGTCCGCACTTCTGGTTGGGCAACCAGGACCTGGTGAACTATTCGCTGGTCAGCGTCTCGCTCTGGCGCTACCTGGGGTTGAATTTCGTGCTGTTCCTGGGAGCGATCCAGTCCATTCCCGGGCACCTCTACGAGGCGGCGGACATCGACGGGGCGAGTCGTTGGCAGCAGACCCGTTTCATCATCATGCCGGGTATCAGACCGATCCTGGGGCTGAGTTTCATCCTAGCCATTTCCGGGTCGCTCTCGGTGTTCGAAGTCCCGTTCGTCATGACCGGCGGGTCGAACGGCAGCAAGACATTTGTGATCCAGACCGTGCAGCAGGCGTTCCAGTTCAACAAGGTGGGACTGGCCTCCGCCGCGGCGTTGGTGCTGCTGGCCATCATCCTGGTGGTTACCTGGCTGCAACGCCTGATCGTTCCGGACGACAAGGTGGACCTGGTATGACATCGACGGTGAACCGGCTGGGCGCGGACCACGGGTACGGCGATCGGATTCCGGCGCGTCACCCGCTGCGCGCCCGGACGGCGATCACGCTGAAGTACGTGTCGTTAATCGTCGGCTCGGTGGCCATGCTGGTCCCGCTGGTGGTGGTGGTATTGACCTCGTTGAAGACATCGGCCGAGGCCGACGGCGTCGGCGGGGCCCTGGATCCGCCGGGCAATTGGCTGAATTTCAGCAACTACGGAACTGCGTTCCGGGACGGGCACCTGCTCAGCGCCTTCGCGAACACGGCATTCATCCTGGTGTTCTCCATCGTCGGCACGGTGATCATCGGTTCGATGACCGCGTATGCGATCGACCGGTTCGATTTCCGCTTCAAGAAGGTCGTGGTCGCGCTGTTCCTCCTTGCCACCCTGGTACCGGCGGTGACCACCCAGGTGGCCACCTTCCAGGTGATCAACTTCTTCGGGTTGTTCAACACCCGCTGGTCGGCCATCGCGCTGTACACCGGAACCGACATCGTCTCGATCTACATCTTTTTGCAGTTCATCCGGACCATCCCCATCGCCCTGGACGAGGCGGCCCGTTTGGAAGGCGCCAACTCGTTCACCATCTACCGCAGGATCATCTTCCCGCTGCTCAAGCCGGCCATCGCAACGGTGGTCATCATCAAGGGGATCACCACCTACAACGATTTCTACATCCCGTTCCTCTACATGCCCGACAGCAACCTGGGCACCATGTCCACGGCGCTGTTCCGGTTCAAGGGTCCCTTCGGCGCGCACTGGGAAGACATCTGCGCCGGCGCCATCCTGGTGACGATCCCGACGTTCATCATCTTCATCGTGCTGCAGCGGTTCATCTACAACGGGTTCACCTCAGGAGCGGTCAAATAGCATGGGCACCACTACCACCACGAACATCGAACTCACCGACGGCTGGACCGTCCGGGCCGTTGCCGGCGACGTCCCTCCCGCCGTCCAGGGGGTTTCGTTCCCGGCGACCGTGCCCGGGTGTATCCACCTGGACCTGCTGGCGGCCGGGGTGATCGCCGATCCGTACCTGGATGAGAACGAACGCGCCTGCCAATGGGTCGGCCGGGTGGATTGGCGGTACGAAACCACCTTCGACTGGGACGGTTCCACCACCGCCCCAGAGCTCGATCTGGTCGCAGCGGGCCTGGACACCCTCGCAGTGGTGGAACTCAACGGTGCGGTGATCGCCCGGACGGCGAACATGCACCGCAGCTATCGGTTCCCGATCGCCGACCGGCTGCACGCCGGCCGCAACGAGCTTGCCGTCACCTTCACCGCTCCGGTGGACGGCGCCGAGCGGGCCAGCGTCGCGATCGGACCACGGCCGCTGGCCTATCCCCATCCCTACAACGCGATCCGCAAGATGGCGTCCAATTTCGGCTGGGACTGGGGCCCCGACCTGGCGACGGCGGGCATCTGGCGGCCGCTGTCGATCCAATCCTGGGGTGGCGCCCGGATCGCCGCGGTGCGCCCGCTGGTGCGCGTCGACGGCAGCGCGGGGTTGTTGGTGGCGCACGTCGAAGTGCAGCGCAGCCCCGGTGACGACGCTGCGCTGACCGTGAGCCTGGAGATCGACGGGCAACAGGTCTCCGCGGTGGTCGGTCACGGGGCGACGTCCGCGGTTCTCGAGGCAACGGTTGCGGATGCTGCGCTGTGGTGGCCGCACGGATTCGGGGATCAAGCTCTGTATCCCCTGGCGGTGACCTTGCGCGACGCGGCCGGTCCGCGGGACAGCTGGCACGGCCGGGTCGGTTTCCGGAATGTCACGCTGGACACCGAGCCGGACGAGCACGGCACGCCGTTCACGCTGCAGGTCAACGGCACCCCGGTGTTCGCCCGCGGCGTCAACTGGATCCCGGACGACTGTTTCCCCTCCCGGATCACCGACGACAGGTATGCGCAGCGGCTGCACCAGGCCCGCGACGCGAACGTGAACCTGGTCCGTATCTGGGGCGGTGGCATTTACGAGAGCGACGAGTTCTACGACATCTGTGACGAGCTGGGACTGCTCGTCTGGCAGGACTTCCCGTTCGCCTGCGCCGCCTACGCCGAAGAGGAACCGCTCCGCGCAGAAGTCGCCGCCGAGGCCCGGGAAGCGATCACCCGGCTCAGCCCCCACCCCAGCCTGGTGCTGTGGAACGGCGGCAACGAGAACATCTGGGGTTACGAGGATTGGGGATGGAAAGAGAAGCTCGACGGCCGGAGCTGGGGCTGGGGCTATTACACGGAGCTGCTCCCTGGGTTGTTGGCCGAGTTGGACCCGACCCGCCCCTACAGCCCCGGCAGTCCCTATTCGATGTCACCGGCGCTGCACCCCAACGATCCGGCCCACGGCACCATGCACATCTGGGACGTGTGGAACGAGCGGGACTACTCCGCTTACCGCAGCTATCGTCCGCGCTTCGTCTCGGAGTTTGGTTTCCAGGGTCCGCCGACCTGGGCCACTCTCGCGCGGTCGATCCACGACCAGCCGCTGACACCGGAATCGCCCGGCATGCTGTGGCACCAGAAGGCGGAGGACGGCAACGGAAAGCTGGCCCGCGGCTTGGTCCCGCATCTGCCGGAGCCGGCCTCTTTCGACGACTGGCACTGGGCGACATCGTTGAACCAGGCCCGCGCCATCGCCCTGGGCATCGAGTACTTCCGGTCGCTCCGCCCGACCTGCATGGGCACGATCGTATGGCAACTCAACGACTGCTGGCCGGTGACGTCCTGGGCGGCCATCGACGGTGACGGCCGGGCCAAACCACTGTGGTACGCGATGCGCTACGCCTATCGGGACCGACTGCTCACGGTGCAGCCCCATGACGGCGGGCTCGCCCTGGTCGCCGTCAACGACAGCGGTGAACGCTGGTACGAGAGCGTTCTCGTCACCCGCCGGGCCCTGGACGGCACCGTCTTGGCCACCATGACCGTATCCGTGGACCTGGCGGCCCGCGGCTGCTCGACCGTCGTGCTGCCGGCGTCGGTGACGCAACCGGCTGACCCGGCGCGGGAGCTGTTGCTGGCCCGGACCAGCAGCGCCAGCACGCAGGCGTGGTGGCACTTCGTCGAGGACGTCGACGGCGACCTACCCGTCGCAGATCTGGACTGTCGGCTGTCCTCCATGGACGGGGGCTACCGTCTGGAGGTGACCGCGCGCACCTTCACCCGCGACCTGGCGGTGCTGGCCGACCGACTGGCACCGGACGCCGTGGTCGACGACATGCTGGTCACCCTGCTCCCGGGCGAGAGCGCCACCTTCACCATCCGTACCGTGGCCACGCTGCAGGGCGACCAGTTCGACGACTTGGTGCTGCGTAGCGCGAACCAACTGGTCACTGCCGCAGTCACCGCAGGTGCATCGCCATGACCAGGGTCATCCGGCCGACGATCGTCGACATCGCCAAACGGGCAAACGTGTCGACCGGCGCGGTGTCCTACGCCTTGAACGGTCTGCCCGGGGTATCGAGCGAGACCAGACAGCGGATCCTGAACATCGCCGAGGACATCGGGTGGCGACCCAGCAGTGCCGCCCGGTCGCTGTCGGTGTCCCGCGCCCACGCGGTCGGGATGATCTTGGCGCGATCCCCCGAAACATGGGGCGTCGAGCCGTTCTTTATGCGTTTCATGGCCGGTCTCGAGGCGGAACTGTCCTCCCGGGGGACAGCGCTGATGCTGCAGGTCGTCGACGACCACCGCGCGTCGGTCGAAGCGACCCGGCGCTGGTGGGCGGAACGCCGCATCGACGGGTTGGTGGTGACCGACCTCTGGGAAACCGACATCCGGGTTCCGGTCATCGAAAAGCTGGGTGTGCCGGCGGTGCTGGTCGGTCGCCCCAGACCCGACAGCGTATTGACCAGCGTCTGGAGCGATGACGCTGCGGCGGTCACCTCGGTGGTCGACTACCTGGTCGCATTGGGCCATCGGCGGATCGTCCGTGTCGCCGGACTGCCGGATCTGGAACACACCCAGATCCGGTCCCGCGCATTCACCGCCGCGATGAAACAGCATGGGCTCACCGATCCCGAGGTGATCATCACCGACTACAGCTGGGAGGACGGCGCCCGCGCCACCCGCGCGCTGCTCACCAGGCCCACCCGGCCCACCGCGATCGCCTTCGACAACGACATCATGGCCGTGGCCGGCCTCGGTGTCGCCCGCGAGGTGGGAATCGATGTGCCAGAACAGCTATCGCTGGTGGCAGGCGATGACTCCCAGCTGTGCGCCATGTTGCACCCGGCCCTGACCTCGCTGTCCCGAGACATCTCCGCATACGGGGTGCACACCGCTCGCACGCTCATGGACCTGATCGAGGGTAAGAAGCCCTCCTCCTACCAGGACATCACTGCTCAACTGGTGGTCAGGGCCAGTACGGCCAGCATTTCCTAGCACTACCCGTCGGTTCCCGAAGCCGCGCCCGAATGACCACCTGAATTGGCTCGGCGGAATCACGTCTGGCCAGAATTCTCTTTTCGGTTTCTCACCGTGTCCCATCCAGGAAAGGTGTACATCGCATGAAACAACACCGCATGTCCCGCTCCGTCACTGCTGCGATCTGTGCCGCAGCCATGACGATGAGCGGTCTGCTCGCGGCAGCAACGCCGGCGGCGGCCGCCGCCGCGCCCCCGAGACTCGGGTTCGAGGACGGGATCGACGGCTTCACCGCTCCGACCTGGCTGTCGGCGAACCAGACTTCCAGCGGCGGTGCCGATGTGAGCCGCGACTGCACGACGGCGAGCGCCGGCAAATGCTCGCTGGCACTGCCGGTCAAGATGACCGGCGGCTCCTACGACCAGGCCGGTGCGGATGCGATGCTGGACGGCGGCGCCCAGGTCGATCTTGCCGGGTACGAAACGGTCGCCGTCGACGTCTACGCACCGGTCGCCGGCCTCTCCGCGGCGGTCTACTTCAACGGCCCATGGACTCCGGCGAAGGCCTTGACCCCGTTGAACCAGGGCTGGAACACCGTCACCGAGAAATTGGCCGGCGGATATGCCCAGCCGATTACGCAGGCTTCGGAAGTGCTGCTGCTGGTGGTCGGGCAGGGAGCAACCTATACCGGCGCGATCCATTTCGACGACGTCAGATTCGGGAAAAGTGCGGCGCCCACGGTTCATATCACTGCGCCGCTGTCCGATGCCACCATCAGTACACCCAGCGCCGCCACCGCCTACCAGGTCACCGCGGCCGCAGAAGCCGGCGACAACGGTCCGGTGGCTGCCGTCACGGCCTCGATCGACGGCGCCGCCCCGTCCCCGATGACACTGGACACCGGCAGCGGCCAATGGAAGTTGCCGTGGAACATCTGGCACGCCGGCGACGGCCTGCACTCGATCACCGTCACCGCCCGGGACACGACCGGCGCCACCAGCATGTCCAGCAGCACCGTCTATGTGCATGACAGCCGGCTCACCGTCGAGGTGACCTCACCGTCCTTCGACGCCGTCCTCTCCGGGAACGTCGTGGTCCGCGGGTCCATCCACCCCGATCCACGATTCCCGGTGAAGACCGCGTGGCTGCAGCTGTCCGCCCATGCCAGCACGCCGATCACGCTGGGCGCGCCGTCCAGTGACGGCAGTCGGCCGTTCACCGCAAAAATCAACACCCGGCGGCTACCCGACGGCGTGTACACGCTGGGGGTGAACGCCCGGGACGGCAAGTTCACCGTCACCGACAAAGTTGACCTGCAGATCCGCAACCGCTCGGTGCGCGACGCCATCGTCACCTCCAAGAACGGGCAGTTCGCCCAGTCCGGGAAGTCATTCAGATATGTCGGCTGGAACGAATACGAGCTCTTCAGCCGGCAGGACACCACCGTGGCGCACCTGCAGTCCACCATCGAAGGCCAGATCATGCAGCCCGGGACCGTCCTGGACTGGCGGGAACAGATCGACCGGGAAATGCTCGAATCGGAGCGCCAGGGCCTGACCGTGCTGCGGACCTGGGCCTTTGACCTGAATACCGGTGATGCGTACGCCTTCGATCCGGGGGCCAGTGGCAACTACAACGAGCAGACCTTTGCCCGACTCGACTACATCATGGCCAGTGCCGCGCGCCATCACATGAAAGTGATCCTCACCCTGTCGAACTATTGGAACGACTACGGCGGGATCCAGGCCTATGCCACCAAGGCCGGCTTGACGAACAAGCTGCGGTTCTTCGGCAGCTACACCGCCAACGTGCTGTTCCAGAACTACGTGACGCACCTGGTTGATCGGGTCAACACGGTCACCGGCGTTGCCTATAAGAAGGATCCGACGGTTTTCGCGTGGGAAATGATGAACGAACCGCGCGATGACTGCGCCGATGACCCGACCGCGGTGGCCGACCCGACCGCGCTGTACGGCGTGAAGAACGAGCAGTACTGCGACCCGTCGGGGGAAACCCTGAAGTGGTGGATCGGACGCACCGCCGGCTTCATCAAGGGCCTCGACGCGGCGCACATGGTGACCGCCGGCGGTGAGGGTCACGGGTTGATCCACACCGCGGCCGGCCCAGTCCAGTGGGGCCGCGCCGACGAGGGCGGCGGCAACGACCCGTTCCTTGTGCAGACCGTTCCCGGTATCGACTTCGTCAACTTTCATCCCTACCCGAACACCTCCTGGGCGCAGTACACCTACGCGCAGACGAAAGCGCTGATCGCGGGTGTGGTGAAAGCCGGTGTGGCCACCGGTACGCCGGTGGTGATGGAGGAGTACGGCGTCGACCGGGCGCAACCGATCACCAACCCGGCCGGGACCGTCATCGCCACCACGGATGCGACGTACGAGCAGCAGCGGACCCGTTGGTACGACGCGATGCTGGCCAGCTGCTACCGCGCGGGCTGCGGCGGCTCCAACATCTGGATGATCGCCGACTGGTCTGACGCCAACCTCAACGTCAACCTGTATATGCCGCTGGCCGACGCCCTGCGCGACCGACCGGTGGTGCGGATCCTGCACTCGTGGTCCATGCGGGTCGGTAGCGGGGTGCCCTGGCGCTGACCAGCTGCCCGGCCCGGCCTGCCTGCCGGTGGGCTGGGCCGGGCGGCCGCGCCGGTTTGTGGCGTAGCGCTGCTGGGGCACAAACGGAATCGCAACGACCGAATAAGGAAGACAGAGCGTGGATGTGAATGTGTCGCGCGGCTGGACGCTGCGGGCGGTCGGCGGGCCGGTGCCGGAGGCCGTGGCCGGCGGGCGGGTCCCGGCGGTCGTGCCCGGGTGTGTGCACCTCGACCTGCTGGCGGCCGGGTTGATCGCCGATCCGTTCCTGGACGAGAACGAGGCCCAGGTCGGCTGGATCGCCAGAGCGGACTGGCGCTACGCAACAACTTTCGACTGGGCCGGGACCAGGGACGACGAAGTCGATCTGGTGGCCATGGGTCTGGACACGGTGGCGACGGTGGAACTCAACGGCACCACCGTGGCGCAGACCCGGAACATGCATCGCAGCTACCGGTTTCCCGTTGCCGGGCTGCTGCGCGCCGGGAGCAACGAGCTGGTGGTGACGTTCTCCTCGGCGCTGACCGCGGCCGAGGAGCTGAGCCGGGCGCTCGGGCCGCGCCCGGCCACGGTCGAGCACCCGATCAATGCCATCCGCAAGATGGCGTGCAACTTCGGGGCCGACTGGGGACCCGAGCTGATCACCGCCGGCATCTGGCGCCCACTGTCCCTGCAGTCGTGGAGCGTCGCCCGGCTCGCCCAGGTTCGGCCGCTGGCCGACATCGACGGCAGCACCGGCGTGCTACGGGTCCACGTCGAGGTGCAACGCGCACCCGGACAGGACGAACCGTTGACCGTCGACGCGTCGATCGCCGGGCTGGGAACGTCGGTGCCGATCGAGGCGGGCCAGAGCAGCGCGGTGGTCGAGGTGGCCGTCGCGGACGCCGAGCTGTGGTGGCCGCACGGATGGGGCGATCAGGCCCTGTATCCCCTCGAGGTGACATTGACCGGGCCGTCGGGCCGGCTCGACCGCTGGCAGCGACAGGTCGGTTTCCGCACGGTCACCGTGAATACCACCCCGGACGAGCACGGCACCCCGTTCACGCTGGTGGTCAACGGGCAGCCGGTATTCGGGCGGGGGGTGAACTGGATTCCCGACGATCCGTTCCCGGCCCGGGTGGGACGCGATCAGTACCGAACGCGGCTGACCCAGGCCCGCGACCTGAACGCCAATCTGGTCCGGGTCTGGGGTGGTGGCATCTTCGAGAGCGACGACTTCTACGACCTCTGCGACGAGTTGGGTCTGCTGGTCTGGCAGGACTTCATGTTCAACTGCGCCTGCTACGCGGAGGAGGAACCACTGCGCGGCGAGATCATCGCCGAGGCACGGGAGGCGGTGACCCGGCTCAGCCGTCATCCGAGCCTGGCCATCTGGAACGGCTGCAACGAAAACCTCTGGGGCTACGAGGATTGGAACTGGAAGGTGCCGCTGGCCGGCCGGACCTGGGGAGCCGGTTACTACTTCGAGGTGCTGCCGGCCATCGTCGCCGAGTTGGACCCGCAGCGTCCCTATCTGCCCGGTAGTCCTTACTCAATGTCCCGGGAGCGCCACCCGCTGGATCCCGCGCACGGCACCACCCACATCTGGGACGTCTGGAACGAGCGGGACTACACCGCCTACCGGGACTACGTCCCTCGGTTCTGCTCGGAATTCGGCTTTCAGGGGCCGCCGACCTGGGCCACCCTGACCCGGGCCGTCCACGACCAGCCGCTCGCGGCGAACTCGCCGGGCATGCTGGCCCACGAGAAGGCGATCGACGGCCTCGGCAAATTGAACCGCGGTCTGGCGGCTCATCTACCGGTCCCGGAGTCGTTCCCGGATTGGCACTGGGCCACCCAGCTGAACCAGGCCCGGGCGGTTGCCTTCGGCGTGCAGCACTTCCGCTCGTGGACGCCGATCTGTAGGGGCACGATCGTCTGGCAGCTCAACGATTGCTGGCCGGTCACCTCCTGGGCCGCGATCGACGGTGACGGCCGCCGCAAACCGATGTGGTATTCGCTCCGGCGCAGTTACCGGGACCGGCTGCTCACACTGCAACCACGAGCCGGGGGACTGGCCCTCGTTGCGGTCAACGACACCGCCGACCGCTGGACGGCCTCGGTGGAGGTGACCCGCAGATCCTTCGACGGTCAGGTCCTCGCGACCAGCACTGTGCCGCTGGACATCCCGGCGCGCGGCAGCGCGACCAGCGTGTTGCCGTTCGACGTCTCGAGCCCGGGCGACCCGGCCGGGGAGGTCATCCTCGCCGACGCGACCGGTGAACGGGCCTGGTGGCATTTCGTCGAGGACATCGAGGCGAAGCTCCCCATCGCCGACATGGCCACCGAGGTCGAGACTGTTGCCGGGGGTTATCTACTCGTCGTCACCGCCGGCACCTTCGTCCGCGACCTGGCGGTCCTGATCGACAAGCTGGACCCCGACGGCTCCGTGGACGACATGCTGGTCACGCTGTTCCCAGGTGAGCGTGTCCGCTTCGAGATCAGCTCCACCGCAGAGCTTTCCCTCGCCGACCTGAGTGACCCGAACATGCTGCGCTGCGCCAACCAGCTGGTCCAGCATTCGTGACCACCCATCGCGTCACCAGCTACGGGGCGATCGGCGACGGCCACACCCCGGACACCCGGGCGGTGCAGGCCGCGGTCGACGCTGCCCACGCCGCCGGCGGTGGAAAGGTCGTCATCCCGGCCGGCGGTACCTACCTGGTCGGCTCGATCGAACTGCGCTCGCACGTGGAACTGCACATCGAGAGCGGGGCCGTGCTGCAGGGCAGCCCGAGTTGGCCCGACTACACCGCGCGGTTCCGGGTCGGCGCGCTCTCCGCCGGAGTGGTGCACGACGGGACCGACACCAGCGCCGCGCTGCTGACCGCGCGCGAGGCCACCGGCATCACCATCAGCGGCGGCGGGGTCATCGACGGCGCCGGTCGCGCTTTCGTCGAGGGGGACAGCGGCGGCGACATCCTGCAGCTGCCCAACGAGCGACCGTTTCTGGTATTCCTGCTGGGCTGCAGCAACATCACCATCCGCGACGTCACCCTGCGGGACAGCGCGCTGTGGACGTTGCGGCTCACCGGCTGCGAGGACGTGGTGATCCAGGCGCTACGGATACGCGCCGACGTTCGGCTGCCCAACAGCGACGGCATCGATCTCGACCGATGCCGCCGGGTCCGGATCAGCGACTGCGATATCGAATGCGGCGACGACGCCATCTCGTTGAAGACGTGTGACGAATGGCCGCAGTACGGCCCGTGCGAGGACATCACCGTCACCGGATGCATCCTGTCCTGCCGGTCGAGCGCTCTGGTCGTCGGCGTCGATGTCTCCGCACCGATCCGCAACGTCATCTTCTCGTCCTGCATCATCCGCCGCAGCCACCGCGGCCTGTCGGTGACCATCGGAACCGGCGCCGAGGGCAGCGTCGAGAACGTGCTGTTCACCGACATGATCGTGGAGACCCAGCTGTATTCCGAGCATTGGTGGGGCAGCGCGGAACCGGTCTTCGTCCGGGCCGCCGCCTGGCACGACGGGGTCGGGACGATCCGTCACGTCCGGTTCCGCAACATCGTGGCGCGCGGTGAGAGCGGTGTGCTGATCTGGGCGGAGCGCCCGGGTCTGATCCAGGACATCCAGCTCGACGGTGTCCGGCTCGAGTTGGGCCGGACCACCCCGTGGCCGATTCGCCGGGACCTCCGCCCCGCCGCGACCGGCGGTGGCCCGCACGACTGCATCGCCCCGGCCGCGCAGATCGAGCGGGCTGCCGACGTCCGACTGCGTGAGGTCGACATCCATTGGTCAGGAACAGATCTGAGTGACTACGGGTCCGCGCTGGTCACACGAAATACTCCTGGCCTGGTGCTCGACGGTATCCGCGGTGCGGCGGCCCGACCGGGCCTACCCGACCTCGATACCGACCAGGGAACGGCCACGTCCTTCCAGTCCGACGAAACGATGCCAGGGGAGTTGTGACGAATGTTGGTCGAGAAGTACTCAACAAAGAATGACGGCGTGACGGTGACGACGACATCCGGACGGATCCGGTTGCAGACGATCTCACCGACGGTGATGCGGGTGCAGTTCACCGGCCGCGATGCCTTTGCTGCCAGGGAGAGCCTTGCGGTGCTGCCGCAGCAATCCGCCGCACCGGTCGTCGCGGACTTGCCGGATCGGCTGATCGTCTCCGGCGGCCGGCTGGTGGTGAGCATCGACAAGGCCTGTGGCGCCTTCACCTGGAGCACCGTTGACGGCGACTTGCTGTTCCGCGAGCCGCACGACGGCCGCGATACCAAGCTCCTCGACGAGATCGATGTGATGCTGACCTATTTCGACGCCGGCGCCTCCCACCGGGGCGTGCAATCGGCGGACGGGATGAAGGTGGTCACCGAAGGCGGCGACTCGGTGGTCGACCGCACCGCCTATGCGACGACGCTGCGGCTCGAGTTCTCGGCGGAGGAGGCGATCTACGGGCTGGGCCAACACGAGGAGGGCATCCTGAATTACCGCGGCCATACCCAGGATCTCTACCAGGAGAACATGAAGGTCGCCGTGCCGGTCATCGTGTCGACCCGGGGCTACGCAATCGTGTGGGACAGCTACAGCGTCGCCCAATTCGAGGACGGACCCGGCGGCGCGGAGTTCCGCACCAACGTCGACGACGACATGGACTTCTACGTCGTGCTCGGGCCGGATTTCGACGTCATCATCGCCGGGCTGCGGGAGCTGACCGGGCGCGTTCCGATGCTGCCGCGCTGGTCGTTGGGCTACCTGCAGTCCAAGGAGCGGTACACCGATGCGCAGGAATTGCTCGACGTGGTCCGCGAGCACCGCCGCCGCCACATACCCATCGACTGCATCGTGCAGGACTGGAAGACCTGGCCGGGAGATCTATGGGGCCAGAAAAGCTTCGACCCCTCCCGCTATCCCGACCCGGAAGCACTGTGCATCCAATTGCACGCCGAGAACGTGCGACTGATGGTGTCGATCTGGCCGAACATGCAAGGTGACGGGCCGAATCAGCTCGAGATGCGCAAGCAGGGGTTCCTGTTGGGCGACGACTCGACCTACGACGCCCGGCAGGAAGATGCCCGCACGCTGTACTGGCAGCAGACCCAGGAGGGCTACTTCCGGTTCGGAGTGGACGCCTGGTGGGCGGATTGCACCGAACCGTTCGAAGCAGACTGGAAGGGCGCCGTCCAGCTGGACCGGGCGCAACGAATGAAGATCAACGTCGACGAGCAGAAGAAATATCTGGACCCTGAATACGTCAACTCCTATTCCTTGCTGCACAGCAAAGGGATCTACCAGGGGCAGCGAGCCGCCGACCCCGGCAAACGGGTCCTGCTGCTGACCCGGTCCGCGTCCCTGGGACAGCAGCGCTACGGCGCGGTAACCTGGTCCGGCGACATCAGTGCCACCTGGCAGACCCTGCGCCGGCAGATCGCCGACGGCTTGAACTTCTGCCTCACCGGGAACCCGCGGTGGAACTTCGACATCGGTGCCTTCTTCGTCGGCAGTCGGGACGACCTGTGGTTCTGGAAGGGCGACTTCCCCGGCGGTGTCGATGATCTGGGGTACCGGGAGCTCTACGTCCGGTGGCTGCAAACCGGCACCTTCCTCCCGCAGATGCGCGCTCATGGCACCGAAACACCGAGGGAGCCGTGGCGGTTCGGCGAACCGGGCGACGACACCTACGACACCATCGTGGCTTTCATCCGTCTGCGCTACCGCCTGCTGCCGTACCTGTATTCCCTGCACGCCTGGGAAACCTCCCGGCACTACACCAGCATGCGGGCGCTGGCGTTCGACTTCCGCCACGACATCAACACCCACGACATCGACGACCAGTTCATGCTCGGGCCGGCACTGATGGTCTGCCCGGTGACCGCGCCGATGCAGTTCGGACCGGGCTCGCGGTCGATCGGCGACTCCAGCCGGAGTCGCCGGGTGTACCTGCCGGCCGGATCCGACTGGTACGACTTCTGGACCGGCGAGAAGTACTCGGGAGGTCAGCAGATCGAGATGGCCACACCGCTCGAGATCGTGCCGCTGCTCGTCCGGGCCGGGTCGATCCTGCCGCTGGGACCGGTGGTCGAACACACCGAGGCCTCCGCGCAGGGGACCCTGGAACTACGGGTCTACCCGGGCGGCGACAGCACATTCGAGCTGTACGAGGATGCCGGCGACGGATACGGCTACGAAGGCGGCGAATGCGCCGCCACGGAGTTGCGGTGGGATGACCAGGCCGGACGTGTTCACCTCGGCGCGCGCATCGGGCAGTATCCGGGCATGACAGCCACCCGGTCGACGCGACTGGTGGTGGTCGGGCCCGGCGTCGGTGTCGGCCACGACGTCACCACGACCGGCCCGTTGGTTGAACTGACCGACCAGGCCCAGGTGATCGACCCGCGTAGAAAGGGTAGAAGTCCAAGCAACAGCTGACAGATTGTGAACTGCACTCGTTCAGAAGGCGCAGTCCGAATGAAGGAGATCCGGTGGCGCCCCCGCCGGGTGTAGCGGTTCGCCGGGACGCCACCTTCGCCCAGAACCGGTCGGGGCTGTAACTTGTCGAATTATATGGCGCACTCTGTTCGGGCGGGTTCCAGCGGTCGTTGCAACACCTGACCTTTCAGGAGTTGCGATGTCAGTACCGAAGAAGCGTCCCCAGCCTGGGCCCGGCGCGCCGCTCACGGCCGAGCGGGAGCAATACCGTCGGCTGATGGCTCAGGGACTGAACAACCATCAGGCGTGTCTGCAGATCGGCGTGCACCCGACGACCGGTTCGCGGTGGAGCAAGGGCCGCAACATGGTGGACCACACCGGCAAGCCCCGGTATTACCCACCGGTCCACGCCGAGCCGAAGGCGATCTCACCGCGGTATCTCTCCGAGGACGAGCGGATCCTCATCGGTGACCTGCTCGCCGCCGGGCACAGCCAACGGTCGGTCGCCGCGCAGCTGCGCCGGAGCCCGTCGACGATCAGCCGGGAGATCCGCCGCAACATCAGCAGCGCGGGGAACTATCGGCCGTTCGGGGCGCACCGCAAAGCGTTGGGCCGCCGACCCCGGCCCAGATCGGGCAAACTGGCCCACGACAACGACTTGCGAGATTTCGTGCAGGCCAAGTTGGAGCTCCGGTGGAGCCCGCAGCAGATCTGCCACGCACTGCCCGCCGAGTTTCCCGGCCAGACCAAAAGGCACCTGGTGTGTCGGTCGCCACGCTATGTGGCACACTTTCGCCAGATTAAATGGCCGCTTAGTCACTGCGTCGATACCGCACCTCACTCGCTTGACCTGCGACGATAGTCAATCAAGTGCCCCGGTTGAGGCGTAGGTGTGCCGAACACCGTGCCATTTAGCGTGGCGAAAACGTGCCAACTAACTTGGCGATTCACAGTGTTAGCCGATCTCGAGCACGGTCATGTCGGGGCAGCGATGGCGGCCCTGAGCGTTGCGCAAAGGCAGGCCATTGTGCTGACCTATTTCCGCGGTCTGAGCACCACAGAAATAAGTCGACTGCTGCTCATCCCGGCCGGCACCGTCAAGACACGCTGCCGTGACGGCCTGATCAGGATGCGCACTGAAATGACCGAAACCGTGAAGGTCACTTCCATCAAGTAGCATCAGGAATTCCGTCCAGAACTTCTTTCTGGTCGGCTTGTTCTCCATGGGTGCCGGCCGGCGGCCGAGGTCGCGAGCTTGTCTTGGCGACGGCACGCCCCCGCTCAGCTGATATTCGCGGGATGGTTACCGCAGGGCGAGCGTGACAACGAAAGCCGTTGTCGCTGGTGTGCCGACGATCGGACGAGGCCGGTCGGCGACATCAAACCGAACCTGCCCATCTGCAGGTACGACTCATCGTCCTGGACGGCCAGCACGTCGTGGAACACACTGTCCTGGGCGGAAGCGATCTGAGCGCCACGAACTCCAAGGAGCACCCCGATGCAGTGTCCCCACA